>Ga0209108_10002730_pt1 | contig 10059 bp, 9 predicted proteins | sample Rifsed10ft1_FD_184003 | JGI IMG/M metagenome (GOLD analysis project Ga0209108, IMG submission 184003) | Soil microbial communities from Rifle, Colorado, USA - sediment 10ft 1 (version 2) | ecosystem: Environmental > Terrestrial > Deep subsurface > Rock core/Sediment | place: Rifle, Colorado...
CATTCCTTAAAGGAGCGAACATACAGCTTTACGTTTGGATGATCAACTGACTTTAGTGCATAATATGCTAGTCCAGATAGTGTTCCAACGCTTCCACAGTATGTGATCACTTCTGCATCACTTTTGACATTTCGATTCTGTAAGAGACGCTTTAGCTCATCTTTTGACCTTAGAATTTTATCAGCTGAGGCAAGCGTTCTATATGGGATGTTTATTGCGCCAGGTATGTGCTGCTCTAGATAGTTTAGCCTCTCGCGGTTATCAACTAGAATGACATTTTCTTTTTCCTTTGCATTTTCAAGATAATCAGCTGTTGCTAAAATATCAGGATGTATCTTTAGAGAGTGGTCCTTTTTTCCAAATGATGGAATCTTTGTGTCATTTTCTAATCCAAGTGACTTCCACTGTTCATATGTTACATCAAGAAGTGAGACATCTTCATGGCCTATGTATTGTAGAGTCCATGCGACCCTTGATGCCAGAGCACCAAATGTATCATCATACACTACAACCGGAGTTTCATCATCGATTCCAAATGATTGTGCAATTTTTAGAACCTTGTCTGGACTATCATCTGAAAGCAAGTTTGCCAGAGGGAGATTTGCAGCATTTGGGATGTGGCTTTGCTTGTAATCTTCTTCCCGTCTTACATCGATAACTCGTACACTATTGTCTCTAAGCTCAGATCGTAGTGAGTCTGCGTCTATTGTAGTACGCAGTGTTTTTTCTCTGCTCAAGCAGCGCACTCGCCCTTTCCAGTTCTTGTATGATAACTTGAATCGCTTCCATAGTCTGCATAGAAATCCTTGTCCTGTTCTTTTGTTGGAGGTATAGTAAGTGGCTCGAGAATTTTCTTAAAGTCATTTACAGATTTTATTTCCGAGTTTTCGTTTCCCTTGACAATTCTGTGAATCCATGAAGCAAGTGTGTCATCTTGCTTTTTGTTTTTCTTGAATAGCTCAATTATTTTCAGAATAATTGGAATTATTCGCTTTGCTGGGACTCTAAGGCAGTTTACGCCAAGCATTGCCTCGCCGTCTGCTCTTCCGCCAAGTGATAGATGGTACACAGGATACATGTCCTTTCCTACACGTCCTCCTCCGCCATAGAATCCAATTGTTGCAATCTCGTGCTGGCCACAAGAATTTGGGCAGCCGCTAATCTTGATTGTTGCATCATGCAGTGTTTGATCTTCATCTAGCTTTAGCTCAAGGAATTTTCTTTGAATCTCTTTTGCCAGTCTGTGTGAGTTTGTTAGTGCCAGATTACACGAAGTTGTTCCAGAACATCCAACAGGTGATGCCATTGTAAGTGAGCCTGGATTTGCAAGGCCTGCTTCTAATAATCGTGAATACAATCTAGGCAAGTCATCTTCTGCAACCCACCTTAATACAATGTCTTGTGAGAATCCGTTTCGTGCAAAACCTTCTGCTGAAAACTCGCTGCATATTTTTGCCAAAGATCTAAGCTGGTTTGCAGTCATATCCCCAGACTCTAATGTTAGAAAGACTGCACGAAAACCTGTCTGCTTTTGCTTGAATGTTGTAGTCTTGAGCCATCGTGAATATCCATCAGGCGGAGATCTTCCATCTGTGTCTGTTATTCTGATTGGTCGCTTGATTTCCTTTGGAGTATTGTCAACTTCAAGTTTTACAATTACTGATTGCGTTGCTCGCACAACCATTCTTTCCTTTAGCACTAGATTTTGAAAATTTTCCCATCCCATCTCATCTACTAAATATCGCATTCTGTTTCTTGCCATGTTTTTTCTATTCCCAAGTCTGTCAAAGATTCTCAAAACTGCAATTGATGTGTACAAGATATCCTCTTCTGGAGTAAAGTCCTCTAACTGGTGTCCAACAAATGACTTGTTTCCAAGACCTCCACCCAAAAATACCTTGAATCCGCGCTGAGTCTTTCCATCTAGGTCTCTTGTCTGCGGGATCAATCCAACATCTGTTATTCTTGCCATGCCATGTTTTTCACAACATGTGAAATTGAACTTGAATTTTCTTGGAAGGTTTTGATTCATTGGATTTCTTAAAAGAAATCTTGCTGTTGCAAATGCATATGGCGTTGCATCAAATACTTCTTCTGAACAAACACCTGCTAATGGACTACACATTACATTTCTTACAGTATTTCCACAGGCCTCTCTACTTGTCAGGCCAACTTCTGCCAAACCTCGCATAATTTCTGATACATCTTCTAGAACAACCCAATGAAGCTGGATGTTTTGCCTAGTTGATACATGTGCATTGCCAATTGAGAATGCTTCGCTTAGATGCGCAATTCGCTCAAGCTGTACAGGATAAATTTCTCCAGCTGGAATTTTTATTCGAACCATTGCATAATCATCAGTCATCCTTGTTCCGTACGCACCATGTTGCAGCCTGAATCGTCTAAAGTTATCAGGGTCGATTTTTCCCTGGCGATAAAGCTTGACAGTGTTTGCAAAGTTTTCAGATTCTTCTAGCTTTGCCCAGTTCATTTTTGGCTTTACATATTCTGTTGATTGTTTTAGATTAGTTGCAGTCAATTTAATGCAAATTTCCTTGATTTTGGATATAAATTTTTGATATAAGGAATTCTTGTCATAATTTGCACATTTGTTGGTGATTCTTGCCTAACAACACTGTGTCATTCTAGAAAACTAGAATGAAATCACATTAGTATGACCTAACTAGACAAGATCTTTTTTGTTTATTCCACTTGTCTCGATTTCATAACGCAGTGGAGCTGGAAGCTCTGCATATTTTTTGTTTGCTAAAATCTTGATTTGCTCATCAGGGACTTTGACCATTTTAAGCAGTTTCCCTCTTTGATGTGCAAATGCATTTTTCCAAAATCCTGCGCCATCAAATGTTGTAATCTTTGTCAATTATGTTTTTGAGATTATTCTACTATTAATCAACATTTTTGTAAGTTGCAAAAAATCATGGCAAACTATTAATGGGTTTCAAATCTGATTCATGCCATGCAAGAGGCTGTCAGGGCAGAAAAACAAAAAAAGATCTTTACCAATGTCAGCGAAGTCGAGATAACACGGGCAATTGCAAACGAGTTTAATTCTGTTTTAATTGATAGGGCAGACTCTGATGTCATTATAATTGGTGCAGGGCCATCTGGCCTTACTGCAGGACGTGAGCTTGCAATGATGGGATTTAGGGTGTTGATTATAGAGCAAAACAACTATCTTGGTGGCGGATACTGGCTTGGCGGCTATATGATGAATCCTGTTACTGTTAGGGAGCCTGCCCAGAAAATTTGGGATGAGCTTGGTATACCATACAAAAAGGCAGCAGAGGGATTATACATTACTCCAGGTCCACATGCGGCATCAAAGCTAATTGCAGCTGCATGTGATGCAGGTGTGAAATTTTTGAATTTGACAAAGTTTGATGATTTGGTTTTGAAAAATGGGCGTGTTGCAGGAGTTGTTGTAAACTGGATGCCTGTTTCTGCACTTCCTCGCAACATTACATGTGTTGATCCTGTAGCTCTTGAGGCAAAGATGGTAATTGATGCATCAGGACATGACTCTGTTGCAGTAAAGCGACTAGTTGATAGAAAACTAGTAGACTGGAAGGGAATGGACCCGATGTGGGTTGACCAAGGCGAGGATGCAGTTGTTGAAAAAACTGGTGAGGTATTTCCTGGATTAGTAGCTGCAGGCATGACAGTAACTGAGACTTATGGCCTTGCAAGAATGGGGCCAACCTTTGGTGCGATGCTATTTTCTGGCAAAAAAGCTGCCGAGATTACCGCTGCAAAAATTAAAGCGCTAGGCAAATAACTGCACTTGTTTTTTATTTAATTATTGAAGATTTCAAAAATTTTTGTCTATGATGAGCCTGCAGTTCCTGAGCTAAAGATAGATGATCTTTGCAAGTTTGTCCAAAACACATTTTCTGTATCTGTTGAGAAAAGAAAAAACATCTTTAGCTTAGCAAATAAACAGATTGCGAACAAGCTTGCTTCATGTAGAATATTTAATACAAAAAAACCGTTTGAGATTCATTCACCAACAAAAGAAGAGAACGAGTTTGAGCTTGCATCGTTTTATGATTCTAAAAAAACTGAAAACATTGTAATGTATGATGGATTTGAATTTCAAAGAATTGTTAGTGAGTTAGTTTCTGATTATGAAGCAACACTTGATAAATTACATATTGTTTTTACAAACAAACTTACTTGTACCTATGATGATTCTGACTATAGATATCATGGAAGGGCTGTAATTTGCTCAAATCCGGCCATAATATCCACTACAGGAATTATTGAAGCTCCTGCAAAGCCACGCGGATACTATCTTGAGCTGATTTCAAACGTTGTTCAAGGGGTAAATGTAGAGACCATGAAGAAAAAATATCAAGGAACATACCTTGAATATAATGACAAGCGGTTTTCTACAATTTCAGAAGGATATCTGCTTCAGGCGATTTTTTATTATTTGACTGGAGAGGCATTTTGTGATTCTCGTGAATGTAGATTAAACAATGCGCACTGGCAAAGTGATCTTTTGTACTCGCAGCTTGAGGTAGGCAGGCTATGTGAAAAACACCAAAAAGCACTTGAGCAGTTGACGGCAAGCTAGAATTGTTCTGAATCTAAAGTTGGGTTTTTGTTTACATAGTTATTAATTACATACAAGCGAACCTGATTCAACCAAAACCGTTTTTACAAAATTTCAAACACAATCATGATAGTTGGCAAAGAAAAAGAACACTAGACGAATCACTAAAAGACAGACTAGGAGAGGGTATGCCTCAAAGGTTTCCTACCGCTTGAAGGAAATCCCAATAAAACAAATCAAAGTCTGGAAGGAGGCTCAGGCAAGAAAGCTAGACAGAGAAGGCATATCAGAGCTTGCAAAATCAATCAAAAATAAAGGACTCCAAAACCCACCGATGGTACAAAAAGAAGGAAAAAACTCGTACCTTTTGATGTCAGGACAGAGAAGGCTAGCTGCACTAAAAAGACTACATGCAAAAAAGATTCCTGTTCTTGTCCTTACTAAAAAAACAGAATATGAAATTCCAGATGCCAAGGCAGCCTCTGTTATTGAAAATATTCACCGCAAAAACATGAATGTAAAGGATATGGCAGCAGCATGCGCATTTTTAGCAGAACAGATTGGAAAATCAAAAGCTGCCCAGTCGCTGGGGCTTTCAATGTCAACATTCAAGAAATACCACGGCTTTGCAGGTGTGCCAGACAAGCTAAAAGAGCTTGTACCAAAAACAATCTCAAGGGATGATGCAACAAAGCTGTATCAAATTATTTCAGATGTTTCTAAAGCAATTAAAATTGCACACAGAATATCCGCACTTGATTCCCCAACAAAAAAACGATACCTCAAGGTTTTGGCACGCAATCCAAGATCATCCCACAAAAAGATAATGAAAAAGACAAGATCATTGGTAATACAACAAAATTTATCATTAAAGTTATCAAAGAAGCAGGCCCGTGGCCTTGGTACACAATCACGCAATAAAGACACAGAACCAAGTGCACTTGCAGGCAAGATTGTATCAGACTGGCTTAGAAGAAAAGGATATTAGGATTATAACAAATTCAAAAAGGGTTTGTGCAGAATGGAGTTATGGCATTCATGAAGGTCTTAAAAAAATAGTGATTTACTAATTACATTAGGTCTGTAAGATTGATAAATGATAATATTGATGCGGCTTGGCACTACCATAACGGTACAAAGCATCCTCATGGTAAATTGCACAGCAGTTTTTATTTTTATGATCCTGCGTTTAGGCCAACGCCTTACAAAATATACACAGAAAACCTGCAATCAGTTAATTTGCCTCTAGAAAAAAAACCAGTTGGAAAAGGTACATTTGCGGCAATCTCTGATAACATAAAACAAGATGACAAAACCGTGGTTCCAGATTTAAATACGCTTTCAAGGATTCTTTATTTTTCAAATGGAATAACAAAAACAATTCACTATCCAAGACTTGGAGACATGGAATTTAGGGCAGCAGCATGTACTGGTGCTCTTTACCATATTGAAATCTATGTCGTATGTGGAGACATTGCAGGCCTTGGTGCAGGAGTGTATCACTTTAACCCCAAGGAAATGAACCTAAAACAATTACGCAAAGGTGACTATCGTCATGTCCTAATTGGAGCAAGCGGCAATGATGAAAATGTAAAACACGCACCAGTAATTTTGGTTTACACAGACATCTTTACACGAAATTCAATAAAATATCAAACACGAGAGTACCGTCATGCATTTTGGGACTGTGGAGTCATACTGACAAATACTTTGGCACTAAGCTCGGCACATAATTTGCCAGCTAAAATAATTGTTGGATTTGTAGACGAGGCAGTCAATTTGCTTCTTGACCTCAACACCCAAAAGGAGGTATCTTTAGCACTAGTACCAATTGGATTTACCAAAGAAACTCCTACTGAAAAATTCCTAGTGCAAAAGCTAAACTTGGCAACCGAACCGCTTTCAAGCTATAATGTTGATGATCCTGAAATTCAATCCATACATCAGGCCTCCTCACTAGCCACGGAAAAAGATGTCATTGAATGGAGAGAAAAAGTTATCAAAACTATTCCACTGAGCTTGACAAAAAATGATGTCCCATTAGACTTTCAAGTGGACAAGAAAATTTTGGAAAATCCAATAGAATCAGTAATAATCAAACGTGGCTCGACAAGAGAATTTTCACGCCAATCAATCTCATTTTGCCAACTATCTGCAATCATTTATTATTCAACAAGAGGAATACCTGCAGATTTTCTAAAAGATGAATGCTCCTTAGTTGATTTGTATTTGATCGTAAATTCAGTGGATGGACTAGATTCTGGTTCCTATTATTATAACAAGGAACAAAACTCACTTCAACTACTCAGAGAGGGAAACCTAAGAAGCGTTGCAGGCCACTTGGGGCTGGATCAGAGCATTCCTGCAGATGGGAGTGTATGTGTTTTCTTTATGAGTGATTTGAATGAGGTTCTTGACAAATTTGGAAATCGAGGATACAGGGCATCGCAACTGGAAGCGAGCACAATCGGAGGAAAACTCTATCTTACTTCTTACGCACAGGGGCTAGGTGCAACAGGTCTTACCTTTTACGATGATGAAGTAACTCAATTTTTTTCACCACATGCAAAAAACAAAAGTGTAATGTTTTTGGTTGCAATAGGTAAAAAGGCATAAAGTTTAATTTAGTATTTCTTTTTAGGTCCTCCTTTCTTTATCATCCACCACCGAAAGTAAACAAGAAAAGATAACCCTGCAATGATGCTTGCTATGAGCACATATTGGCCTGTATGGTCCTGAAAAATGCATTGCTGAATCTGACTGTATAGTTCGTAGTACTCTAAAAGCGTGGGATCACCATAGCTGTCCAGATTCTGTTCATTGAGAAAATTGATTCTCTCTTGAATTTGATTTTGCAACTCTTCAAGATTTTCCTTATCTTGTGAGCTGCAATCATAGCGTACTTGCAGAAAGAGTTTTCCCAGATTAATCAAGATTCACTAGAGATTAGTTTTCTTGGCATTTAGTATTGTTGGTTACTGGTTTTTCGATCCTGCTAATTTTTCTATAATCTTTGATACAAAACTGTCCTATCTTACAAAAACTTGAGATTCAACACAGCCATATCAAAGATGGACTTTAATATTGAATTAATCGGTTTTATCCTATGATGGCAGCAACTTCAGAAAATACAGTACAAGTTGAAAAAAACCCACCAAAAAAACCAGACAAAAAAAAGACAAAATATGATGTAATAATTATTGGCGCAGGACCAGCTGGATATACAGCAGGAATTTACTGCGCAAGAGCTAGACATGACACTCTAATCTTATCAGGCATCTTACCTGGAGGCCAGCTAGTAAACACAACTGACGTTGAAAACTATCCAGGCTTTGCAGAAGGAATCATGGGACCTGATCTTATGATAGTTATGAGAAAACAGACAGAGAAAATGGGTGCAACAATAATTGATGATGAGGCAGTAGACGTTGATTTTAGACACAGGCCATTCAAGATCCTTACTGCATCAGAAGAATACGAGGCAAGAGCAGTAATTATCTGCACGGGTGCAGACTATAGAAAACTTGGCCTTGAAGGCGAAAAGACCTTTGCAGGAAAGGGAGTATCATACTGTGCAACATGTGATGGTGCTTTTTTTAGAAACCAAGAGCTAATTGTAGTTGGCGGAGGCGACTCTGCAATGGAGGAATCCACCTTTCTTACAAAATTTGCATCAACTGTCCATGTGGTTCACAGAAAAGACATTCTAAGGGCAAGCAAAATCATGCAAGAGCGTGCAATGGCAAACCCAAAAATAAAATTTCACTGGAACAAGGAAATTGAGGCAATCTCAGGAAACCAAAAAGTACAAAGTGTCACATTAAAGGATACAAAGACTGGTGAAAAAACTACGCTAAATGTTGGTGGCGTTTTTGTAGCAATCGGCCATGTGCCAAGCTCAAAGATTTTCCAAAACCAAATCGAGCTTGACAAAAACGGATATGTTGTATTAAAAAATAACACAGAGACTAGTGTCAAAGGAGTCTTTGCAGCTGGTGATGTCCATGACCACACATACAAGCAGGCTGTTACTGCTGCAGGATTTGGCTGCATGGCAGCAATCGATGTAGACAGGTACCTAACAGAAAATAGCTAATTACATATACACAATTTTTGACATGTGCTCTGCCTTTTTGAGTGCAGAATCAAACTCTGACTCTGAAAATACCTTTTGCTGAGAATACAGGCTCTTGAATTTTCTTCCATCGTCTGCAAATATGCCAACTATATTTCCCTGATCAATTTTGTATTCTTTCATTGCAGCATAGACTGCACCAGATGACGGGCTGACAAGCATCTTTTCTTTTGCAAAAACATCTTTTACTGCAGAAAATGCCTTTACATTGTTTATTGTAATCCAGTCATCAACCACATACTCTCGTTTTAGAAATAGATCAGGTTTTGCAGATTCCTCAAAGTTTCGAAGGCCCTGAATCAGGTGGTTTTGCTGCGGCTGAACACCAATTATCTTTATTTTTGGATTTTTTTCTTTCAAGAACACAGAAACGCCAGTTACTGTACCGCCTGTTCCAACACCTGTAAAAAAGTGAGTTATCTTGCCATCTGTTTGCTTCCAGATTTCTGGCCCTGTCCCATTGTAGTGGCCAAGGTAGTTTGCCTCATTTGCATACTGGTTTGGCGAAAAATACTTGTCAGGTCTAGATGATGCAATTGAAGTAGCTAGTGCTATGCTTTGGTCAGTTCCAGCACCTACCTTTGGACACAGATCATCACTTGTCTGGTATAGCTTTGCTCCAAGTGACTCGATTATTTTCTTGGTTTCATCGCTTGCCTTTTCAGGAATTACAATTTCTACTTTATAGCCAAGCATTTGTGCAATGCCAGCAAGTGCAATGCCAGTGTTGCCAGATGTTGGCTCTATAATTATCGTCTCGCCTCTTTTTAGAACACCGCGTTCCTCGCCGTCTTTAATCATCCAGTATGCAGCCCTGTCTTTTACAGAACCAAATGGATTGTGGCCTTCTAGTTTTGCATAGTATGTTTTTTGATTATTGGATAATGATTCTAGTTTTACAAGTGGTGTGTTACCAATTCTGCTTAAGACCTCAGTATCGCTAACTGCTTTTGTTGCCAAAAATTACTTCACTTTTTTAATTGAAAATTCAATGTCCTTGTCTGTTTTTTTCATTTCCAATAAATCATGTCCGTTTCTTTTTACCCATCTTGAAATGTCGTCTTCTGCTGCAGGATCATCTGCTAGTACTGTAAGTATGTCGCCTACCTGCATTCTTTCAATCTCGATTTTGGTTCTAAAAACAGGCTCTGGGCAGAACAGTCCCCGTGCGTCTAATTTTTTACTAGATACTGAAATATTTGTTCACCAATCTTGTTTTGCAAATATTTCCTATTAAAATCTATGTAGATTTAACACGAGTTGTAGCTAAAGCTAACTAAAAATTGTCTAATCGTTTTTATTTTTCCTAAACAAAATTCTGGGGTATTCTAAAAAATCTTAATTCTTA
>Ga0209108_10002731_pt1 | contig 10058 bp, 11 predicted proteins | sample Rifsed10ft1_FD_184003 | JGI IMG/M metagenome (GOLD analysis project Ga0209108, IMG submission 184003) | Soil microbial communities from Rifle, Colorado, USA - sediment 10ft 1 (version 2) | ecosystem: Environmental > Terrestrial > Deep subsurface > Rock core/Sediment | place: Rifle, Colorado...
CAATCGCGATCCGCCGCGTGCCGCGGGCGGGTTCTGTGCGACCAGCTCATCCGGAAGGTCGAAATCGAAATCGGCCAATTCCATTCCGGGTGTCCTACATTCCCTCCTATCGGCCACTCAGTTGGAGACACACAGATCGAATCTGCGCCCGCGTGCGAATGGAGGCAAGCTCATCGGGACGTGGCTGCGCTTCAGGATCGCGTCGGCCTCGCCCTCTGGTTTTTGGCCTGAAGGAATCTCTCCAAGTTGGTTCGCCCCTTGGCGGCCAGCAGGGCCTTCCATAAGTCGCCGCGTTCGGCGACGCGCGCCGGAACGTTGTCGAGGCGGAAGTCCTCGATCCGCGCGCCGGCGGCAACTTCCGCCCACGTCAGCGGCGTGGACACCGTGGCACGCGGTGTCGGGCGCACCGAGTACACGCTGGCGAGCGTGCTGCCCCATCTGTTCTGGTTGTAGTCCACCAGCACCCGCGCGGCCGGTCGACTCGCGACACGGTACTCGGACGTCATCAGCGAACGGTGCCGGGAGGCCAGTTCCAGCGCCAGCGCCTTCGCAAACGTCCAGACCGCCTTCTGCACCGGGCCGCGAATAACGGGCACGTACACGTGCATGCCCTTCGAGCCGCTCGTTTTCACGAGCGGGTTCATGCCGAGCGTCTCGAGCGCCTCTTTCAGGATCAGCGCGCACTCACGGACCTGATCGAAAGACGCGCCCTGTCCGGGATCGAGGTCGAAATGCACGTAGTCCGGACGATCGATGTCGTCGCACTTCGCGTACCACTGATTGAGGTCGATGCAGCCGAGATTGATGATCCAGAGCAATGACGCCGGATCGTCGATCACCGGAAAGTTGATGACGTTTCCCGACTCGTGCTCGATGCGGCACGTGCGAATCCAGTCTGGCCTCGGCGTCGGCGCGCGCTTCATGAAAAAGAAGGGGCCTGCTGCCCCGTGCGGATAGCGCTTCATGACCATCGCGCGATCGCTGATGTGAGGGAGCAGTACGTGCGCGATGTCGGCGTAGTACTGGATCAAGGCGCCTTTCGTGATGCCGAGCTCGGGCCAGAACAGCTTGCGGAGGTTCGTGAGTCGTACTTCGCGGCCGGTCACCGACACCGTCGCGCTATCGACATCCGTGGGAATGAGAATCGTGGATTTACGCATTGACGGATTTACGAATTGACGGATTTGAAATCCGTCAATTCGTAGATTCGTAAATTCGTCAATTCCTCATCCGCTTCAATGGTTCCAGCTTCGGGGGGCGCGGACCGTGACGCACGGCACCCTCGATGGGCACATATTCCAGCTCGAGACCGGCAGCAACGCAGCGAAGCATCAACCCTCCCCGGCTCATGTCGCCGCGCCCGACGAAATGGTACGGGAACAGGAGCTGCCGCCCGAAGATCGGCAGCAACAGATCGACGTACTTGCCGGATGCGACGCTTCCGAGCAGCACCACCTCACACTCGGGGCCGATCGCCGCCTGAAGCGCGCGAGCGGCGCGTTCGAGCGGCCGTCGATAGCTGGCGTTGGCAAGGTCGATTCTGGCGTCGGCAAAGACGCGAAAGGACTCGACCGTCACGCGCGTGTCGGCGGCGCGCAGCCCTGCGTTCGGTGTGATCACGAGCACGCCTCCCGCTGTGAGGGGATCGCCGGGTTCTGGTGGACGCGCAAAATGCCGTGCGTACGCCAGCTTGCCGCGAAAGTAGAGCCCGCTGACGAAGCTGAAGATCTCCCCCAGCGCCGCGCCCTGGCGGCTCTGCAACTCTCGCGCGAGGGCGAACTGCGCATTCGGCGCCAGCACGAGCTGCGCACGCCGGCCCGAGCAGTTCGCGGGCGACAACAGAAAGATGCGCGGCGGCGTCTTCGACCGACGTCGAGCCATTTTCAGGAGAAATACTGCCGGACGGCCGCGATCATCCAGGCGGCCATCACGAACGGCACTGCCGCGATCGCAATGATGACGAGCGTCGATACCGCCACAAAGAACCAGTCGCCCGGAGATGCCCGATGCTCGTACGCCGCATGATGTTCGAGCAACGCCATGTTCATGTCGTTCGCCTTCCAGACGAAATCGAACAGGTCGCCGACAAGCGGCACCGCACCGAGAAGCGCATCGATAGCCACGTTGACGATCATCCGCAGCTGTACGACGCGGGGAATGCCGAGATCGAGAGCCTGCCAGAGGATACCGATGGCGAATAGCGGCGATACGAAGTCGCCAACGCCGGGGAGCAGGCCGAGGATGGGGTCGAGCCCGATTCGATAGCGCGTGCCCGGCACGACGAGCGCCGAGTCGAGCAGTTGCGCGAACTTCCGGAGGGTGACGAGTCGCTGGGCCTGACGGGAGGTTAATGATCGTGGATTTACGGATTTACGCATTTACGAATTGACGAATTGACGAAGGGCAACCACGAAGAACACGAAGGACACGAACCATTCTTGATCGTTCGTGATCGTCGTGCCCGTCGTGGGTCCCAATCCGTAAATCCGTCAATCCGTAAATTCGTCAATTCCTCAATGTCTCAGCCCCACCTCAGCAGCACTGCGCCGACGGTGAAGCCTGCGCCGACCGCCGCCAGAAGGACGACACTGCCGGGCCGGAGCCGGCCGGTCTCCGCAGCGTCGTTGAGGGCCAGCGGAATGGTGCCGGCCGTCGTGTTGCCGAAGCGGTCGATGTTGATCACGATCTTGTCGCGCGGAACGCCGAGCTTTTCTGCTGACGCCAGAATGATCCGGCTGCTGGCCTGATGAGGGACGAACAGATCGATCTGTGACCCGGAGAGACCGTTTCGCTCCAGAATCCGCCGGCAGACCACTTCCATGTTGCGCACCGCGAACTTGAAGACCGCCTGACCATCTTGCTTCACGTAATGCAGACGCCGCTCTACCGTCTCGCAGCTTGCGGGCATCCGGCTGCCGCCCGCCGGCATGCACAACGCCGGCCCTCCGTTGCCGTCCACGTAGTTCTCGAAATCGAGAATGCCAGCCTCTCCGTCCGCGCTGCGCTTGACGACGACCGCGCCGGCGCCGTCGCCGAACAACACACACGTCGTGCGGTCGGTGTAGTCGATGATGCTCGACATGACGTCGGCGCCCACGACGAGCGCGTGCCGGCTGCCGCCCGCGGCGACGAGGTGCGCCGCGGTGGTGAGCGCATAGGTGAATCCGGAGCAGGCGGCGCCGAGGTCGTATCCCCAGGCGCGCGTCGCGCCGATCTTCGACTGAAGCACGCACGCCGTGCTCGGAAAAAACGTGTCGGGTGTCGTGGTGGCGACGAGGATGAGATCGATGTCGGCCGGCGTCAGACCGGCGCGCTCGATCGCGATGAGCGACGCCTCTTTCGCGAGATCGGACGTCGCCACGCCGGCGTCGACGATATGCCGCTCGCGAATGCCGACGCGCTTCATGATCCAGTCGTCGGTCGTGTCGACCATCTTCTCGAGATCCGCATTCGTGAGAACCCGCGGTGGGACGTAACCGGCAACACTGGCGATGCGCGCGCAGATGGCGCGGCTGGATTCGTGAGTCATCACCACAAACGAGAGTCCTTCCCTGGAGCTGCGAGCCCCAAGTATTCGTACGCACGCGCCGTAGCGACGCGGCCGCGCGGTGTTCGATCGAGAAATCCTGCCTGAATCAGGAAGGGCTCGTAGATGTCCTCGATCGCGTCTTTCTCCTCGTGGATGGCCGCGGCGAGGCTGTTGATGCCGACGGGGCCGCCGCTGAATTTCTCGATGATCGTCCGCAGCAGCCGCCGATCGAGCTCGTCGAACCCCCGATCGTCCACCTCGAGCAGCTGCAACGCGGCGCGAGCGACGTCGACCGTAATGCTGCCATCCGCACGCACCTGCGCGTAATCTCGCACGCGCCGCAGGAGGCGATTGGCGATCCGGGGCGTTCCGCGCGACCGGCGCGCGATTTCCCTTCCGGCAGCGTCTTCCATGTTGACGCCCAGGATATTCGCCGAGCGGCGCACGATTTCGTGAATCTCGTGCTCCTCGTAAAAGTCAAGCCGATGGACGATGCCGAAGCGGGCGCGAAGCGGACCGGAGAGCAGCCCCGCGCGCGTGGTGGCGCCAATGAGCGTAAACCTCTGCAGCGGCACCTTGACGGACCGTGCGCTCGGACCCTGACCGATGACGATGTCGAGCTCGTAGTCCTCCATCGCCGGATACAGAATCTCCTCGATCGCGGGCGCCATCCGGTGGATCTCGTCGATGAAGAGCGCCTCGTGCCGCTGCAGGTTGGTGACCATCGCGGCAAGGTCACCCGGCCTCTCGATGACCGGACCGGCGGTGGCGCGTACGGCCACCCCCATCTCGTTGCCGATGACATAGGCGAGCGTGGTCTTCCCGAGTCCAGGCGGACCGTAGAGGAGCACGTGATCCAGCGCCTCGTTCCGGCCGCGGGCCGCAGCAATCGACACCACCAGATTATCGCGAACGCGATCCTGTCCGATGTATTCGTGGAGAAGACGTGGACGAAGGCCCGTTTCGTATTGCGCGTCTTCATCGAGGCGGCCACCGGCAATCAGGCGATCACTCACGAGATCAAGTCAAAACTCAAAAGTCAAAAGTCGAAGGATGAAAGGGCAAAGATGACATTTCGCCATGCGTTGTGACTTGTGACGTGTGACCTGTGACTTGTTGCTTACGTTACCGCATCAGCTCCCGAAGCGCAGCCTTGAGCGCCTCTTCGAAAGTGGCCGTACCGATCCGGGCCAGCGTGGAATCAACAGCTTTCTCAGCCAGCGGCCGATGATAGCCCAGATTCTGCAGTGCCGAGAGCACGTCGTCGCGAAGTCTGTCGCCCGACGAAACCGCGTCCGTGCGATCGACACCGGTCACCACGAGCTGAGCGAGCCGATCCTTCAGCTCGAGCACGATGCGCTCCGCGGTCTTGCGCCCGATGCCGGGAACGGCCGTCAGACGCGCGACGTCCGCTCGCTGCACCGCAGTGACGAGCTCACCGGGCTCGATGCCCGACAGCACCGCGACCGCCAGCTTCGGTCCGATGCCGCTGATGCCGATGAGACGCTCGAACAGCTGCTGCTCGAGAGCGGTGAGAAACCCGTATAGCTGCAGCGCGTCTTCGCGCACGTGCGTGTAGATTCGGAGCGCAACCTCCGTTCCGATATCACCCACATCGTAGTACGTCGACAACGGCACATGGACCTGGTATCCGACGCCCTGCACGTCGACGATGATCAGATTTGGCTGCTTGTCGTGAACCGTCCCGCGGAGAAACGCAATCATCCGGACGTTGGTGGACGGTAGTGACGCCACGTGCGGGGCCGCTGGCCCCGGGATCCGGGATCCGGGATCCGGGCTCCGGCGTCCGACCGTCGGGATTCGGATCCCGGATCCCGGATCCTGGATCCCGTTCCCGTTCCCGTTCCCGTTGCGATCCCGACGGGCGGTATCGAATGCAGGTGGCAGATGGCGACGGCAAGCGCATCCGCTGCGTCGTGCGGCGAGGGAGGCCGCGCGAGGCCGAGCAGCAGCTTGATCATCTGCTGCACCTGATGCTTTTCGGCGCGGCCGTAGCCGACGACTGCTCGCTTGATTTCCGCCGGCGTGTATTCCACCACCGGACATCCCGCCTCCACGGCGGCGAGCATGGCCACACCGCGCGTGTGTCCGAGCTTGAGCGCGCTTCGCACGTTGACGGCGTGAAACAGATCTTCAATGGCGACGCAGTCGGGCGTGCAGCCGTTCAGCAGCCGCACGAGCTCACGATGGATACCCGCCAGGCGCTGAGGAAAAGCGTCGCCGGGCGATGCGGTGATGGCGCCGCACACCACAAGGCGCGCGACACCGCCGTCCGTCTCCACGCAGCCGTAGCCGGTGCGCTCGGAGCCCGGATCGATGCCGAAAATCCTCACGCGAGGGAGGCCTCTATCTCCTTCTCCTCGACGTCGAAATTGGCCCAGACGTGCTGCACGTCGTCGTGGTCCTCGATGGCCTCCATCAGCTTGAGCATCTGCTGTGCTTCCTTGCCAACCAGCTTGATGTAGTTCTGCGGCACCATCGCGACCTCCGCGGTGGCGGGACTGACTCCGAGCCCCTTCACCGCGTCGCGCACCGACTCGAACTGCTCGGGCGCGCAGACGACTTCCCACGCGCTGCCGTCGTCATTCATGTCGTCGGCGCCGGCGTCGAGCGCGACCGACAGCAGCTTGTCCTCGTCCACCTTGCCTTTTTCGACGACGACCTGACCTTTTCGCGAGAACATCCACGCGACGCTGTTCTCGGCCGCGAGATTGCCTGCGTGCTTGCTGAGGAGATGACGGATCTCACCGACCGTCCGATTCTTGTTGTCGGTGAGCGTTTCGATCAGGAGCGCGACGCCCCCGGGCCCGTACCCTTCGTAGGTGACCTCCTCATACGAAACACCGGGCTCTTCACCGGTCCCTCTGCGAATCGCCCGCTCGATGTTTTCTCGCGGCATGTTGTTCGCTTTGGCCTCAGCAATGATCGTCCGGAGACGCGGGTTGGTGTCCGGATCACCGCCTCCGTTTCGTGCGGCGACGGTCAACTCCTTGATGAGCCGCGTAAACACCTTGCCGCGCTTGGCGTCGGCAGCGCCCTTCTTGTGCTTGATGGTGTGCCACTTGGAATGGCCAGACATGGGAAAACTCCCTCTAGAACAGCGGAATCTTATCAGATCGTTCAGATCGTTCAGATCGTTCGGATCGTTCGGCCGTTCGGATCGTTCGGGACGTTAGTGAATCGTGATCTTCGTGATCTTCGTGGTTCACGTCTTTCTTGCCAATATCATCCACACCTCAGCTCGCGGATCCCACGGGCCTCCGCGGTAATCGCCGAGCAAAGCGGTGACCGCAAAGCCGGCTTTTTCGAGCCGCCGGACCATCTGCGGAACCGAGAGCGTGCGGAACGTGAGCGCAAAACGGGAGGTGCGGCGGTGGCGGCCGTGGCGCTCGGTGAATTCCTGGTCGAAAATCGTGAGACGCCGCGCGCGATCCTGTCGAACGGTTTCGACCAGCGTCACGTGGGCGCCACCGCGCCGCCTCCACCCGCGAAGGCTCATGCGCCTCCGGTACTCTTCCCACGCGGGCAGGTCGGCGACCAGCTCCAATCCAAAAGCGCCGCCGCGTCGCAGGGCGCGACGGACGGCGTCGAGCGTCGCCGCAAGATCCCGTTCTCGCAAGAGCGATTGCAGCACGCCGTACGGCGCCAGGACGGTGGTGAAGGCGGAAACAGAAAACGGCAGGTGCCGGATGTCGCCGCGGATGAGTTGTATCTGACGGCTCAGACCCGCGCGGGTGAGGCGCTGGCGCGCACGAGCGAGCATCGGCGCCGACCGATCGATGCCAACGATGCGCACACCGGCGCGACCGAGAGGAAGCGTGATGCGCCCCGTTCCGCAGCCGAGCTCGAGAACATGACCCGGAGCGTCGAGCGCAAACCGACGCCAGAACGCAACATCACGCCGCCCGAGCGTACGCGCGTTCTCCCAGTCGTAAAACGGCGCGTACTCGTCCCATCCTCGCCAGCCTTCCATTCTTCAATTGACGATTGGAGCTTTGTCCGATTGGAGATTCGTTACCGAGCGACGATTGTACCTGCGAGCGGCCCGTGATCTCCGGCGGTTCCGGGGGCTACGACCTGGGCTTTCGGCGATCGGGTAGGTTCGAGCGGGAAGCGCTTCGCCGGTCTCGCCCGGACCGTCGCTCCGCGACGGCCTGCAGGTGAAATCCTTCGTCGAAGAGCTTCTGTTCTTGAGCTTCTGCGAACGTCCGCAGAGCCGACATCTGGGTGAACGGGTAGGTGGCGCTCGCGGCCCCGGGGCCAAGGACGACGAGGGCGATGCCGGACGCGTCTTCGCTGACGGTCATCGTGACGGAGGAGTCGCCGCGGGTGAAAAGCCAGGCAGTCCGGTGCGACGCCGCGTCGTGGATTGCCACGTGTTGTGTATCGGATCTGGCGAGGCGGGCCATGAGCGAACGCCACCGGCCCTCCGATACGAAACGAACGACGCAAAAGCAGCCATCCGGCGACGTTTTTTCATACCCGACGCAACCCGCCACTCTCGAGAACTCCGGAAAAACCAGAAAATTGGTCGGATCACCTATGGCAGTCCCTTTGCGTTCGCGCGTACTTACCCTTGCGGGAAGGTGCCCCATGAATCCCTTGAGCGTGCTCGTCGTCGCTCCCACTCCTCAGCTGGCCGCGACCCTTACGGGTTGGTTGACGGAAGCCGGGTGCGGGGTCATTCTCGTCACATCGTTTTCGGCCGGAAAGTCGCGTCTCGCAGACGGTCCGTCGATTCTCATCTCAGAAATCCGCCTTGGCGACTACAACGGACTGCATCTCGCTCTTCGTGCCAAGGCCAGCGACATTCCGACCATCGTCGTGGGAAACGCGGACCCGGTGCTCGAGCGCGAAGCCGAGCGCCTCGGCGTGGCGTACCTCACGCACCAGCTGGACAGGTCGCAGCTCCTGAACACGATTCAAGCCATCGCTCACCCCGTTAGCGTCAGGCCCCAGTCGATTCATTCGGCGGCGCCGCTCTCATTCGTATCCTGGGACGAGCTCGTCCCCGCGGTCAGCGACCGGGACGAATCGCTCTCGCATCGAACGCGCCGCACTCTGCGATCCTGATTTTGTTTCTGCGGCTGGACACCTAAAGTCTGCGCCCCGGCCGACGTTCCCGCTGCGCGTCCCGCTCAACCGGAATCGCTGATCGCTCGAAGGTTCAATAAATCCTAACAATTTCGGTGATCGGGCACTCGGCGTGTAAATTGCGTAATACGCCGTGTAAGAGGACCCATGGACCAGTCACACAAGGTGTTGGTCGTCGCGCAGGACACACAGCTGGTCAAGGCCCTGGTTACGTGGCTTCGCCGCTCGGGTTGCGAGCCCGCCGTGACCACCTCTTACAGCGCAGGACGCGAGCAGCTCGACGCCATGCCGGCCGTCGTGATCGCAGAAGTCAGGCTCGGTGCGTACAACGGGTTGCACCTTGCGCTTCGCGCGCGGGCAAAAGGAATTCCGGCTGTCGTCTTTGGTGATGCGAACCCGACTACCGAACGCGAAGCCAGGCAGGTGGGAGCGGCTTATCTCAGCCCGTTCAACCTAGAGCACACCGAACTGCAGTCCCTCCTCCGCACGGCGGTCACGCCGTGGCCAGATTGGAGCCCCGCTTCAGCGGCGTCGCCGGCATCATGCGAAAGCGCTGAAACGGAACGTGACACTGATACTTGCGGAGGAAGTTGAGAAACTTCTTGTAGTCCTCTGGCGGCATGTTGAAATAGGCGACGAGCATCTTGTAATTGCCGCGTGTGTGCTCGAGTCCAAGACGAACGAGCTCGCGCACGTCCTGGCGCGTGAGGTCGCGCGCCATGAACGGTTCGTAGACTTCAGACCAGAACGACGCGCCGTCGTTGAGTATCCGCTCCAGGATCACCTGAGAACCAGACGGCACCGTTGCAGCCTGAGGTGCTACCGAGACGCGCCGCTCGCGCGTGATCTCGATCGGAAGCATGTCGAGGGTAATGCGCCCTTCTCTGCAGCGCAGTGCGATCCGCTCGGCCACGTTTCTCAGCTCGCGCACGTTGCCCGGCCAGGCGTAACCGGCGAGCGAGGTGACCGCTTCCGGCGTCACCTCGGGTACGGGCAACTGATACGCCTCGCAGAACATGTGAAGGAAGTGGTTGAGGAGCACGACGACGTCTTCGCGACGCTCTCGAAGTGGAGGCACTTCGATGTGGACGACGTTGAGGCGATAGTACAGATCCTCACGAAAGGTCTTGTCGGCGATATGCTCGACCAGCCGTCGGTGCGTCGCGGTGACCACGCGAACGTCGACCGGCGGAAGACGCCGATCGGAGCCAACCCTTTGAATTTCGCCCGACTCGAGGAAGCGGAGCAAGAGAGCCTGCATGCGGAGGCTCATCTCGCCCACTTCGTCCATGAAGATCGTGCCGCCGTGCGCGATCTCCAGCCACCCGCGCTTGTCGCGGTAGGCGTCGGTGAAGCTCCCCTTGACGTGCCCGAAGAGCTCCGATTCGAGGAGCGTGTCCGGGAATCCCGCGCA
>Ga0209108_10002732_pt1 | contig 10058 bp, 7 predicted proteins | sample Rifsed10ft1_FD_184003 | JGI IMG/M metagenome (GOLD analysis project Ga0209108, IMG submission 184003) | Soil microbial communities from Rifle, Colorado, USA - sediment 10ft 1 (version 2) | ecosystem: Environmental > Terrestrial > Deep subsurface > Rock core/Sediment | place: Rifle, Colorado...
GTTCCCGCCACAACGAGCACGCCCAGGCCGAAGACTGATATGCGGATGATGAGCATGCGGCAACTCTAAAGCAATGCGGCGGATTGTCAAATCCGCCGCACGGCGGGCATAGTTAGTGAGCGAAAACTCTACGCAGATGCGCCTGCGGTTGCAGCGATGACACAACCCGATTTCGAGCAAGCCAAACACTACGCGCTGGCGCGGCTGGAGCGTGAATTGTCGCCGAACCTGTTCTATCACGCACTCGGCCACACGCGGGACGACGTGCTGCCGGCGGCCGAGCGGCTGGCCACGCTCGAAGGGGTGACGGCAGAAGACCGGCGGCTGCTGCTCACCGCCGCCGCGTACCACGACCTCGGCTTCCTCGAGCAGTACACCGACAACGAAGCTGTCGGGGTCCGCATCGCCTCAGAAGCGCTGCCGCGTTTCGGCTACACGCCCGAACAAATACAAACCATCGGCAGCCTCATCATGGCGACGAAATTGCCACAATCGCCGCACACGCGGCTGGAAGAGATCATCGCGGATGCAGATCTGGACGTTTTGGGCCGCGACGATTTCATGCCCCGCAACCAGGCTCTGCGCGACGAGCTGGCCGCCTATGGCTGCCCCACCACGGACGAAGGCTGGTATCGCTACCAACTCCAGTTCTTGCAGGCGCATCGCTACTTTACGGCGGCGGCCAAAAGCCTGCGCGCTGCTCAAAAGCAGCGGAACGTAGAGACGCTGACCGCCCTGCTCGCTGACGCCATAGAGCAAAGCCAGATGGATTACGGCAAGCCCAACCGCTAGGCGGGGTTTCTCGAATTAAAGAGCGTCAGGCCAAAGAAAAACCGCAGGCTCGCTTCGCGAGCCTGCGGTTGCTTTCAGGTAGCGGGGCTAGGATTCGAACCTAGGACCTCCGGGTTATGAGCCCGACGAGCTGCCACTGCTCTACCCCGCATCGTAAAAAACGCGCCCTCTTTTCCGGCGCGATGAGAGTATAACACGCTCAAGCGGCAAGCGTCAAGGTTCGGTGTGGAGAAATAAGTTCCACCACAATTGCCAGTTGGGCGGCGGCGGCGGAAGCGCGGGCGGCGGCGGCGGCGGGGTTGGCTCCGCCGTAGGGATTACCGGCACGACCAGCACCTCACCCGGCTGTACGAGTTTTCCATTTTCGTGCGCCCATTCACTCACTGCCGCATCGGTCGTCGCATAGGCCACCTGGGTCTGCAGCGCGGCGTTTTCCGCGCGGAGCTGCGCCGCTTCGGTGGCGGCCACGTCCGCCGCGTCGCGCAGGCGCTGGGACTCCGCCAACTGCCGGTTGAGGTTGAACGCAATCAGCAGGCCGACGCCCACGCCGACGAGCGCCAGGAGCTGCAGCAGGGTGAGAGGCGGCCTCCCCGGCGAGGCCGCATTGTCCTTCGATGTGCGAGCCACGTGTTCGTCTCCTATGCCCTGATGATACCTCAGACCCTCCGGCGCGCAACCCGATCGCCTCTAAACAAAAAACCCCGGGACGCCCGGGATTTTATGCAGGTGCCGAGGGAGGGAGTTGAACCCACACGAGCTTTCGCCCACTACGCCCTGAACGTAGCGCGTCTGCCAGTTCCGCCACCTCGGCGTGCGCTTGACAAAACCACCGCCCCTTTTGTGTGTTTCGCCTCAAGCGCCGTGCATTTTACCCGCTTTGCGCGGATTGTCAACGCAAATTTTCAATGAGCGACGGCCATGCTCGGGCAACCGGTGCGAGAAACGTGCCAGCCGCCATCCCCGTTCGCACGGAGAGCGCGCCACCTTCTTCGAGCAGATCCCCACTTTCGGGAAGCGGCGCGATACCCCCTATGCTATAATCCCCGCACTCGGCAAAGAAGCCCGGTGAGGGGCATGTCCATCTTCGATCAGCTCTTGATCCTGGTCGGCGAACCGCCCGGCAGCTACGTCTATCACCTCGTCCTGCTGTTTGCGCTCGAGGCGGCCGCGGCCATCGCGCTCAGCCAGTGGTGGGCGCGGCGTGACGCCGCGCGCGCGCGCCTGACGGTGGCCGCGGGCGGCCTCTTCCTGTTGCGACTCATCCCGCTGCTCGCCGCCCTCCTCGCCGCCGCCTCGTTCCTCAACGCGCTCATCGCCCTCCCGCCGCTCGACCGCGCCGCCTCCACCCTCACCCTTCTCTTCATGATCTGGGCCTTTGCCTTCCCAGAGCCGCAGCGCCTGGCCGACGTGGCCGTCACCGGCCTTGTTCTGATCGTTCTGCTGGCGCTGGGCATCACCTGGCCGTTGTGGGCGCAGGAAGTGGGGGCCGGGGCCTCCTTCTACAATGCCTCGATTCAAGACCTCGCCTGGGAGATTGCCCAGGTTGCCCTGATGCTGGGCGGGGGTCTGCTGCTCGTCGTGCGGCGGAAGTCGGATTGGCTGCTCGGCCTCGGTCTGCTCAGCCTCCTCATCGCCGGTCACGTCCTGCACGTGTTTCGCACCGTGCAGCTGTCGAACATCCCCAACGCCGTGCGTCTCGCAGAACTGGTGGCCCTGCCGATCTTCACCGCGATGGTCTATCGCCGTGCGCATGCGTCGGACGAAGCGATGGCCAGCACCCGCCCTTCGGCGGCGGCCCGCGCCGCCGGGGACGCGCGCCCCACCTCGTCGGGGGCCGCCGAACCCGCCTCACGCGCCAAACCTGGTCTCGATCCCAAGACCGCTGCCGCGCTCGCGTCGCTGAGCGCGACCGCCTCGCTGGAGGAGTTGGCGCAGTTGATGCTGCTCGCGGTGGCGCACACCTTCCGCGCCGACCTCTCCCTGCTCCTCACCCCGCCGGACCCCTCCGGCATCGCGAGCATCGCCGGGGGCTACGATCTCATCCGCGAGAAGTTCCTGCCCGGCGCCTCCCTGCCGCTGAGCGAAGTGCCCGATGTCGCCTCGGCGCTCTACCAGGGACAGTCCGCCCTGCTCTTCCCTGACCCGCACCGCGCGCAGATTCGCTACCTGGCCGTCTCGGTCGGCGTGGATCACGTCGGTCCGGCTTTTGTGGCCCCGTTCATCTCCGAAGAAGGCTCGCTGCTGGCCGCCGTCGTCCTCATCTCCGCTTATTCCGAGCGCGGATGGTCGCCGGACGATCAGCAGTTAATGGAGGCGCTGGCCGCGCCGCTGGCCGCCGCCATCCACTCGGCTGAAAAGACGGCCCGGCTCGACCTGGAGATCGAACAACAGAAGGCGCAGCTGGAAAACGCGCGCCAGGAGCAACAGTCCGCCTACGTAACCGCCGAGCAGGTGACGGAGGAACTCAACGCCGCGCGGGCCGAAACTGAGCGCTTGACGCTGGAGCTTGACCGGGTGCAGGCCGAGATGGATCAACAGCGCGAGGAGGCCGACACCCTCACCCGCGAGCTGAAAGCCCGGCACGAAGCCGACCTGCGCCAGAGCGAACTGGCGGACGAGGTCACCACCCTGCGCGCCCATCTGCAAGAAACGCAGCACGATACCGAAGAGCGCGGGCGGCTGGAGGCAGAACTCAACGCGGCGCAGGAGCGTATGGAAGCCCTCGCCGAGTTGGAAGCCAAACTCGATAGCCTCACCCGCGAGGCGGAGGCGCACCAGCAGCGCGCACAGGAGTTGGCCGCCGAGCTGGAACTCGCCCGCGCCGAGGCCCAGGCCGCGCAAACCCAGGCCGAAACCCACCAGCAGCACGTGCTCGAACTGTCCACCGCGCTTGAACAGGCCCGCGCCGAAGCGCAGGCTCTCTCACAAAAGAGCATCGCGCTGCTCGAAGCGCAGACGGCAACCGCAACGCTGGCCGCTGAAACGTCCGCCCCCTCGCCAGAGATCGAGCGGCTGCAGGCCGAGCTGGAACGAGCCTGGCAGAAGGCGCAAGACAACGAACGGCTGGAGGAAGAACGCAAGGAGGCCGTCGAGAACCTGAAACTCCAGGCCTCGCTGGCCGCCGACCTCCAGATGGAAATCACCACCTACAAGCAGTTGGAGACTCAACTGCAGCGCGAGCTGGAGCTCACCCGCGCCGAGCTCAAGAGGTTTACTGATCAAACGGAAGCCTCTGCCCTCGTCGCGCAAACGGCCGGCCCGGCCCTCGCCGAGGCGCAGGCCGCGCTCGCCGCCGCTCAAACCGAACTCGACGCGAAATCCCAGAAGCTCATCGACGCGCTCGACCAGCTTGGCCGGAAAGAGCGGCAGCTCGCCAAAGCCCAGGAGGCGCTGAGCGCGATGTCCGGGCAATCCAAGGCGCTGGAACAACTGCAAGCGCAGCTGCTGGAGAAAGAGCGCCGGCTCGCCGCGGCCCAATCCGAACTGGCCGCGCTCGCCGAGCGGGCGCACGCGCTGCCCCTGACCCAACAGCAGTTCGCCGAAAAAGAAAAGCAGCTCGGCGACGCTCAACTGCTGATCGCCGAAATGTACGAGCAGGCGAGCGCCCTCCCGGCATTGCGCGAGCAGTTGGCGGAGAAAGAGCGGCTGCTGGCCGCAGCTCAATCGGCCGTCGCCGCGCCCACGGGACGAACCGGGCAGCTCGAGCGATTGCAGGCCGACCTGGCCGAGGCGCAGGCCGCGCTCGCCGCGCAAACCGAGGCGCTGGCCCAGGCCAAAGCGCAGCTCGCCGAGAAAGAGCGCCAGCTCTCGGCGGCGATCTCGGACCTGGCTGCGCTCGCCGGGCCAACTCAGCTGCCAGACGAACTGGCCAAGGCGCGCTCCGCGCTGGCACACACGCCGACGGCTGCCGCCGGGCCGCCGGGCATGCCCCAGACGACCGCGCCCTTCTCCGCGCCGTCCTACGAAGCCATCCTCTCGCTCGTTCAAGAGCTGCGCCAGCCGATGTCGTCCATCGTCGGCTACTCGGATTTGCTGCTGGGCGAGTCGGTGGGCATTCTGGGCGCGCTGCAACACAAATTCCTCGAGCGCATCATGGCCTCCTGCGAGCGCATGGAAGCCCTGCTCGACGACCTGATCCGCGTCACGGCCTTCGACTCCGGCAAGCTCAAAGTGGCGCGCGACAGCCTGGACGTGATGGCGGTCGTCGAGGAAGCCATCCTGGGCTGCGGCGCGCAGTTCCGCGAGAAGAGCATCAACCTGCGCCTCGACCTGGCCAACGACCTGCCCGCCGTGTTCGCCGACCGCGACGCGCTGCGCCAGATCGTCGCGCACCTTCTGAACAACGCAGCCAACGCCTCGGCGATTGACGGCGAGGTGACGCTCAGCGTGCGCGTGCAGCCGGCGGGCAGCGCGCCGCAGGGCGGCTCCGGCGACGGGTTGTTAATCGCGGTGCGCGACTCGGGCGGCGGGATCGCGCCCGACGACCAGCCGCGCGTGTTCTCGCGCACCTACCGCGCCGACGCGCCGCTCATCGCCGGGTTGGGCGACACCGCGGGCATGGGGTTGTTCATCGCCAAGGCGCTCACGGAAGCGCAGAGCGGCCGCATCTGGCTGACGAGCGAGCTGGGGCAGGGCAGCACGTTCTCGGTGATGCTGCCCATCGCCGGCCAGTCGCTTCCGGTCGGCGGCAACGGCTCCAATCCGCCGGATAATTGACAGCGCGAGACACGCAGTGCGCACTTCGCGGGAGACACTTCGTGCCTGCGCGGCTTCCCCACGCGCGTCAGAATTGAGATGGTATAATCGCGCCCGCGCCCCTGAGCGACGCTGCGCGTGAGCCGCGAAGCGTGTCGAAGGACGAAGGGTCGCGCTGCTCGCTTATGAACTATTCGTTTCCCCCCGCTTCTCTCTCCAACAGCAACTCGCTCCACAGGCGGCTGATATGGATCGGCATAATCGGCGTGGCATTGGGAGTAGCGGCCTGCGGCGCGGCCAATGCCGCCAGTGCGCCGACGACTATCCCCACCGCGCCCTCGCGCCCGCCGACCGAGACCCCGCGCCCGGCTGAGCCGGCGATCTCGCCGCCGCCGACCGAGCCGTCGCCTCCCGCCGACACACCGACCCCGACGCCTGCCGGGCTGTTGGCCGGCGAGCCGACGCTGGGCTATTTCAACATCACCCCGGCGGCCAACGCCACCCTCGTCACGCCCTTCCCCACCCCGGTCACGCCGCTGGAGCTGGACGAAGACCTGGTCAACATCCTGCTCATCGGCACCGACTACCGCGCGAGCGAGAAAGCGTTCCGGACGGACACCCTCATCGTCGTCTCGATCAACAAGCAGACCGGGGACGTGACGATGCTCTCCATCCCGCGCGACCTGTACGTGTACGTGCCCACGTGGGGGATGCAGCGCATCAACAAAGCCTACGCCGACGGGGAGGCGAGCAGCTATGCGGGTGGCGGCCCGGGGCTGCTGAAACAGACCCTCCTTTACAACCTGGGCATCCCCATCCATTATCACGCGCTCGTCAACTTCGACGGCTTCCGCCAGATCGTGGACGCGGTCGGCAGGATTGACGTGGCCGTGAACTGCCAGCTCACCGAGTACAAGATCAAAGACTGGTCGCTGGACGAATCCGACCCGGCGAGTTACGAGCTGTACACGCAGCCCATCGGCGTCACGCACATGGACGGCGCGCTGGCGCTGTGGTACGCGCGCGCGCGGCCCGTGGGAGGCGATTTCTTCCGGAGTTATCGCCAGCGGCAGGTGCTGCGCGCCATCTACCACGAGGCGCTGGACGCGAACATGATCCCGCAAATCCCCGACCTGTACGCGCACGCCGGCGAGGTGGTGGAGACCGACATGGGGCTGTGGGACATCATGCCGCTCACGCCGCTGGCCGCCAAGTTGAAGGACTCGCAACTCCGCAGTTTGCACATCGGCCCGAACCAGACCACATTCTGGGTGACGCCCGGCGGCGACGACGTGCTGCTGCCCGACCCCGGCCCGCTGCAAGCGTTGGTCAATGAAGCCTTCACGCCGCCGAGCGGGAATCAACTGGCGCGGCCCGTGACGGTCGTGGAAATCTGGAACACGACGGCGAACGCGGACCTGGCGCAGCTGGCGGCCGAGACGCTGACGAACGAGGGTTTCGCGCCCGTGATCGGCGCGCCGGATACGAGCACGGTTTACGAGCAGACCACGCTCATAGATTTCACGACCAGCCCGAAGGGGTCGCCGCTGAAAAAGCTGCAATCCTACTTGCACGTCGCCGACAGCAACGTGGTGGCGCAGCCGGACGCGAATAGCGCCGCGCAGTTCCGCGTGATCGTCGGCAACGATTACAACGCCTGCCCCCGGCTGGACTGGATGGACATCCCCGAGGCGACGGCGACGCCGACCCCGTAGCGCGGACGAACGAAACCGGGCAAGAGCACAGCGCCCTGCCCGGTTTTGGTTCTATTCAATTGTCATGCGCGGCGCTCACTTCAGCGATTCGGCGATGCGAATCGTTTCGTCCCGGCTCAGGTTGACGCTGCCGAGGATGTAGCTCACGCCTTCGGCTTCCCAGATCAGACCGTAACCCTCAGCCCAACCAGCTAGCTGGCCGTTTAACGTCACTGACTCGATGGGCTTGTCGGTCAGGGTCCCGACCCCTACACTGGTGAACCGCCCAGCCTCACCGCTCGATTGCTCACCCACCGGCATTTGCGCCAGGACGATATCGCCGCCGGGGCCTTCGTAAAAGAGAATGGCCCAGTCAAGCGGCGGGACAATCGCTTCCCGAAACCCATAACCGGCAGGAAGATAATCCGGCTGGCGCAGGCTGAAGGTCACAGCCGCTGTCGCTTCGGCGAGATCGCTGAAGCGACGCACGGCGACGTCATGGCCGGGGAGCACATTGCCCGCGAAGTTGCCAATGGCCGTGCGGATGATCCAGATATCGCCCCGCCACTCTACAATCGGCGTCGCAGGCGGGGTCTGAGCGGCGGGGGCCATTTCGGGGCTGACCTGATGAACGGTGGTTTGTTCGCCCAGCACCAAGCTTTGCAGGAAAGTCTGAAGGCTCTGGGCGGCTGCTGTGAGAACGCCCGGCCAGGCCAAAGTGAGCACGAGGAGAATCGTCGCCAGGGTAGCCGCCGCGGTCACAGCGGAACGACGTTTCCAGAAAAAGGTACGCATCGAAGCCTCCTTTTGCGGTTGCCACTCTTCCCGCGCATCCATCTGGCTCAGCAGTCGGCGGCGCAGCGCCAGACGGGAACGGCTCTCCGGGCTGAAGTCGGTCGAAGCGAGGCGGCGCGCCACGTCGAGGGCCTGGCGATACTCGGTCGGCAAGGGTTCGGCGTCGGTCTGCCCGGCCTCGTTGAGCAGGCGATCCACGTCCTGACTGAAGCGTTCGGCCAAACCTCGCTCGTTCATCGTCTCACTCCTCCGCTGCCAGCACAGCCCGCAACCGGCGCACCGCGCGGTACAGAATGACGCTCACATTGCCCTCGCTCAAACCTGTAAGTTCGGCGATGGTGCGGTTGGTCAGCCCGGCGGCGAACTTCAGCGCGACGAGTTCGCGTTCCCGTTCACTCAAGCGCGCCACCGCCGCGAGCAGCTCGCTCCGGCTTTCGTCCCGCTCGACAACTTCCTGCGGCGGAGGCGTGGCGCTTGCCCGATCGCGCAATGCTTCCAGCGAAAGCCAGGGGTGACGCCGTTGCGCGCGGAGGTGGTCGTTGACCGCGTTGCGCGCGATGGCAAACAGCCAGGCCGCGAACGGCCTCCGCTCCGGGCGATACTTGCCAATCTTCACCAGAACTTTCTCAAAGACCTGCGCGGTCAGGTCGTCCGCCGTTGGCGCGTCGCCGACGCGATAGCGCGCGTAGTTATAGACGCGCGGGAAGTAATGGTCATAGATCGCGGCGAAGGCAGCCGGCTCGGCCACGGCCTGCGCTACCAGCGCCCGTTCGTTGGGCAACACTGCGACGGCACCGTCCATAGATATCTCTGCGTCAGTCACCCGGGTGCTTCTACGATTAACTACGCCGTGACGCGCCTAGTATTACACCCAATCTGCAACCGCATCAATGACTATCCGTGTCATCTGTTTCATCCGTTGACTCACTTGACTTGCTTTCGCATCGGGAATAGCATACCGCCCATCTGTTCTGATTTGAAGATGTAGGGCAACTTGGCAAGTTGCCCCTACGCTCGTCGCCTCACGGCGACCACTTGGAGAACTACATGGCCGACCAACTGCCTCTGTTCTCGACCCCGACGGCGGAAGCGCCGCTGCCCTCCGCCATGGCGACGCCCATGGGCATCGCCGCGCCGCCCGAGGCCGCCTCGCCATCACAGGCCGCCCGCCCCACCCCGGCGCTCAATGCCGGTTCGCCGCTCAAGGCTGCCATCGTCACCTGGCTCGAGCATCTGGCAAAGGAAGACAGCTCCCCGCATACGGTCAAAGCCTTTGGGGGCGACCTGAACCAGCTCGCGCAGTACCTCGGCGCGGGGAGGAGCGTCAGCCAGGTCACCATGCGCGATCTGAACGACTGGCTAAACTGGCAGAAGACGGTGAAGAAGTGCAGCCCCAAAACGTACGCGCGCCGGGTGACGTCGCTCAAATCGTTCTTCCGCTGGCTGAATCAATCTGGGGTGATCAACGCCGACCCTGCCGCGCCCGTCATCCAGCAATCGGTGATCAGCCCCCTCCCGGAAGTGCTGTCTGAGACCGAAGTCGCGGCCGCCCTCGCGGCTGCCGACGCCATGCGCCGCGCCGAGAAGCCCGACCCGCGTCCATACGTCCTCCTCACACTGCTCCTGCAGACGGGCATCAAAAAAGGCGAATGCCTGGCGCTCGTCCCGAACCACGTTGACCTCTCCGATCCGGAGCAGCCCGTATTGTGGGTGCGCTACCCGGACCCGCGCCACCGCTACAAAGAGCGCAAGCTGCGCCTCGACCCGGGCTGGATCCCGGCGTTCCGCGAGTACACGGCGCAGTTCGCGCCCCGCGACCGACTGTTCCCGTGGTCGGCGCGGCGGCTGGAATATATGCTGGAAGATATCAGCAGGGCGGCCGGACTGGAGAAGCGGATTTCGTTCGATATGTGCCGCTGGACGTGCGCGGTGCGCGAGGCGCGCGCGGGGATGGAGTTCGACAAAATCCGGCAGAAGCTGGGGCTGTCGAAAATCCAGTGGCGGGAGATTGGGATGAAGCTGGGGAAGCTGGTGGGGCCGGGGTTATAGGGCGCGTTCAATCCAGCGGGCTGCGACGCCCGC
>Ga0209108_10002735_pt1 | contig 10055 bp, 6 predicted proteins | sample Rifsed10ft1_FD_184003 | JGI IMG/M metagenome (GOLD analysis project Ga0209108, IMG submission 184003) | Soil microbial communities from Rifle, Colorado, USA - sediment 10ft 1 (version 2) | ecosystem: Environmental > Terrestrial > Deep subsurface > Rock core/Sediment | place: Rifle, Colorado...
GCCGGGCTGGAGGTCGTATCCCCGCAATGTGATCTCGTGATTGAAGTCGTACTCGACCACCGCGGCCGGTGCGGGCGCGGTGAAGATGCGGTCCACGCGGGTGACGTCGAGTGAAGTGAGCGTCGCAGAGCCGATGCCGGAGACGGTGAGGGCGAAGCCGGCGGGGCCGGGCGGGAAGTCAGGAGGCACTTTGAGGACATAGTGATCAGTGATCAGTGCGTCAGTCGGCCAGTTGGAGAATGGAAAGGTGTCGTGGACAGGCTGGCCGGTGAAAAGCGATTGGCCGCCGAGGGAGAGGGTGAGCGAATGGGCGGCGAGGGGCGCGCGGGCGTGCCAGAAAAGAGTGAGAAGAACGCGCTCGCCCTGCCGGGGGGTGGGGGTGTTGAGCGTGTAACCGAGCAGGGCGAGAGGCGAGCCGGGGTCGAGATTCGATCCGGGGGCCGTCATCGGGTTTTGGGCGAGAAAATCTTCGAGCGCCAGCGACGGGCCGCCGGGGAGAGAGACCCCGCCGAGCGCGGCGCGGTCGCCCGCATATCCGCCCTGCGCGTCCAGATGCGGGAGGCTGGATTGCGACTTCTCGGAATACATCCCGGCTTTGAGAGTGTAGTCGCCGGGAGGCAGGCCCGCCGGGACGGGGACGGCCACGCGCGTGAGGAGCGTGTCGCCGGGCGACCACTGCTCGGAGGGATAGGTGAAGCCGCCGCTTTGCGACCACGCCGCGCCCCACGCATCGTAGAGGCGCGCATACGGGATGAGATCGGCGATCTCGACAGTGTTCTCGACGTGCCAGCGGAGGTCGAGGATGAGGCTTGAAGTGTGGAGGGTGGAGGGTGGAGCGTGAGGCGTGAGGCGATAGCCGGTGAGGGTGATGGCGTTGCCGAAGTTCTCGTCGAGAGGCGTGAACTCGGGGAGCGGCGGAGTTTCGCCCGCGGCGAAGCGGTAGGCGCGGAAGTCAGGTATGTTCTCAGGGCCGGGCGCGGCGACGAGGTGCGACGACCACGCGGCGATCCACTCATCGGGCGGCGGCGCGGAGCGGGCGAAGAGGTACAGCGCGGCTCTGTTTTCGGGAATCGCCAGTGAGGTTCCCCCCGTGAACCAACGGATGGAGAGGTAGTCGTGCGCGAGGTATGCGAGCGTGGGATGGCGATAGTGAATGGCGGAGACGAAGACTTCGGTATCCGCGAGGTCTTGGGTGTTGAGATACCCGGCGATAGCGGTGAGGTCGGCGTCGTCGTTGAGGCGCTGGTTGGGCAGGTTGGCCCAGGTGACGAAGTAATCGCGATAAGTGGTATAGCCGCCCGCCGCGAGCGCGACGAGGCAGACGAGGGTCAGCGGATACGGGCTTGGAATCAGCGGGCCGGGCAGGCGCGATTGCAGCCAGCGATAACCGGCGAGGAGGCCGCGCGCGGGAAAGACGAAGACGAGCGGGACGAGGCCGAAGGCGCGCAAGTTCGATGGAAAGATATCATGGACCGAAACGGCGGTGGGGAGGAGCATGAAGGGGAGCCAGGCGAGGAGAAGTAATTCGGTTGCCAGTTGAATGGAGGGGAGGGGAGATGTGAGATTAATGACCGCTTCGCGTGGCGAATGACCGCTGCGCGTGACAAATGACGAATGAAAAATGAAAAATGAAAAATGACGAATGAGGTTGCGGAGGGTGATGAGGAGGCCGACGACGAAGAAGAAGCCGAGGATGGGGCCGAAGAGCGGGAGGCCGGGGAGGTTGAAGCGGTCGTAAGTTTCGCCGTTGACGAAGAGCATTTCGGCGGCGCGGCGGATGCCTTGCAGGAGGAGCGCGGCCTCGCCGGGCCGGGGCGTGACCTGACTGGCGCGGTTGAGGAAGTCTTCGGGATGGCGGAGGAAGTAGAGGCCGAGAGGGGCGAAGGCGAGGAGGGCGGAAAAGGAAAAAACTAAAAATCCAAATGACCAAATGACAAAAGGGGTGGAAGGTGGAAAGTGGAAGGTGGAAGGTGGAAGGCCGTCTCGCCCCGACGGGCCAGGGCTTGCGGCCCGAACGGGGTGGAAAGTGGAAGGTGAGGCGGGAGGCCGTGTGCGGATTGCGGATTGCGGACTGCGTAAGGCGCTGAGGAGGAGGGCGAGCCAGAAGATGGCGAGGGGGAAGGGGAAGAGGCGCGCGGCGAGGTAGGTGTAGGCGGCGAGGCCGGTGAAGACGCCCGCAAGCAGGAAATTCAAAATATCAAATTTCAAATTCCAAATGGAAAATGGCTTCTTGTCACTTGTCACTTGCCATCGCGAAGCATCCTTTTGGGACTCGACGCTTCGATGGAGGCCGCGAAAGAGGAAGCCGAGGGCGAGAGATTGGACGAGCGGCTCGGCGATGACGCGGAAGCCGAAGCGGGAGAAGGTGACGTGGAAGAAGGCGAAGGCGAGAAAAGCGGCGGCGAAAGCGGCGAGCAGGCGCGCGTTTTCTTCAAAGCGCATGACCTGCCGGATGGCGAAGTAGGCGGCGGGGAGGGTGAGGAGGCCGAGGGTCGCGGCGGCGAGGCGGAGGGTGAGGACCGATGAGCCGGCGAGCCGGAACCACGACGCGAGCCAGTAGTAGAAAAGAACCTCGTGCCCGGTGTACGCGGTGATGAAGATCGGGCGGTAGCCGTCGAAGGCCACGTCGTGGCCGAGGAGCGCGGTGGCCGCCAGGTCGTAATGCAGGCCGGGCGGGATGGCGGTGAGCTGCCACAGCCGCAGAAACGCGCCGACGAGGAGGGTGAGGGTGAGGAGAAGATAGAAGCGGCGGGGCATAGGAGATTTCAGATTGCGGATTGAGGATTGCAGATTGAAAAGCCTAAATCTGCAATCTCAAATCTGAAATCTGCCATCAGCGGAGGGCCTGTTCCAAATCGGCGATCAAATCGTTCGCGTCTTCGATGCCGGCGGAGAGGCGCACGGTGCCTTCCGTGATGCCCAGCGCGCTGCGCTCGCGCGGCGTGAGGGCGCGGTGCGAGGCGTGCGCGGGATACGCGGCGAGGGTGGAGACATCGCCGAGGGTGGGGATGCGCTGAATGACGTTTAGTTTTTCCATGAACGCGAAAACTTCTGCGCGTCCGGCGTCTTTGAGATCGAACGCCAGCATTGCGCCGAAGCAGCCTGCGCGCAGGATGCGGCGGGCGACGGGGTGGTCGCGGTCATCGGGGAGGCCGGGATAGTGGACGTGCGCAACGCGGGGGTGACCGGCCAGCCACTGCGCGAGCTCGAGCGCGTTGTGGTTTTGCTCGCGGACGCGGAGAGGGAGCGTGCGCAGGCCGCGCAGGGCGAGATAGGCGTCGAACGGCGAGAGGTTCGAGCCGAGGAGGGAGCGGGTTTTCCGCAGGCCGGCGGCAGCCTCGGCGGAGGCGGCGACGACGATCCCGCCGAGGACATCGCCGTGCCCGCCGATGTATTTGGTGGCGGAGTGCATCACGAAGTCCGCGCCGAGGTCGAGCGGGTGGACGAGGTACGGCGAGGTGAACGTCGAGTCAATCACCACTTTCGTGTCGTGGCGATGGGCCATTTCAATCAGCGCGGGCGCGTCGGCGACGTGGCAGAGGGGGTTGGAGATGATCTCGAAGAGCAGGATGCCATCGTGGGCGACCGCAAGGGTCGCCCCTACGGCGGCGAGGTCGCGGATGTTCACGCGCTGCACCGTCACGCCGGAGGTATCGGCGAGGCGATTGAGGAGGGCCTGCGATTTGCCGTAAAGCTCCGAGGCGGCGACGAGGGGCGCGCCGGGCCTGACGCCGGCGACCCACAAGGCCGCATGGAGCGCAGCCATGCCGGAGGCGAAAGCCGCCGCCCCCGCGCCATGCTCGACGGCCATCATCGCGGCTTCGAACGCTTCCTGCGTGGGGGCGGCGTCGCGCGAATACATGTACCCGGCGCGCTCGTCGGCCAGCGCCGCGTCGAGGTCTTCCATTTTTTCGTGCGCCCAGCCGGAGGCGGTGACGATGGGCGGGTTAGAGGGCTGGCCGGGCTTGAGCGCGACGCGGCCGGAGTGGACGGCGGTCGTGAAGATGGACATGGAAACTCCTCGAAGACCCCGCGAACAACGTGAGCGGGGCAACTCCCAATTTCCAAATCCCAAACGGGAACTGAGGGAACTCTGGGACCGGAAGGAACTTTACGATGGGGCGACGGTGCGATTATAACATCTGAGAAAACAAAATCGCCGCCGAGGGCAACACTCGGCGGCGATAAGCGATAGGCGATGCGCTAGAAGTTGCTCTGCGCGTCAATCAGCCCCTTCTCGCGCGCCACGCGGTCAAAGTACCGGAACGCGAAGACGGCAATCAGGCCGAAGGCCAGCGTCTGGGCCGCGAGGATGCCGAACAGTTGGGCATTCGAGAATGCGGCGAGGGTGGGGAACGCGGCCGCCCCCGCCCCCAACAACGCGCGGCGGATCAATTCCAGCCAGTACGTCATCGGCAGGAGGAAGCCGATGGGCTGGAGGAACGCGGGCAGGATGGTGATCGGGAAAACCGCGCCGCTGAACAGGTACAGCGCCGCCGCGGCCGCGTCGCCGACGAACCACGGCTCGTTGCGGATCGTCATCGTCCACGTGCCGATGATGATGCCCATGAAGCTCAGGCAGAACACGCCGAGCATCAGCGCGCCGAAGAACATCGGCCAGTGGGTGGCGCCGAGGCTGAGGGGCACTTGGAAGAACAGCACCCCGGCCAGGATGGTGATCACGACGGCGATCGTGCCGGTGACGAAGCGCGCGACCGCGCGGCCAAACAGGTACACCGGGATGTGGATCGGCGCGATGTAGAGGTACTTGAGGGTGCGGTAGCGCTCCCGGTCGTCGAGGATCGAGTACGACGCGCCTGCCATCACCGCGCCGACGTAGATGTAAAACGCGTTGCCCAGGTAGATGTAGGCGTAGATGGATGACGCCGCGCCCGAACTCGACTCTCCGCTCACCCCCGCGACCACGCGAAACATGAATACGAGGATCAGCACGCTGGCGACGGGCCGGAGAACCTGGAACGCGAAGAACATCAGCGGATCGGTCCAGTTGGACTCGACCTGCCAACCGAGCCACGCGGCGGGGCGGAAGGAGCGGGAGAGGGTTTTCAACATGAGGGATGCTCCATTACGGGAACTGAAGGAACTATGGGAACTCAGGGAACGAAAGAACGGGACAGGGTGTGGAACATAGAATGTCCTTTCAATACAGGAACTGAAGGAACTACGGGAACTCAGGGAACGGTGGGAAAATGATATTCGGATCAAGGTCGGGGTCGGTTACATAGTCTGCCCCAGCATCTTTGACGCCGTAAGTTTTGTCCCACGTGCCCTCCTGTTCTTTCCTGATGAGTGCCGGGATGAGGCGATCCAGAAAGAAGGAGGCGTCGCTATACTGTTTGATGAGCGCGCTCAACTCGTCACCCGCGATGAGTTCCCATCGTTCGCAATCTTGGATATAACTGCCGAGTTCGGCGAGCGAGCCGCGTGCGGTGTTGCAATAGCGAATGTAGTTGGGCAGTGAGCCAGAGCAATATCCTTCTGCAATATTGCCAGAAACACTGATCGCCGCGCCGCGCATCTGGTTGGCGAGCCGGTAGTGGCCGGGTCCGAAGTGGCTGACCAGTTGATTGACCAGATTCCCCAGATCGCTCGCCGCCTGCCAGGCCACAATCTTCTTGAATCCCGGCAACTTTTGAAACGTTTGCGTGTTCTTCCCACCATACTGATACTCGGCCATAAGTTCCCTCCTTTCCCAAAGTTCCTTCATTTCCCTGTGTTCCTATCTCCGCCTGTCCGTCAGCGTGCCCTCGTGCCTCGCCAGTTGGAGGATGCGGTCAATCCAGAGCTTGGACGCGACGAGGAACGCAATGGCCAGGGTCACCAGCACGGCGACCTCGACCGGAACCGAGAGGAAACCGAGGGTGGGGCCGGAGGCGAAGACGAGCTGGCGCATCGCGTCCATCCCCAGCGTCAACGGCAAGAGGGAGGCCGCCATCGCCATCACGAAGCCGAAACTCTTCACCGGGAAATAGAAGCCGGAGAGGAAATACACCGGCTCCTGCAGCATCATGACGATCTGCCACGCCTCGCGTCCGAAGAGCAGGAACAGCGACGCGAACATCATCCCCAGCCCGTACAGCGCGACCATCGTGAGCAGGAACACGGCGAAGAGCTGCGCGAAACTGGAGACGACGAAGTGGATGTGGAAAAACCACGTCCCCAGAATCATGACGACGGCGGCGCGCAGACTGGTGGCGAACAGCCCGCCAATCGCCATGCCGAGCAGGATCGCCATCAGCGAATTCGGGGCCATGATATAGAGCGCAAGGTTGCCGGTCTCTTTCTCCCAGTACAACTGCGAGGCCATGAGCCACATCACGTTCAGCCAGAAGGCCGTCATCGCGCCGCCCATCACCGCAAAGCCGACGAAGTCTTCCGGCGCGCGGATGGCGCGATAGACGAAGACGTAGCCGCAGGTGGCGAGGAACGGCAGGAAGGTCTCGAAGAAGATCCACATCGGCTCGCGCATCTGGCCGACCACGCGGGGGTACGCGCGCGCGACGACGGTGCGCAGGAACAGCCGCCAACCCTGGTCGGTGTGGGTGACCGGGGGCAGGGAAGCCAGGGTGGTTGCCATCTCAGCCTCCGGCCTTCTCGGCTTCGGTCATGCTCATCCCGACCAGGTCCACGAACACGTCTTCCAGCGTCGGCTCGCGTTTTTGCAGATTCAGGATGTGCGCGTCGTGCGAGGTCAACGCGCCGATCACGCCGCTCAGCGCGTCGTCGGCTTCGAGGATGAGTTCGAGTTCCGATTTGCCGTCCTGCGGGGTGTGCACCACCTTGCGCACGCCGGGGAGGCGGTCGAAAGCGTTGAGCGTGCCGTTCCGCAACGGGCTGATGTCGAGATGGAAGATGACCTCGCGCTGCAGGCGCTTCTTCAAGGTCGCGGGAGCGTCGCAGGCGAGCACCTTGCCCGCGTTGATGATCGCCACGCGGTCGCACAACTCCTCGGCCTCGGCCATGTAGTGCGTGGTCAGCAGCACGGTGCGGTTGGGCCGCTCGGCCACCCAGTCGCGGATGAAGCGGCGCACGTCGCGGCTCGCGCTCACGTCGAGGCCCAGCGTCGGCTCGTCGAGGAAGATGACCTCGGGGTCGGTGAGGAAGCCCCGGACGATGTTCATCTTCTGGCGCAGGCCGGTCGAGAGGTCGGAGGTCTTCGTGTTCACGCGATCCTTCAGGCCCACGACCTCCAGCAGGCGGTCAATGCGCTGAAGCGTGGTCGGGTTGTCCATCCCGTAGAACTGGCCGAACATCCACAGGTTCTCGCGGACGGTGAGGAGGCCGTAGCCCGAGGACTCGCCGCCGCTGACCATGTTGATGCGGGGGCGGACGGCGTCGGGCTGCCGGGCCACGTCGTGCCCGGCGACGAATGCGCGGCCCGTGGTGGGGGCGAGGAGCGTCACCAGTATCTTGATCAGCGTGGTCTTGCCCGCGCCGTTGGGGCCGAGCAGCCCGAAGAACTCGCCGCGCGGCACCTCCAAGTTCACGCCGGAGAGCGCCACGAGCTCCTTCGGGTTACCCTTCTTGGCTCCCCGAATCTTGTAGGTCCGGCCCAGGTTTTCAGTTTTGATGGCTTGCGATTCAGTCATGAGCTTCTCCTCTGCTGCTCTGAATGCGAGACGGCACGACGGCGAGTGGGGGATTCAATTATAGAACAATGGTTCTACCATGGCAATCCCCCAATTCTTGCGAAATAAAAAGACCGTGGGCGCCTAAGCGCCCACGGTCTGAGAAGTTCGGACGAGAAGACCGTCAAGGGCAACAGGCGCAATCCGGCAAAGCATCGTCACCACCATTGCTGGCGGCTGCGGGCTGATACGCGATGTGGAGCATGAACACCATTGAGTTGCGCCTTCCTTTCTGCAAGATGCGCAGAGTTTACCATGCCGCAAAGAAAAGTCAAGCATCGGCGTGTTTGTGTTTCCTCCGCAGGAGCCAGAAACCGGGTCTCTCACCAGCGTAGGCCGAGCGTAGGTTTGGCGTAGGAATTTGAACCAGCGTTCCACACAGGTCTGTGATATGTTTGCAATCAGAAGGGCACAACTCTTCTTCTCCTCCTTGAGAGAGCCGGGGTCGGCGTCCCCGGCTCTCGCGATTTAACCGCTGGTTACACCCCCACCATAGCATCGCTCCGCGCCCGCCCACAACGCCCCTCGGAACAGGTCGGCCCTGTGATTTCGGACAGGTTGGTATAATCCTGCCGTGGACACCTCTCAGCGCCAGATCGCGCGGGCGGCCGGAACCGTGATGGCCGCCTTTTTGCTCAGCAATCTGGTCGGCCTCCTCCGGCAGATTCTGATCTCGCGCGCCTTCGGGACGGGCGGCGACCTGGACGCTTTTTACGTGGCCCAGCGCTTCCCCGACATCCTCTTCAACCTCGCGGCGGGCGGCGCGCTCGCCTCGGCATTCATTCCAACCTTCACCGGCTTCCTGACGCGCGACGACCGCGAGGGCGCGTGGCGGTTGGCGAGTGGGGTGATGAACCTCGTCTTCCTCGCCCTCTGCGCCACCGGCCTGCTCGCCGCCCTGTTCGCGCCCGCGCTCGTGCGCCACGTCCTCGCGCCCGGCTTCATCGCCGCAGACCAGCAGGCGCTTACCGTCTCGCTGCTCCGCATCCTGCTCCTCTCCACCGTCGTCTTCGGCGTCAGCGGGCTGCTGATGGGCCTCCTCAACGCGCACCAGCACTTCACGCTGCCCGCGCTCGCGCCGACGTTCTACTGGCTGGGGATGATCTTCGGGCTGTTAGTCTGGGCGCCGAGGTGGGGTGCGTACGGGCTGGCGTGGGGGGCGGTGCTCGGCGCGGGGCTGCACCTTGCGATTCAACTCCCCGGCCTGCGCGGCCTCCCCGCCGTGCGCTACTGGCCCGACCTCGGCCTCCGCAACCCGGCGGTGCGCGAGGTGATCCGGCTGATGGGGCCGCGCCTGCTCGGGGTGGCGGCGGTGCAGCTCAACTTTCTCGTGAGCACCCGGCTCGCCACGTATATGCTCGGCGGGAGTGTCTCGGCGCTCACGTATGCCTGGCAGATTTTCACCATGCCGCAGGTCATCGTCGCGCAGAGCATCGCCATCGCCGCGCTGCCCACGTTCTCGGCGATGGTCGCGCGCGACGAGATCAACGCCATGCGCGCCTCGCTCGCCGACACGCTGCGCGGGATTTTGTTCCTGGCGCTCCCGGCCACGGTGGGGCTGCTGCTTTTGAGCACGCCCGTGATTGCGCTGCTCTTCCAGCACGGGGATTTCGACGCGACCTCCACCACGCTCGTCGCGTGGGCGCTGACGTTCTTCACGCTGGGGCTGGTCAGCCACTCGGTCGTCGAAATCGTCTCCCGCGCGTTCTACGCCCTGCACGACACGCGCACGCCGGTATTGATTGGAGTGGGGGCGATGGGGCTGAACGTGCTGCTGAACTTCGCCTTCGCCGAGGTCTTCACCCGTGTGGGCTGGCCGCCGCACGGCGGGCTGGCGTTGGCCAACACCGTGGCGACCACACTGGAGATGATCGGGCTCGCGTGGATCATGCGCCGCCGCCTCGGCGGGCTGGCCTTCACCCGCGTCTGGCCCGGCCTGTGGCGCACGGCGCTGGCTGCCGTCTACATGGGCGCGATTTTAGTCCTGTGGTTGAGATACACGCCGGCGCTATCGGTGTGGATTGTGGGGATCGGCGGCGTGGCGCTGGGTGGCGCGGTGTTCTGGGCCGTCGCCCACGCTTTGCGCTGCCCGGAAGCGCGGCTGCTGCCGAGATTGGTGATGGAGAGGCTGGGGAGGGTAAAAGGTATGGCCCCCTTCAAAACACCCTGATCATCAAATACGGCACCACAATCCCCAGCGCCACGCCCGCAATCACCTCGCGCGGGGTGTGGCCCAGCACTTCCTTCAACTCTTTCTCGGCCAGCGGGTGGCCGGTAAACAACTCGTCAATCATCAGGTTGAGCACGCGCGCGTGGTCGCCGGCGTGCCGCCGGATGCCGATGGCGTCGTAGATCACGATCATCGCCAGCACCCACGAGATGGCGAACAGCGGCGACGTGAATCCC
>Ga0209108_10002736_pt1 | contig 10054 bp, 9 predicted proteins | sample Rifsed10ft1_FD_184003 | JGI IMG/M metagenome (GOLD analysis project Ga0209108, IMG submission 184003) | Soil microbial communities from Rifle, Colorado, USA - sediment 10ft 1 (version 2) | ecosystem: Environmental > Terrestrial > Deep subsurface > Rock core/Sediment | place: Rifle, Colorado...
AGAATCAAGGGATATTATATTATAGAGACAAAGGCGCAAAAGGATACAAAGGTGGCAGAGGTGCCAGAGGAAGCGAAGGAGGGGGGAGAGGACGGAAGAAGGGATGCAGATTGTTTTTTAACACAAAGGCCACGAAGGTGCACGATGATTTTTGGGTACGCGGCTGACACGGACTTGGGATTTGCGATTTGAGCTGGGGGCGGTGGGGTGGAATCGGATTGCGAATTACGGATTACGAATCACGCTTTCTCGGCCCCGTTACCATTGTTACTTAGCAATACAGTTTGAATACGACCAGCCTCCCAGGCGCGCTTGAAGGCTTCTACGACCCGGGGGTCGAACTGGCTGCCGGCATTGCGCACGATCTCGTGGTAGGCGTCTTCGGGGGAGCGGGCCGGCCGGTAGGGCCGGGAGGTGGTTATGGCGTCGAAGCTATCGGAGACGGCGACGATGCGGGCTGCCAGTGGAATGTCATCAGCCTCCAGTCCGTCAGGGTAACCGTCCCCGTCCCAACGCTCGTGATGGTGGCGAACAACTGGGATGGCGGGAGCGAGGTAAGGGATATCTTTGATCATCTCAAAGCCGGTCACGGGATGCTTTTTAATCTCAGCCCACTCTTCACTGGTGAGCGGACCTGTCTTGCGCAGCGTGGTCTCGCGAATATGGATTTTGCCGATGTCGTGCAGGATGGAGCCAAAACGCAGCTGCTCGAGCTGCTTTCCCTGCCAGCCCAACTCCTGGGCCAGGACCAGGGCATACCCCATCACACGGTCGACGTGATCGCGGGTATACTGGTCACGAACCTCGATGGCGTTGGACAGCACGCTCAAGCTGGCCTCGTAGGCTTGATGGAGCTGAGCAACCAGGACCTGCCGCGAACGAGCCAGACGGGCGCGGACGGCGGTGACGAGCTCTTCGCGAGCAAGGGGCTTAATTAGATAATCGTCGGCTCCCAGGTCCTTGCCGCTCAGGATATCCTCTTTCTCACCACGTGCGGTAAGGAAAAGGAAAGGGATGGTGACCCACTCGGGACGTTTTCGCACAGCCCGGAAGAATTCATACCCATCCATCTCCGGCATGGAGATGTCGGAAAGGATCAGGTCGGGCGTGAAGGAATTCATTTTCTCCAGTGCATCGCGCCCATTGATGGCGCTGACGATCGAAAATCCCTCAAGGCCCAACATCTCACCCAGTCCCTCTCTGAGCGCATGATTATCTTCAACGATGAGCAAGCTCTCTCTATTCACGCATTGACATCCTGTGACCGTGGTTCCACATTAACTATTAATTAAGGAGTGACCCTAACTATACCTCAAAATGTATCCGAATTTGTATCCGGGATATGCATTCCGGTACATGGTCAGAAACAGCCTCTCCAATTTAGAATAACGTAGAAGCGGGTACTTTTGTTACGATCTATAAGGAAAATGTAAGCTTATGAGCGAGAACAAGCGGCTTGCGCCCCTCTTCGGCGCGAACATCGATCCCTCGGCCGCGGAGCGAGACGAGCCTTTCCGCCGCGCGCAAATTGCTGACCAAAACGGTCTGCATTTAATCACCATCCAGGACCACCCATACAATATGCGGTTTTTCGACACCTGGACGCTGCTCACCACCCTGGCGATGAAAACCGAGCGCGTGCACGTCGGCACTAATGTGCTCTCGATCCCATTGCGACCGCCTGCCATGTTGGCGAAGATGGCGGCGACGTTGGATATTCTGTGCGATGGCCGCCTGGAGCTGGGCATAGGCGCCGGCGCTTATTGGCCGGGGATCGAGGCGTTCGGCGTTGAAAAGCGTTCGCCGTGGGAAGCGGTGACGGCCTTTGAGGAGGCGCTGCACATCCTGCGGGGCATGTGGGAGAACGCAGGCGGATCTTTTTCTTATGACGGTGAGTTCTACCGGGTGAAAGGCGCACGCCCGGGCCCAGCGCCTGCGCACCGCATCCGCATCTGGACCGGGGCTTACGGCGACCGTATGCTGGATTTGACCGGCCGCTACGCCGATGGAATCCTGGTGAGCTCACCATATCTACCGCCACGTGGATTAGCGCGCAGCAACCGGCTGATTGACGAGGGCGCTCAAAAAGCCGGCCGCGATCCCAGCGAGATCCGGCGCGGCTACAACCTGATGGGCGTACTCGATCTGGATGGCGCGGATACTCCGCTGCGGGAAGAGAAAGAAGGCGTGTTTTACGGACCAGTCGAGCACTGGGTAGAGGAAATCGTCCACTTATACCAGGAATACCGCCAGGATACCTTCATCTTCTGGCCGAACGCCGGGAATGAACCGCTGCAGATCGAGGCATTTGCCAGGGAGGTCGTGCCCGCGGCGATGCAGAAGATCAGGGAACTTGATGGCAAGGCAAAGCTGTAAGGTAGAAAAGGAGGTAAAGAATATGGTAAAGGAGCTTGTTGATTTACGAGATGAATTGGACGAAGTTGCCAACGATATCGCCGCAGTAGAAGCGGATCCCAGCCAGTGGGATATCCCCTTGCTATACCTGTTCGAGACGATGGAAGTAATGGCCATGGGGAATGGTCCCAGCCACCCGGCGGCTTACCGGGCGATGGTTGAGAAGGTCAGAAACGGACTGTCCGACTGGTTGGAACAAGGCAGCTGGTGAGAAATCAAAGGGGCGGGGCGTTCTGCGTAAGAAGGATTATGCAGAGCGTTCTATCCACCCTCCACGGAGCGGACGAGCAGGAGAGGCCGGTCGACCTGGTGGAGCACCCCCGCGGCCACGCTGCCATAGAACACGCGGGAGAGCCCGGTGCGGCCGTGGCTGGCCATGGCGATCAGATCAGCGCCTTCCCGTTCGGCGACGGTAATGATGGTGCTGACTACCGGGCCAGTTTCAACGAGGCCCTTTGCCCGGAGGCCGCGCTCTCGAAATTCCCCCTCCACGCCGTCGATATAGTTGCGCGCTTCCGCCTCACGCTTCTCGGTCAGTTCCATGGTCAGATCCATGACCGTGCCGTGCGGCCCAATCACATCGTAGGCGGGCTCAATTACCTGAAGGAACACCAGCTTGGCATCCATCTGCCTGGCCAATTCTTCGACATGATTCAATATCCTTTCGGCGCGTTTCGATCCATCCAAAGGCACCAGTATGCTATTGTACATTTTATGCTCTCCTTTCTGATTGGCGATATTGTAATGCTTAACTGCCGGGAAAGGCATCTCGAAGGTCTTCCACTTCCATGGGCAATAACTACGATCCCTTTGGCCCCTTCAGGTAGGCCCAAGTCACCTTCCGGCTCCACGTCACCGGCTTTGATTTTTACCAGTTTGATATCATGAATTTGGTTTGCCTTCTGTTTACCCCTCCGGCGCCAGTTCGGCGGCCTTCTCGAGAAGGTCGCGCACCTGGTCATCGGTGGTTTGCGGGAAGTCGGCGTAAAGTTGGGAAGGTATTGATGTATCGGGTATAACCTGGGGATACAGATTTCGATACATTTTTCAAAAAATTGACGTCACAGGCCAAATGTTGACAGAAATCGTCGATGCGGTATAATTTTGGAGCGCACGGCCCCGTAGCTCAACTGGCAGAGCAAGCGCCTCTTAAGCGTTAGGTTACAGGTTCGAGTCCTGTCGGGGTCACTAACCTGTTTGGCGCTAGACGGCCATGCTTTCATGGCCGTCGTTTGCTTTAAATGGGCTTCTCGCTGGCACCAGATATTCGATCGCATTCAAGAGTCACGCGATTAAAGGCGTAGGGAAAACCCTATGGGGCAATAGGGAATGTCCTTAGGGACAGGTGGGGAGGATTCCCCATTGAAGCGGGGGCTTTTTTCGCTTATATAGAATGGCATGGAATATACCTTCGACCTGGAACGCATCCTTTTCGGCGACCTGCCCTGGCTCTTTCTCTTAGAAATCGTCCTGCGCACGGCGTTGCTGTATGTTTATGCCCTATTCATGCTGCGGCTGCTGGGGAAACGCGGCATGGGCAGCCTCTCCCCCTTCGAGCTTGCCATCATCATCTCGCTGGGCTCAGCGGTTGGCGATCCGATGTTCTATCCCGGCGTACCTCTCGTGCATGGAATGCTGGTAATGACCGTGATCGTCTTGCTCCAGCGCGGGCTAACCTTTCTCACCCGTCGCAGCCAAAGGATCGAAACCTTTGTGGAGAGCCAGGCGAGCTGCCTCGTGGCGGATGGGCGTCTGGTTTTAGATGCCTTGAACAGGGAAATGCTGGCCAAAGATGAGCTGTTCACGGCACTGCGTGAGGCCGGAGTGGAACAGCTCGGCCAGGTAAGACGGGCATACCTGGAATCAACGGGGAAGGTCAGCGTGTTTCTGTACCCATTCGAGGAGGAACGACCCGGATTGGGGCTGTTGCCCGTTTGTGATGACGAGGCGCGTTCACCAGAATATGAGGAAGGTGACGTGGTGGCTGAAACGGGAAGCTATGCGTGCTGCGCATGCGGCCAACCCGTGCGCTTAGCCAGCGGTGAAGTGTTCTCCGCTTGTCCGAGCTGCGGTCATAACGTGTGGGCGCCCGGCTTCGATCAAACCATTCCAGAAATGACCCAGGTTTTTGAGCCCCAGGCTAGCTCTCAGGCGGGTTTATGAGCGGCACGATCAAGGTGAAGGCGATCAGCAATAAGGAGCCGTAAAGAGGGGAGTACCAGGCCTGAAAGTTGAAAGGCCCGCCCAGGGCAAACACCCAAACGCCGAAGGCCAGGGTGGAGATGGCCGTTTGGGTGAGGGCAGGCGGCTGACCCGGCAAGCTGGTCTGCCGCCAGGTCCACAGGGCGGAAACCGCCAATCCTACCAGGAATGATATCCACAGCAGGGTTCCGCGGGGTTCATTAGTGGCGCCGGCGATGAGACCGGAAACCGCCGTCCAGGCTGCCACCACATCGGCAGGTATAAACTTGATCAGCTTGTCGGTATAGGTGTCGACGGTCTGGGCGGAATCGGTAGCTTGCAGCTGCGTGGTGATGATTCTGCGGGTCATGTCTTCTCCTTACTGCAAAAATTGCTCGATCTCTGGCAAGATGGAGCGGATCAAGATGCCTTCCCGGATGGTGCCGAAACTGCGGGAGCGTTGAGCGTGATGCAGGGCGACAACCTGCCAGTCGTCGTTGAAGCAGGGAGCTCCGCTGGAGCCTCCCAGCGCGCGGGTCGAATACTGAACCAGTCCTTTCTCGGGGAAGACGCTTTCGACTCCATCCCCGCTTAATGCCAGCTTCAGGGCCTCGCCGCCGGGGTGCTGCAGGATGTTCAACCCCATGCCTTTAAGAGGGGTTTCATCGCTTAACGGTGCCGGGGAAATCTCCTGAGCACCCAGAATAGCAGGGTCGGCCTGCAGCAAGGCGTAGTCCAGCTGACCAACCGGGCTGGATTTGAGCACCGGCTGATCACCGACCAGCTTAAAAGACTGTCCCATGGTCTCCTCGCCATCCGGCGCAGTGATTTTTCCAAAGTGGAGAGTCAGGTCCCGGGCGTTTTCCAGCAGATCCTCGCCAGATGCGCCCATGAGGACATGGTAGTTAGTCAGAACCAGGTTACCGGCTATCAGGAAGCCGGTGCCGCGGCGGGGCAGTTGGCCGAACTCGATGCGGCAGACAGAGGCAGCCCGTTCGATGGCGCGCTTGAGAAAGCCGACGTCTTGAAGGTCGGGCTTGGGCCTTGTCCAGAACTGTAGCTCGACACTTTCTGTTGGGCCGAACCACTCAATCTCCGGCCCGAATTCCTCCACGGGCGCGCCGGCGAGCTCGGCGTGCACCGGCACCTTGTAGCGCAGCCGCAGGGCTTCTTGAAGGCGCGGATCATGGTACAGGCCACGCGCCAGGATCAGGGCGGCCAGAAAGCGGGCATCTTCCAGGCCGACATCGTTGATCACATTTGACAAGAGGCTGCCCAGGACCGTAAAACGGGCGTCGGCAGGATTGGTGCCCTGTTCTGCTGCCCAGTTGGCCAATTCTCGGGCGTCAAATTCGGGGTCACCCACCAATCCGCCAGCGCGCTGGCTCTGCCAGGATTGCGGAACGTTGGTTTTAAGGATCAGGCTGCGGTAATACCCGAGCGGGCCGATGTTGAGCGGAGCGCGGAATGCGCGGCGGGCCAGGATGCCGGTAAGCGCATTAATTTCTTGGTGAGAGATCGGGTTTGATGGTGACATAAGCGATAGGTTGATTTATCGTGCGCAGATCAGATTTTCCCCAGGTTATAGTCTGAAATCATTGCGTGTAACAGATTCCTGTCTTCTCCGCCCACGTCTTGCAGCATAGCTATCAATAATCCACCTAAAATGGTTTCCTCGGCATAATCCGGATTTGTGCCTTGACCGATCGCATATTCGATGAGGTCGCGGGCATCGGTTTCGGGGTCGCCAGTCAACCCGCCGATGCGCTGGCTTTTCCATTCATCCGGCCAGCGCGTCTCGTTGATCAAATTGCGGATAAAGCCCTTTGCGCTGAGAGCCACTGGAGCACGCGAGGCTCGCCTGGCAAGCATGGCAACGATCTTATTCACCTGCTGGTCATCCTGTTCGAGATCGGCGAGGGCTTTCCTTGAGCCTTCGGGTTCCCGAATCACATTCTGCGATACCTCTTCAAGCAATAAGTGAATCCTCAAGATTTTCCACTGCAGGGATTCGACCAAGTTTCTAAGGTCCCTAATTTCCGTAAAGGAAATGAAGCTAATCGATATACCTTTTTGTTTTTCAAGTTCGTGAAATACGTACTTATACATGGCATTGGGAGGCGTTTCGTGAAAAACAAAGAACCTTGTTTCCGCTCCAAATCTGTTGGTGAAAACCTCAAGCACATCCTTCAGCGCCACCCGGTTCATACGGGAGGGATTACTCAAGATTTGGTCCTGTATATGGAACAGGTAGCGGTTATCCCGGCCATTGGTGACCAAGGTGAAGCGGTGCTGCTCCCCACTGATCTCTTCCATGACATCGGCGTGCTGAACGAGGAAACCGAACGACTGCAGGCAAGGAGATAATATAGCAGTATACTCTTCCGGCAAGTGCATGTCCTTCAGGGCCATAAAGGGATCTTCCGGGATCTCATAGGCTTCTTCCTGGAGCCCGAAGTAAACGCCGGCGGCAGTTCGGGGTTGGCTCTGCACCTCGGATTTTGAGGCGCGAGCCTGGGTCAGCGGCTCAGGAGGAGAGGCTTCGGCGGATTTTTCGGAAGGGGCCTGGGGTTCGCTTTCGGCGCGCGGCGCCAGCTTTTTTTCTTCCTGAGATTCACCGCGGGGAAGTTCTTGTGTACTGGTGGTAACCACGCCTTTCCTCCTCGAAAAGAAACGACTTTCTCAACCGGCTTGTTTTTCGCCCTTTTTATGCATTTGCTGCGCCTGTTCCAAGTGATGGCGAAATTCAAGGACATACGGCATCAGGGCAAGCGCCTGATCCAAGTGTTCAACAGCTTCAGGAAAGCGTCTGAGACGGTAATATGCCCATCCCAACGTATCCAGATAATCGGCTCTTCTGGGGCCGTGGGCCTCGAGCTCGACCGCCCGTTGCGCCAGGTCCACTGCTTTGGCCAGGTTCTGAGGGTCGGGCAGCTGCTCGACATACAGCCACGCCAGGGCATTGTGGGCGCCGGCGGATTCTGGCGCCAGTTCAACTGCCGTGATCAGGTCCACCTCGGCACGGCCATATCTTCGGAAAAATTCGAATATGGAAGCGCGGTCCAAATATTCTTCCTCACCGGCTGCACCCTCCGACGCCAGGGCACTGCGGAAATACTCCTCCGCTTTTTCAGCGCTATCCGTTTCCTGGGAAATAATCCCCAAACCGACCCAGCACCAGGAATTATAGAGGCCCTCACTTTGGTCCACCTGGAGAACTCTCTCAAAAGCCTTTTGAGCCTCCGGATAGTCGCTGCCCAGCAGGTGAGCTTTGGCCTGGAGAATATAGGACCAGGCGTTGTCCGGGGCGTACCGCTGGACCTTTTGAATGGCAGACAAAGCCTCCGCGTACCGATCCAGATCCAACAGGATCTCAGCCTGTTGATTGTAGCAGCTGCCGCGCTGACCAGGCTCATCCGTTTTTTCTGCTGCCATCCCGAACGCCTCGAAGGCCTGTTGCAGCTTCTCGGGTTGCTTCAAGACCTGGCCCCACTGCATCAAGGCCTCAGCGGTGTTCTCATGCAGATCGAAGAGGAGGTCAGCGTTTTGCTCACTGGCCAAGAGCGCCAGAGCCTGGTCAAAGGAAGCGACCGCCCGGTCAAACGCATCCAGGGTGAGATGGGTGATGCCCTGGCTCCAGTATGTAGTCAAATTTTCAGGATCGCTTTCAATAGCCGCCTCGAGATCCTGTAGGGCCTTGCTATAGGCTTCCAACATCTTCTCACCGGCGCCCTGCTCCCGGTACTGATCGGCGAGGCTCAAATAGACCCGGGAACGCTCGCGGTAGACTTCGGCGTCCTGCTTCTCGATTTCCAAAGAGCGGGTGAAATCCTCGAGCGCGGCGGCGTGGTTCCCCGTATCGCTATTGAGCAGACCCCGCTGGTAGTAAGCCCAGGCATAATTCGGGTCAATTTCCAGGGCTTTATCGTAGGCAGCCAAGGCCTCCTGGGTGCGGCCTAACTTGCTCAGCGCGTAGCCCTTGTTGGCGTGAGCCCACATGTACTGAGGATCGAGTTCTAAGGCTCTGTCGTAGTCTCCCAGGGCCTGGGAATATTTCTCCTGGGATTCGTACAGGAGACCGCGATCGTTATAGACCCAAACATAATCCGGGTCAATTTCCAGGGCTTTATCGTAGGCGGCCTTTGCTTCCTCTTTGCGACCCAATTCACGCAAGGCGGAACCGAGATTAGCGTAGGCCCATTTATACTGCGGGTCCATGGCGATGACCCGCTCATATTCGGCGACAGCGAGTTCATACTCGCCCTGGCCGGAGAGGATACGGCCGCGCTCATGAATCGCCCAAATATCCTCGGGATCGAGCCGGCGGGCCTGATCGACGGCGGTCAAGGCCTCATCAAAGCGACCCAGTTCGCGCAGCGAGTAAGCTTTATTGCCGTATGGCAGCTTATTTTCAGGTTCGATAGCAATAGCTTTGTCGTAGTCGACAACAGCCTGTTCGTAATAGGCCTGGGCTTCGAGGAGCAAACCGCGCTGGTTATATGCCCAGGCGTAATCCGGGTCAATTTCCAGGGCTTTGGTAAAGGCAGCATGGGATTCCGCATAACGACCAAGCTCGCGCAGTGCGTGGCCCTTATTGGCGTGAGCCCACTTGTATTGTGGATCGAGTTCGAGGACCCGGTCGTACTCGCCGATCGCCTCCTCATAGCGCTGCTGGCTCGAATAGACCCGGCCGCGTTCATGAATGGCCCAGACATAATTGGGATCCAGGCGAATGGCCTCGGCCAGTGCGGCCCGGGCCTCATCATAGCGACCCAACTCTCGCAGTGCTGAACCCTTGTTGGCGTAAGCTGACTTATAGGCTGGATCTGACGCTAGGATGCGATCGTATTCGGCTATGGCCTGCTCGTACTCTCCCTTGCTGGAGTAGACCCGGCCGCGTTCGTGAATGGCCCACAAATAATCGGGATCCAGACGGATGGCATGGTCGAGGGAAGCCAGTGCCTCGTCATAACGGCCCAGCTCACGGAGGGCATAGCCCTTATTGGCATGGGCATGCCTGTAATCAGGATTCAAAGCGAGGGCTTTATCATATTCTGAAATCGCCTGTTCATATTTCCCCTGGGCTTCGGCGAGTAAACCGCGTTCGTTGTAAGCCCACACGTAGTTGGGATCGATCTCCAGGGCTTTGTCAAGAGCGACCTGAGCCTCCTGGTAGCGCCCCAGCTGCCGCATGGCGTAGCCCTTGTTGGCGTACCCGAGCTCATACCCGGGATCCAGGGCGATAGTTTTGTCGTAATCCGCCAGGGCTTCTTCAATGTTCCCTTGAGCTTCAAAGAGTAGGCCGCGCTCGTTATAGACCCAGGCATAATCCGGGTCGATTTCGAGGGCCTTGTCAAAGGCCGCCCGGGATTCGTCGTAGCGCTCCAGCTCGCGCAGAGCATAGCCTTTATTGGCGTATGCCCACTTGTACTGTGGATCCATGGCGAGCACCCGCTCG
>Ga0209108_10002738_pt1 | contig 10051 bp, 7 predicted proteins | sample Rifsed10ft1_FD_184003 | JGI IMG/M metagenome (GOLD analysis project Ga0209108, IMG submission 184003) | Soil microbial communities from Rifle, Colorado, USA - sediment 10ft 1 (version 2) | ecosystem: Environmental > Terrestrial > Deep subsurface > Rock core/Sediment | place: Rifle, Colorado...
GCACCCGTGTGATGACCTGATATCCGACAAACGCGGCCAGCACGAAGATATAGAGGCCGAACAACAGTTCATCCGCCATCAGGCCCCTCCCTCCCGGGACAGCGCCTCCCTGACCTTCGGATGCACGATCTCTCCCTCGCGCGTGATCACGCACCCCCGTGTGATCTCGTCCTGGAGATCGATCTTGAGTCGTCCGTCGCTCAATAGGTGCAACAGGAGCTTCTCCATGTTGCGCGAGTACATTTGGCTCGAGTGGACCGCCTTACGGCTCGGGAGGTTCAAGAGGCCGATAATGGACACCCCGTGCCTCACCACTTCAGTTCCGGGCTCGGTCAGGGCGCAGTTGCCGCCCTGCTCCGCCGCGAGGTCCACGATCACGGACCCGGGTCGCATATCCCGAACCATCTCATCTGTGATCAGGATAGGAGCGCGCTGGCCGGGGATGAGCGCCGTGGTGACGCAGACGTCCGACTTGCCAAGGTGCTGGCGGATGAGCTCCGCCTGTCTCCTCTTGTACTCTTCGGAGACCTCCTTCGCATAGCCGCTTTCCGTCTGAGCGTCCTCGGCCATGTTCACCTCGACAAACTTCGCGCCCAGGCTCTCGACCTGCCCCCGCACGACCTTCCGCACGTCGAATGCCTCTACCGCGGCCCCGAGACGCTTGGCGGTCGCGACCGCCTGCAGCCCCGCCACCCCGGCCCCTAAGACCAGGACCTTCGCGGGCGCGATCGTGCCGGCCGCGGTCATGAGCATCGGAAAGAACTTGGGGAGCGCATGGGCAGCCATGATGACGGCGACATATCCAGAGATCGTGGCCTGGGAGCTCAACGCGTCCATCATCTGGGCAAGCGTGGTGCGGGGGATGCTGTCCACGGCGATCGCGGTGATCCTGCGGGCAGCGAGGGCTTGAACAACGTCGAGATTGATGAGAGGGAAGAGGAAACTGATGAGCGCGGCGCCTTCCCGCGTCTTTGCGATCTCCTCGGGGGTCGGGTGCTGAACCTTGACCACCACATCTGCGGCCCCAAGCAGTGAGTCAGCCGAGGGCTCGATGAGGGCCCCCGCCTCCTTGTACTCCTCGTCAGCAAAGCGGGCTCCTTCACCGGCGCCCGACTCAACGGACACCTCGAGCCCCTTCTTGACCAATCGCCTGATCGTTTCCGGGACGATCGCGACACGCGCCTCTCCAGGTCCGATCTCCTTTGGAACTGCAATCCTCATAAATCAGGTCCCCCTAAGAAAGTATGGGAACGGCTCACCACCTTTGAACCGTTCCCCTTACGACATGACGTCGAACAGTATCCTTGCCGTGCGACGGGAGGCAGCCTTCACAGCCTCAGATCGCTCCCGCGGCTCAGCAGCCCCGCCAGCCGTGGGTGCGCGCAGGCTACTAGAGGCGAACAACGCATGTCAAGCCAAAAATCTGCAAGAGGAGGAGGACCACTCCTAGGAAACACTCGGGGCAAGGGGTGGCCAGCACAGAGGAGAACTCACCGGGCCCATTTCCCCCTTGACACACTGCGATGCTTTCCGTTACAACTCGCCCCGTAAACTGTTCACGGTTCACAGTTCATGGTTCACTGTCAACCGTCAACCGTGAACTGTCAACTTGACTGCACCTAGGGAACACGCTAGCCCCTGCGTCGGAGGATCACCGTGAAACTCATGATCAGTGTTCGAGACGAGGTGGAGGCAGCCACCGCCGTGGCCGGCGGCGCCGACATCATCGATATCAAGAACCCGAGTGAAGGGTCGCTTGGCGCCCAGCCGCCTCATGTGATCAGAGCGATCGCCAAAGCGGTCCCGCCTGCCATCCCCGTGAGCGCGTCGATCGGCGATGTCCCAAACCTCCCCGGGACCGTGGCATTGGCAGGCTTGGGCGCGGCCCTGTGCGGTGTGAGATTCGTCAAGGTAGGGCTGCTCGGGGCGCGGACGCCTAAAGAGGCAGCCGGTCTGCTCGAGGCCATACAGCGGGCTCTCGTGCAGGCGACCGGGACGGTGGGGCTCGTTGCGTGCGCGTATGCCGACGCCGCCCTGGTCGGATCGCTTGATCCGCTTCTGCTTCCTGACGCCGCCGCGCCGTTTGCTGACGGGTGTCTGATTGACACGGCCGTCAAAGACGGACGGCATCTGTTCCAATGCCTCCCGGACGATGCGATCGCCCTCTTCACACAGCGGTGTCGCGACCGAGGACTCTTCTCCGCTCTGGCAGGCTGCCTCACACAGGAACACCTCTCCCGGGCACAGGCGCTCGGCGCCGACATTGTCGGGGTCCGAACCGCAGCATGCGTCGGCGACACGCGGGGCGGCATAATCTCCCTGGAGAAAGTCAAAGCCCTGAAGGAGCGCCTGCTCGAGGCATCAGCGCACCACCACACACGTCCCCAGCGTCTCTCCGCGCTCTAGCCACTCCCTCAGGCGAGCGGGCCTGGTCCCATTGACGATCCAGCACGAGCCGATCCCCCGAACCCATCTGGCGAACTGGCGATCAACGCAGCGATAGTGTCCGAGTCTCGATCGCGGGACGCGCGGAAGGAGCGGCGCGGTGGGGTCGCTCTTCGGATCTCTGGCGAAAATCCCATCGACATCCTTGAGGAGGAGCAGCGCCTTGGCCTTCACGAGGGTCGCGATGTAGGCAGCGATCGAATCCGAGGTGACATCCCAGGAGGGGTCGAACGGATCGCGGCGAAGGAGACTCCTGGAAGGGAGGAAGATCGGAAGCCGACCGGATCTGAGAGCCGCCCCGACCGCGTCCAGGCGCGATACCGGAAGGGCACCGGAGGCCAGGTCACTAAGCAGAAGACCGTACTGGTCCATGGCAAGGATGGCCATTCGGTGGGCGACGCTCTCGCTCAGACCCAGCCGATGATGTTCTGCGCGCACGAGATCGGCGAACGGCCCGCCGCCCGGGACCACCACGATCCTCGCGCGACCTCGCCAGCCTGCGATCGAATCGAGAAGGGCTCCCAAGGCCCTCGTTCGGGCCAGGCTCCCGCCTATCTTGATGACCACGTCGATCTTCATGGATCAGCTATTAGCGTTCAGCCATCAGCTTTCAGCGCTCGGTCACAACGTAGGGGCAGGGCCTGTCCTGAGCCACGTCGAAGCCTGCGCTGAGCTGAGTCGAAGCGGGCTTGCCCTGCCCAACTCGGGCGCAGCAAGCAGCGCCCCTACATACCCGCTGACAGCTGAGTGCTGATGGCTGGGTCTCGTCCCTCACCCAAGCGCCTTTCCTAGAAGGTAGGCGGCTGCTGCGGATGGGCTGAACGGGGGGGATTCGCCATCCGCCAGAGCGGGAGGGTCACACACCTCGAGGCCCAGCCTCTGAGCGCAGGAGGCGCCGAGGAAGGCGCCGATCCCGACCGCCACCACAGGAAGGCGGAATCCGCGGTCGAACCGGGAGAGGACCTGGTACATCCCTTCCGTAATCTGCTGGACCTGCTTCTCAGCGATGTAGGCGGCCATGCGCATGATCTCCTCTGGGGTCAGCCCTTTGCTGTCCTCGCAGACCACCCTCGCCAGACGCCCGAGCGCCTCGTGCGTGGTCCTGCCGCGACCATCAGGCGTCGCGCAGACGTACTCCCCCGGGCCGATCCGACCCAGGAGAAGATAGACATCGGCCGCAATGGCGAAGTGTTCAGCCGAGATCCGGCAGATCGTCCCTCTCAGAGGGATCTGGGAGACGATTGCAGCGACGGGGGTGCGGAGCGCGCCGGTATAGATCAGTTCCCCGGAGGCCAGCCGCTCGATGTCGCGCCTTCCCTTTGCAGCGAGCTTCCCGCCAACGATCGGTATCAGATCCGTCGTCGTGCTGCCGATATCCACCATCAGGCAGTCGGGCTGTCGATCGGCGAGGACGAGGGCCTCGGCGATCCAATTCGTGGCCGCGAAAGCAAGGAAATCCTCGGCCTCGCCGTCGAAGGGAACGAGCCGGCCGTCGAGATCGATCGCGTAGAGAGGCGTGTCGGGAATAGCCTCCCTCACGGCGCGGAGGATGAATGCCACCCCTTCCGCTCTGTCGCCGAAGACATCGGCCAGCTCCGCCGTCATGGTGACCGCCATCGCATCGGCCGCCCCCAGCTCCTTATGGATCTCCCGCAGGAGGGGGCCAAGTCCGGCCGTGTCTCTCCAGATCTCGAAGTAGCGACGAACGGTACGGCCGCCTGTCGCCCTCCCGCTCTCAAAGATCAGTCGAGCGGCCTTCACGTTCGCGCCGCCGATGTCCCATCCGATCACGCGGACCATCGAGCGCTCCGCCGGCCTGCCCCTTCAGTGGAGCGGGTGGTGAACCTGGCCGTCCCGACGATCTCGATCTCTCCCGGGTCGGGGAGGTTGCCTCTAGCCGCCTCGAGCATCAAGGCGGCGGGATTGGAGCGTAGGACCTTCCGGAGCCCAACATAGGACGTCGTCACGCGCGGGTTCACCTCGATCACCACCGCGTCCCGGTCCGTCAAGACCATGTCAATCCCAACATATCCCATCAAGCCGGGGATCGCCCTCACGACCTCTCTGGCGCGCCGGAATGCCAGTGGACAAAGCGAGTGGTCGAGGGGGACGCGGCCCCCATGATACCTGAGCCGCGTCCGCCCCCCGAGCTCCTGGAGGTTCAAGGTCAGGGGCAGACACCTCATCCCGTCAGTGAGGAGCGAGACGCTGGTGTGGACGCCTTCGACATACGTTTGGAGCAATTGCGTGTCCTGGCCTGTCTCCCGCTTGGCTGTTGCGAACGCCCGCTGTAACTCTCCGTCCCCCCTTGCAATGAACACGCTTTGGCATCCAACGCCGTCACGCGGTTTGACCACGACGGGGTACCCGAGCTGGCGGGCGAGCGGGACAAGCTCGTCGGAATGTCGAACCTCGTGTGTCACAGGGGTAGGGATGCCGCTCGCCTGCAGGAGCTGGTAGGCTACAGCCTTGTCCCCGGTGGACTTGACGCCGAGGCTGCTCGATCCCAGCACGAACCTGCCCCTCGCCTCAACGATGGCCGTCAGCTCTTCCAGGAGACCGCCGGTCTCCGGGGCGACCAGGAGGGTGGCATCCGCCTCTTCGACCATGTCAGTGTAGCTCTGACGATAGCTTCCCCGAAGATCCACGACTCGAAGTCTGGGGTGGAGGGGAACCCGGTCCACTCGCCTCCGATCGATGAGCAATAGGAGCTGATGTTCTTCCAGACACAGGAGGTCGGTCACGAGCGCCTCGAGCATCATCTGCCCTTCCCTCAGCAGCGTAGGCGCAATCCTGCTGGAGCCCAATCCACCGCCCGTGATAGATTCGTGTACAAAGATCTTCATTGTGGAGGGGCAGGCATCAGCGCCATGGACGTCATTCCCGTCATCGATATCTGTCGCGGAGTCGCGGTCCACGCCTACCGCGGAGAGCGGGCACTGTACCAGCCGATCAGGAGTGTCCTCCTCCAAGACGCCGACCCTCTCGCCCTCGCGGGTGCGTACCGCAGGATCCTGGGGAGCACGACTGCCTACGTCGCCGATCTGGACGCGATCATGGGATCGGGCAATAATCTGGCCATCATAGGCGACATGGCCGCCGCAGAGCCCCAGCTTGACCTTCTGGTCGACGCGGGGATTCGAAGCGCTGACGAGGCTCGACGCCTGCTGGAGTCGGGCGCAAAGAAGGTCATCATCGCCTCAGAGTCGATGGCGAGCCTCGACGCCGCGGCAGGACTCCTCGCCGAACTGGAGACTCGAAGCACGCTCTTCAGTATCGACCTGCGGGACCGAACCGTTAGATGGCAAGAGGGATCGAGCGAGACGACGGACCCCTGCGAGGTGGCGGCCCTCCTCTTGACACTCGGATTTCATGAAGCGATCCTTCTGGAGATGGAGAGCATCGGAACGGGCAGCGGGGCCGATGCGGCGTTCCTCGGCCGGATCACCCAGGCGGCGCCAGACATGACATTCATCGTCGGTGGGGGGATCAAGACCGCCGCGGACCTCCTACAACTTAAGCGCGCCGGCGCCTCCGGCGTGTTGCTGGCCACCGCGCTCCATGACGGGACCATCACCCAGAATGATCTGATCCGTCTGGAACTCGCCCATTAGAATGCCTCCAACTATCTCGCCCACTTGAGACCGTGGACATTGTGTCGGTCCAAGAAACGAGCATAGCAAGGCGCGGCTCTCAGGGCCGACCGAGACGTACGATGTCAGGTACGTCGCAGGGAGCGCCCTGGGGGCCGGCAACGCCGCTAGGCGAAGTTAGCTGGAACGGCACCAGCCCGGCACTAATTGAAGCCCTCGGAGAGAGCCCGCTCCAGTTCCTGTCGGATCCGCTCTCTCCGCCCTTCGTCCAAGAGCTTGCTTCCATCCTTGTTTGTGACGTAAAACACGTCAACGACCTGCTCGGCCTCGGTGGTAATCTTTGCGGAGCGAATATCCACACTGAGCTCGGAGAGGGTGCTGGCGATCAGATACAGAAGCCCCAGTCGGTCCTGCGTCCGGATATCCAGGACGGTGTAGGCTTCCGAAACCAGGTTGTCGAACTCCACCTTGCTCGGGGGCAACGTGCCTTTCTGTGGCGGTCGAGCCAGGACATCCTTCCTGCGGCTTTTGATCAGTTCACGGGCATTCATCCTCTCCGCCAGAATATCCCGCAGATCGGCGACCAGCCGTTCCCAGAGCTTGGGGTCCTCGATGGCAGAACCCTTCCCGTTGTCCACCCTGAAGTGACGGATCACCATGCCGCTCGTCAGCGTGAACAGTTGGGCGCTGAGAATGTTAATCCCGTTCGCGGTAAGGGTCCCCACGATCTGGGCAAGCCGTCCGTGGCGGCCATAGGCGCAGATGGTGAACTCGGAGTATCCGGCCAATGGGAACGCCGCCCATTGGCTGGCCGCCTCCTCCCCTTGCTGCACGCGTTGTATCAAACGCACGTGAGAGGCGATCTTGCCCAACGGCGTCGTCAGGAGATAGCGCGTGGGCGCTTCCTGGAGGTGCCGCTTGACCGTTTCCACGGTGAACTCCGGCGACAGCTCCTGCGCGAGCTGGGACTTGACTCGTTCGGCCCGAGCGAGATCGTCCTCGCCCTCCGGGATCCCTCTCGTGAGGATGGTATGGGTCTTGACGTAGAGCTCCCACAGTAACGTGCCCTTCCACTCGGTCCAGACCTCCGGTCCGACCGCCTTGATGTCAGCGTAGGTGAGGAGGTACAGCATCTTCAAGCGATCCAGTGTCTGAACCTGTTTGGCAAAGTCGATGACCATCGCCTCATCGTCCAGGTCCAGGCGCTGAGCGACATGGGACATGGTCAGGTGGTGTGCCACCAAGAAACGGACGTCCTCGGCGTCGGCTTCCGGAAGGCCGATCCTGGCCTGAATCGCATCGACTAACACGACCCCCTTTGGGACGTGGCCGCGCCCCTCGCCCTTGCCGATATCATGAAGCAACAGCCCCACCCGGAGGATCTCCAGCTTCTTCGCGTCCGCCGCGATCGAGCGGAACTCCTCGCCGTAAAAACCGGAGATCTCATCCAGGTGCTCCAGGTTCTCGATGGCGAGGAAGGTGTGCTCATCCACGGTGTACTTATGGTAGAAGTCGAATTGCACCAGACAGGTGAGCTTGGCGAACTCCGGGATGTAGGCGCTGAGCACCCCTAGCTCATGCATGCTGCGAAGCCACCCAGCGACCCCCTTCGGCTCTCGAAGAATCGCCAGAAAGACCCCCAGCGCTCGACTCGATCGCCTGACCGCCTCGTCAATGAGATGAAGATCGGCCCTGATGTAATCCTTTACTTCCGCGCTTAGCTGGTATCCCATTTGCTGTGCATACCAGAAGACCTTCAGCAATCGAACAGGGTCCTCCCGAAACAACCCTCGCTTTTTCGGCAGCACATGGATCTGGCGATCGATCTCCGTCAGATCGTCGCCGATATCGCGCGCCTTCAGTATATTCATCACCCTCTCCACCTGAGACTTCCCTCGCGTGCAGCGCGAGATCAATCGCTCTGACAACTGCGAGATCTCTTTCGCGGCAAGATAATACCGTTGCATGAACTGTTCTACAGCATAGGACCCATCGGTGTCTGAAAACTCGAGGTTGGCTGCCACCTGTTCCTGCAGCGACAGGGAGAGCACGTCGTTCTTGGCGCGACACAGGTAATGAAGATCATTGCGCAAGCGGAGCATAAAATCCAGGGCCAGCTCCCAGCGTCCTGACTCCTCCTGACTGAGCAGCCCTCTCTGGACCAGTTCGGACAGAGGGCCGGTCCGCTGGGTCACGCGAGCGATCCAGATGGCGGTATGCAGGTCCCTGAGGCCACCCGGACCCTCCTTGATGTTCGGCTCTTGCAGGTAGATCGAGGCGCCGAACCGCTGGTGGCGTTCACGCGATTCTTCAAGCTTCCGCTGGACGAAGCCGTTCGCCCGCTTGTAGAAGACTGATCGCTCCAACTTATCCCTGAAGGTCTGATAGATCTCTTGCTGCCCGGCGAGGTAACGGGCCTCCATCATGGAGGTTCGCGATGTCGGGTCGGACTCGGCTATTCTGACGCAGTCCTCGATGGAGCGGCAGCTATGTCCAACGACGAAGCCGACATCCCAGAGCGTACTGAGCACCGGAGGCAAAATGGCATTCAGGTAGCCGTCGGCGCGGCGGAGGTAGAGAAACATGAGATCGACGTCGGAACCCGGGTTCAGCTCCCGACGGCCATAGCCCCCCAGCGCGATGAGCACGCACCCTTCGGTGGTCCGCCTGAGGTCCGGATCACAAGCCGCATCCGCGAGCCGATACAGGGAGATGACCACCGCGTCTGTGAGGTCGGTGATGGCCTCTACCACCTCCCGGCCGCTCCCACCCTGCCGATGGATCTCAAAGATCTTCCGCTGCTCATCGGCGATAAAACCCTTCAGAGGCGGAACGAGACCTTCATCCGGTCGGGAGCCCTGCAGCAGAATCTGCAGAGCCCCGATCAGCCCGCGCTGCTCCTCGAACGGCGGCGACACCGTGCCGGCCTGAGGAGGCTCATCAACACGTTGGCCAAGCAACTTGATGAAGGGACGGGAAGTGGGGCCCATTCGTTACCTCGTTGACAAGTGTTCCACGTTCCAAGTTCCGGGTTCCACGTTGAAGAACATTTCACGCGTTGGCAAACTCGCAACCCGGAACATGAAACCTGGAACTGCGAAGCCAAACGTGCAACCCGGCACCCAGGACCCGGAAGTACTCGAAGTCACGTCAGTATAGGGGCGCCGGTCATCTATGGTCAAGGTCAATATGCCGGGGACTGCGCCAGGTATCGGACCAGGGGATTTGAGTCGAGTTTTCCCTTGCCGACCCTTTCCCCCTTCGTTATAGTGTGAGGGGGTTTTGGAGGACAGCATGTTATCGACGCAGGGTGTTTCTGAAGAGGCATCGAAGGACCTGATGAGTAGGATCTTGTGACCATGGCCTACGAAGACCTTCGGGCCTTCATCGCCGCCCTGGAGAGGCAGGGATCCCTGAAACGCGTCACGGTGGAAGTCGATCCTGTTCTCGAAATCGCCGAGATCACCGATCGGGTGAGCAAGCGCTTCGGCCCTGCGCTCTTCTTCGAGCGGGTAAAGGGTTCCTCGATGCCGCTTCTGATCAACGCCTTCGGCACAGAGGAACGGATGTGTATGGCCCTGCAGCTTGCCTCGCTGGACGACTTGGCCAGGGAGTTGGACGGCATCCTGGAGATGAAGACCCCTGAAGGGTTCCTCGAAAAACTTCGGATGCTTCCACGGCTCAAGGAATTCGCCAGCTTTCTTCCCAAACGGGTGAAGGATGGCCCCTGCAAGGAGGTGATGATCACCAAAGATCCGTCGTTCGACCTGCTGCCGATCATCAAGTGCTGGCCCCTCGACGGGGGAAAGTACATCACCCTCCCGCTGGTCTTTACGAAAGACCCTGAGACCGGCACGCGAAACTGCGGCTTCTACCGGATGCAGATCTTCGACGGGCGCACGGCCGGGATGCACTGGCATATCCATCACGGCGGAGCCGGACACTACAGAAAGAACCAACGCCTTGGCCGCCGCACCGAGGTCGCCGTCGCGCTGGGGCCGGACCCGGCAACC
>Ga0209108_10002740_pt1 | contig 10050 bp, 13 predicted proteins | sample Rifsed10ft1_FD_184003 | JGI IMG/M metagenome (GOLD analysis project Ga0209108, IMG submission 184003) | Soil microbial communities from Rifle, Colorado, USA - sediment 10ft 1 (version 2) | ecosystem: Environmental > Terrestrial > Deep subsurface > Rock core/Sediment | place: Rifle, Colorado...
TTGAAGGATTAGGAAATGAATTTGAAGTTGGACGCTACCATTCCTGGGTGGTGGATGCTAATTTACCTGATGTTCTGGAAGCGACTTCATTCGACGAAAACGGACAAGTAATGTCATTGCGCCACAAAACTTTCGATGTTCGAGGCGTACAATTTCATCCCGAAAGTGTGTTAACGCCAAACGGGAAAAAGATATTAGAAAATTGGGTTAAAAGTTAATCTGATTATCAAAAGACTTTATAACATTTAAGAATCCTTTTTCAATGAAAAATATATTAAACAGATTAATCAATCACGAAATGCTTTCGAAAGAAGAGGCGAAAAATGTGTTGGTTAATATATCGAACGGAAGTTACAATACCAGCCAAATCGCTTCTTTTCTGACCGTTTACATGATGCGAAGTATCAGCATCGATGAGCTTGCCGGTTTTCGTGAAGCATTATTGGACTTGTGTATCCGAGTAGATTTATCAGCGTATAATACCATCGATTTATGTGGTACAGGCGGTGATGGAAAAGATACTTTCAATATTTCAACCTTGGCATCCTTTGTTGCTGCAGGAGCAGGAATAAAAGTGGCGAAACACGGAAATTACGGAGTTTCCTCTATTTCGGGTTCGAGTAACGTGATGGAAAAAATGGGAATCAAGTTTAGTAATGATGTTGATTTCTTGGAGAGATGTATCGACAAAGCAGGGATTTGTGTTTTACATGCTCCTCTTTTTCACCCTGCTATGAAAAACGTAGGACCAATTAGAAAGGAACTAGCTGTAAAAACATTTTTCAATATGTTGGGACCAATGGTAAACCCTTCGTTTCCAAAAAATCAGTTGGTCGGGGTTTTCAATTTAGAACTAGCCAGAATGTATGCCTATTTGTACCAAAGTACGAATACTAATTTCACCATCCTTCATTCGCTTGACGGTTATGATGAAGTTTCATTGACAGGACCTACAAAAACGATTACGAGTTCCATGGAAGGAATGCTAAATCCAGAAGATTTTGGTGTTCGGCTCTTATTGCAAAGCGAAATTGAAGGCGGGACCACCATCGAAGAATCCGCTCAAATGTTTACTGATATCATTTCTGGAAAAGGAACAGAAGCTCAAAATAATGTGGTTTGTGCCAATGCGGGAATGGCAATTGCTACTGTTACAAAATGTTCTCCTTTAGAAGGATTTCAAATAGCGAAAGAAAGTTTATTATCTGGTAAAGGACTTGTAGCTTTGAATAAATTAAAAGAGTTAAGCAAATAAATAGTTTAAGGTTTAAAGCTGTTTGACAAAAACAGAATTTTAAACCTTAAACAAAGAAAACATCAAACAAATAAGAATGAACATTTTAGATAAAATCATAATTGACAAAAAAAGAGAAGTCATTCTCAAGAAATCAATCATTCCTGTTTCGCAATTGGAAGCTTCGGTTTTCTTCGAAAAAAAGACTATTTCTTTGAGTGATAATTTAAGAAACAGCACGTCAGGAATTATTGCGGAGCACAAACGCCGTTCGCCTTCCAAAGCCGAAATTAATTATAGCTTTACGGTAGAAGAAGTAACAAAAGGATATGAAAATGCTGGCGCTTGTGGAATTTCAGTATTGACGGATGGAAAATATTTTGGTGGTTCGTTAGACGATTTACTTTTGGCAAGAGCCACAGTAAACATTCCGCTTTTGCGAAAGGAATTTATTGTGGATGAATACCAAATCTTGGAAGCTAAAGCGCACGGAGCCGATTTAATATTGCTTATCGCTGCGGTTTTAACCAGAGAAGAAATCAAATCATTATCTGAATTTGCTAAAAGTTTAGGATTGGAAGTTTTACTGGAAGTTCACAATCAGGAAGAACTAGAGAAATCGATTATACCAACATTAGATATGATTGGCGTCAACAATAGAAATCTAAAAACATTTGAAGTAAGTCTGGATTTCAGCAAGCAATTGGCAGCACAAATTCCAGATGATTTTGTAAAAGTTTCCGAAAGCGGAATTTCATCTATTGAAGCAATCAACGAACTAAAACCTTTTGGTTACAAAGGATTCTTAATTGGAGAAAACTTTATGAAAACGGATAATGCCGGTAAAGCAGCAACGGAATTTATTAGCCAACTATAAAAATAACCCTGTTAGGGTTGGATTTAAAGAAACAAATGAAAAAAAACACAGACAATCAAGACACTTTGGCTTTTTCCTCTTTGGGGTGGGCTGGGGTGGGGATAAAAATCTGCGGCATGAAATATCCCGATAATATTCTCGAAGTAGGTTCGCTCCTACCCGATTATATGGGATTTATATTCTGGGAGAAATCAGCTCGGTATTTTGATGGAGTGATTCCTGAATTACCAAAATCAATCAAAAAAGTGGGTGTATTTGTAAATGAAACTGTCGAAATTATTTTGGCGAAAGCCCAAAAATACGATTTACAAGCCATTCAATTGCACGGTCACGAATCTGCCGAATTTTGTTTACATTTAAAAAGTGAATTAGATTCTAAAATCGAGATGATTAAAGTTTTTTCGGTCGATGATGATTTTGATTTTGAACTATTGAAACCATTTGAAGCAGTTTGTGATTATTTCCTTTTTGATACCAAAGGGAAATTACCAGGAGGAAACGGAACAACATTCGATTGGAAAGTATTAGAAAAGTATCCATCCAGCAAACCATTTTTCCTGAGTGGAGGAATCGGAATTGATGAATTGGAAGCAGTTAAAGAAATATCAAAAACCAATTTACCCCTTTACGCCATTGATGTAAACAGTAAATTTGAGATTCAACCAGGATTAAAAAACATAGAAAAATTAAATAGTTTCAAGGATATCTTGAAAACTTCAAACCTATAAAGTTTAAATAAAATGAGTTATAACGTCAACGAGAAAGGCTATTACGGAGAATTTGGAGGCGCTTACATTCCTGAAATGTTGTATCCAAATGTAGAGGAATTACGTCAAAATTATTTAAAAATTACAGCAGAGCCAGAATTTCAGACTGAATTTGATGCACTGCTTAAAGATTACGTAGGTCGCCCTACGCCTCTTTATTTTGCAAAACGCTTATCAGAACAATACAACACAAAAGTCTATCTGAAAAGAGAAGATTTGTGTCATACCGGCGCGCACAAAGTAAACAATACCATCGGACAAATTCTACTTGCAAAACGTTTAGGAAAAACCAGAATCATCGCCGAAACCGGTGCTGGTCAGCATGGCGTTGCAACCGCAACCGTTTGTGCGCTTATGGGATTGGAATGCATCGTTTACATGGGAGAAATCGACATCAAGCGTCAGGCGCCAAATGTTGCTCGTATGAAAATGTTGGGTGCTGAAGTTCGTCCGGCTCTTTCGGGTTCAAAAACCTTAAAAGATGCCACTAACGAAGCCATTCGCGACTGGATTAACAATCCTGTTGACACTTATTATATCATCGGATCTGTTGTGGGACCGCATCCTTATCCGGATATGGTGGCGCGTTTCCAAAGTGTTATTTCTAAGGAAATCAAAGAACAATTGCTGGAAAAAGAAGGACGTGAAAATCCAGATTACGTGATCGCTTGCGTAGGCGGCGGAAGCAACGCTGCCGGAGCTTATTATCATTTTCTTGATGAGCCTTCCGTGAATATTATTGCTGTTGAAGCCGCAGGATTAGGTGTTGATTCTGGTGAAAGTGCCGCTACCTCAGTCTTAGGTAAAATCGGCGTTATTCATGGCAGCAAAACCCTTTTAATGCAATCTGTTGACGGTCAGATTACGGAACCATATTCGATTTCTGCAGGTTTAGATTACCCGGGAGTTGGCCCTATGCACGCGCATTTATTCGCTTCAAAAAGAGCACAATTCATCTCGATTACAGATCAGCAAGCCATGGATTGGGGTTTAAAACTCTCCAAAATGGAAGGTTTGATTCCCGCCATCGAAAGCGCGCATGCCTTTGCCGTTCTCGACGAAATGAAATTCAAGCCAGAAGATATCGTGGTCATAAACCTTTCCGGTCGTGGCGACAAAGATTTGAATACTTACATTGATTATTTTAAATTATAAGTTGGGTTTATCCTGATTTTCTCAGGGTTTATCCTAATATTTTCAGGGTTTATCCTGAATTTATTTCAGGACGTTACCCCGCTTTCACTAGCGTTTCAGCGCGGTCAGGCTTTCCGTTGCAATCTTTTTTATCTCGTTAAAAAACGAGACAAAAAAGGATTTCCACTTCAATCCTTAACGCAAACCCAACAATAGAATGAAAATTTAACATTGCCAAAATAAAACCTATGGAAAAATTATTCGCTTACGGCAGCTTGCAAAATGAGGACATACAAAAAGATCTTTTTGGGCGTATTCTTGACGGAACACCTGAAACGTTAGTTGGTTATGTAGTAAAAGATATTCAAATTGAGGAAGAATTTGGAATAGTGCATTATCCCATTATTACGGAAACCAATAAGCCGGAAGACACCATCAACGGAATGGTATATTCCATTTCACTACAGGAACTTCGCCAAACGGATCTTTACGAAGGACTGCATTACAAACGCGTGGAAGTGCATTTGCAATCCGACCAAAAAGCCTGGGCGTATAGTGCGGCAATTTAAACTAGTAAATTAAAACTATAAGGTCAAAAAAAACCTTGTAAACAGAATAAAAAATATTAAAATGAACAGAATAAATCAAAAATTACAAGAGACTAAAAAAATACTTTCCATCTATTTCTCTGCAGGATATCCAAACCTCAACGACACCGTTCAAATAATTCAGGATTTAGAGAAAAATGGCGTTGATATGATCGAAATAGGATTGCCGTTCAGCGATCCATTGGCCGATGGACCAACGATCCAAGCCAGTTCTACGCAAGCCTTGCATAACGGAATGACGACACAAGTTTTGTTCGACCAATTAAAGGACATTCGCAAATCAGTTTCGATACCGTTGATCATCATGGGATATTTCAACCCGATGTTGCAATACAGAGTAGAGAATTTCTGCCAGAAATGTGCTGAGATTGGAATCGACGGCTTAATTATTCCTGATCTTCCAGTTGATGTTTATGCCGATGAATACAAAGCTACTTTCGAAAAATACGGATTAAAAAATATATTCTTGATTACGCCACAAACATCCGTAGAACGTATCAACTTTATTGACAGCGTTTCTGATGGATTTATCTATATGGTAAGTTCGGCGAGCGTTACAGGTTCACAAACTGGTTTTGGAAGCGCTCAAGAAGAGTATTTCAAACGAATTGCCGACATGAATCTAAAAAATCCTCAGGTAATAGGTTTTGGAATCAACAACAAGGAAACTTTTAACCAAGCCACACAATTTGCCAAAGGAGCCATTATAGGAAGTGCTTTCATTCAGCATTTAACCGAAAACGGTACAGGAAAAATTGAAGAGTTTGTAAAAGCGATTCGATAAAAATATCCTTTATATATTAGTAAACGGCGTTTAAATGGATTTTAAACGCCGTTTTTTTATGCTCATGCTTTATAAAACACTAAATTGTTTATAAGGTTATTTTCATATATTAGCGAAAGCAAAAAAGATGACGTTTGTCAGACAAAGCACCCAAATGTGGGGTGAAGTATGATTCTATCAGGCCTATATACAAGTTAAAAGCAAGTTAATCAAATCCACGGTAAATGGAACTTAACAATAAAAAAATAAAATTTGACCATAATTTTTTAGATTTAGTTTTCAATAACACTCATTCTTATGAAATAGAAAAAATTGAGTCGCCAATCGAACAAATATTGTTAAATCATCTGATAAAATATTTAGATAATCAAACAGAAGTTTCCATACAAATTCCATTTAAAACAGTCAGTGGGATTTTTAGAGCTGATATCGTTTTAGAAAGATTAGGAAGAAAAATCATTTTAGAATGTGATGGCGAAGAATTCCATACAAAAGAAATTAATGAGTGGTACGATGAATGGAGAGATGTATTGTTATTAAAACACCAAGAAGTTGAAACAATTTACCGAATTAAAGGGAAAGATATTTATTCTAATATAAACGAAATTATTTTTATAATCTCAAAATATGATTCAGACTTCTTTAATCCAAGAATCATTATGCGTATTTTAAATTCATGCAAATCTACCACGATAGAAGATTATTCACATAGAAAGAGAATTAACATCAACTACATAACCGAATTTGATAAAGAAGTTAACTTTACTTTGGAAGTAAAAAGAAAGAATTTAGTAGATGGTTATGATAGCTTTTGGGATAAATATGTTTTATATTCTTTAATATTTGATAATAAGAATGTAAAAGAACTAATAGAAATAATGAAATCAAAACATTTTGAAACTAGTATTCTTCTCAAAATGTATAATGAAAAATATGGTACAAAGGTTACAATAATATAACCAGCTGGTAGCAGCTACTACAACGGATTTGGGCCATTGGCTTAATGGGAAGTTGATTTTGTATTTGGGGTGATTTGGCAAATCAGTAGAATTAACTTAATTTAGTCCAATAAGCACTGTAGTACAGAACGTTACAATTATCGTATTACAACTCCGAAAGTAACAACAAACAGGAAATGAACAACACAAATAATCACGATGAACGTATTGCGAAAATGACATTCACTTCGGTATATCCTCATTATCTCGCAAAAGTGGAAAAGAAAGGTAAAACGAAGGAAGAATTACATCAAGTAATTGAATGGCTAACCGGTTATGATGAAAAAAGCCTTCAAAAACATATTGATGAAAAAGTAACTTTTGAAACATTCTTTAAAAATGCTACAATAAACCCTAACGCTCAACTCATAACTGGTGTAATCTGCGGCTATCGGGTTGAAGAAATTGCAAATCCACTAACACAACAGGTCAGATATTTAGACAAGTTGATAGATGAATTAGCAAAAGGAAAGAGTTTGGATAAAATTTTAAGAAAGTAAACCATTTAGCAACTTAAAAAATTAAAATTATGGCACTTATCAATCCACATATTAACTTTAACGGAAATGCCGAAGAAGCATTCAATTTTTACAAATCAGTATTTTGGAGGAGAGTTTGCAAAGATTATGCGTTTCAAAGACTTGGCAAGTACTGAATTTCCTATAGCAGAAAATGAAGCGAACAAAATAATGCACATTGCTTTGCCTATTGGCAAAAATATTTTAATGGGCAATGACGTTCCAGAAAGTATGGGTCTGGTAAATGAAAATGAAAACAGATCTAAAATATCGATTAGCGCAGAAAGTCGTGAAGAAGCTGACAAATTATTCAGCGGACTTTCGGCAGGCGGAAATATTGAAGTGCCAATTGACGACAGTCCTTGGGGTTCTTATTTTGGAATGTTTAGAGACAAATTCGGTATCGAATGGATGGTAGATTTTGACCCAAATTATAACGGAAAAGTATAAATGAATTATCATTTTAGAAAAGCGGAACTATCTGAAATAGCTCCAATATGGGAAATTTTGCACCAAGCGATTCAACGCAGGAAAGAAGACGGAAGCCAGCAATGGCAAGATGGTTACCCAAATCCGGAAGTTGTACAAAAAGATATTGAAAAAGGAGAAGGATTTGTTTTGGTTGAAGGAGAAACCATCATCGGTTACAGTGCGATACTCATCAATGATGAACCTGCCTATGAAAATATCGAAGGCAACTGGCTATCGAATGACGATTTTGTTGTCGTTCACCGCGTAGCCATTTCGGAGAAGTATTTGGGTAAAGGCTTCGCTAAGATGATTATCAAATACATAGAAAATTTTGCGTTAAGCAATAACATCTACAGCATAAAAGCAGATACCAATTTTGATAACATTGCCATGATTAAAATCTTTGAAAATTTAGGTTATACGTATTGTGGCGAAGTATATTTTAGAGGAAGTCCAAGAAAAGCATACGAGAAAGTGTTAGTAAAACCTTTCTAAAATTTGTTGTATAAACTGCAAAACATTTTGAAGAAAAAAACACTACTTTTAATTTCATAAAAGATACTACTATGAAATGGAAATTAACCTTTTACCTCCTTATTGCCATTATTCTTACAGGATACAGTCAAAAGAAAAAGGAATCAGAATTGATTATACAACTTTTAGAAAAAGAATCGGCTACCTGGAGAGCCCAAGACAGTAAAGGTCATAGTGACTGCTGGTACATTCAGCCATACAGTCGAATTTTAGTTTCTACGCCAAAAGGCGAAACATTTGATGTTCCTCCGGCAGCAATGATGAATACCAAACCGGAAGCGATGGGAAATGGTGGTTTTGCAGTTAACACCAATTACAAAATAAGCATTAATGGCAAAACGGCCTGGGTAAGTCATGATGAAGAATCAACGGCTAAAGATGGTAAGAAAACATTCTCTTATGAAATTCGGCTTTTAGAGAAAATAAAAAACCAATGGAAATTAGTGGGGCAATCGATTCACATTTATAAATCGGAATAAAAAATCGCTTAAAGCATTTGTGATACTAATTAAAAACGCTCCTTAGTTCTAAAAATAATAGAATTAAGGAGCGCTTCTTTTTGGCTGCTAAACACTTACTCTGCCATCTCCGTTTCAAATTCCATGTGATCCACTACCTCAGCCACTTCCGGTTTTGAAGCTTTAAGTGCATTGAACCTTTCTAATTGTTCTGTTTCCCCTTCTTCCCCACTGAAATAAGGAAAAACATCCATAATAGGTGATTCTGAAATCGCAGGAATGGTATAATCTCCCATCGTCCCTTTCATCACACTGATGGTATTATCGTACGCTTCTTTTACATCATTCGCCTGCACTAATAAATACATATTGGTCTTGCGTTCTTTGCCACTTTCTTCGTCATACGCTAATAATGAAACTTTGGATCTAAACCAACGATCTGCATTTTCAAAAGGATGAATCTCTGCATAATTAGCCACTTTTATATTCGTGATTTTAAATTCTTCACTAATATATGCCGACATTTCTTCATTGATTCTGCTTTCGGCTTCCGTATAAGACAACGCGTCTACCAAGTAAGGCTCATTCGCAATCTTTTGTGCTCCAGTTTCGTCTGTTTTTCTATATTTTACTTTGCATTCGTACCAAATTGTGCTCATATATAATTTTTTTAAGGAGGTCAAAGATAGATTTTAAAGAAAAAAAAAAATCACAATTAATAAAATAGATAAGCATTTATTTTTCTGCCTTATTTTTAGATTAAAATATCCGTTTGGCTATTATTTTTAACTAAGATAATAGCTGGTATAACTTGTTAAAATTGCGTTAAATAAAAAATTAAACAAACGTTTAAATTAAACAGATGTTTAATTTTGTTTTTGAATTAAAAGAAAATGAATTGAAAAGTAACTTTAACGAGAAACAAATTTTAATACTTGAAGTAGCCGAAACGCTGTTTGCAGAAAAAGGATTTGACGGCACTTCGATTCGGAATATTGCAAAGGAGGCCAAAATAAACATCGCAATGGTTTCTTATTATTTTGGTTCAAAAGAACGTTTGTTGGAATCTTTAATACTCTACAGAACTTCCGACTTAAAATTACAATTGGATAATTTAATACTCGAAGATCTTGAACCTATCGAAAAAATAAATAAACTTATTGAGCTTTACATCAATCGTATTAATTGCAATAAGGGTATTTACAGAATTTTACACTTCGAATTCACCTCTAAAAAAAGAGATTCAAATCTTCAGGCTTTCTCAGAATTAAAAAAGGGAAACCTTAAATCTCTGGAATCAATCATTGTAGAAGGTCAAACCAAAGGCATTTTTAGAAAAGATGTTATCATTCCTCTTATTACCCCAACTATTCTGGGTACTTTCTTTCATTTTCATATGAATAAACCTTTCTTCGAAAATTTATTGAATTTGAAAACCGAAGACTTGTACAACAATTACATAAAAACTAATCTGACAAAACACATCCAACAAACTATAAAAGCCCTTCTGATTTATGAAAGTTAATCAATTAATGCTCTTCGGGATTTTCTTCATCGGAATTTCGGCTGTTGAAGCACAAGAAAAAAAGAGTTTAACGCTCGATGAAGCCATACATTTGGCTTGGAAAAATAGTAATGAGGTTAGTTTAGCCAATACTAAAGTAAAT
>Ga0209108_10002744_pt1 | contig 10042 bp, 7 predicted proteins | sample Rifsed10ft1_FD_184003 | JGI IMG/M metagenome (GOLD analysis project Ga0209108, IMG submission 184003) | Soil microbial communities from Rifle, Colorado, USA - sediment 10ft 1 (version 2) | ecosystem: Environmental > Terrestrial > Deep subsurface > Rock core/Sediment | place: Rifle, Colorado...
CTCGACCAGAACCGAGAGCAACAGCCTCGAAGGCGCGAGAGGATGCCGCAGGCCAATCCTCCAGACACCCCCATCCCGGCTGCGACCGACGACTCGAAGGTCGCCCCCCGCATCGACCAAACCACTGTAAACCCCGCACTGCTTGAGGGCCTGCGCTGCGACGTCAACGGCATACCCCTTGGCGATCCCCCCCAGGTCGATGCCCATCCCGGGGCGTTGTAGCTGAACGCTGCGGCTGTTGGGGTCAACAGAAAGGCCGCTATGGGCCACCAAGCCGAGGGTTGCCTCGATCTCCCGCGATGATGGAAGTCGGCCCCGCTGCGTCGTGCGGCGCCAGAGCTGCATCAACGGGTGGATGGTGACGTCTAATGCCCCGCCACTCATCTGCGCTATCTCCTTGGCCTCTGAAAGCACGCCGAATGTCTCCTTTCCGACCGACACGGGGAGTGTGGCTGCCAAACGGTTCACCAGGCTGATCTCGCTGTCAGGCCGAAAGGTACTCATCAGGCGATCCACATCCACCATTCGCTCAAGGCTGGCCTCGGCGGCCGGCTTGGCGATCGAGAGATCGGGGTGATTCGCCTCGATCTCCACGACCGTCCCCATAAGTAGACGGCCGAGCGTGAGCGTCTGTATCTTCGAGTTGCTCCACGCCCTTTTCGGTGAGAGGAGCCCGAAAAGCGTCCCCACAGCGCCTCCCGCGATTGCCAGGAGGAAGCGTCTTCGGCTGAGGCCGAACTCGTCAAGTATCTGCAGATCGCGTCCACTCATGAGGGCATCTCTTTTACTCTCCGGTCCCACCGTGAGCCTTTTCCCTAGACTTGCTTCCTGGAGGTTGTTAGAATTTTGCTGCCAGGGAGGCCAGAGAAAAAAGGCCCCATGGGGCCAGTCGTCGAAAGGCCTTCCACGGCAGCAGGCGGCTCCACCGCACCGGCCGCCAAGCAAGGGGCGGTGGGGTCGCCTTCTATTTTGTGGGTGACGCGATCACATGGTTAGAAGCTGCTGCTCAGATCCTCCCCCTGAGGTGGACTGTGACGCGCGCTATGGCAAGGAAAGCGAGGAACAACGCTAGAGTGGCGGTCATCGCCGCTTCCCCTTCGCAGGGTACTGGAACGTCCATTCGACCTCGAACGGTTCCCACCAGGGATCGACGCCGGTCTCCGGGTCGGTGTGCCTCGCGAGGCCCCACTCTTCCGGTGATCCGATCCGGTAGGTGAGCCTGTACCTGCCGGGGCCCGGCATCTTGAGATTCAGGCCGTAGTGCGGCCCGTCCTTGGCCATCATCTGCCAGAGCTGTCCGCTGAGCTTCTTGTCGGTTCCCAAGAGCTCCAGGGTGTAGTTGATGCTGAGGTATGAAATCCATTCACCCGGGCGGAATCCGTATCGGTTTCCCTTGGTCGCGTGGATGTCGGCTTCAAGGTGGATGTCGGCCTCGTCAGGCGGAGGGCCACCCCAATACTCGTCCATTGCAACCGCCTCCGAATAGGCCGCCGCGATCTGCAGGTCGTGCAGCATCTTCGGCTTTCCGATTGGAACCTCCAGCGCCGGCGTGGCGCAAGGGATCGCAGCATCAATCAGGATCAGGAACGCAAGCGACGCACAGGTAGATGCCAACCGCTTCATATTCATAGGTGCTCCGTGAGGCCTGTCCCTCGAGGCCTCGATTCATCGGGTTGTGTCGTCTTCGTAGAAACAGACCACGTGGGTTGGATCGGTCTTCACCGCGATCCTGGCGCCTGACTCCACGATCTGTGTTGAGCCCTGGCTGCTGTGAACCGTCCTGCCGGACGGCAACTGCACGCAATAGAGGTTATCCGGGCCGCGGAAGTGTCGCGTCACCACGGTCGCCTCTCCCGCCAGATCGGCGACCAGTTCAATGTCATCAGGGCGGATCATCACCTCCACCGCCTGCCCCGAGGGGAGCCCCTGCTGGTTCGGGAATGTGCCAAGCTCGGTGACGATCCCCTCGCCTTGGACAAGGCCGGGAATGAAATCGGCCGAGCCGACGAACCGGGCAACGAACCGGGTGGCCGGGGTGTGGTAGATCACATCCGGTTGGTCGATCTGCTCCAGGCGTCCCTGATTCAGAACCCCGACCCGGTCGGCGATCATGAATGCCTCTTCCTGGTCGTGGGTGACGAAGATAGCGGTGGTGTCGGCTTGGTGAAGAATCCGGTGGACATCCTGCCGCATCTGGGTTCGCATGTCGGCGTCCAGGTTGCTGAACGGCTCATCCAACAGGACCACCTGCGGACTCGGGGCGAGCGCGCGGGCCAGCGCCACCCGCTGTTGCTGACCGCCGGAAAGCTCATAGGGATATCGTCCTTCCAGTTCCGAAAGGCCCACCAGGTCAAGCGCCTCCTCGATTCGCTTCCGTCGCCGCTCCGCATTCCAGTTGTGCAGGCCGAACGCGACGTTCTCCCGGGCCGTGAGGTGGGGAAAGAGCGCATAGTCCTGGAAGACCATCCCTACGCCGCGGCGCTCCGGTGGCACAAAGATCCTCTCGTTGGCGACGATCCGGCCACCGATCTCGATCGAGCCGCCGTCGGGCGCCTCGAACCCGGCGATCAAGCGCAGGGTCGTGGTCTTCCCGCAGCCGCTTGGCCCCAGCAGGGCAACGATCTCTCCCTTACCGACAACGAGGGAGATCTCCCGGGTTGCCACGATTCCTCCGCCCCCGTAGCGCTTGCTGACCCCTTCGAGTCGGATGACCTCCGTCATCGTTGCCCCTGTCCGTCCTGCCTTCACTCCTGCTTCCTCTCTCTCCATCACGTCGGCTCAACTCAATCGAGCTGCGAGATGCCGCTGTCAAGCCTCTTGATCAGGAAAAGGGGGAGCGCGGTGGTTGCAATCAGAATCAATGAGGTTGAGGCGGCCACGGCGAAATCGACCTCGATGGTGGCGATCCAGATTCGGACCGGCAGCGTGTCGAACCCAGCAGGCCGCAGGAGAAGCGTGGCGGCCAGCTCCTTGATCGAGGAGATGAACACCAGCATCCATCCAGCCACCATCCCGGGGCGGATGAGGGGAATGGTCACCTCCCGAAGCGCCTGCCAGCTCGAACGGCCGAGTCCCCGAGCCGCCTCCTCCAAGTTCGGATCGACCTGGGACAGGGCGGCTGCGCTCCCCTGGACCGCCTGCGGCAGGTATCGCAACAGATAGCCCAGGACCACCATGGCTGCGGTCCCGTAGATCCAGGGAACGTAAGTGTTATAAAGAAGAATCAGGCTGAGGCCGAGGACTGTACCTGGGATGGCGTAGCCGAGCTGGGTCGCAGCCGTAAGGAGTAGCCCCACGGGCCCTTTGCGCCGATCGATCAGGTAGGCTACAAAAAGGGCCAACACGGTTGCCACGGTGGCCGCCACCGCCGCAGTCCAGAGGCTGTTCCAAAGGTAACGGTGGCCTGACGCCAAGGTCTGAAAGATGGTCGCGGCTGAGCCGGCCTGGTAGAGAAGGAGCGCGATCGGCAGAAAGACCGAGCCGCCCAGGACGAGGTAGGTACAGATGAGGGCCGGGACCTTCCAGCGTCCGAGCGGATAGACGGTCGGCGGCTTCGCGCCGCTGCGACGCTGGACGAAGCTTCGCCGGCCCAAGTTCTTGCGCTGGGCCACCAACACCAGGAGCGTCAGGAGGACCAGGACGGCGGAGAGGGCGGCCGCGCCCCGCTGGTCAAAGCGCGTGTTGAGCTGATGGTAGATCTCGGTGGTAAAGGTGGTGACCCTGAGGAAGGAGACTGCGGCGAAGTCCGAGAGCGCGTAGAGGAAGACGAGCAGGCTCCCGGCGAGGAGGCTGGGGCGGAGCAGGGGCAGGGTCACCCGCACAAAGATTCCCATCGGACCGTGGCCGGCGGCCCTGGCCGCCTCCTCCATGGCAGGGTTGCTGCTCTCCAAAGCGCTCCCGGCCAGCAGGAGGATGTAGGGGTAGGTGAACAGGCCGAGGACCAGGACCCCTCCCCACAGGCCGTAGATGTTCACGAGCTGACCGGAGCCGCCCATGGCCTGGTAGGCCTTGTTGACCGGGCCGACGGGGCCAAGCAGCGTGATGTACGTCAGGGCGCCGATGTAGGGAGGAATCGCCAGTGGCAGGAGACCCAGGACGCGAAAGAGGCGGCGCCCCGGCAGATCGGTCCGCGTGAGTATCCAGGCCGGCGGGACCCCGAGGAGCAGCGCCCAGAGCGTGGCAAGCGTGGCGAGCAGGAGTGTCTTGGCCAACAGTGTCGGCACAGAGCCGCTCAGCAGGCTGGATAGACCGCGCGATCCGGTGGCCAGGGCGGCGACAAAAAGGTTCAGCAGAGGAGAGGCCGTCAGGAGGATGATGAAGGCGGCACCAAGGGCGGCAACAGGCGTGAGGACACCTATCGTCGGTCGCCGGAAGACGAAGGTCTCTCCAGAGGCCGCGTGTTCCGTGTTGCCCTTTGCGGTTCCGCTACGCATGGGCGGTCTCTCAGAAGCCAGGAAACAGTCTGATGGTGCGCTCCTCCAAGTCCGCCAGGCGTTCCTGACTGAGCTTGAGGGACTTGAATGAGGAGAGGGGCCGGACCTCGCCGGCATCCATTCCCGACACGAGAGGAATCTCGAAGGCATGGCGGACCAGGATCGCCTGCGCCTCCTGACTCAAGATGAAATCGACGAAGCGCCTGGCCAAGACAAGGTGTCTTGCCCCTTTCACGATCGCCACGGCGTTCGGGTTGACCAGGCTCCCCATCCCTGATGGTCCCTGATCCGGATAGACAACCCCCACTGGAAGCCCGGCCTTCAGAGCGAGATGATAGTTGGGTGAGTTGGTCAATCCCAGGGCGAACTCGCCGCTCCCCACACCGCGCCAGACGTCCGAGTTATCGGGCAGGACCTTGAGGCCGTTCCGGAGCAGGCCATCGATGTAGGCCTTGGCTTTGGCCTCGCCCAGGACGTGGACCACGGCGCCGAGCCACGACAGGGTCGTCCGCTCGAGCGTCCTGGCGATCGCAATCTTCCCGTTCCATTTGGGGTCGGCCAGATCGAGCACCGAGCCCGGAACCTCCTCGTTTTTGACCAGTCCTGTGTTGTAGAGAATGACCCTGGCTCGGCCTGAGATACCGGTCCAGAAGCCTTTGCTACTCTTATACTCCGGCGGGATAGGCCGCGCCCTGGGAGGTGCGTATGGATCGAGCGCCCCTTCGCGCGCCAGAAACTCGCAGACCCCGGCCTCCGTGGCGATGAAGATGTCGGCCCTCGGGCGCCGTCGCTCCTGGAGGATCTCGTTTGCGAGACCGGACGTCTTCCCGATCTTCAACACGGCCTTGGCCCCGGTCTTCCGCTCGAAGAGATCCACGACCGGTTTGATTGCGCTTTCCTTGCGCCCGGAGTAGATCACCAGCTCAGAGGCCGATGCTGGTGTGGTCGGGGCCAGCATGATCGCCGACGCCCACCCCAAAATCAGGAGGATTACTGTCGTCCCTATCGTGCCCCGATCGGCCATCGTTTGATCAGTCGTGATCACGATTCAACAGCTCCCCGATTCTGGTTCACGGCCCAGCGTTTCGATCCGAATCATGTTGCGGTCCGCGATCGGATGAAAAAGAATGTCATTTTCATTCTTGGGCCCAAGAAAAACCCCGGATCTTCCGGGGGAGACCTAGCGAGCCCCTAGAGCGCGAACCCTTCCCGTTCCTCGACGCACATCAGCCCTGCAGTCGCTGCATTGGCCATACAGCTCGAGCTTATGATACTGCATGGTGAAGCCAAGTTTCCGGGCGACCTCTTCCTGCAACGCCTCGATCTCACAGTTTTCAAACTCGACGATCTTCCCGCAGTGGGTGCAGATCATATGATCGTGGTGCCGCTCGCTGGAGGCGTGCTCGAAGAGCGCGCGCCCCTCGCCGAACTGACGCTCGTGGGCAAGGCCAGCCTCCTTCAGCAGTTTCAGGGTCCGATAGACGGTGACGAGCCCGATCCGGCGGTCGCGGCCGCTGACTCGGCGGTACAGAGCCTCGGCGCTGATGTGGGTGTTGGTGGCAAAGAAGGCCCTGGCGATCAACTCGCGCTGGCGGGTGGCCTTCAGCCCAGATAGAACCAGATACTGCCGGAAGTTCTGTTGCTTCTTCTGCATAGCCATTGAAAGTGAAAGTGATTGTCAGTATCATTAAGAGGTATCAGATTACGGCATGCCCGTGGCGCTGTCAAGAAAAAATTCCGGCCCCCCTGGCGCGAGGATGAAACGAGGGACGCGAAGGGATCCTGGGGTTGAGTCGATGGTGGGATACAACTTATGGCGTGCGCACGGTCGGGGCTTGGTGGGGGATCTTCCTTATCGAGCCGAAGCTCGAGAGCGCAGGCTCCAGGGCTTTCGCGTCGCCCACGACGACGATGGCCAGATCGTCCGGCTTGACATAGCGGCGAGCCACCTCTTGCAGACGGTCGCTTGTCACAGCTCGGTAGCGTTCCAGCAGCGTCTGGTAGTAATCAAGCGGCAGGCCCTCGAACTCGAGCAGCATCAGCCGGCGGACCGCCTGCGTTGGATCGGCAAACCAGAAGAGGAACGAGTTGGTCAGGGCCTCCTTCGCTGCGTCGAGCTCGGTGGCCGGCACCGGCGCGTCCCGGAGCCGCTTGATCTCGTCGAGGATCGCACCGACGGCCCGTGCGGTTCCGTCGGTGCGCGTCAACGCGATAACCTGGAACAGTCCGGGCTGGCGACCGTCGGTCCCGAACCGCGAGCCGACGGAGTACGCCAGACCCTCCGCAGAGCGGACCCGCTTGGTGATCCGCGAGGTGAATCCGCCGCCACCGAGGAGCTGATTCATCAGCTCGATCGCCTGGCGGTCGGGATTGGTCCGATCAACGCCGAAGTGGCCGATGGCGATGCTGCTTTGCGGGATCGGCCTATCGATCAGGTACACGCCGGGCTTGGCGATCGTTTCTACATTTGGAACGGGGGGCAGCGAGGAGCGACCGTTGGCGGACCAGCTACCGAGCGACTGTTCAAGGAGCGCGACCAGAGACTCCTTGTCGAAATCGCCGGCCGCTGCCAGCATGAGGTTGTCGGGGCGGACGTAGCGTCGATGGAACGCGATGAGATCTTCGCGACTGATGCTCCGGAGGCTCGTCTCGCTGGGCTCCAGCCCCAGCGGGTGCCGGTCGGTGTAGTGGAGCGCGGCAAACTCCTTGTGGAGGAGCTCGGTCGGGTTGTCGCGCCGCCGCCGAAGCTCCTCCAGGAGGCGGCCTCTGGCCAGCTCCAGTTGCCCGGCATCGAATGCCGGCCGCAGCAGCACGTCGGCCAAGAGCTTGACGCCTCTTTCGGTATGTCGTGACAAGAGATTCAAGCGCACCTCGAGCGCCTCGTCGCCCGCCGATAGTTCGAGGGAAGCCGCCAGCGATTCCAGCTCGTCGTTCAGGGCGTCTGGCGCGATTGAGGTCGTGCCGCCGGCGCGGATCTGCGACGCGGCGACGCGCGCCAGGCCTGCCTTCTCGCCGGGATCGTACAGGCGGCCGCCACGGATCAGGCCGACCAGGTCCAGGAGCGGGAGGGTACGGTCGGGATAGAGGTAGATGATGATCCCGTTGCTGAGGGTGCGGCGCTCGACCTCGTCCCCGACAGCCGGTGGGCGCCAGAAGAGCGGCGGGAAGATCATCAAGCCGATCCTCTCTGCCCCTGCGGAGCGGCGCTCGACAGGGGCCGCGCCCTGTTCCTCCGCTGCCGCCGAGCCTGCAATGAGTCCGGCAATCAGGATGGCCGCGCCGAAGGCGCGGGTCAATGCGTCCACTCGTATCTCCGTCAAGAGCTCATCGTGGCTGTGTGGGAAGCAATGTGGCGACGGTCCGGTTCTCTATGGTCAGGTAAGACTTCACGACCCGCAGCACGTCGTCGGCCGTCACCGCCTTGAGCCGCTTGCGCGACTCCAAAAGGTACCGCCAGTCACCCGCCATCGCCTGTGCGTTACCAAGCTCCGCTGCCAGAGAGGCGTTGGAGCGCAACGACCGGACCAAGTCAGCCTCCAACTGGTTCCGGACCCGCAGTAGTTCCTGATCGGTGACGGCCGCCCCTCTCAATCGCTCGATCTCGGCGCCGATCTCCTTCTCCAGTTCCTCTGGCGTGTGGGGCGCGCGAGGAGTGGCCGAGACGGTGAGAAGCCCAGGGTCCCGGAGCGGGCTCACAGAGACATCGATTGAGGCGGCCAGACGTTTGCCATCGATGAGGCTCCGGTAGAATCGGCTCGTTCTACCCCTCCCCATGATGGCGGCGGCGACCTGCAGCGCGTAATGGTCGGGGTGGCCCATGGCTGGGATGTGGTAGCCGATCATGAAGCGGGGCTGGGCGTCAAATCGGACCGAGGCACGTCGCTCCCCGCGTTGTGGCGGCTCCTGCGTGATGTGGAGCTCGGGGAGCGGCTGCGGCGGAATCGAGCCGAATTGCTCCTCCATGATCCGGACCGTCTGTTCCGGATCGAGGTCGCCGACGAGGACCAGGACCGCATTGTTGGGAGCGTAGAAGGTCTTGAAGTGGCGGAGGGCGTCGGGGCGGAGGAGACGATCGATGTCGCTGGGCCAGCCGATGACCGGGTTACGGTACGGGTGGGCGGCAAAGGCCAGTGCGATCAGCGCCTCCGAGAGGGCGCCCCCTGGGTTCGCCTCGTAGCGCTGTCGCCTCTCCTCTTTCACAACCTCGCGCTCGGTGTAAAACTCCCGGAAGACCGGATTCTTCATCCGGTCGGATTCCAGGATTGTCCACAGCTCCAGGCGATTGCTCGGAAGGTTCACATAGTATTGCGTCCCATCCCTTGAGGTCGAGGCGTTCAGACCGACTGCCCCGTGGCGGCGGTAGATCTCCCAGAACTCGTTGGGAATGATGAGCTGCTTGTGGGCCGCGGTTGCCTCGGCGATCTCCTTCTCTAACGCCGTGAGTCGACTGGGGTCTTTCCCTTCGACCGGGCTCAGGGCAGGCGGCTGGAAGGGAGAGCGTTCCAACTCACGCAGTTCCGAGATCTTGCGGTGGAGCTGATCAAGCTTCTCGAGAATCGCCTCCTCCTCCTCGGCTTCCAGGGTCCCGATCGACCGAGTCCCCATGAACATCATATGCTCCAGCATGTGGGAAAGTCCGGTCTTGCCGGCCTGTTCATGGACACTGCCCGTCTTGAAGCGCAGGTAGGCGGAGAAGGTGGAGGAGTTCTTTCGTGGCAGGATCAAAACCTTCATCCCGTTCTTCAGGGTATGTTCCCTGACGTCGAGGGAGATCTCCTGCGCCCTGACACTGTAAGCGATCAGGGTGGACAGCATTGCCGACACTATGAGAGGAAGCCATCGTGTTCGCATCGGTCAGACCCTCATCCTCTCGCTGATAGGGAGCGGGTGACACTGTAGCATAACGGCCGGCGGGTTTCAAAACCAATCCGGCCCGCTGGCCCGACCGGATGATCGTCATTGACCGGCGGGAGTATCAATGATAGAAGAGAAGGGATCCTGCGCGATGGCACCTCGGGCGGCGGTTGGGAGGCATCACGTCTGAAAGGAGGCAGGTATGGTCTTTTATCTCACCCTCGGCATTGTCGTCCTCATCCTGGTATGGCTGGTTGTGATGTATAACGGGCTGATCAGCCTGAAGAATCAGGTCCAGAACGCCTGGCAGCAGATCGATGTCCAGCTCAAGCGCCGCCATGACCTGATCCCCAATCTGGTGAATGCCGTGAAAGGCGCAATGCAGTTCGAACGCGACACCCTCGAACGGGTCATCGGCGCGCGCAACCGCGCGGTTTCCGCGAAGGGGGCCCAAGAGGCCGCGGCGGCGGAGGGGCAGCTCGGCCAGGCGCTCTCGCGGCTGTTCGCGCTGATGGAGAACTACCCGGACCTCAAGTCGAGCCACAATGTCCTTCAGCTTCAGGAGGAGCTGACCAGCACCGAAAATCGGATCGGCTTCGCCCGCCAGCTCTACAATGATCTCGTGGCCCGCTACAACATCAAGCAGCAGGTCTTCCCGACCAACCTGATGGCGGCCGGGATGGGCTTCGCCCTTGCCGACTACTTTCGAATCGAGGAGACTGAGAAGGCCTCCCCCCCCGTGGATCTCTCGCTGA
>Ga0209108_10002746_pt1 | contig 10040 bp, 9 predicted proteins | sample Rifsed10ft1_FD_184003 | JGI IMG/M metagenome (GOLD analysis project Ga0209108, IMG submission 184003) | Soil microbial communities from Rifle, Colorado, USA - sediment 10ft 1 (version 2) | ecosystem: Environmental > Terrestrial > Deep subsurface > Rock core/Sediment | place: Rifle, Colorado...
ACCCGCCACAGGCCGCCAGCACCAGAGCGAAGGTGGTGCCGAAGACGAGGGCGCGACGCAACCACGCGTTGGATCTAGGCATGCTTCTCCTCCAATTTGCCGGGATGGTCCCGGCACAACCCACGCGATGATATACACCATGAGCACGCCGGAGCGCGCTCGTCAATGCGCCAGATGCACTCCTCCGGTTCGTGCCGCCTCGGCCGTCAGCGGGTGACTCGCGGGTCGAGCGCATCACGAAGCGCATCGCCCAGGAGGTTGAAAGCGACGACGAGGATGGCCAGGATGCTCCCCGGGATGAAGAGGTAGACGGGTACCTTGGTGAAGTAGTTCACCGAGTTGGCAAGCATCGCCCCGAAGGTCGTGTCCGGCGGGATCACGCCGACGCCGAGGAACGACAGGGCTGCCTCGAAGCCGACGTACGCCGGCAGCAGCAGCGTCGTGTAGACGATGATCGGGGCCCACAGGTTGGGCAGGATCTCGGTGAACAGGATCCGCCGCCGGCTCGAGCCCATGGCCACGGCTGCCTCCACGAACTCGCGCTCGCGCAGGCTGATGACCTGGCCACGGACGATCCGGGCGAGGTAGGGCCAGCCGAAGGCGCTGATGACGACGATCAGGTACACGATTCGCGACGGGTTGCCCTTCGGCACTCCGAGGTCGGTGATCCGATCGGTGAGGACGTTCGAGAGGGCCAGAACGATGAGGATGAACGGGAACGCCAGGACGAGGTCCATGAAGCGCCCGATGACCAGGTCGACCCAGCCACCGAGGTAACCGGCGACGATGCCGATCACGACGCCGACCGTGACCGTCAGCAGCGTCGCCGTGGTCGCCACGACGAGCGAGATCCGGAGGCCCCAGAGGAGCTGCGACAGGATGTCCCGGCCGGTACCCCATTCAACGCCGAACGGGTGATCCGCACTGATCCCGCCATTCGGCAGGACGGGTTGGCCGCCGGTGTTGCTGATCGCCTTGCGATCGAAGGCGTAGGGGTCGAGGCCGAGCGCTGGCCCGACGACGGGCCCGACGATCCCGATCAGGTAATACAGGATCAGGATGATGAGGCAGATCATCGCAATGCGATCGCGGCGGAGGCGGGCCCAGACGATCTGCCGAAGGCTTCGACCAACCATGTCAGCGAGAGGATAGTGATTGCGGGGCTTCCGTCAACCGGCCAAGCGGCACCCCCACCGGTCGCGGTGATCGGCGGGCCAGCAGTCGGATGGTCATGATCTGCTCACGATTCCGAGGTCAGCTGCTCGTAGGCGGCGGGGTCGAGCAACGTCCCGCCCTGGGCCGGATCGGCCAGCCGCAGCCGGATCATCCAGCCGTCGCCGAAGGGCTGGCTGTTGACGAGCTCGGGCTGGGTCGCGAGCGCGTCGTTGACCGCCGTGACCGCGCCCGCGAGCGGGGCGAACAGGTCGCTGACCGCCTTGACCGATTCGACGACGCCGAACGTCGCGTGCTGCTCGAGGGCGCGGCCGACCTCGGGCAGGTCGACGAACACGACGTCGCCCAGCTGGTCCGCCGCATACTGGGTGACCCCGACGGTCGCCTCGTCACCCTCGATGCGGACCCACTCGTGATCCTTCGTGTAGCGCAGGTCGCCGGGGACCATCGGGTTCCTCCTTGATCGCCGGCGGCCTCGGGCCCCAGCAGGCTGGTTCGCGACGACCGATGCTTGCGTCCGAATGATGGCGGGCGCCGGGCGGGGTCAGGTGGGGCGCCGGTAGAAGGGCAGTGGGATGATCTCGACGGGCACGCTCATCCCGCGGATGTCGACGGCCAGGATCGTACCGGGTTCGGCATCGGCAGGCGCGACGTGGGCCATCGCGATTGCGCGTACGAGGGTCGGCGACATCGTGCCCGACGTGACCGTCCCGCTGGGACCCGACGCGTTCAGCACGGGATAGCCGTGGCGGGCGATCCCGCGTCCGGTCACGGTCAGGCCGACGAGGCGCTTGGCGACGCCCTCGCGGGCGACGCGGGCCAGGGCATCGCGGCCCACGAAGCCGCCCGGCTTGTCGAGCTTGACAACGCGGCCGAGCCCGGCCTCGAACGGGTTCGTGTCCCGGTCGAGCTCGTTGCCGTAGAGCGGCATGCCGGCCTCGAGGCGGAGTGTGTCACGGGCCCCGAGGCCACAGGCAACGACCCCGGCCGCCCCGCCGCCCGCTTCCAGGGCATCCCAGATCTCCACTCCCCGATCCCATTCCACGAAGACCTCGAAGCCGTCCTCGCCGGTGTACCCGGTCCGGGCGACGAGGGCAGGGACGCCGGCCACGCTGCCCTCCGCGATGGCGTAGTAGCGGAGGGCCGCCAGATCGACGTCCGTGAGCGGGCCGAGGACGCCGGCCGACGCCGGGCCCTGGACGGCGACGAGCGAGGTCGCCAGCGAGCGGTCGTCGAGGACTGCGCCCCGGCCGTGCAGCCGGGAGGCCAGCTCGTCCGAGACGATCGCGGCGTTGCCGGCGTTGGCGACCACGAGGAACCGCTCGCTGCCGAGGCGATAGATGATCAGGTCGTCGATGATCCCGCCATCAGGTACACAGATCATCGAGTACTGGGCCCGCCCCACGGCCAGCGTCCGCGGGTCCGAGACGACCGCGGCTGCCAGGGCGTCGCCGGCGGCCGCGCCCTCGACGAAGAGCTCGCCCATGTGCGACAGGTCGAAGAGGCCGGCCCGCTCGCGGACGGCCCGGTGCTCCTCGATGATCCCGGTGTACTGGACCGGCATGAGCCAGCCGGCGTAGTCAATGAGCCGGGCGCCGAGGCGCCGGTGGACCTCGACCAGGGCCGTCTCGTGTGCCGGGATCACCTCGGCGTCGGTCATCCGGCGGTCGTCCCCGGGTTCAGGTTCGGCATCGAGCCGGGATCGCCGGGCCCATGCAAGGCGCCGGCCGCCGTCTCGACGAGGGCCCGCTCGGTGTCGAATGTCAGGAGGCTTCGGGCGTCGTCGAATCGGACCCAGCGGACGCGCTCGAACTCGTGATCGTGACGGTCCAGGTCACCGCCGATCGGCTCCATGAGAAAGTAGTGGACGGTCTTGTGGATGCGCGTGCCGCCCTGGACGAAGGTGTACTCGATGGACGGCAGAGGCGCGACGATCCTGACCCGGAGGCCCGTCTCCTCCTCGACCTCGCGGACGGCCGTTTGCTCGAGTGATTCGCCAGGGTTGGGCGTCCCCTTCGGGAGCGTCCAGGTCCCGGCGTGCCGGTCACCGTCGCGCCGACGCAGGCCCGCGACCAGCGACGGACGGTCCTCTTCGATTCGGACGACGATCCCGCCGGCGGACGTCGCGGTGGCGGACCTCAGGGGCGCCACGGCGCCGGGGCGGCGCTCGATCGTCCCGGCGGGACCGAACGCGACCAGGTCATCGAGACGACCGGGTGCGGGCGACCCGTCGCCGGTCGGCGCGTCCGCGTCGGGGTGATGGAGCGGGTGCCCGCGCGGAGCCGCGCATACGCCGAGTCGGCCTCGCGGCGGAGCTCCGTCGGACGCCAGGCCGCCGCCCGGAACGCGGTCTCGACGCGCAGCCCGAGGCGGCGCTCCCGGGTTCGGGACGATGGTCGGGGGAACCGGGCCGCGGGGCGCGCTGCGTACTTCGCGGCGATGCTGTGCTCCATCGGCCGTATGGTAGCGCGTCAACGGGCCCGCGCAAGGGAAGCGCGCATCGCCGCAGCGGCCTCCGGTGCCAGCGCGCCACGCCCCTCGGCGAGCGCGACCTCGCGCTCCGCCGCGGCGACGTACAGGGCCAGGGCCGCCGGGGCATGCGCGCGCATCGTGGCGAGGTGCCGATCCAGGGTGCCAACGTCACCGCGGGTCATCGGTCCGGTCAGGGCCCGGGCGATCCCGAGGACACGGGCATTCGCGAGGGACTGCTCGGCGAGGCGGCCGTAGATCGAGAGCGAGCCGGCCTCGTCGAGCCCGGCCACGCGTCCCAGCTCGGCGATGGCGTCGAGGAGCGCGATGAACCCGCCGGCGGCGAGGACCGCGGCCGCGTGGTAGGCCGCCTTCGTTCCGGGTGCCAGCCGGACGGCCTGGGCGCCCACGGCCTCGGCCATCCGGGCCAGGAGATCCACCAGCTGGTCGTCGCCCTCGATCGCCACGGTGGCGCCGTGAAGGGCCGCGACCGCCAGCTCCGTGTCAGCGAAGGCGACGAGGGGGTGGAACGCGCCGACCTGGGTCCCCGCCGCCATCGCCGGCGCGAGGGCCTCGGCCCCGAGCGCCCCGGACGTGTGGACCATCGCCTGGCCGCTGTACATCCGGAGCTGGCCGGCGAGCGACGGGATGACGTCGTCGGGGACGGCCAGGATGACCAGCTCGACCTCGTCGAGGAGCGCGGTTGCCTCGGCAAACCCGCGGGCGCCGGGAACGAGCGAGCGGAACCGCTCCCGGCGAGCAGCGTCTCGCGAGGCGACGGCAGCCACCGGCCAGCCCGCCCGGGCGAGCGCCACGCCCAGGGCGGTGCCGACGGCCCCGGCCCCGACGATCCCGACGACGGGTGGCTCGCCGGGGCCGGAGTGGACGTGCGGGTGGGCGTGGTCGGAGGCGCTAACCTCGTCGCCGTGGCGGTGCTGGCCCGGCGGCGGGGGGTCCAGGTCGATCCCGCGGTCACGGAGCTCGCGCAACGTGGGGTCGACCTCACCGGCCTCCGACACGCGGCCGCGGAGCTCGTCGGGGTCCGGCCAGGCCCTCATCCGCCGCCTCGCCGGAGGTGCTCGGCCCGGGCGCGGTACGCTTGCACGGAGCGAGTGTAGCCAGCGCAGCAAAGGACCGAACCCCGTGCCATCCCACGATCCCTTCGGCGCTCGCGGCCCCCTCGGACCCGGTCTCCCCGATCGCTACCGGCTGACTGCGATCGCCGACCGGATCGACCTCGGTCGAGCCCCGGTGACGCTCAAGATCCTCCTCGAGAACGCGCTCCGGCACGCCGGTGGTGGGGTGGTCACGGCCGACGACGTCGAGCAGCTGGCGGCCTGGCGGCCCGGGGCGGCCGGCGCGGCGGAGATCCCGTTCATGCCTTCGAGGGTCGTCCTCCAGGACTTCACCGGCGTGCCGGCGATCGTCGACCTCGCCGCGATGCGCGACGCCATGGCCGAGCTCGGCGGCGATCCGGCGCTGGTGAACCCCCTCGTCCCGGCCGACCTCGTGATCGACCATTCGGTCCAGGTCGACGCCTTCGGGACGCCGGCGGCCTTCGCCTTCAACGTCGCCCGCGAGTACGAGCGCAACGGCGAGCGCTACCAGCTCCTGCGCTGGGCCCAGACTGCCTTCCGTGACCTCCGGGTGGTGCCCCCCGGCACCGGGATCATCCACCAGGTCAACCTCGAGTTCCTGGCCACCGTCGTCACCGACCGGGAGGACGCCAACGGCCGGGTTGCGTTCCCGGACACGCTCGTCGGGACCGATTCCCACACCACGATGATCAACGGTCTCGGCGTCCTCGGCTACGGGGTCGGCGGCATCGAGGCCGAGGCCGTCCTCCTGGGCCAGCCCCTCTACCAGCCGATGCCGCGGATCGTCGGCGTCCGCCTGACCGGCGAGCTGCCCAACGGCTCGACGGCCACGGACCTCGTCCTCGTCGTGACCGAGATGCTGCGCAACTTCGGGGTCGTTGAATCGTTCGTCGAGTTCGCCGGCGACGGCCTCGCCGGGCTGTCACTCGCCGACCGGGCCACGATCGCCAACATGAGCCCCGAGTTCGGGGCGACCTCGACGCTCTTCCCGATCGACGAGGAGACGCTCGCCTACCTCCGGCTGACCGGCCGGCCGGACGAGCGGATCGCGCTCGTCGAGCGCTACACGAAGGACCAGGGCCTCTGGCGCGAGCCCGGACCCGGACCGGATTTCGACGCCCTGCTGACGCTCGACCTGTCAACGGTGGAGCCATCGGTCGCCGGCCCGCGACGGCCCCAGGACCGGGTGCTCCTGCCGACCCTCCCGGCCAGCTTCCACGCGGCCTTCCCCCAGACCGGGCCCGTCGAGGCGCCCGTTGCGACCATCCCGGTCGAGGTCGACGGCGAGCGGGGCGAGGTCGGCAACGGGTCGGTGGTCATCGCCGCGATCACCTCGTGCACGAACACCTCGAACCCGACCGTCATGGTCGGCGCCGGGCTCCTCGCCCGGAACGCGATCGCACGAGGCCTGAGGGTCGCCCCGACGGTCAAGACCTCGCTCGCGCCCGGCTCCCGGGTCGTGACGAGCTATCTCGAGGCGGCCGGGCTCATGACGCCGCTGGAGTCGCTCGGCTTCGCCCTGGCCGGTTACGGCTGCACGACCTGCATCGGCAACTCCGGGCCGCTCGATGCCCCCGTCGCGGAGGCGATCCAGGCGCACGAGCTCGTCGCGGCTGCGGTCCTGTCGGGGAATCGGAACTTCGAGGGTCGGATCCACCCGCTCGCGCGCGCGAGCTACCTGGCGTCGCCCCCGCTCGTCGTCGCCTTCGCCCTGGCCGGGCGCATCGACATCGACCTGAGCACGCAGCCGCTGGGCATCGGCGACGATGGCCGGCCCGTCTTCCTCGCCGATGTCTGGCCGGGACCCGACGAGATCCGCGAGGTCATTCACGATTCGATCGACCCCGAGCTCTTCCGCCAGACCTACGCGACCGTCTTCGACGGCGACGACCGATGGCAGGCCCTGCCGATCCCGGACGGCGACCGCTACGCCTGGGACCCGGAATCGACCTACATCGCCCGGCCCCCGTTCTTCGAGGGCATGACCGCGGAGCCGTCGCCGATCGCCCCGATCGCCGGCGCCCGGGCGCTCGCGGTCCTGGGCGACAGCGTCACGACCGACCACATCTCGCCGGCCGGCTCGATCGCCGCGTCATCGCCGGCCGGATCGTGGCTCCAGGAGCGAGGGGTGACGCCGCTCGAGTTCAACTCGTACGGGTCACGGCGGGGCCACCACGAGGTCATGATCCGTGGCACGTTCGCCAACATCCGACTTCGCAACCGGCTCGCCGACGACCGCGAGGGGCCGTTCACCCGGCACCTCCCCGACGGCGAGGAGATGACGATCTTCGAAGCCGCCACGCGGTACGCCGCCGAGGACGTGCCGCTGATCGTCCTGGCCGGGCGCGAGTACGGGACCGGCTCGTCCCGCGACTGGGCGGCCAAGGGCGCGACCCTGCTCGGCGTCCGGTCGGTCATCGCCGAGAGCTTCGAGCGAATCCATCGGAGCAACCTCGTCGGGATGGGCGTGCTGCCCCTCCAGTTCCTGCCCGGTGCCAGCGCGCAGGGACTCGGGCTGTCGGGTCGCGAGTCGTTCACGATCGACGACGTGGCCGGTGGTCCGGAGGCCCGCAGCCGCCTGACCGTCCACGCGATCGAAGACGGGACGGGCCGGACGACGACATTCGACGTGGATTGCCGGCTCGACGGCCCGATCGAGGTCGAGTACTACCGCCACGGCGGGATCCTCCAGGCCGTCCTGCGCCGCCTCGCCGCCGAGTCGATGGCCGGCTGAGCCCTCCGGGCGTCGGACGGCGGCGTCCCGAGCAGGCGCCACCGGGAGTAGGCGCCGCTCCCCGGACTCGATGAACCCGGCGCAGGCGACAACGCCCGCCGGACCCGGATCACACGCCGCCACCGAGCCCAGCGACGTGTCAGCCGAGGTCCGGTGAAGGCGGAGCCGAGCACCCGAGCGAGCGCACCCCGGCGTGCGTGAGCGAGGGAGCGCAGGCGACAACGCCCGCCGGACCCGGATCACACGCCGCGGAAACGGTCAGACGCCCCTGGCGGGGCCAGGGGCGTCGACCTGGAGGAGGATTGCCCGGCGGGCCCGCGCCCGCCTTGCACTCGTGGGACGCCGAACGCGCGGCTGACGTGACGGATTCACGCGCGCGAATCCAGATGCAGGTCGCGGCATCGAAACGGGGACCCGCCGGGTCCCCGTGGAGGGCTGCAGATGGTGGGCGATACTGGATTCGAACCAGTGACCCCGCGGATGTGAACCGCGTGCTCTAACCACTGAGCCAATCGCCCCTGCCGGCCCCGGCCGGATGCCGGAACGGGCGCCGATCATACAACGAGGTCAGGCCACCGGGCGATCATGGCCGCTCGGTCCGCGCCCTCGACCGCGACCAGCTTGTGACGTCCCGTGGCGCCTGCGATGAGGCGCGCCGCCCGCCGCGGAACGCCGGCTGCCTGGGCCACGAGGCGAAGGACGGCCTCGTTGGCGGCGCCGTCGGCCGGAGCCGCGGCGACCCGGACGAGGAGCTTGCCGTCACGCACGCCGTCGATCGAATCGCGCCCGCCGCGTGGGGTGACCCGGACCTCGATCCTGAGCTCCCTCGAGCCCCCGATCATCCCGGCAGGGACCGGATGATGACGCCCAGGACGAGGATCACGACGAGGGGCGAGAAGTCGAACATGCCGCCCTTCGGCAGGAGGTTCCTGATCGGGGCGAGGACCGGCTCCGTGATCGCCACGAGGAGCTGGCCGAGGGCCGAGCGTCGTCGCGGGTCCGTTTCGACGTAGGAGAGCAGGACGCGGGCGATGACGAGGAGCTCGAAGGCGAGCAGCAGGAACCGCAGGAAGTTGAACAGGAATACGGTGCCCACGGCATCGAGTCTAGCGGGGATCGCCCCGCCGGGCTGGAGCCTGCCCGGGGGCGCCGTGGCCGTGCGCCCCGCCGAGGCCATGGTCGTGATCCGGACGCTCCCCGAACAGGGCGCGGCCGACCCGGACGAGCGTGGCGCCCTCCTCGATGGCAATCTCGAAGTCGTCGCTCATGCCCATCGACAGGTCGGGCCCGAGTCGCGGCTGGTCGCGTCGGAGGGCCTCGGCGAGGTGGCGGAGCGCGACGAACGTCGGCCTGGCGGCCTCCGCCTCGTCCACGAGGCGGCCCACGGTCATGAGGCCCCGGACCTCGAGGCTGGGCAGCTCGAGGATGGCCGGCAGGGCAGCCCTCAGCTCGGTGGCCCCGAAGCCGGCCTTCTCCGGGTCGGCATCGACGTTGACCTCCAGGAGGACCGGCAGCGGTCGTCCGGGCCGGACGTCGGCGGCGAGTCGGTCGAGGCGACCGGCGAGCGCCAGCGAATCGACCGTCTCGATCATCGCGAACGCGGCCACGGCCCTCCGGGCCTTGTTGGCCTGCAGCGGACCGACGAGGTGCCACGTCGCCCCGGGAACCTCGTCGAGCTTCGCGAGGGCCTCCTGGACGCGGTTTTCCCCGAGGGTGTCGAGGCCGGCCGCGACCGCCGCCCGAAGGCGCTCCGGGGGGACCGTCTTCGAGACCGCCACGAGCCGCACCCCGGCCGGGTCCCGCCCCACCCGCCGAGCCGCCGCCTCGATCCGCCCCAGCACGCGCGCCCGCGCCGCCGCGAGCGCCGCCACCTCGGCCGGGTCTGGCTGCGAAGCCGTGGGCATCGATTGGACCGGGGATCTCACGTAATGACTCCCGGCGCTTCAGCCGAGGTCAGGCGAAGGCGGAGCCGAGCACCTGAGCGTGGACCCTCCGAGGACCGAGGCGACGCCCCGCTAGCCATCGGTCCGAGGATGCGAAGGGCGCAGGCGACAACGCACGCCTGGCCCGGATCAAGCGCTGGTACTACTTCGGACGCCGGAGAAAGCTCGGAATCTCCAGGTCATCCGCATCAAAGGTGGCGCGCTTGACCGGCACCGGCTCACCGACCGATCGACCGCCGACCCGCGCCGCGGCCTCGTCCGGGCGGGTCTCCGACGCGTCGAGTGCGCCGGTGTCGTTGAGCTGCGTCCGCTGCCGCTCGAGTTCCTCGAGGAAGTCGCGGGGTGCCCGGGCGGTCCCGTCGGACGCCGACATGACGCCGACCTGACCGGCCGCGCGGCTCGTCGTTCGGCGGCCGTCGAAGCCGGTGGCGATGACCGTGATCATCACCTCGTCGCCGAGGCGCTCGTTGAAGCTCGTCCCGAAGATGATGTTGGCCTCCGGGTCGGCCGCCGCGCGGATCTCCTCGGCCGCCTCAGTGACCTCGTAGAGCGACAGGGTCGACGAGCCTGTGACGTTGAAGAGGATGCCCTGGGCGCCGTTGATGTTGACCTCGAGGAGGGGCG
>Ga0209108_10002749_pt1 | contig 10036 bp, 11 predicted proteins | sample Rifsed10ft1_FD_184003 | JGI IMG/M metagenome (GOLD analysis project Ga0209108, IMG submission 184003) | Soil microbial communities from Rifle, Colorado, USA - sediment 10ft 1 (version 2) | ecosystem: Environmental > Terrestrial > Deep subsurface > Rock core/Sediment | place: Rifle, Colorado...
GGTATGCCAACAATAAGAAAAATCATGACAACTACAAGATACTTATCCATAACTTGTAGGATTTACAAAACCATATATCTTTTTAATTTGACTGTTGGATAATAGAAAAAATATGATTAAGATTCTTGAATTAATCGGATTTGCATTGATTGGAGGTACAGTTTATTCTTATTTAGGGATGATAGGAAGTGAATTACGTTGGCCAGTATTTTTTGGTTGTGCAGCTGGAACACTGGCAATTATAATTTATCGTAAAAAGATAAGACAAAAAGAAAGCAATAGAGTTTAAAACATATTCAAATTTAGAATTTTAGATAATGTTGATCAATATTTGATCAATCGACAGATCTATAAAGGAGAATTCAAAGTAATTACTAGAAGAACATGGTAACAGAAATGAAACAATGGTGGGAAGGTTTAGGAAAAGAATTAGAGACAGATATTGAAACCTTTGATGATTAAAATATTTAAAAAATAGACGATTTTAAAAAGTATTACAAGATAAGCCTCGGGTGGGCTCCGACCCCACGACCTAACGCTTACGAGGCGTTCGCTCTACCAGGCTGAGCTACCAAGGCACTTTTCGGTTATGCCATCAGAGTTAATAAAAAGCCTTTCCGAGTTGGATCAAATGAAGAAAACAATTTCTGGAATTAGAGGGATATTTGGGAATGATTTTAATCTAAAAGACACAATACAGTTTTGTAATAATTTCTCATCTTTAATTGAATCAAAGAAGTGTGTCATAGGTAAAGATACAAGACCATCAGGAACAATGATCAAAGAAACTGCATCTGCAACATTGATGAAAAATGGAATAAACGTATACAATTTAGAGACAGTACCAACTCCAGTAGTTTTTCGTGAATCAAGGAAATATGGGGCAGGATTAGTAATCACTTCATCGCATAACCCATTAGAATGGAATGGAATAAAATTTATCATAAATGGAAGAGGAATTAATGAAAAAGAATTACCATACATCATTGCAAATCAAGAAATTTTAAAATCAAAAATAGGAATTGAAGAACAAATTACGTCATCATATTTAGAAGATGCAAAAAAACTCATAGGAAATATAGAAAATCAACCAGAAATTGCTATTGATATAGGAGGAGGAGCTGCAAAAGAATTTGCTCCAAATTTGTTAAGACAATTAGGATGTAAAGTAAAAGTAATTAATGAAAATACAAGTAATTGTACGAGAGGCCCTGATCCCACTACAGATAGTTTATCAGATCTAATTGCTGCAACATCTGAAAAAGGAATAGGATTTGCTTTTGATTTAGATGGAGATCGTTTAGTAGTTGTAAGAAAAGGAAAAAAACAAACGCCAGATGTAACATTAGGTTTGGGAGTTGCAAAAGCTTTGGATTTAGGATATAAACAATTCGTATTAAGTATAGACACAAGTATTTCAGTTGAAAAATTTATCAAAGAAAAGGGAGGAAGCATTCAGAGATCAAAAGTTGGGGAAGCAAATGTGATAGATTTAATGTTAAAAACAAACGCTCAAGCAGGTGGGGAAGGAAGCAGTGGTGGTTTTATTTTACCAGAATTTAATTATTGCAGAGAAGGAATTCTGACGAGTGGGCTTATAGCTTCAATGTTGGGAAATTCAAAATTTAATGAGATAATAGATTTTATGGAAAGTTATGATCAACAAAGAGAGAAAATTCAAGTAGATTCTGTTTTTCATGATAAAGTCATAGAAGAAGTCTCACGTAAATTTGTAAAAGAATATTCTGAAGTTATTACGCAAGATGGGATTAAAGGAATAATAGATGAAGATAGTTGGGTATTGATTAGAAAATCAAATACAGAAGACATCATAAGAGTTTCAGCAGAATCAAACAATGTAGATAAATGTAAGAAAATTGTGAAAAACACATTAGAATTAGTGAAACAATGTTATGACAATATTAGATGAAACAACAATAATCAAAATTTTTCAAAAAAAATTAAGAGTAAAAAAATTCATTTCAGAAGATGTCGAAGTTTTCAAAATTGGCAAAACAAAGATCGTAACAAAAGTGGATACATTTGTTCAGAGTACAGATATGCCTTCAAAAATGAGAATGCATGATGCGGCACGAAAAAGCATCATAGCATGTATTAGTGATTTTGCTGCAAAAGGAGTCAAGCCTCAATATGGAATTATTTCACTAAATTTGCCAAAAATGATCTCACGTACAAAAATCAATGAGATGGCAAAAGGGTTTAGACATGCATCCAATGAATTTGGCATTAGAATTTTAGGCGGTGACACAAATGAAGGAAAAGAAATTGTAATCAATGTATCCATATTTGGAACAACGGATAAAATAGTCAAGAGAAAAGGTGCAAAAGTAGGAGACATAATATTTGTAACAGGTCCATTTGGGTATACGGCAGCAGGCCTTAAGATATTACTTGGAAAAAAGAAAGGCGTAGAACATTTTGTTAAAAAGGCAATAAAATCAGTTGTCAACCCAAGCCCAAAATTAGATTTTGGAGTAAAAAGTAAAAAATATTTCACATCATCGATGGATTCTAGTGATGGTCTGTCCACTACATTAAATGAAATGGCAAATCAGAGTAAATGCAAATTTATGATAAATAACATTCCAACTGGAAAAGATCTATTAGAATTTGCTAAATCATGTAACATAGATTCAAATGATTTAGTATTTCATGGTGGGGAAGAATATGAGTTTGTGTTTACCGCTTCAAAAAAACATAGATCATTAATCAAAAAAAATGCATCAATGTTAAAAACACCGATAATTGAAATTGGTTATGTGACTAAAGGTAAGGGAGTGTTTCTTGAAAAACAAGAAAAGTTTGTTCCTTTGAAAGATTTAGGTTGGCATCATTTTAGAAAATAAATCATTCACCAGAGTAAAAATCATGTTCTACTTTTTGAATTATATTAAAAATTGATTCAGCAGGCAATCCAGAAACACATTCCTTAATCCACATTTCATCAAGATACATCAATCTGTTCATATCGGCTGTAGGAAGTTGATCTGGTTGAAAATCAGGATATGAAACATGTATTTGGAATCCCTCTTTAGCAATTTTTTCACATTTTTCTTCTAATGCAATTATCGGGGAAATATTATCAGGTGTTAGAAATTCGAAAACCAAGGAACCTAATAATGCAGAGACAATTGCAATGCCTACCGCAAGCCAGAGGATTGACATCATAAAGAGCAAATAAAACATAGTATTTGAGCAATAATGGCGATACCAGTGTGCCCAAGATAAGGCAGATTCAAAAAATCAATGTTTTTTAAACCCTTTAAGATGTTTGTAGACATTGTCAGAAATCGAAGCTGAGATTGAAGTAGAATCCACAGTTGAAGAGAAAGAACATGAAGAGGTTCAAACAAAATCCAGACCAGAGACAAAGACAGAAGGCCCAGAGAAATGGGGAATTGCTCATATTTACAGTAGTTATAACAATACAATTATTCACATGACTGACCTAACCGGTGGAGAAACTGTTTCCATTAGCTCAGGTGGAGTTCATGTTAATGCAGATAGATACGAATCCTCACCTTTTGCTGCAATGAAAGCTGCAAATGCAGTTGTAGAAGTTGCACATACAAAAGGATTTACAGGATTTCATATTAGAGTACGAGCTGTTGGAGGAGTAGGCTCTAGAGTGCCAGGTCCAGGTGCACAAGCTGCAATCAGGGCTTTGGCAAGAGGCGGATTTAAAATTGGAAGAATAGACGACGTAACACCAATTCCTCATGACACCACCAGAAAGAAGGGTGGAAAAAGAGGAAGAAGAGTCTAGTCAAGCATTTTAATTCGAATGTTACAACCTTTGGCTTGAAAATAATCAGTCATGAATTTGGTAAATTTTTGAGATTGGGTGTTCAATCTATATTTTTTTAACATATCTGCAAATTTTTCTTCAATTCCATTTTGCAAGTTAGGTTTAAAAGATAATTTGAAAAAAGTCCACCCAAATTTTGAAGATGATTCACCAAGAGTGTAACCATTAGAACTGCCAACTAGAGTTTCCATATGAGATAGTATTTTTTTTATAAGTAGTAAATCATCGCTGTAATTTCTTGAGCTTATTTCAAAAACAGTATCCATTATTCTTCACTATCATCTGATGAATGACTACTTAATTTATCAGATAAAGACACAAATTTTCCATCTTGTTCAATATTGATCTTAGTTTCCATTCTTATGTTAAGACCTATTGATCGGAATAACATCAACAATTTTCCACCATCAATAATTTCAGTAATTTCTCCAGATATTATTAATTCAGATAATTTTTCTACAACAGTTTTTGTATCAGTTGGGAATTGTAATTCTGCATTGTTTAAAACTTCTAGACCTCTGAATCCAAGATGTTCAACGAGGATGTCTCTAGGATGTTTTATTTTTTTTGGCTCTAAATTGCTAGTAGATTTTTCTATTTCTTGTCTAGTGGAAATATTTTGTTGCATTTCTGCAAGTCTTTTTGCCTTTAATCTTTCAAGCTCAGAGTCTTCGTCACTCAACCTTTTATCACACCTATAGGCACCAATTTTGCTACTTTAGTGGCTATTCCTAAATTATGAGAAACATTGACTACCGCATCAACGTCTTTGTATGCTTGAGGAGTTTCTTCCACAACTCCATCACGTGTTAATGCCTTGATAAATATGCCCTTATCACTAAGGGATTTTCTAACATTGTCTTCTGTGAAATCTCTTCTTGCTTTTGATCTAGACATTGTTCTACCAGCACCATGAGCAGTAGAACCAAAGCTCAGATTCATAGAATTTGGTTGTCCAAGTAATATCCAGCTAGCAGTTCCCATTGAACCTGGAACTAAAACAGGCTGTCCAAGATCTCTGTATTTTAATGGAACTTCATCTCGATTTGCAGGAAATGCACGCGTTGCACCTTTTCTATGAACCACAACTTTTCGTTCCTTGCCGTCAACTTTGTGTTTTTCAACTTTGGCAATATTATGAGCAACATCATAAACTAAATTCATATCAAGATCAGATTCTGTTTGATTAAAAACTCGTTCAAAAGATTTTCGCGTCCAATGAGTGATCATTTGTCTATTACTCCATGCAAAATTTAATGCTGCAAACATTGCCTTTCTATAAGATTCACCCTCCTCAGAGGTATTTGGAACACATGCGAGTTCTCGGTCTGCTAAATGGATATCATATTTTTCCATAGATTGTTCTGATATTCTTAGATAGTCACTGCATACTTGATGACCAAAACCACGAGAGCCACAATGAATTAAAATTGTAATAGTTCCTTCTTTGATACCCATTCTTTTTGCTGCTTCTTCATCATGAATTTCAGATACTTTTTGCACTTCAAGAAAATGATTTCCTGAACCCAGACTTCCTAGTTGGGGTGCGCCTCTTTGTCTTGCTTTGTCTGAAACTTTATTTGGGTCAGCATTTTTTATTTGTCCATTTTCCTCACAAACATCTGCATCATTGGATGAACCATATCCATTATCAATTGCCCAGTCTACACCTCGTACAAGAACTTCATCAAGCTGAGAGTGACTTAGCTTGACTGCTCCTTTGGAGCCAACACCAGATGGAATTGAACTAAAAAGATCAGTTACAAGTTCTTTTAGTTTTGCACGAACATCTTTTTCAGTTAAATTTGAACGGAGTAGCCTAACACCACAATTGATATCATATCCTACGCCACCAGGACTAATCATACCTTCTTCAGCGTCCATAGCTGCCACACCACCTACAGGAAATCCATATCCTTCATGACCATCAGGTAAGACTACACTGTGACCCACAATTCCAGGTATAGTTGCAACATTTTTTGCCTGCATAATAGTTCTATCAGATAACATTTTCTGTAGTAATTCTGCATCCGCATAGATCTTTACTGGAACTTTCATTCCAAGATTAGAGTCTGCCTCAATAAGATACTGATTTTCTCCAATTTTTTTAGGAGTTATAGCAGACATAAGGAATGGTAAAATTTTACCTCAAGCCAATTTAAATCATAAGTAGATTTATTTTTGATGTTTTAAGAGAGTAATCATTGGCAATTCTACCGATAGATAGCGGACGTTACGGTACTAAAGAAATGTTGGATATTTTTAGCGAGCAAAAAAAAGTAAATTATCAATTAGAAATTGAAGGGATGACTGCAATAGCACAAAGTGATATTGGAATTATTCCAAAAACAGCAGGCAAAATAATTCACAATGCTGCAATGTCAGGAAAAATTACCGTAAAAAGAATCAAAGAATTAGAAGCAAAAAGTGATCACGATACAGCTGCACTAGTTGAATCATTAAGTGAAAAATGTACAAAAAATGCAAGACCATGGATTCATTATGGATTAACAAGTAATGATTTGGTAGACACTAGTAATTCTATGCAGATGAGAGATGCATTAAAAATTATTGAATCTAAAGTTGCAAAAATGGCATTACTGTTAGCAAAAAGAGCAGTTCAACATGGTAAAATTCCAGCAGTAGGTAGAACTCATGGTCAACATGCTAGCATAATATCATTTGGATTAAAATTTGCAAATTGGGCAGCAGAGATGGCAAAACATGTAGAAAGAATTGAAGAAATTAAGAAAAGAATTTTGATTTGCAAAACACTTGGAGTTGTTGGTACAGGATCATTGATGGGTGTAAAATCACTTGAAGTTCAAAAGCGAGTTGCAAAAAGGCTGAATCTTTTCCCAGCAGATGTGACCACACAAATAGTTCCCAGAGAAAGATATGCAGAATATGTATTTGAATTAGCATTAATTGGTGCAACTTTGGAAAAAATTGCAGTCGAGATTAGAAATTTACAAAGAACTGAAATTGGTGAAGTTGCTGAACAATTCAAAAAAGGTCAAATGGGAAGCAGTGCAGTTCCAGTAAAGAGAAATCCTACTAAAAGCGAAAGAGTTTCGTCTTTATCTAAAATATTACGTAGTCAAATAGCAATAACTTTTGAAAACATTCCATTGTGGCATGAACGAGATCTTTCAAATTCAGCAAATGAGAGATTTGTACTTCCTACAGCAGCCATACTAGTAGATGAAATGTTAGAAACCATGATTAAAGTAATTTCAAATCTAATGGTAAATGAAAAAAGAATTGTAGATAATTTGCATATTACAAAGGGACAGATATTTGCAGAATTTGTTTTAGAGGCATTAATTAAAAAAGGAGTTCCGAGATTTATTGCATACAGAGACGTACAAAGAGTTGCATTTGAGGCAAAAGATAAAGAAATTCAGTATATTGATGCAATTAAAAATGATAAAGCATTTTCAACAAAACTTACAAAAAAAGAAATTGATTCAATATTTTCACCAGAAAAACATCTTGGAGCATCTCCATTAATTATAAGTAATGTTAACAAATTAGTTCAAGAAACAATCAAAAAATTTATTTAGATTTTAACAGTGCTTTGTGGATTTTAGAACCGTATTGTAGAGCTTTTTTTCTTTTTGTATATGAAATTTCAGGAACCCCAACATCACTTGCTAATTTTCGTATAATGTGTTTCCTCAACAGATCTGCAGAATCATAAATTTTTTCAGATATAGGAATAGTTTTAGCAAATTCTATAAAATTAGAAGATAGTAAAGGTTGAACAATTCGAACACCAAATTCAGATGCGATTTGATTAACCGCTTTCATCATTTTAATTTCATTATCTAGTTTTGAATTCATAACTTCAAGAATCTTTGATTCTCCTTCAGAAATGGCTACTCTGTATGCATTGTATCCACAGAATAGCTCATCTATTCCATTTGCAGTTACAACAATATCAATTCCCAAACTTTTTGCTAGTTTTGATACATAGTAAAATGCAATACAATTTTCATTCCAAGAGAGATTGTCTGTCTTTATTGTTTGTTTGATTTTTATGGCTATATCTTGAAAAGTATGAGAATCAATTTCTAAAACATGATGAACCAATTTCAACTGTCGATTAACTTCTTTTGCAAATAATACATCATGAGATTCTGGAAAACCAATGGTCAGTAAAGTTACATCATATCCTAGATCTGAACAGATCTTAGAGATTAGTGTACTATCAACGCCTCCAGAAAACGCAATTCCTATTTTCTTTTCTATTATGTTTTCTTTAATAGAATTTTTAATTTTATCAAGTAATTCTTTTTTCATTTTTTTCACTAATTATCCAAGTTATTTGCGATACAAAGCAACCATGATTAATCTCATCATCTAACTATTAATTTAGTATTGTAAATATAAAATCATGATAAAATTATCATCAGAATCAATAGCAAATGAATTAAAAAAGTTGAAAGGATGGACTATTGTAAATAATAAAATACACAAAGAATTTCAATTTGGTGACTTTAATCAGGCATTTGGATTCATGACAAGGGCTGCAATGCATATAGAAAAAATGAATCATCATCCTGAATGGTTTAACGTCTACAATAAGATAATAGTAGATTTAACAACTCATGATGCTGGAGGAATCACCCAAAATGATATCAATCTGGCTAAAATTCTAAATTCACTAGAATAATTTCAAGTACTAAATAAAATAATTTTTCAGTTTTATGTGTTACAGAATTTATATACAGAGCTTGAGCCAGTTGACTTCACATGGCTTCAAGTCCCACAATTCTAGATTCAGATTTTAGATATATTGACAAAAAAGGCAATCTAATGAGAACACGAACTGAATTGACAATAGCACAAATGCTCTCATTTCTTGATGAAGATTATGAATATGATTATAAATTATCATTAAAAAATGGAAGTACTGTAACTGTTGATTTTAAGACAAAAAAAGGTTTGATTGAAGTAATTGACAATGAAGAAGATATAAAAAAATACAATGAAATCAAAGAGAAACTACCAGAAGAAAAAGTGATGGCTATAGGACATCCTAAATACACTGCGCAGATTAAAGAATTACAAGACATAGTATTCTATGATAAAACACCTCAAACAGGATCAATATTTCTAGAAGACCCATCATTTTCATTTGATTATGCACATATTCTTCCTCTAGTAGAGAAATGTTCCATTCTACATGGACATACATCTTCAGTAATGGTTGAATTAGTTGGACAAATGAAAGATAATCTACTTGTAGATTTTGGAATAGCAAAAAAAATCATAAAAGAAGTTGTTACAGTATTTGATCATAAATTTTTCATTAATAGAAAATATCTGAAAAAAGAAGATGATTCTCACTATCAGATTCAATTTGATGGGCCAAAAGGGATGTTCGATATTCAAGTTCCAAAAAATACAGCATATCTCTTAGAAGGAGAAGCTACTGTTGAAAATCTTTCAAGTGAAATTATCAAACTACTTGCTCCAAAATTACCTCAAAATGTAGAAGCTGTTGGAGTTTACATTTACGAAGGATATAACAAAGGTTCGCACATTATTTCAAATATTTCAAGATAATTAAGAAATGGAACCAAAAATCGAGGAAAAAGCTTGGAACCCAGAATTAGAAAAAGAAATTCTCAAACAGTGGACAAATGAAAAAATTTATGAATTTGTACCAAAGGAAGATAATTTTACAATAGATACACCTCCTCCCTATCCATCAGGTAGACCATGGCACATAGGTGCAGCAGCACATTATTCTCAAATTGATATGATAGCACGTACTGCAAGAATGGCTGGAAAGAATGTATATTTTCCAATAGGAATTGATAGAAACGGTCTTCCTGTGGAGATTTACACAGAGAAAAAACACAACATCAGAATGCGTGAAACTGAAAGAGGTGAATTTCTAAAATTATGTAGAGCTGCATTAGATGATTTAGAAGATGAGATGATATTAATCATGAAAAATTTAGGAATCAGTGGAGATTTCTCTAATTATTATAGAACAGATTCTGAAGAATACAGAACACTAACACAATCTACATTTATTGAATTGTGGAAAAAAGGACAAGTGTATCTTGCAAATAGACCAAATAATTATGATTGGGTTTCAGGTACAACTATTGCAGATGCAGAAATTACATATGAAGATTTACCAACTAAACTAGTTTACATGAAATTTCAGATTAAAGATATTGGAAAAGA
>Ga0209108_10002750_pt1 | contig 10034 bp, 10 predicted proteins | sample Rifsed10ft1_FD_184003 | JGI IMG/M metagenome (GOLD analysis project Ga0209108, IMG submission 184003) | Soil microbial communities from Rifle, Colorado, USA - sediment 10ft 1 (version 2) | ecosystem: Environmental > Terrestrial > Deep subsurface > Rock core/Sediment | place: Rifle, Colorado...
CGCAGACGACGCTGCCGCTCTGATCGCGGGCGCGCGCGAAGCCGCCGCCCACACCTCTCGACACCGACCCGATGCGGTCGCCACGGGCCGGTCTTTTCCCTCACGGCTGACGGCTGTGAATTTCAGGGGAATCGAACCACAATACTCACTTCGCCGCCGCTGCGCGCCCACACGCCACACGCCGTCCGCTGCCTCCGCACTCTCTGCACCGGCTCCACCTCTCGGCTGCCCGCGCCGAAAGGCCGCTTCAAAACCCCTTCCGCCGATGTATCCTTTTGATTGCGAGGTGGCAAGCGCTTCGAGGTTCTCTCGAGAAGGCGACGAAGTTCAGGAGCCGCAAGGCGGGGAGCAGGGTGATCCGCGGGCGGTGGTGCGTTAGAGTCTCGCCAGTCCGCGCACGCATCCGTATCGCCAGGACAGGAGCACCTGATGACGACGTCCTTCGCAGACCGTTGGTCCCGGACGCTTGCAGCGCTGACCGGCATCGTCGCGCTTGCCCTGTATGCGCCGGCCGCGTCGTCCCAGCAGGCCGAGCCAGCAGGGGTGATTGCGATCGCGAGCAAGGCGCCGGCACTGATCACGGTAGTCGGCCTTCAGGGGCAGCCCACGCACGAATTCAAGGCCGGGTATCTGCCGCACGAGGTGGCGGCCGCGGGGCAGCGGGTGTTCATCTCTAACTACGGCAGTGCGTACGTCAGGAGCTCGGATCTGACGGACGATCCTGGCAACACATTGTCGGTGGTCGATCTGGCGCGCCCGGGTTCCGCCGCGGAGACGATTGATCTGGGCGCCGGACGGTGTGCGCCGCACGGACTCGCCGTGTCCCGCGATCAGCAGCGTCTCTACGTTACCTGTGAGGGACGTCAGGAAGTACTCGTCATCGACGTATCGAGTCGGGAGATCCTGCACGCAATCCCGACGAATCAGGCCGGGTCACACATGCTGGCCGTTTCGGCCGACGGATCGCGGGCGTACGTCAGCAACTTCTGGCACGGCACCGTATCCGTGCTGGACCTGCACGCGCGGCGCATACTCGGGCAGGTAGCGACCGGCTCGGGGACTGAGGGCATCGGCCTCTCTCCGGACGGCCGGCATGCGTATGCGTCTTCGGTGTACATCAACGAAGTCGTGAAGATCGATACGAGCACGCTGCAGGTCGCCGCGCGCGCGCTGATGCCCAACTGCCTCGGGGCGGTGCGCGTGGTTCCGACGCCGGTCGATGGCGGCACGCTCGTCGTCAACTGTGCCGACAACGGCCGGGTGCTGCTTGTCGACGCCAGGACGCTGAACGTCACACACGAAATCCCGGTCGGCACGCTGCCGATCGGCATCACCGTGCCGGACGACCGTTTCGCCTATGTCGCGAACATGGTCGACGACACGATCTCGGTGATCGACATCACCCGCGGCATCGTCGTGCGGACGATTCCGGCCGGGGATGAGCCTGACGGGATCGCCTTTCTACCGGACGTGCAGGTGTCGCGTTGATGTTGATCACGTACTCGTCAACCTGATCGCCGAGACGATGATTAGCCAGCCGAAGCACATCGATGCGATGTACGAGCGCCTGCCCGAGAGCAAACGCCAGGCCATCGAGAAACGCGACGCGAAGAAGGACTAGACCGGCCGGCGCGCGTCCGCGCTCGACGGCGACACCGCGCGCCCTACGATCGACTGTAGGCTTCACTGCCCTCACATGCCGAGATAGGCCCGGCGAATCCTGTCGTCGTTCCCGAGCGTTGCACTGTCGCCTTCGAGAATGACCCTGCCGGTCTCCAAGACATAGCCTCGGGAGGCGAAGTGCAGAGCTTCGGCGACGCGCTGCTCGACGAGCAATACGCTCACGTGTGCTTCGCGGTGGATGGCGACGATGCGCTCGAATATCTCGTCGGCTACGGCCGGAGCGAGCCCCATCGAGGGCTCGTCGAGCATGAGGAGCTGCGGCGCAGACGCGAGACCGCGTCCGATCGCAAGCATTTGCTGCTCGCCGCCCGACAGCGTGCCCGCGCGTTGCGCCGCGCGCTCGGCGAGAATCGGAAACAACGCGTAGATCTTGTCGCGGCTCTCGTTCCAGCTCGAGCGCGCGGCCACCGTGTACGCACCCATCTCCAGGTTCTCGCTGACGGATAGCGACGGAAAGACCTGGCGGCCTTCGGGCACGTGCGCGATGCCTAAGTGCGCGCGCTTGAACGGCGGCACGGCAAGCAAGTTCTCGCCGTCGAACGTGATCTCGCCGGACTCCGCCGTTACGATGCCTGAGATCGTCTTGAACAGCGTGCTCTTGCCCGCGCCGTTGGGTCCGACGACCGCGATGAATTCGTCGCGCCCGACATTGAGCGACACGCCGTGCAAGACCGGCATGCCGCCGTAGCCGACGTGCAGATTCTTGATCTCAAGCATCAGCGAGCCACTTCTTGCCGAGATACGCTTCGATGACGGCGGGATGTCGAGTGATTTCCTGCGGCGTTCCCGCAGCAAGCACGGCGCCATGGTCGAGCACGACGAAACGCTCGACGAGCTGCACCATCGCGCGCATCGTGTGCTCGATGATGACGATCGTGATCCCTAAGCCCGCGAGGCGGCGAATCACGACCATGAGCTCGTCGACCTCCGTTCCGCTCAAGCCCGCGAAGATTTCGTCGAGCAGCAAGAGCTCAGGCTTCGAGGCGAGCGCGCGGGCGAGCTCCATGAGACGCAACTGCTTGTTGCTGATCCCGCCTGCCAAACGCCCCGCATCCTCGCTCAAGCCCACGGCCGCGACGGCGGCGTGCGCAATCGCGCGCGCATCGTCGTCGCTCTGCGTATGCGCGTAGGCGCCGACGATGACGTTGTCGCCGATCGACATGCGGCGAAAAGGTTTCACCACTTGAAACGTTCGGCCGATGCCGCGGCGGCAGATCTTGTTGGGGGACTTGCGCGTGACGGTCTCGCCGTTCAAGACGATTTGCCCGGCATCGGCCGCAATGAAGCCGTTGAGCAGATTGAACAACGTCGTCTTGCCCGCGCCGTTCGGACCGATGATCCCCAGAATCTCGCCGCGCCGGACGTCGAGATCGACGTTGTCGACGGCCTGTAAGCCGCCGAAAGATTTCGACAGGCCGCGGACTTGTAGAATCGGTGCGTTGCCTTCTCGGGGCGGCACCTTGAAAGCGTGCGGCGGCGATTCAGGCGCCGCAGCCAGGCTCTCTGCGGGCACGCGCCTCCGGCGACGCTCGAGCAGGTCCTTAGCTTTCCAGAACACGCCTTCGGGCGCCAGGATGACGACCGCGATGATCGCAACGCCGTAGACGACGCCCTGAACGCCGGGCAGGATCGCCGCGAGCTCGGCGTCGAGAAAGGCGCTCAACGGCACGAGCGTGAGCGCGCCGATGACAGGTCCCCAAACCGTGCCGACGCCGCCGAACATGGCGATGACGAGCGCCTGCGCAGACACGAGCACGCCGAATACGGAGAGCGGTGTCACGACGAGCTGCACGACCGCATAGAACCCGCCGATCGCACCCGCCACGGCGCCGCTCAACATGATCGCACGCAGCTTCCACGCGAGGGTGTCGACGCCCGCGGCTTCCGCGGCGGTCTCGTCCTGCTTGATTGCGAGCAGCGAGAGCCCATAACGCGAGCGCTCGAGCGCGCGCGTGAGCACCATCGCGGCGACCGTGAACGCGAGCCCCAGGAAAACGTAGAGACGCCCGTCCGCGAACTGCATGTACGCGGCCGGCGCTTCGCGCATCATGGGAACCGTCGCCTCCTGATAGCCGAGCCATTCGAACACGTACAGGAGCGCGAGCGGATACGCGAGCATGGCGAGCGCGAAATAGTGGCCGCGCAAGCGAAACGTCGGCACGCCGACGATGAGACCCGCGAGCCCGCCGAGGACGCCGGCAAGCGGAATGCCGAGCCATGGGCTTAAACCCCAACCGATTTGCGCGAGCACGACGAAGTAGGCGCCGAGGCCGAAGAAGGCCGCATGCCCGAAAGAAATGAGACCGCTGTAACCGCTCAAGAGATTCCAGGCGAGCCCCATGACGGCCCAGACGAGCACGACGGCCAAGACGAGCTGGTAGTACGAGTTATCGACGAACACGGCGAGCAGTCCATAGGCGGCGGCGAAGACGAGAATCCACAAGCCGTGTCGATCGCGGTGCCGCTCGAACATGGGTTCCCTCGTGCCGGCTATGCCCGTCGCGTCGCCCGGCCGAACAGCCCATCGGGCCGAATGAGAATGATCAACAGGAAGCAGACGAAGATGGCCGTGTTCTGGAGCTGATTCGGCAAGAACAACGCCGACAGTTGCTGCACGAGACCGATCGTCAAGCCGCCGAAGAAAGCGCCGCTCAAGCTGCCGAGACCGCCGAGCACGACGCCCGCGTACATGACGATGACGAACTCGATGCCGATATAGGGTTGAAACGGATGGCTCGACGCGAGCAGCCCGCCGCCGATCGCGGTGATGCCGACGCCGAAGCCGAAAGCGATGCGGTAGGCACGATCGACGTCGATGCCCATATAGACAGCGGCCTGGGGATTGTCGGCGGCGGCCCGCAACGCGCGGCCGAGTCGCGAGCGCGCCATGAGGAGCCCGAAAGCGACGACGACGGCGACCGCGATCACGGCGGCAATGGTCTGCCCTTGATTCACGAACAGGAGGATCTCCTCGCCGTACAGCGGCCCGACGACCCACGGCGTCGAGGACAATGGTGTTGCGATCGACACGGGCGCGGACCCGAACACGACGAGGCCGCCGTTCGCGAGAACGAGAGAAAGCCCGAGCGTCAGAATCAACTGCGCATAATGGCCCTCCGAATCGAGCACCGTGCCGCCGATGCCCGTGACGCGGCTCACGAGCGCCTTGTGCAGCAGCACGCCGAGCAAGAACACGGCCGGGCCCGCGACCAATGCGGCGAGATAGGGCGCGATGAAATCGCCGAGCACGATATATGGGCCGGTGAATGCGAAGAAGTAGAACGCAACGTACATGCCGATCATCATGAATTCGCCCTGCGCGAAGTTGATGACGCGCATGACGCCGAAGATGATCGAGAGGCCCACGCACATGAGGCCGTAAATCGCACCCGTGAGCAGACCCGCCGTCAAGAATTGCAGAAAATTCTCGACGTGCTGCGCGGGACTCATGAACGCTTTTCCGTGCGTGTGAGCCGCGCGAGCGCGCCCGCATCGGCCTGATTCTCGAGCTCGTCGACGAAACCGCCGAGCGCGGCGGCGGGTTCTACGCCGAGCGTTTCGCGCGCGGCCGCCTCGAAGCGGGCTCGAACGACGTCGTTGCTCGCCGGCGCAACGTCGTCGCGGCGAGCGGTCAGGCGCGCACCGTCTTGAAGCTCTACGGTCACGTCGGCGCCTTGCTTGCCGGGAAACGCGCGCGTGAGGGCGTCGTCGACCTCGAGCGTGACGAGCCTCGCAATGCGCAGGATTTCGGGCTGCCGTGCCGGCTCGTAATTGCGCTCGTCGAACGTGCCCGTGCAAAGCGCGGCCGCGACGTTGTAATGAATGCTCATTTTTGCCTGCAAGATATGCGCGAACGGCCCCGCGCAATCGCAGCCCGGGTAATTCGCGGCGGCATACGGCACGCGTACGATGACGCGCGCGATCGCGGCCGTGCGCGGCCGGTCACGCACGGCGATCGCGCGCGCAGTTTGCGCGGCCGTCTGCGCAAAGTTGCAGCCCGGCACTTCCTTGAAAAACACATCGAGTATCTCCAGCCGCGCCTGGTTTTGTAGGAGCGAGCTTATTTGTGGGAGCGAGCTTACTTGTGGGAGCGAGCTTACTTGTGGGAGCGAGCTTTGCTCGCGATCCTTCTTCCCAAACGCCGCAAAGAGCCCCGCCTCCCCCTCGATCGCCGTCGGCGACGCATACGCCCCGCGCGCCGCAAGATCGACGGCCGTCAGCCCATTGCGTGCCGCGAGCCCCGCGTGAAAGAACATCTCGCTGCCGCCGGTTGCGGCCCACTCGTTGTAGCCCGCCGCCATATTCGCGGCGAGCTCGAGTGCCACGGCGAAACGCGCAGGCTCGAGGTCGAGCAACTTGGCGGCCGCTGCCGCCGCCGCGAACGGGCCCGTGATTCCCGTGGGACGGAAAATCCGCGCTACCTCGACGTCGAGAATCGCACGCCCGAGCTTGCCGCCCGCTTCGTAGCCCGCAACGATCGCCGCGAGTAATTGCCGGCCGTTGACACGCCGCGTTTCCGCCGTCGCGAGCACGGCAGGCAGCACGGCGACGCCCAGATGGCTCACGCTGCCGAGATGCATGTCGTCGCGGACGAGTCCGTGGCCGAGCACCGCGTTTGCAAACGCCGCATCCGGCGCCGCGACGACGTGCGCGGTGCCGACGATCGTCGCAGCGCGTCGTGACGGCTCCGCGGAATTGTCGCAAGCCACTTCGACGGCTTGGCGCGACCAGGGCAGATGCTGCGACGCGAACGCGCACGCAAGAAAGTCGAGCACGCAGAGCTTGGCCTTGGCGACGACGGCGGGCGCCATGCGTTCCGCGTCGAGCTCGTATAGGGCGCCGGCCATGCGCTCCGCGAGCGGACGCGGCTCGAGATTGCGGTCGGGAGCCTCGGCGACCATCGGCGGCTCCGTCAGGCCTTCGCCCTGATCTCGACGCCAGCCCACTCCTCGACGACGCGTGCGATCTCGGTGAAGTCGGAATCCGCGCCGAACCGCGCCTTCGTGATGGAAAGCATCTCGAGCACGGCGGCGCCGGCAATCATCGGCACGCCGAGATTCTGCGCTTCCTCAAGACAGAGGCGCACGTCTTTGTAGAGGAGTCCCGTCGCGAAGCCGAAATCGAAGGTTCTCGGGATTATGGAGCGCGGGAACTTGTCTTGCGTTGCGCTGTTGCGGCCGCTGCCTGTGTTGATGATGTCGCACATCTGCACGGGATCGAGCCCGGCCTTGACGCCCATGACGACCGCCTCCGAGGAGAGAACGAGCGCGGCCGCGGACAGCAGGTTGTTCGCGAGCTTCATGACTTGGCCCTGTCCCGCGCCTTCGCCGACAAAGAAAAGCTTGCCGAACCGCGCGAGCGCCTTCTCGACCTGGATGTACAAGGAACGTTTCCCCGAGACCATGACGGCGAGCGTGCCTTCGCGCGCGCCCTTGACCCCGCCGCTGACGGGCGCATCGAGATAGTCGATGCCTTTTTTCGCAAGCTCGGCCGCGACGACGCGAGCCATTTGCGGGCCCGTAGTCGAGCAATCGACGACGTGCTTGATCGTGGATCCCCCCTGCACGCCGTCGGCGCCGAGACAAACGCTTTGCACGATATCAGGCGTCGGCAAGCTCAAGAACACGGTGGTGGTCGACGAGCCGACGTCCGGGGCGGAGCTCGCGGCGCGCGCACCGATTGCAACGAGCTCGTCGACGGCGTTCTTGGACGTATCGAACACGGTGAGCGAGTAGCCGGCCTCGAGTAGGCGCCGCGCCATGTGCGCGCCCATGCGGCCGATGCCGATGAACCCGTAATCCGTTGCTGCCACTCCGCATCCTCCCAAGAGTGCTCGTCGTGCCGATTGTCATTGTTCGTGCGTGGCAGTCTACAATATCTCGCGTCGCGCCCCGAGAGTTCCATGAGTCCCGCGCCCGCCAAGAAGAGCTATTCACGAATCGCCGCCGAAGAAGCCTACGCGCCCCGCGATTTGATCGAGCGCTACAAGCGCATCATTCGCGACGGCACGAGCAACGATCCCGGCTTCGAAAGCCTCATGGGTTACTTTCTGTTCAACGACAGCCCGCGCACGAACGCGATCGTCGAGCGCTTGCAGGATTTGGGCGAGCGGCGCATCGGCGACATGGACGCGACGGGCATCGCCAAGCAGGTCATTTCAATCACGGCCCCGGGTCTGCAAATTTTCGACGCGCACACGGCGGTCGGCCTCGCGCCCGATTACAATGACGAGCTCGCAGCGGCCGTGTCCGTGTATCCGGATCGATTCGCGGGGCTGGCCGCGATCGCGCCGCAGGCCCCAAGGGCCGCGGCCAGAGAGCTCGAGCGCGCCGTTCGCAAGCTCGGCCTCAAGGGCGCCATCATCAACTCGCACACGCACGGCGAGTACCTCGACGACGAGAAATTCTGGGACATTTTCGCGGCCGCCGAGGCGCTCGACGTGCCCATCTACATCCACCCGCAAGCGCCGCCGCCGGCGATGATCAAGCCGTTCCTCGAGTCCGGCCTCGACGGCGCGATCTTCGGCTTCGCCGTCGAGACGGGCTTGCACATGCTGCGTCTCATCGTGAGCGGCGTGTTCGATCGGTTCCCCGGCTTAAAGATCGTGGTCGGCCATCTCGGGGAAGGCATACCGTATTGGCTCTTCCGCGTCGATTTCTTCCACCGCGGCATCGTGCAGACGAAGCGCTACAAGAACTTCAAGCCGCTCAAGAGGAAGCCGAGCGACTATATGAAGGAGAACTTCTACGTCACGACGAGCGGCATGGCGTGGGAGCCCGTGATTCTCTATGCGCGCTCGGTGCTCGGCAGGGATCGCGTCTTGTACGCGATGGACTATCCGTACCAATATGTGCCCGCCGAAGTTGCCGTCACGGACGACTTGCCGATCAGCGTCTCGGATAAGAAGCTGCTCTATCAGACCAACGCGGAGCGCGTGTTTCGCCTCTAGGCCGGCGGAGGAGCGGTCTCAAGCGAGCTCACAACGCGCGAGTCATGAACACACTGTACGGGTCAGGCACGTAGTCGGCGAACGGCTCGCAGATGACGAACCCGAAGCTCGTATAGAGGGCACGTGCGGGCGCGAATGCCTCCATGGAGCCGGTCTCGAGGCTCAATCGCGTATAGGAGAGCCGTTTTGCTTCCTCGATGATGTGCTCGAGGATTTTCGAGGCAACTCCTTTGCGGAGATGAGCCGCGGCGGTTCGCATGGACTTGATCTCGCCATGTCGGCGATCGAGCTCCAATAGTGCGCCGCAGCCAAGAAGCTCGCGTTCCTCCCATGCCGCCCAGAAAGTAATTTGCGGAGAGCACAAGGCGTCGATGTCCAACGCATGAATGCTCTCCGGGGGCGAATGCACTGCCACGCTTCTCAGGTGCTCGCGTAGCAGGCTCGCTATCTCTGCTCCCCTCGGGTCATCCACTCGAATTTCCATTCGGCACCTTCCGGTCGGCCGTCATTCTTATACAATCGAACTCTCAAAAACACGGACTCCGTGAAGAAGGGGGCGACTATGAGGCGAACGAATCCCGCACTTGTGGTTTGCTTATCGATTCTTGCAATTCCGACGACAGGCTGGACGAAGGGCCCAACCTTCAAGATCGAGATTCAGGGCGATTACCTTGAGTCGCCGATCGAGATCACGGATCCGCGCATCGTCGGGAGCTTCAGTATCTGGAATGGACCTGGCGTATTTACGTACAGCGCCGGCCAAATGGATCCGCCCGCATGGGCCGATCCAACCAAAGCGGATGGGAGGTTCATCGACTGGCCGCGGGGATGGGCGACAGAACGGCCGAAGGGCCTTCAACGTCTGGAAGTGACATTCTTTATCGGCGACGCCCGAGCGCCAGATAACGCAAGCAAGTATGTTTTCCTGTACGAAGTCGATGCTTCCAACGGGCAGGGTTACGTCTACTTGCCGAGGTTGAAGAATGAGGTCATCGTTCACTTCGTCGAGGGCAATTGGTTCCATGCGTCCAAGGCATGGGACGAGATCATGATCCCGCTCATCGCGCAGAATGTCGCAAGCGAATCTGTGTCAGCGAATCAAGATGAGCTGCGCTGCACTATAGGTACTGGCTTGATTACATCCGACGGCATCATTGAATTCTATAAACACGATGAGCGTGGCGACAAGGTGGCTACGTTGCGGCTTCAACCGACTCATCAAATGTATCCGAGCTTTAGAGAGCACATCGGCAATGTAACGCCCGATGAAGAAACTGAGGTGTCGTGTTGGCCCCGGAGAACATGGTAGACAGAGCGTTTCTTTGCACTGTCCTTGCGTGCGTTGGTCCTGGGTCGGCACTCGCGCAAATGGACTTCAGCGCGCCGTTTCCGGCGCATCGCG
>Ga0209108_10002751_pt1 | contig 10034 bp, 10 predicted proteins | sample Rifsed10ft1_FD_184003 | JGI IMG/M metagenome (GOLD analysis project Ga0209108, IMG submission 184003) | Soil microbial communities from Rifle, Colorado, USA - sediment 10ft 1 (version 2) | ecosystem: Environmental > Terrestrial > Deep subsurface > Rock core/Sediment | place: Rifle, Colorado...
GGGTCCTTGTGCTGGGCCGGGGGACTATCCCGCGGCCTTCGCTAGGGTCCTTGTGCTGGGCCGGGGGACTATCCCGCGGCCTTCGCTAGGGTCCTTGTGGTGGGCCGCGGGACGATCCCGCGCCCGCCGGCTCACGGCCGGCCGCGGCTCATTCGTCATCGGAGGCTGGCATGCGCCCGCGAACCTGGCTCCTTGCGCCGCTCCTGCTGGCGGCGGCCGTCCTGAGCTGCGACCTGCCGGGGGCGGTGCCGCCGACGGCGTTCGTCTTCCCGACACCCAATACGACTCTGACGGCCATCTTCGCTCCTACCGCCACACCGGGCGCCTCGACGGTCATCACGGCAACGTCTCCCCCGATCGTCCCGCCGACCATCGTCACGCCCGCCGGGCCTGCATCTCCGCCGACGGCGACGGTCGGCAGCCTGAGCACGCGCCCCAACGGAGTCGTCGTACAGGCCGAACGGGTCGAGAGCGCGCCTTCGATCGACGGCGACCTCGGCGAGTGGGCTGCCTTTCCGTACAAGGCCGACCAGATCGTCTTCGGGCCCTCGCGCTGGACCGGCGCCAGCGACAACTCGGGCGTCTTCGCCGTCGGATGGGACGCTTCATATCTCTACCTGGCCGTGCGCGTCACCGACGACCGGTACGTTCAGACCGCCACCGGCGACGACATCTGGCTGGGTGACGAGGTTGAGATCCAGCTCGACGCCGATCTGCCGGCCGACTACTACACCGCCTCGCTTTCCGCCGACGACTACCAGGTGGGGTTGTCCGCCGGCAACTTCGCCGGCGTCGCCGCTCAATCCTATCGGTGGTATCCGTCGTCGAAACGGACCGCCCTGACCACCGTGACGGTCGCCGGCAAGGCGACGCCGCAGGGGTACGATCTCGAGGCGCGCATCCCGTGGACCACGTTCTCACTGACACCGGCCGAAGGCGCGCGCTACGGCTTCGCGCTGTCGATTTCGGACAACGACGCCGCCGGCACCGCCGCCCAGCAGTCGATGGTCTCGAGCGTCTCGACGCGCAAGCTCCTCAACCCGACGACCTGGGGGACGCTGGCGCTCGGGGGAAGTGTTCCGAAATGATGTAGGGGCGAAGCACGTTTCGCGCCGCCGTAAACAACGTAGGGGCGAAGCACCCTTGCACCGCCCGCAAGGGCAGGTGTGCTTCGCCCCTACAAGTCATCTAGATTCAGCAGAGATTGGGTCTCCTGAACAAGAAGCTCCCCGCGAGCCTGAAGCTCGCGGGGAGCCCGGTTCCATCTCGAAGGTCGTTCTCTTTCAGAACAAGATCGACGCCAATTCTTCTCGGTACGCGCGCGTCAAGCGATCTTCGTCGCCGAGCAGGGCGAAGAGTCCCAGCAAGGCAAGGCGGGCCTGACCGCCGCGGTAATCCTTGTCGCTGCGCAGCACGTCGAGCAGGCCGTCCATCGCCGCCTCCAGATTGCCCAGGCCGATTAGCCGCCCGGCCTGCAAGTATTGGGTCTCGAGGGGATCGTCCGGGTCGGCGGGCTCGAGCGAGGCGGCCCGGGCCAGCCATTCGGCCAGCGGCCGCAGTTTCTCGGCGGTGGCCCATTCCGTGCTCGGGGGGAAATCGACGAGGGCGGCCTTAGCTTGCTGCCCGCGGCCTTGCATCAGCAGGCACTCCACCAGGCCGAGACTGGCGGCCGGGTTCGTTTCCTCGCGCGCCAGGACGTCGCGGAAGGCGGCCTCGGCCTCGGCCCAGTGCCGGGCGGCTTGCAGGCCGAGGGCGCGCACCAGCCCGGCATCGACTTCGGCCGGGGCGACTCGCTCCAGGAAACGGTGTACGACCGGCTCGGGCTGGGCGCCGACGAACTCGCTGACGACTTCGCCCTGGCGGAAGGCTTTCACCGCCGGGATTCCCTGCACCCCGAAGCGGATCGACAGCTGGGGATTGTCGTCGACATTCACCCGCGCCAGTCGGAAGGCTCCCCCGGCCTCGATCGCGGCGCGCTCCAGAATCGGGCCCAGCGTGCGGCAGGGCGCGCACCAGGGGGCCCAGAAATCCACGACGACCGGGACGTCGAACGAGCGCTGCAGGACTTCGTCGCCGAAGGTCGCCTCATTCACGTCGACGATGTGTTCGGAGAGACTCACGCTGTCACCTCGGACCGCCACGCGCATTGTAGCACGGCGGCATGAGCGCGGCGTTAACGATGACCACCCATCCCGGGCGCTACTCGTCCGAGTCGGGCGCCCCGGGCGGCTCTTCGACCCGCAGCACATCGCCGTGCAAGTCGATCACCACGCGGAACCCCATCATCCCCAGCCAGGCCCGGGCGTCCTCGGGGAGGCCCTGCGTCAACAGCTGGTCGAAGTGCGCCTCCAGATTTTGGAGCGAGGCCTCGATGGCGGCCTTGGTGAAAATGTCCTCCTGGCCGATGAGCTCCATCGTCCCGCGGCTGATGAAGTCCTCGTGGCCCTCGATCCGCTCTTTGAGGGTGGCCAGCACCTGGCGGTCGACCCGCTCGCTCTCGATGTGGCGTCGGAAGCCTTGATCGTCGACGACGTAGAACGCCTCCTCGCCGATGGTCACCACCGGCACGGGGTTGTCGTTCTCGTCGACCACCAGACCGCCGAAAAGGGCGTGACGGGCCATGGGGGAATTCTAACGTGAGCCGGAGGAAGTTGGACTCGACGAGCTCCCTCGGGGCGCGCGGGTGCATGGCGGCACATAGTCTACCGAACCCCCACCCCTGCCCTCCCCCTGCGTGGGAGGACTCTGCGGACCGGGCATCTTGCAGGGGGAGGGAGAGGTTTCTGAGGAGAGAGGGGGAGCTCCCCTCCACCTCTCCTCAGAACTCCTTCCCCTCTCAGCCGCGTCCTTCGCTCGTTTTCTATCCCAGCACTCGAGCGCGGATGCGCCTCAACCCATCTTCCGCGACCTCCCTGAGCGGAGGCCGCCTCGCTCCTTGGTTTGTCGAGTGCGACCGCTTGCGGCCGCAGTCGAAGGGTTCTTAGGGATGGCCTGAGCAGAGTCGAAAGGCATTGGCTCTCTGGGCCCTTCGACTGCGCGCCTTCGACTTCGCCCAGCACGCGGCGCGCCACCCAGCGCGCAGGGTCGAGTTGGCGACAGGAGGACCCGGGCCTAGCCGAAGATCCGCACCGCCGTGCCGCCCTCTGTCCACAACTCGTCGAGGTTGCCGGGCACGATCGGGTGGGTCCAGCGATACAGCCACTTGGCGGCGGAGGGAGTCATATTGAGGCAGCCGTGGCTGCGCGGCGTGCCGTAATCGTTGTGCCAGTACGTGCCGTGGAAGGAAATCCCTTCCTGGGTGATGTAGGAGACCCACGGCACCCCGGGCAGGTCGTAGCCCGTGGCCAGGTTGCCGGCCGCCATGTGCCGCGAACCCCGCTTGCGGAAGGTCGTGAACGCCCCGGTGGGGGTCCAGGCGTCGCCCTTCTCCGAAAGAGTGCCGCTCGAAATGCGGGCGGTGAAGACCTCGGTGGCGCCTTCGTAGCACCGGACGCACTGCTCGAGCAGGCTGACCTCGATCCGCTTCTCCGCCGGCGGCACGTCCGACGAGATCGGGGTCAGCTCCGACAGCAGTACAGGGCGCAGACCTTCCGCCATGGCGAAGTAATGCTGGCCGATCCGGTCGTCATAGATGCGATACCAGGCCCGGTCCTTGTGGTCCCAGGTCAGGCCGTTCACCCAATGCGTCGTCTCGTAATAGAGGCGGTAGGCATGTCTGGCCTTCTTGGGCTCCCAGTAGGCCTCGATGTACGGCAGCGTGACCTCGGCCAGCGTCCCCAGGTAGGGCACGTAGCGCAGGGGCCGCTGCAGCTCGGCGCGCACCGGCTGGACCGCCGAGGAGTGGACGAACCCGAGATTCCCGATCTCGTACCAGACGCGGTTGGTCTCCGGGCGGGGATCGCCGATCGCCGCCGAGAGGACCGGGTAGACCTCGTCGCGCCACACCGTCTTGACGTGTCGCGCCAGGAACGTCGGCTCGAGGTAGATGTCCGCCTTCTCCGACAGGATGCGTCCGAGCTGTGCATCGCCGACCTCGAGCTGCGAACGGGTCCAGCGCAGAGGGAGGCCCAGGCCCAGCAACCCCATCCCCGAGAGGTGGAGGAACTCGCGCCGCGACACCCGCTTCGGCAGCTCGAGCGGGAGGCGGTCCAGGCCGGGACCGTCAGGGATGGACATTGACCAACGTCCCGACGGTCGCAAACCCGTAGAGCCATTCGGCTTCCGACGTCCGCAGATTGACGCAGCCGTGGCTCATGGGAGTCCCGAAATTGCTGTGCCAGTAGGTGCCGTGCAGGGCGTAGCCCTTGTAGAAGTACATGATGTAAGGGACCCCGGGGAGGTAGTATCCCGGGCCGGACATCGGAGCAGCCTTGTACTTGACGTACACGCGGAACTGACCGGTGACGGTGGGATGGTAGCGCGTGCCGGTGGAGACGATGAACGACTGGACCGCCTGATCGCCCTCGTAGGCCGTCACCCGCTGCTCGCTCAGATCGACGTCGATCCAGCGTCCTTCGTCGGCCATCTCGGCCGGGTTATCGGAATAAACCCACGAGACATTCGGCCGCGGCGTCGGGGTCGGTGTCACCGTCGGCGTGGGCGTCTCGGTAGGTGTCGGCGTCGAGGTTGGGGTCGGCGTCGGGGTGGGCGTCTCGGTCGGCGTCGGGGTGAAGCTGGCCTTGGCCACCGGCGATGAGTCCTGCTGGGGTTGGCGGGCATCCGCCGGCGGGCTGCCGGCCCACAGGCCGACGGCGGCGACGAGCGCCAGCGCCGGCACGGCCACCCGCGGCGAGAAGAAACGGTGCGATGTCAGCGCCTCGAGCGGAACGACCCGGACCGCCAGCGACTTCGGCAGGCGGACTTCGCGCAGCGCTTCGGGCCGTTCGCGCGGCGGCAGTTGGCGGACGGCCCAGCGAATAGCCCGCCGTGCCGGCTGGCTGCGCGGATGGACCTCCAGCGCGCGCGCAGCATACGCCAGCGCCGGCCGTGGTTCCGACACCGCCGCCAACGTCAGCCAGGCGGCCTCGCTGTGCGGATCGAGACGGACGGCGCGCCGCGCCAGGCGCCTGGCAGCCACCTTGTCGCCTCGACCGATGGCGGCCCGCGCCTGCTCGAGCAGGCGTCGCAGATCTCCCGCCGACTCGGTCATGGCGAATCCGGGGGCGCCGCCGGCTCGTTGTTGATATAGCACAGGACGCCCTCGGCGATGCCGCGGGCGGCCCGCTCGGGCTCGCGGGTCAGGAACTCGCGGTCCAGGTAGAGAAAGCCGGTCTCGATGATCGCCGCCGGCGTTTCGCTGTGGACCTCGTAGAAGGAGTGGTACTCGGTCATGTCGCGAGTGATGCTGTGGGCGCGGAATGCCAGGCCAGTGGCGGCGCCGTAGCGGTCGGCGAGGCAGTCCACCAGGCGGCCGGCCCGGTCGGGGATGGCGGATTCGAGCGCGGCGGCGACCTTGTAGCCGGTGGCGTCGTTGCTGATGAAGACGCACGAGTCGGCGTGGATCGAGATCAAGGCGACGGCGCGGTACCCGGTCAGGCGATCGTCCCACTCCTCCAGGACCTCGGCGTTGTAGCCGGCCGCCTGCAGCGAGCGCACGACGAGATTGGCGATGTTCTGGTTGACCTCCAGCTCGGTCAGCCCGTCCTGGCAGACCGCCCCAGGGTCGACGTAGCCCGTCGAGGGATACGGTCCGGAGTGGCCGGCGACGATCCCGATGCGGACACTGCTTTCGGCCGGGACGATTTCGCCGCTGGCGGACGGCTCGACCGCCGCCGGCCTGGCGGAAGCCGCCTCCAGCAGCTGCTCGACGAACTCGCCGGGCGAGAGACTGGCAGGCGTCCAGGCCGTGAATGCCGTGGCGAACACGGCGGCTGCCGTGAAAACGACGCCCATATGGCGGAGCACGCCCCGAGCCAGGGGCGTGCTTTCACTCTCCCCTATATCCGGGGCCCGACTGCGCGACATCAGGGGCGATGTCTCCTTGTGGCCATCATTATATCAACCAGGCTGGTCGGAGCGACAGGAAAACGGTAACCCTGCCAAGCAAGGACCGTGCCGCCTACCTGGAATAGGCCTCGACCCCGGCTGACTTGACAACCATTTCAAGGACATGATAATATTGATGAAGAATATCAGAGAAATCCAGATGGCCTCCTACCATCTCCCCTGCTCCTGTCCCTAGCGGGAGCGGCAGCGCCCCCCGGCCAGCCACGGCGGTGCCCCGCTCCCGCACGGAACGTCCAACCGTGCGGACGCGGGACTCCTGTCTCCGTCCGCTGGCCGCTTTTGTTTTCAAAGGGACAGAATGACCGCACTATCTCTTTCCTCTCAAACGTCGATCCAACTTTCCCGCAGAGTGATGCCGCGGGTCGGGAACACGCCGCTCGTGCGCCTGGAGCGGATCACCACCGGGCTCGTCGACGCCGTCGAGATCTGGGCCAAGTGTGAGTGGACCAATCCATCGGGCTCGGTCAAGGACCGCCCGGCCCACGCCATCCTGCGCCAGGCCCTCGACCGCGGGGAGATCGGCGACGGACGGACCCTGCTCGACTCGACCTCGGGCAACATGGGGATCGCCTACGCCACATTGGCCGCTCCGCTCGGCTTGCCGATCCACATGGCGGTGCCGGCCAACGCCAGCGCCGAGCGGCTGGCGGTTCTGCGCGCCCTCGGCGCGCAGCTCACCCTCACCGATCCGACCGAAGGTTCGGACGGGGCACGCCGGGTGGCGGCCCAGATGGCCGCCGAGCAGCCGGCGACGTTCTTCTACGCCGACCAATACAGCCATCCGGCAAATTGGGAATCGCACTTCCATACGACCGGCCCGGAAGTGCTGGCTCAAACGAACGGCCTCCTGACCCACTTCGTCGCCGGACTGGGCACGACCGGCACCGTCACCGGCGCCGGCCGCCACCTGCGCCAACACGCGCCTCACGTCCGCGTCGTCGGCGTGCAGCCGGCGACGCCGCTGCACGGTCTCGAGGGCCTCAAGCATCTCGCCACCAGTCCCGTGCCGGAGATCTACGACCCGTCCGTCGTCGACGAGATGATCGCCGTCGAGACGGAGGAGGCGTATGCGATGGCCCGGCGCCTCGCCCGACAGGAGGGACTGCTGGTGGGCGTCTCCGCCGCCGCGGCCGCCGTCGCCGCCCTGCGCGTGGCCGCCGGGCTGGAACACGGCGTGATCGTGGTGCTCTTTCCCGATTCGGGCCTCAAGTACCTGGGCCACGAGTTCTGGGGCGAGCCGTGACCCTCATCCTTCCCCCCGGTGCGGCCGACGACATCCGGCGACACGCCGAGGCGGCCTACCCCGACGAAGGCGCCGGCCTGCTGCTGGGATTCGTCGAGGCCGGAGACTATCGTCGTGTCGCCCAGGTGGTCTCTTTGGCCAATCGCTGGGAAACCGGCGCGCGCCATCAACGCTACCTCCTCGAGCCGCGCGATCTGATGGCGGCCGAGGACCGCGCCGAGATAGAAGGACTCACGATCGTGGGCATCTTCCATTCTCACCCCGATCACCCGGCCCAGCCGTCGGCCTTCGACCTCGAGCAGGCGCTGCCCTTCTATACCTACCTGATCACCCGCGTCGACTCGGGCACGGTGGTCGCGAGCCGCGCCTGGCGGCTGGCCGAAGACCGCACCCGGTTCGACGAAGAAACGCTCGAGCTTCGTTCCGATCCCATAGGGAAATCATGAGCACCATTCGCATTCCCACCCCTCTGCGCCCTTACACCGACGGAAGGAAAGAGGTCGAATGCCCCGGCGCCTCGGTGACGGCGACGCTCCAGGAGTTGACGGCGCGCTTCCCGGCGCTCGGTCCGCACCTGTTCAGCGGCGACGGGACGTTGCGGCCGTACGTCAATGTCTTCGTCAATGATCAGGACATCCGCAGCCTGCAAGGCCCGGCGACGGCGCTGACATCCGACGACCGGGTGATGATCGTTCCCAGCATCGCCGGCGGCGGCGAGAGTCCGGCGCTGCGGCCGGTGGACCACGCCGCGCTGCGCACCAACCAGGCGGTGATCATCGGCCTGCTGATCGCGGCCTACCTGGTCGATGTCCCGGTTCTGGCCGCGGCCGTTGGGCTGCTGATGCTGGTCGGCGCGGCGCGGGCGCGTCCGGCCTTCGGTTGGCTGTACGCCTGGCTGCGCCGAGCCCGCGCGCTGCGCCCCGACATCGTGTCGGACAACCCCGAGCCTCACCGTTTCGCCCAGCTTCTCGGCGGCGTTTTCTTGAGCCTGGCTGGGTTGAGTTTCGCCGTTGGCTGGTCTGGCACCGGATGGATCCTGGCCGCCCTGGTGACCCTGCTGGCGGCGATCAACCTGTTCGCCGGCGTGTGCGTCGGCTGCGCCATCTACTACTGGCTGGCTCGACTCCACGTTCCCGGCTTCTCGAAATCTCCGCCGCCCGGCGTCCTGCCCGGCAGGCGGCCGGCGGCGTGACCGAAGTGGTTGAGCGCGCCCTGATCCTGGCGGCGTTTGCCGCCGTCGCGTTGACGGCCTGGTGGCTCGTGCAGCGCCGGGCGGCGCGCCGGAGGGACGTGACCGGCCTGGACGCCATCGGCTACCGGCGCGGTCTCCCGGCGGTCCTGTACTTCACGGCGCCCGGCTGCGCCCCATGCGACACGGTGCAGAAGCCGGCGCTGGCCCGGCTCGACGAACGCTTCCAGGGACGTTTGCAGATCCTGGAGGTCGATGCGTCGGAGAAGCCGCGCCTGGCGGACACCTGGGGCGTCCTGGCCGTGCCGACGACCTTCGTCATCGACGCCGCCGGCCGGCCGCGGCGGGTCAACCATGGGCCGACGCACGAGCATACGTTGATAGCCCAGCTGGCGGAAGTGGACCCAGGATTAGAATCGGACCCGGGAAGCGAGACGGCCGCCTCGCGCCGTCCCGGCCTCGATGAAGGGACATCGCATGGAACGATCGCCCGCCTCGGGTGACGGCGCCGCCCTGACCCACGAAGAAATCCTGCGCTACTCGCGACATTTACTGATGCCCGAGGTCGGGCTGGCCGGGCAGCGCCGCCTGAAGGCGTCGTCGGTCCTGCTCATCGGCACGGGGGGCCTTGGCTCCCCGGCCGGAATGTACCTGGCGGCGGCCGGCGTCGGCCGCCTCGGGCTGGTGGACTACGACGTCGTCGATTTCACCAACCTGCAGCGGCAGATCGTCCACGGCACGTCGGCGTTGGGGGAACGCAAAGTGGAGTCGGCTCGGCGGCGCTTGCTCGACATCAACCCGTCGATCCAGGTAGACGTGTACGACGAGCCCTTCACCTCCGAGAGCGCCATGCGGATCAGCCAGGGGTACGACCTGATCCTGGATGGCACCGACAACTTTCCGACGCGCTACCTGGTCAACGACCTGTGCGTGCTGACGCACCGGCCCAACGTCTACGGCTCGATCTTTCGCTTCGAGGGCCAGGTGAGCGTCTTCTGGGCCGACCGCGGGCCGTGCTACCGGTGCCTGTTCCCCGAGCCCCCGCCGCCCGGCCTGGTGCCGTCTTGCGCCGAGGGCGGAGTCTTCGGCGTGCTGCCCGGCACGATCGGGAGCCTTCAGGCGACGGAGGCCCTCAAAGTGCTGCTGGGCATCGGCGAGCCGCTGATCGGCACGCTGCTTCTCTTCGACGCCCTGGCGATGTCCTTCGATCGTGTGCGCCTGCGCAAGAACCCGGCCTGCAAGGTGTGCTCGGCCTCGCCCGAGGTAACGGCGCTCATCGACTACGAAGAGTTTTGCGGCGTGCCGGGCCACGATCGCGAGATCGACGGCCCGGCGGGCGAATGGGATATCGAGCCGGAGCAGTTGGCCGAGCGCCTCGGGCGCGGCGACCCGGTGCGGCTGGTGGACGTGCGCGAACCGCACGAGCTCGAAATCTCGCGCCTGCCGCAGGCCGAGCTCATCCCTCTGGGAACGCTGGCATCCCGCATGCACGAGCTGGACAGCGCCGACGAGATCGTCTTCTTCTGCAAGACCGGCGGGCGTTCGGCGCGCGCCGTTGAGTTGATGGCCGGCGCCGGCTTCCGCAAGATCAAGAAC
>Ga0209108_10002752_pt1 | contig 10034 bp, 7 predicted proteins | sample Rifsed10ft1_FD_184003 | JGI IMG/M metagenome (GOLD analysis project Ga0209108, IMG submission 184003) | Soil microbial communities from Rifle, Colorado, USA - sediment 10ft 1 (version 2) | ecosystem: Environmental > Terrestrial > Deep subsurface > Rock core/Sediment | place: Rifle, Colorado...
GAGGAGGCCCGCCAGCAACCGGACCAGCTCCCCTTCCAGGTCGCCGAGCACGAGCGCGGGCGGAGCATCGACGAGATGTGGGAGGAGGCGACGCGCGACCTGCGCGAGCTGCTCGACCGCGAGGGAGCCGCCGGCTGGGAGCAGATCGTCAGCCAGTACGACCAGTACTCGCTGCGCGAGTTCCTTGTCCTGAAGGGCTTCAGCGAGGGCGCCATCGAGATGTACGGCGTCATCAACTTCGTCGAGTCGGACATGAACAACGCCGTGGTCGAGGAGCTGCGCGAGGACCTCGGCCGCTCGTTCGAGGATATGCAGGAGATCGTGGGCGGCACCGACCTGCTGCCGCGCGCCTTCTACGACCAGCTCCAGGACCGCATCCGCTTCGGCGCGGAGGTCTTCGCCATCGACCAGGACGCCGACTCGGTGACCGTCCACTTCAAGACCGAATCGGGTCGATATAGCGAGCGGGCCGACTATGCGATCTGCGCCATCCCGTTCTCGGTCCTGCGCCAGGTCGAGCAGCTCACCCCGTTCTCGCACCAGAAGCAGCGTGCCATCCGGCAGCTGAACTACTCGGCCTCGACCAAGATCCTGTTCCAGGTCCGCGAGCGCGTCTGGGAGGCCGCCGATGGGATCTACGGCGGCGCGACGGTGACCGACCTGCCCATCCGGCGCATCAACTACCCGACTCCCGATCCGACCACTTCGCGCGGGATCCTGCTGGCCTCGTACACCTGGAGCCAGGACGCGCTGCGCTGGGGCGCGATGGACGAGGAGACGCGCCTGGAGGAGGCGCTGGACGACGTCGACCGCATCCACCCCGGCATCCGCGACGTGTACGAGGTCGGCGCCTCGCACGCCTGGTACAACGACCGCTATGCGAACGGCGCCTTTGCGCTCTTCGCGCCGGAGCAGCAGACCCAGCTACAGGCCGACATCGTGCGTCCCGAGGGGCGGATCTACTTCGCCGGCGAGCACTGCTCCCTCTACCACGCCTGGATCCAGGGGGCGCTCGAGTCCGGGATCAGGGCCGCCGAGGAGATCAACGCCCGCGACTGACCGGCGTCAGCTCCGCGCCAGGCGCTCCTCGAGCCGCGCCTTCACGGCAGGCCACTCCTCGGCCAGGATCGAGAAGTAGACCGTGTCGCGGATGAAGCCGTCGGGCAGCCGAAGGTGGCGCCGCAGGACCCCTTCGCGAACCGCGCCCAGCCGCTCGATGGCGGCCTGCGAACGCTCGTTGCGGCCGTCGGTCTTGAGCGCCACGCGGGTCGCGCCGAGATCGTCGAAGGCATATCCCAGCTGGAGCAGCTTGGCCTCCGTGTTCGCGGCGGAGCGCTGGTGCGACGGCGCGATCCAGGTCCAGCCGATCTCCACCCGCCCGTGCTCGGGCGCGATGTCGCCGAAGCGGGTTGAGCCGATGGCGCGGCCGGTCGCCGCATCGACGGTCGCCCAGGCCACGAAGTCGGGGCGGAGCGCGTCGGCCAGGTAGGGCGGCCAGGCATCGGCGCCGATGGACAGGTCCGCGCCCATGTACCGGAACGTGGCCGGGTCCTGCGCCGCCGCCACCAGCAGGTCGTCGCGGTGCGCCTCGGAGATCGGCTCCAGCCGGACGAAGCGGCCCGCCAGCGTGACGCGGTCAGGTGCACGCACGGCAGTCCCCCCGGATATGCGCTGGGTGCATGGAAGCGAGCCGATTGGTGCCTTCCGGCATCCGTCCATGCGCCGGCAGCATCAGGTAACGCCGGAAGGGCGCGTCATGCGTGATTTCATGCGCTCGCCGCATCCCGAGTCCACGCGAACGGGTCTAGCCCGCGGGCTCTAGCCCGCGGGCGCGCCCTCGCGCGCCACCACCGCCGCCTCGACCCAGCCGGGGATCTCGCGCCGCAGGGTGGCCAGCGGCACCGACCCGTGGCCGAGCACCTCGTCGTGGAAGGCGCGCAGGTCGAAGCGGTCTCCCATGAACTCGCTGACCTCCCGCCGTGCGCGCTCGATCTCGCGCTGGCCGATCTTGTAGGCGAGCGCCTGTCCCGGCCAGATGGTGTAGCGATCGACCTCGATCTCGGCGTCGACCGGCGGCAGCGAGCCGCGCTCGTGCATGAACTCGATGGCGCGGGCGCGGCTCCAGCCGAAGGCGTGCAGCCCGGAGTCGACGACCAGGCGCGACGCGCGGAACGACTGCGCGTCGAGCATGCCGAGCCGCTCGGCGTCGGACCGATAGAGCCCCATCTCGTCGGCCAGCCGCTCGCAGTAGAGGCCCCAGCCCTCGACGTAGGCGGCGCCGGCCATCCGCGAGCCGAAGGTCCGGAAGCGGGGCAGCCCGGTCAGCTCCTGCTCGATGGCGAGCTGGAAGTGGTGTCCTGGCGTCGCCTCGTGGAAGGTGATCGAGGCGATCTTGTGGAGCTGCCGCTCCTCGGGCTGGTAGGTGTTGAGGTAGTACTGGCCGGCGCGCGAGCCGTCCATCGAGGGAGGCATGTAGAAGGCGGGCGGCACCTCGCGCTCGCGGTACTCCTCGACGGCCTTGACCTCGCAGTCGGCGCTCGGCAACCGGCCGAAGTAGGTCGGCGCGGTGGCGAAGGCGCGCCGCGTCTGCTCGGCCGCCAGCTCCACGATCCGCTCCCGTGACGAGGTGTGGTTGTCGGGGTCCTCGGCCAGCGCCTTGGCGTAGGCATGCCGATCACGATGCCCGGCGCGCCGCGCGATCTCGTCCTTCTCGGCCTCGATGTGCGCCAGGTCCTCGAGCCCGAAGCGGTGGACCTCGTCCGGCGTCGTCTCGATGGTCGTGTTCATCAGGATGGCCAGCCGATAGGCCGCCTCGCCGCCGGGCGTGGCGCTGATCCCCGGCTCCTGCCGGGCGTGCGCCTCGTACTCGCTGCCAAGGAAGTCGCTGAGGTGCCGCAGCGCGGGATGGATGTGGGCCTCGACCGCCTCGCGCACCCGGGCGCGCGCCGCCTCGTCCGCGACGTGGGCCATCGTCACGGCCGGGAAGGCCTCGGCCGGCAGGGCCAGCATCCGCTCGATCTGCTCGATCTCCTTGCGCACCGGAACCGCGGCGCCGGTGCGCCCATCGGCGAGGCCCTCGCGCAGCGTCTCGATCTCCTGCTCGATGGCCGCCGGGTATGCCCCAAAGCGGGTCAGCAGCCGCTCCAGCCCCTCGGGCGTGTCGGCGATCTGGTACTGCGCGACGCGCACCGGCATCGTCTGCACGCCGAAGATGTGGTTGATCGACAGCTGGTACTGCCGCTGCTCGAGCGCCTCGAGATGGGTCCGCGCGACGAGCATGAGCATGTCGCGTGTGATGACCTGCTCCGGCTCGAGGGCCGACGGATCGATCGCGTCGGCATCGGCCAGCGTCTCGCGGTACGCGGCCGCGTCCGCGGCGCGCCCGGCCTCGCCCAGGTCGGGGAGGCGGTCGTCCCAGCGGTCGTCGCCCAGGATGGTGGCCGAGACCGGGTCTCGCTCGAGGGCTCCCTCCCAGAAGCGGTCGGCGAGCTCGTTGACAGCGGCGTTCGGGTCAGTCTGCCTTGTCACGTCAGTCACGGCTGCAGTAACTCCAATCGGCTATGCGTGGCGGGGGCGAGTGTAGCGGCCGATCGGCGTGTCTGGATCGGCGCCGGATAATGCTGCCGGAACACGTGATGCCGATGGCCCGTCACCCGGTCGCGCGAACGCTGCGCCAGTCTGCCGTCTGGCTGGCAATCCCGCTGCTTGCGGCGAGCTGCAGCCTGCTCATCGAGCCGAAGCCGGCGGCCCGGATCGTGGGCGAGCGCGCCGTGCCGATCCAGGCAGTCGCGATCGCCGATGACGGACGATCCGCGCGCATCGACTTCATCGGCGGTGCCGAATTCGATCCAAGTGATCCGTGCACGAAGGCATACACGGCGGAGGTCGAGGTCGGCGCTGATGAGCTGAGCGTTGGTGTCTACGCCCTCCAGCACCCGATGGCTGACGCCGATGTCGTGTGCCTCCTCATCGGCTACCAGCGGACACTCGTCGTGACACTCGACCCAGCATTCCACGGAACGCGGGTGCTGGACCGCGCGGGTTACGTCATCCTGCTGGAGGCGCCGCCGGGGCTGGTCCAGATCCAGGGGCTGCCGGATGGATGGAGCCTCCGCCGGGAGGAAAGCCTGCAGGAGAGCCCAACCGGCCGCTGGAGTCGTACCTACTCGCCGATCGCCAACCCCGGATACGAGGACAGCTGGCTTCAGCTCATCCAGGCCTTCGGCGGCCCGGCGAACACCACCGGTGGAGACGTGCAGCCCGATGTGCTGGTGAACGGCGTGAGGGCGACCTTCTACCTGCACGCGCCGAGTGGCGAGATGGTTCTCGTGTGGGCGATCGGTGACGACGGCGTGGCGCTGGTGGGCAATCTGAGGGACTTCAGCGCGGAGGACCTGATCCAGCTCGCTGAGTCAATCGGCCCCGCCGACTGACGGATGCTCCCGTCTCAGCGTCCTCCGAAGAGGTCGGACAGCAGGGCGGGCGGCGTCTCGTCGAGCTGGTCGTAGCGGCAGCTCTCCGGCTTGCGGTCCGGCCGCCAGCGCCGGAAGGTGGTCCCGTGCCGGAATCGGTCGCCCTGGAGGTGGTCGAAGGCCACCTCGCACACCAGCTCGGGGCGCAGCGGCTCCCAGGAGAGGTCCTTGCCCCGGTTCCAGCGCGAGGTGGCGCCGGGCATGCGCTTGCTCTCCCACTGGGCCTCGTACTCCTTCCACTCGCGCCAGGGATGCCCCTCGAGGGCGTCGCGCCGGTACGGCTCGAGGAATGCCACCAGCTCGCGGCGCTTGACCTCCGTGAACGAGGAGGTGACCCCCACGTGCTGGAGCTGACCGGCGTCGTTCCACAGCCCCAGCAGCAGCGAGCCGATCATCGTGCCGGGACCCTTCTTGTGCCAGCGGAACCCGGCGACGACGCAATCGGCGGTGCGGAGGTGCTTGACCTTGGCCATCTCGCGCTTGCCGGGCAGGTAGCGCAGGTCGGAGCGCTTGGCGATCACGCCGTCCAGCCCGGCGCCCTCGAAGACGTCGAACCAGTGCCGCGCCACCGCCGGGTCGGCGGTGGCCGGCGTGAGCAGGACCGATGGCGGCGGATCCGCGAGCAGTCGCTCGAGGTGGGCGCGCCGCTCGTCGAGCGGGGCGTCGCGCAGGTCGTCAGCACCATCGGCCAGGCAGTCGAAGGCCACGAACGAGGACGGCGTCGCGGCCGCCAGCATCGCCACGCGGGAGGCGGCGGGATGGATGCGCAGGAGGAGCGCCTCGAAGTCGAGCCCGCCGTCGCGGGCGATGACGATCTCACCGTCGAGCACGAAGCGCGCCTTCGGACCGCCCACCGCGCGGAGTGGCTCGAGCAGCTCCGGGAAGTATCGGTCCAGCGGCTTCAGGTCGCGTGACTGGAGGTAGAGCTCCGCGCCGTCGCGGAAGGCGAGGGCCCGGAAGCCGTCCCACTTGGGCTCGTAGCGCCAGCCCTCGCCGACGGGCAGCTCCGGGGTCGGCTTGGCGAGCATCGGCTCGATGGGTGGGGCGATGGGGAAGGCCATGGGCCGATCATACCCGCGCGTCTCCATCGGCCATACTGCCCCGGCATTGGGCATCCAGATCCAGTTCCTGGGGGCGGTCGGGACCGTCACCGGCTCGCAGTTCCTGGTCACCGCCGGCGACCGCCGCGTGCTTGTCGACTGCGGCATGTTCCAGGGCGCGCCCGAGGAGGTCAGCCGCAACCGGATGGCCTTCGCCTTCGATCCGCGCGCGCTGGACGCGGTGCTGCTGACCCATGCCCACCTGGATCACTGCGGCCGCATCCCGGCCCTGGTAAAGGCGGGATTCTCAGGACCGATCCACGCCACCTCTGGCACCGTCGACCTGGCGGAGATCGTGCTGCGCGACGCGGCGAAGCTCCAGGAGGAGGCCGAGTCACGCTGGCGGCGTCGCCACCCCGACCAGGCGGTCGCGGCAGACGTCGGCGCGGAGCCGAGCGAGGAGGCAGCCATGGAGGGCGACAGCCGCATGCCGGAGCGACTCCGCGCGGCACCGGCCGAGGGCGCCACCATGACCCGCGCCGCGCTGTACAGCATGGCCGACGTCGAGCAGACGGTGCGCCAGTTCCGGCCGGTCGCCTACCACGCCCAGGTCGAGGTCACGTCGGGGGTGAGCGCCACCTTCCGCGATGCCGGCCACATCCTCGGCTCGGCGATCATCGAGCTGCGCGTCTCGGACGGGTCGGCGGCAACGACGATCGTCTTCTCCGGCGACCTGGGGCGCTGCGACACGCCGATCCTGCGCGACCCGACCCCGGTCAGCCACGCCGACTTCGTGCTGGTCGAGTCGACCTATGGGAATCGCGAGCACGCCGCACACGACGAGGCCATCGCCGAGCTGGCCGCGGCCATCGACGAGGTGGCCGACGGACGCGGCGTGCTGCTGGTGCCGAGCTTCGCGGTCGGGCGCACCCAGGAGCTGGTCTGGGTCCTCGACGAGCTGGTCCGCGACCAGCGCATCCCGCGCCTCCCGCTCTACCTCGACTCGCCGATGGCCAGCCGCGCGAGCGAGGTCTACCTGCGCCACGCCGAGGACTACGACGAGGAGACGGTCGCCCTGCTGCGCTCGGGCGAGTCGCCGCTGATGTACCCCGGCGAGCACTACACCAACGAGGTGCAGGACTCGAAGGCGATCCGCTCTCAGCCTCGGCCACTGATGATCGTGGCCAGCTCCGGGATGCTCACCGGCGGGCGGATCATGCACCACCTCAAGGACTTCCTCCCCGATCCCGCCTGCACGCTCCTCTTCATCGGCTACCAGGGCGAGGGGACGCTGGGCAGACACATCCAGTCCGGGGCCAGGATGGCGCGCATCGACGGCGAGGAGTTCCCGGTGCGCTGCCGGGTGCGGGTCATCTCGGGCTTCTCCGCCCACGCCGACGAGCACGAGCTGGACGACTGGCTGGCCAACTTCGCGCGCGCCGGTGGGAGGGATGGAGCCGATGGGCGTCCCAAGCGCGTCTTCGTCGTCCACGGCGACCCCGATGCCGCGGAGGCGTTCGCCGCCCGCATCCGGGACGAGCTGCACCTCGAGCCGCACCTGCCGGCGTACCTGGAGACGGTCCAGCTGCGCTGATCCGCGGCGGGTTGGCTAGCATGCCGCGCATGGCGGCCCGCCCCTTCATCTCCTTCCTGACCGACTTCGGCGTCGGGTCCAGCGCGCCGTCGGTCTGCCGCGGCGTGATGCTGGACATCGCGCCCGACGCGCGACTGGTGGACGTGACGCACGGGGTGCAGCACTTCGCCGTCCGCGAGGGGGCATTCCTCCTCGCGCGCAGCGTCCCCTACTTCCCGATTGGCATCCACGTGGCGGTGGTCGACCCCGGCGTCGGCACCGAGCGGAGGCCGATCGCCCTGCGGGTCGCCCGCGGCGACATCCTGGTCGGTCCGGACAACGGGCTGCTGCTCCCCGCCGCCAGGGCGCTGGGCGGCGTCGTCGCGGCGCGCGCCCTCGAGAATCGCACGCTGTGGCTGCCGAACGTGTCGCACACCTTCCACGGCCGCGACATCTTCTCGCCGGTGGCCGCCTCGCTCGCCGCGGGGGTGGCGTTCGACGAGGTCGGCCCGGCGCTCGAGCTGGCGGACGCCACCGACCTGCAGATGCCCGTCGCAACCCCCCGCGACGGAGGGCTCGACACGTCCGTGCTGCTGATCGACGCCTTCGGCAACTGCCGCCTCGCCGGCGAGACGAGCGACCTGATGACCGCCTTCGGCGCCGTCGACCACGGCCGCCGCTTCGAGATGGTCCTGCCCGCCCGGGGGGAGCACCCGGCGAGCCGCGTGGCGGTCGCCTGGGTGGCGACCTTCGGCGACGTCCCGCTCGGCGCGCCGCTGCTCTTCGAGGACGCCGACTACGCCGGTCCGGCGCTGGCGATCAACCGGGGATCAGCGGCGAGGCACTTCGCGCTGGAGCTCGACACCGCGATCCGCCTCGAGCCGGCCTGAGCCGGCCGAGCGATGGCCGGTCCCCCGCTGCTGGAGATCACGGACCTCACCTTCCGCTATCGCCGCGCCAGCGAGCCGGCGCTGCGGAACCTCTCGCTCCGCCTCGACGCCGGCGAGGTGCTGCTCGTCGCCGGGCCGTCCGGCTGCGGCAAGTCGACCCTGATCCGCGCCATCAACGGCCTGATCCCGCACTCGTACCGCGGCGACCTCTCCGGACAGGTACGGGTCGCAGGTCGCCTGACGGCCGAACTGCGGCTGCGCGACCTCGCTCAGCTGGTCGGGACGGTGCTCCAGGACCCGCGCAAACAGCTCGTCGCGTCCACCGTTGCCGGAGAGCTGGCGTTCGGTCCCGAGAACCTGGGCGTGGCTCCGTCCGAGATCCGGCGGCGCCTGGTCGAGGTGGCCGCCGCAGGCGGCATCGAGCATCTCACCGCGCGCACCACCGACGAGCTGTCCGGCGGCGAGAGCCAGCAGCTGGCGATTGGGGGAGCCCTCATGCTCCAACCGCGGCTGCTCGTGCTCGACGAACCGCTGGCCAATCTCGACCCCGCCGCCGCGCATCGGCTGCTGGCCCACCTGCGCCGGCTGGCCGATGCCGGCACCGCCATCGTCATCGTCGAGCACCGGGTCGAGGACGTGCTCGACGCCCGGCCCGCCCGGGTGCTGTACCTCGAGGACGGGGCGGCGCGCTACCTCGGCGATCTCGACGGCTTCCTCGCCACGGCCGACCCGAGCAGCGTGAAGCTCCCGTTCTCCCTGGTCCTGGCACGCCGCCAGGGCGAGCGTTCAGCCCACCCAGCATCGGCGCGGCGGCGGGCCGCCGCGGACGACGGTTCCGCGGCGCGCCTGGCGTGGGCGGCGGTGGACGCCGGCTACGACGGCCGCCCGGTCCTGCACGGGGTGAGCGCCGCGCTGCGTCCGCGCGAGACGGTGGCGGTGCTCGGGCCGAACGGGTCGGGCAAGACGACGCTGTTCAAGACCGCCATCGGCCTCGTCCCGCCGACCGGCGGCGAGATCCTGGTCGACGGCCGGTCGACCGCGGGACGCAGCGTCGCCGACCTGGCGGGCACCTTCGGCTACGTCTTCCAGAACCCGTCGCAGATGCTCTTCGCACGGACGGTTCGCGACGAGATCCTCTTCGGTCCGCTCAACCTCGGCCGTGATCCGGGGCGATTCGACGGCCTGGTCGAGGACGCACTGTCCCGGGTCAACCTGTCGACGGCAGCCGATTTCGAGGCGCGGCCACCGCTGACGCTCTCGTTCGGACAGCAGAAGCGCCTCGCGATCGCAGTGGCGCTGGGCATCGAGCCCCGCACGCTGGTGCTTGACGAGCCGTCCGCGGGGCAGGACCATCGGAGCGCCACGGCGTTCATGGAGGAGATTGGGAGGATCGACGGACTCGAGAGCGTCTACTTCATCACGCACGATGCCGACCTGGCGCTGGTGCATGCCGACCGCATCCTCCTGATGCGGGACGGCAGGATCGTCGGCGACGGCCCCCCGCTGGAGGTCATCGCGGACCGCCATCGCTGGGAGGCATCCAACCTGCGCTATACGTCGCTGATGGAGGCGAACGCGCAGACCGGCGGCGAGACGGGGGCGTTCCTGGCCGCAGACGAGCTCGCCGGCTGGATGACTGCCAGGGCAGAGAGGGAGGCGGGGGATATCGGTCCGGCGCTCGCCTGAGTGTCGGCCGGGAGGAGGCATGGGAGACCGATGACAAGCATGAGCATGGGACGATCCGAGGGGACCTGGTCGATCACGACGCGCGTGATCGTCTATTCGGCGATCGGCGCCGCGCTGTACGCCGTCCTGAACTGGACGCTCTTCGCGATCCAGATCCCCGGGACGCAGAACGTGAGCGTCCGCCCGCAGTTCGGGCTGGTGACGTTCTTCGGCTTCGCCTTTGGGCCGGTGGCCGGGTTCCTGGTCGGCTACGTCGGGAACACGGTCGGCGACCAACTTGCGTTTGGCAGCGCCTTCGGCTCGTGGTGGTGGAGCGTCGCAAACGGTCTGGCGGGCCTCGTGGCCGGGCTCTTCCCGGTCTGGATGGCCAGCC
>Ga0209108_10002753_pt1 | contig 10032 bp, 7 predicted proteins | sample Rifsed10ft1_FD_184003 | JGI IMG/M metagenome (GOLD analysis project Ga0209108, IMG submission 184003) | Soil microbial communities from Rifle, Colorado, USA - sediment 10ft 1 (version 2) | ecosystem: Environmental > Terrestrial > Deep subsurface > Rock core/Sediment | place: Rifle, Colorado...
TGTCGATCTCCGCGCTCGGCTCCGTGAAGGGAAAAAAACTCGGACGGAATCGGAGCTTCGTTTCCGGGCGAAAGATCTGGCGTATGAAATGCGTCAGCACCCCTTTGAGATCGGCGAAGGAGATATGACTGTCCACCATGAACCCTTCCACCTGGTGGAACATGGGCGAGTGGGTGGCATCATCGTCGTGCCGGTAGACCGCGCCCGGAGCGATGATCTGCAGCGGCGGCCTGCGGCTCTCCATGACCCGGATCTGCACCGGAGAGGTATGCGTCCGAAGCAACCGATCCTCAGAGACAAAGAAAGTATCCTGCATGTCCCGCGCGGGGTGATCCTTGGGCATATTGAGGGCTTCGAAGTTATGGTAGTCGTCTTCGATGTCGGGTCCGCGGGCGACTTCGAAGCCCATGCCCAGGAAGACGTCTATGATCTCATCCATCACCAGGGTGAGCGGATGTGTCCGGCCCCGCTCCCAGCGGCTGCCGGGCAGCGTGATGTCGACCGTTTCCTCGCGCAGGATTCTCTCTTTCTCACGCGCCTTCACCTGCGCAAGCCGGGCCGCCAGCTTCTCCTCGGCGAGACGCCTGAGCTGGTTCAGCCTCTCCCCCGCCTGGGGCCGCTCCTCCGGCGGGAGATCCTTAAGACCGCGCAGCAGCAGCGTGAGCCTGCCTTTGCGGCCGAGGTACTCCACCCGCAAATCCTCGATCTCAGGCTCCGTTGCGCAGCGCGCGATGCGATCCAGGACCTCTTCCCGGAGTGTCTCCAGAGATTCTGCCATGCGGTCAGGATGACAAATTATGCCGACAGGTGGGCTTTCGCGAACTGGGCTATCTGGCCGAAGGCGGGCATATCCGAGACGGCCAGATCCGCGAGGATCTTCCGATCCAGCTCCACGCCGGCCTGCTTGAGGCCCTTGATGAACCGGCTGTAGGAGAGCCCGCTGAGCTGGGCTGCGGCATTGATCCGGGTGATCCACAGCCCGCGGAACTGCCGCCGTCTGACCCGCCGGTCCCTGTAGGCAAAGGCGAGCGAGCGCTCCACCGTCTCGCGCGCGGAGCGATAGAGCCTTCCCCGGCCCCCGGTATAGCCCTTGGCCAGTTTCATGATCTTCTTTCTCCGCTGCCTGGACTTACTTCCTCCCTTGGCTCTTGGCACGTTAAACTCCTTCCTTTATTAATAGCTTTCAGCGGTCAGCATTCAGCTCTCAGCGAACACCGTTGAGCCTTTCGCTGATGGCTGACAGCTGATTGCTGATGGCTACAAATACGGTATCAACTTATGGATATTTCTCGCCTCACCGGCCGATACGGTTCCGGCCTGCCTGAGTCTCCGCTTCCGCTTCTTTCCTTTGCCGGAGAGGAGATGGCCTTTAAAACCTTTGGCTCGCTTGATCTTACCGGTGGCAGTGACCCGGAACCTTTTCACCGCCCCTCGTTTGCTTTTTATCTTGGGCACGTTTTTCTCCTTTTATTTAAAAAGCGTTCAGCCATCAGCGGTCAGCTTTCAGGTTTTAGCTGACAACTGACTGCTGAGAGCTGTTAGCCTATTTCGGCGTCAACAACATCGACATGTTCCTGCCCTCCAACCGGGGCGAGATATCGAGCTTGGCGATATCCTGGACCTGACCGAAGACCCCGTCCAGCATCTGCTTTCCGAGCTGTGGATGGGTGATTTCTCTGCCACGGAAGAAAACCGAGACTTTTACCCTCTGGCCCCTTTCGATAAACTTTCGGATATTGCGGACCTTATAAACGAGGTCATGACGGTCCGTCCTGGACCCCATCTTGACCTCCTTGACGGCTACAAAAGTCTGTTTTTTCTTGGCCCCGTGCGATTTTTTTCTCTGTTCATAGCGGAACTTTCCGTAATCCATCATGCGGCAGACCGGAGGCTGAGCTTCCGGCGCCACCTCGACCAGGTCCAGCTCCTGCACCTCCACCATCTTGAGGGCCTCATGCAGCGGCATCACCCCTAATTGATCGCCCTCCGGACCTATGACCCTCACCTCACGGGCACGAATTTGATGGTTGATTCTCGCTTCCTTAGCAGCTATAGGCCACCTCCTTTTTTGTTAAAGCTATCAGCTCCCGGCTGACTGCTGATGGCTGATCTTATTTGTAACCTCCAGATGTAGCAAGTCATTAAACTCCTTTAAAGACATGGGTTTGAGCTGCTCGCCGCCCCGCCGACGGGGAGAGACGGTTTGATCTCGCACCTCTCTGTCACCGATGACGACTGCATAGGGGACCCTTTCCCCTTGAACCTGGCGGATCTTATACCCAAGTTTTTCGTTTCGATCATCCAGCTGTGCCCGCCAGCCCCCTCTTGTTAGATCCTCAAAGACCTTTTGAGCATACTCCTTCTGCTGGTCCGTTACAGTCATGACCTTGACCTGAACGGGAGCGAGCCAAAGTGGAAAATTGCCCGCATAATGCTCGATAAGAAAAGCCATCATCCGTTCCATCGTGCTGACAACTCCACGATGGATCATCACGGGACGCTTGCGCTGCCCATCTGTGTCAACATATTCCAAACCGAAGCGCTCGGGAAGATAGAAATCGAGCTGCACAGTCGAAACGGTCTCACCATGGCCTAGCACGTCATTGAGCTGAACATCAATCTTCGGGCCATAGTAGGCTGCTTCGCCGAGGGCCTCTTTATAAACAACACCCACCTCGCTCAGAGCGTGGCGCAGGCAGCTCTCGGCGTTGTCCCACATCGCATCGCTGTCGACAAACTTTGCCCGGTCCTTCGGATCGCGCAACGAAAGGCGATGCCAATAATCGGTGAAGCCAAAATCTCTATAAACCTGTTCGATAAGCCGAAGAACGCCGACAGCCTCTGATTGGATTTGCTCAGGGGTGCAGAAGATATGGGCGTCGTTAAGGGTCATCGCTCTGACCCGGGAAAGACCGGAAAGCACGCCCGAGCGCTCATACCGGTACATAGTGCCTAATTCGGCGATGCGCAACGGTAAGTCTCTATAGCTGTGAAGCTCGTGCTGATACATCATAATATGATGCGGGCAGTTCATTGGGCGGAGGACAAGCTCTTCTTTATCCTCGAAAAGCATCGGGGGGTACATATTGTCTTTAAAATGATCCCAATGGCCGGATCTTTGGTAAAGCTCGACCCGCGCCAGTTGCGGTGTATACACATGCTGGTAGCCAAGGCTCCGCTCAAGATCCACAATATAGCGCTCAAGGATCGACCGAACAATCGCTCCCTTCGGGAGCCATAGAGGAAGTCCCGGACCGATCGCATCCGAGACCATAAAGAGTCCCAGCTCTTTCCCCAAGCGGCGATGGTCTCTTTTCTTGGCCTCTTCCAACAGCCTGAGATGCTCGCGCAGCGCCTCCTCGGTCGGCCAGGAGGTCCCGTAGATGCGCTGGAGCATCTCGTTTTTTTCGTCTCCCCGCCAGTAGGCGCCGGCAACCCCGGTGAGCTTGAAGGCGCGGATGACTCCCGTGGAAGAAACATGGGGGCCGCGGCAGAGGTCGAGCCAGTCGCCCTGACGGTACAGGGAAACCGTCTCCTCCGGGATCTGCCGCAAAATCTCGACCTTATATTCCTCGCCCAAACCGCGAAAGAGCCCGATGGCCTGCTCGCGCGGCATCTCCTCGCGGGTAACCTTGAGGTCGAGCGTCGCCAGCTCGCGCATCCGGGCCTCGATTTTCTCGATCTCCTCGGGAGCAAAGGATTTCTCCCGCCTGAAATCGTAATAGAAGCCGTCCTCGATGGTAGGGCCGATGGTTACCTGGGTGCCGGGAAAGAGACTCTGCACCGCCTGGGCCATCAGATGAGCCGTCGAGTGGCGCAGAATGTCGACACCCTCGGGGCTGTTCATAGAGATCCAATCCAGGCTGCAATCCCGGCTCAACGCTCGATCCAGATCCACCGGGGCCCCGTCCATTTTCGCCGCGATGACGTGGCTGTTGACCCCTTGAGAGGAAGCGACCTGCTGAATTTTTTGCCCAGAGGTGACCTCAATTATCTTTCCCTCGGGTAGTTTAACCTGAATCTTCTCCATCCCAATTCTTTCTCTCTTTATCCCTTAAGCCCGTTAACCTTTTAACCCTTTATATGAGATGGTAGGCATGGGCGGGATTGAACCGCCGACCTCTTCCGTGTCAAGGAAGCGCTCTCCCACTGAGCTACATGCCTGTAAACGGCACCCACCCACAACTATTGCAAGCCTCTGATTTTACTATCAATTTTTAGTCGCCCTGTCAACTTGGGCGGTTTAGCGAAGGAGCCCGGTGCTGCAGCCAGACCAATGCTCGATACACGTAGTGGAAGCCGGAGACCACCGTAGTCAGGGCCGTGACATAAATCAGCAGGTCATCAAGCCAGGCAACGGCGAGCCCGGAGTCGTGCAGAAAAAGCAATACCACGCCGACGGTAACCAGCTGAAAGACCGTGTTGAGTTTGCCGATGAAACTGGGCTGGACTACCAGCCGTTCTTCCACCATGAAATAAATCACGCCGTAGCCGAGCAAAATAATGATATCCCGGCTGACTACGAGCACCACCAACCAGGGCGGGACGGCTTGAATGAACCCGAGCATGACGAACGAACTCATGACCAATAGTTTGTCCGCCACCGGGTCGAGATAGCTCCCCAACGCGGTCTGCTGGCGCATCATGCGGGCCAGCGCGCCGTCCAGGGCATCGGTGAGCCCGCTGACGACGAAGACGATCAGCGCCTCCAGATAGAGTTCCGAAGAAAGCAGGACCAGAAAAAAAGGAATCGCGACGATGCGGATCAAGGTGAGGAAGTTGGGCAGGTTCAGCATGGCTCTCTTAACCACTTTGCCATCTGGCCGGCCAGCTTGGGAGTCAGCAGCGCCGTCACGTGGGTGCTTTCGCCGTCCCAGCGCTCGTCGAGAATCCGCGCCTGCCGGCGCAGCACGGAGAGCAGGGCGCCCTGGGCGGGAGAAAAGCAATACTCGCGCCGCTCTTTGCCGAGATCCAGGAGACCGCCGATCGCATGCAACAAACGGTCGACTCCCTGGCCGGTCAGCGCCGAGATCGGGCAAACCTCCCGGGCGCCGTTGCCCACAAGTCTGCGACCGGACGCGCTGGCGACGTCGATCTTGTTCGGCACCATGAGATACGGGGTATCTCCCGCTCCGATCTCCCGCAGAACTTCCTCGACCACCTGGATCTGCTCCTCGAAAAGAGGATGGGTCATGTCCACGATGTGCAGCAGGAGATCGGCGCTGCGGACCTCTTCCAGCGTGCTCTTGAACGCCTCGATGAGCGAGTGGGGGATCTTACTGATAAAACCCACCGTGTCCGCCACCATCGCCCGGTCTCCGTTGGGCAGCCTGAGACAACGAATGGTGGAATCCAGAGTCGCAAACAGCTTGTCTTCGACGAGCACGCCGGCCCGGGTAAGATGGTTCATCAGCGTGGACTTGCCGGAGTTGGTATAGCCGACCAGCGCGACGGTCGCGAAGGGAAACTCGACCCGCTCTCGCCGCTGCAGGGAGCGCGTGCGCTCGACCGTGACCAGACGCCGTTTCAGCGTCCCGATCCTCTCGCGCACCCTTCTGCGGTCGACTTCCAGCTGGGTTTCCCCGGGACCGCGCGTCCCGATCCCGCCGCCGAGGCGGGAGAGATGGCTCCAGCGCCGGGTCAGGCGCGGCAGGAGATATTGGAGCTGGGCCAGCTCGACCTGAAGCTTGCCTTCGTTGCTCCTCGCCCGCTGGGCGAAGATATCGAGGATCAACTGGCTCCGGTCGATCACTCGAAGCTGGAACTCCGCCTCCAGATTACGCTGCTGTGCCGGACTCAGATCTTCGTCAAAAATTACCAGGTCCGGTTTTTTCTCCCGGATCTGTCCGCGGATCTCCTCCACTTTTCCCCGGCCTATCAGAGTAGCCGGGCTCACCCGCTTCAAGCGCTGGGCGAATCTTCCCGCCACCGCCGCCCCGGCGCTGCGGGTCAACTTTTCGAGCTCGTCCAAATTGTATTCGAGAGGAATCTGGCGGGACGGCGAAGGCAGATCCACCCCCACCAGAATGGCTTGCTCTTGGGGCCGGTACCGCTGGGATGGGGCGCGCTTCAAGGGCTTCTGAGCGGGGAGATGCGGTTGCCGAACAAACTCTCCACCGTCTCAAGCAGCTCCCGCGTCCGGGCAACCTTGAGGTGGACCGGCAGCTCGATGACAGTCTCGCCCTTATCCGGCAGGGCGAGATGGAGGAAGACCGTGCAGGGCCCGGGATACCGGAGCAGGGTCTCGTGCAGCCGGCCCAGCTCCTCGGAGGTGACCTCTTCGCCGCGGACATAGAAATGGACGCGCTCGCCGTTCTGGTCTCTCTCCGGCTGCTTCCGCGCAGGGACGGCGGCCCGCTGCGAGGCCTGAGCCATCGGGGTCACCTCATTGGCGATGATCTGGACCCTCTCCTCCCCGACCTCCAGCCTCCCATGCACGAGTATGGGGTCGTCCAGAACCAGCGTCTCCATGCAGCGCCGGTAGACGTCGGGCCAGACCAGGATCTCGACGAACCCGGTCCGGTCTTCCAGCTGAAAGCTCGCGTAGCGCTCGCCCTTTTTAGTGTTTCTCAATCTCAGGGCGGTTACCACCCCGCCGACCTTCACCTCGCCGCCGCTCGACCTCTCCCGGATGTCGACGATCGCCCCCGTGGTCCATTTTTTCAATGCGCCTTCATACTTGTCCAACGGATGGCCGGTGATGTAAAAGCCGAGCGACTCCTTTTCGCAGGCGAGCTGCTGCTGCGCCGACCACTCCTCGGCTTGGGGGTAGTGCTCTCCGTTCCTTTCGCCCCCGTTTCCCGCGCCGGCCCCCAGGGTGTCGAAGATGTCTATCTGATTGCTCTGCCGCCCCTTCTGGTAGGACTGGCCTGCCTTCATCGCCTCGTCCAGCGCGGCGATCATGCGCGCCCGTGATACCCCGGTGGAATCGAAGGCGCCGCATTTGACCAGGCTCTCCACGACTCTCCGGTTCACCGCGCCGAGATCGACCCGCCGGCAAAAATCAAAGAGCGATCGGAATGCCCCCTCGCCCTCGCGGCTCTCCAGGATGACCTCTACCGCCTTCTCCCCGACATTCTTCACCGCCGCCAGGCCGAAGCGGATCTTGTCTCCTCCTACGGTGAAATCGGCGCGGCTTTCGTTGATATCCGGAGGCAGGACTTCAATGCCCCGCCCGCGGCATTCCGCCAGGTTCTTGATCACCTTGTCGGTGTCGCCCATCTCCGAGCTCAGCAGCGCGGCCATGAACTCCACCGGGTAGTGCGTTTTAAGATAGGCGGTCTGATAAGAGATCAACGCGTAGGCGGCCGAATGGGACTTGTTGAAGCCGTAGCGGGCGAAAGTCTCCATCTGGTCGAATATCTCGGCGGCTCTCTTGGGATCGATCTTGTTCTTGCGCGCGCCCTGGACAAAACGCTCCCTCTGGCTGGCCATCTCCTCCGGGTCTTTTTTGCCCATGGCGCGCCTGAGGATATCCGCCTCTCCCATGCTGTACTGGGCGAGCTTCTGGGCGATCTGCATGACCTGCTCCTGGTAGACGATGACCCCGTAGGTGTCTTTGAGGGTGGGCTCGAGCAACGGGTGGAGATAGCGGATCTGCTCTTTCCCATGCTTGCGCTTGATGTACTCCTCGGCCATGCCGCTGTCGAGCGGACCGGGCCGAAACAGGGCCAGGATCGCCACTAAATCTTCAAAACAGTTGGGGCGGATCTTTACCGTCATCTCCCGGATGCCCGTGCTCTCGAGCTGGAAGATACCGGTGGTGTTCCCCGAGCACAGCAGCCGGTAGGTTTTTTTATCGTCCAGCGGGAGATTGTTGATGTCGATCTCGACACCCCGGCTGGCGCGAATGAGCTTGAGACAGTCGTGGATCAAGGTGAGGGTCTTAAGACCGAGAAAATCGAACTTGATGAGTCCGATCTTTTCCACGCTCGCCATGTCGAACTGGGTGACGATCCCGCCCTCCTTGTCCACATAGAGCGGGAGGTAGTCGACCAGCGGAAGATTGGACAGCACCACGCCGGCGGCGTGGGTCGAGGCATGGCGGGTGAGCCCCTCCAGGCGCAGGGCGTGCTGGATCAGGTTTTGCACCCGCGGATCGCTCTTCATCAGTTCCTGCAGCCGGGGCTCCATCTTGATGGCGTCCGCCAGAGCGTAGTCGAAGCCCTGCTTGGGCGCGGGAACGAGTTTGGCGATGGCGTCGGTCTCGGCAAAAGAAAAGCCCAGGGCCCGTCCGACGTCTTTGATCGCCGCCTTGGCCTTGAGCGTCCCGAAGGTGGCGATCTGCGCCACCTTGTCCGAGCCGTACTTCTCCTTTACATAACGGATCACCTGATCCCTGCCTCGGATGCAAAAGTCGACGTCGATGTCCGGCATGGAGCGCCGCTCGGGGTTGAGAAAACGCTCGAAGAGGAGGCCGTGGCGAATCGGGTCCAGATCGGTGATCTTGAGGGCGTAGGCCACCAGACTGCCGGCGGCGGAGCCCCTTCCCGGCCCGACCGGGATGCCATGGTCCTTGGCATAGTTGATGAAATCGGCGACGATCAAGAAGTAGCCGGAAAACTGCATCCCCTTGATCACGCCGAGCTCGAACTTCAGGCGCTCCTCATAAATCTTACTCGATTCCGCAGTCCGCAATCCGCCATCCGCATTCCCCTGGCTTTGCAGCCTCTCCCCCAACCCCTGGCGGGCAAGCTCGTCGAGATAATCATCCAGGGTCATCGCCTTGGGCGGCTGGAAAGGGGGAAAATGGTAGTTGCCGAATTCCAGCTCCAGATTGCACCGCTCGGCAATCTCCAGGGTGCGCTCGACCGCCTCCGGGCAATAATCAAAACCCTTTTTCATCTGCTCGGCGGACTTGACGAACAGCTCATCCGTCTCCATCTTCAGCCGGTTCTCTTCCTGCACGGTCTTTCCGGTTTGGACGCAGAGGAGCACGTCATGGGCCTCGGCATCGTCCCTTTCGCCGTAGTGACAGTCGTTCGTCGCCGCCACGGGAATCGACAGATCTTTCCCGATCTCGAGGATCAACCGGTTGACCTTCTCCTGCTGGGGGAGCTTGTTGTCCTGGACCTCGAGGTAATAGCGCTCCCCGAAGATGGCGGCGTAGCTCTCGGCCGCGCTCTTCGCCTTCTCGATCTGGCCCGCGGAGAGCGCCTGCGCCACTTCTCCCTGCAGGCAGGCGCTGAGCGCGATGAGTCCCCGGTTATGCTCCCGGAGCAGCTCCTTATCGACCCGCGGCTTGTAGTAGAATCCCTCCAGGTAGCCGGCGGTGACGAGCTTGCAGAGGTTGCGGTAGCCCTCCAGGTTCATGGCCAGGAGGATGAGGTGGTTGTTGTACTCCCTGTTTCCCTTATCCACCCCTTTGCGCTCGAACCGGCTGGCAGGCGCGACGTAGATCTCGCAACCGATGATGGGCTTGATGCCCTGCCGCATCGCCTCCCGGTAAAACTCGATCGCGCCGAACATGTTGCCGTGGTCGGTCATGGCGACGGCCGGCTGTTTGAGCTGCTTGACGCGCTCTAACAGCGCGTCGACCTTATTGGCACCGTCCAGGAGGCTGTACTGGGTATGGCAGTGAAGGTGGACGAAACGGGAATGCTCCATTGGAATAAAATCACGCTAACACAAAAACCAAAGTTTGACAATTTTTTGCAGCCCCTCCTATTTTTTCACTCCGCGGCTTCACGCAACGACCGTCCCGGAGATTTCCGCTCCTCGGGGGCAAGTCTTCCGAGCACAGCCGATGGACCTCTGCCTTGAGGGCCACCGCCCCGTCCTCCCCTGTGCTGCTCTTTCCAACGGTCGGGGCCTGCAAGGAACCTTCCTACCCCTACGTCTGCGCCCTTCAGCCTCGCCCCCTTCGGAGCCACCACCACCCTCTTTCTCCCTGGGACCTTCCTGTCCTGGAGCGGCGCTCACCGCCGAAGGCGTCTCTCAAGGTCGATGCAATAGAGTCCGGGTACGCTGTACCGTTGATACGCTTGAACCTGCACGTCTGGTGCATCGATCTTTCGATCCACCTCCGGCGGT
>Ga0209108_10002754_pt1 | contig 10032 bp, 9 predicted proteins | sample Rifsed10ft1_FD_184003 | JGI IMG/M metagenome (GOLD analysis project Ga0209108, IMG submission 184003) | Soil microbial communities from Rifle, Colorado, USA - sediment 10ft 1 (version 2) | ecosystem: Environmental > Terrestrial > Deep subsurface > Rock core/Sediment | place: Rifle, Colorado...
TGCGGCGAAACTGAACCAGCTGGGGCGGCGATGCCACACGCCGACGGGCTCCGGCGAGTCCGGCGTCAGCGGACCCGCCCCGTCGCCCTGACCCACATGGCCAGAGCGCTGTGGTAATCGGCGAGTGCGTTGACGGCGTTGAAGCGGGCGCGCGTCAGCGCCACCTGCGCGTCCAGGATCTCGAGCTGGATCCCGCGGCCGCTCTCGAAGCGCTCCTTCACGACGCGGAACTCTTCCTCCGCCTGCTCGAGGCCCTTGCGGCTCGCCTCGACACCCTTCTCGGCCGCCGCCAGCATCAGCGCGGCCTGGTTCACCTCGCGCGCGATCTGCTGGCGCACGAGCCCCTCGGCCTGCACCGCGCGCTCCTGCTTCGCCTTCGCGGTGTTCAGCGCGTTCTCGCGCATGAGGCCGTCGAAGAGCGGGAGCGTCACGACGAGGCCGACCGAGTAGCCCTCGCTGTTGTCGCCGCGCATCCGCATTCGCTCCTCCTGGGACTCCCACGCCCGGTTCTTCATCCAGGCCCAGTCGTACATGTAGCTGAGCGAGACTTGCGGGAAGTAGTTGCCGTAGGCCGCGCGCACCTCGGCCTCCGCTGCCTCCCGCTGCTTGACGGCCGCCTTGATCTCGGGCTGCCGCTCGCCCGCCTCGCGGACGCCCTCGTCGATCGAGACCGCCACCGGCGTGAACGCGAGCCGGTCGGCCAGCGTGATGGACGACGCGAGGTCCACGCCGAGCGTCGTCTTGAGCGCCACGAGCGCCTGCTCGGCCCGGCTCTGTGCCATCGCCTGCATCTGGACCACGTTCGCGCGTTCGGCTTCGTCGCGCAGCACGTAGTAGCGCGGCACCCGCCCGGCATCGAACGCCGCGCGCGTCACGCGCAGGCGCTCGTCGATGTCGCGGAGGAGGTCGGCCGTGACGCGGAGGTTCTCCGTCTCGCGCAGGACCCCGATGTAGTCGAGGCGCGCCTGCATCGCCGTGTCCACCTCGGCGCCTCGCAGCATCTGGTACCCCGCTTCCGCCCGCCGCGTGGCCGCCTTGTAGCTGTACCAGTCGCGGCCGCCGGAGAAGAGCGGGTACATCGCCGTGAAGTTGCCGTCGCGGGTCTGGTCGGAGTTGAAGACCTGGTAGTTGCGCGCCATCGTGTTGCCGGCGGAGGTGTAGACGTTCGGCGCCATCCGCTGGTCGGCGAAGTAGCCGTTCGCGGAGAGCTGGGGCCAGAACGGGGCGAGCGCTTCCCGCCGCATGGAGTCCATCACGCGCGCGTCGGCGCCCGCCGCCTTGACGCGCAGGTTCTTCTGGAGGGCCAGCTCCACCGCCTGCTCGATCGTCAGCGGCCCGTCGACCCTCGGCAGCGGCTGGGCTCCCGCGCCCGCGGCCAAGAGCAGCAGCGTGACGGTCACCAGCGCGGTCAACGCTCTCTCAATGACCCGCATGCCCACCCTCCTTTGGCTAATGGCGCATCCCCGGAATCCCGGGCTCGGCCTTATCCTTCGGCGCCTCCGGGGAGGCCGGCTTCTCCGGCATCATCTTCTGCGTCGGTGCGTCGGCACCGGCCGGCTTCGCCCCGCCGACGTCGACGACGCGCGCACCCGCGTAGAGGCCGTCGTGGCCCCGGGCGACGACGCGCTCGTCCCCCGTGAGGCCCCGGGCGATCTCGACCCGTTCGGGGCCCTCCAGGCCCGTCGTGACCTCGTGCGGCTCGGCGCGGCCGTCCTTGACGACCCAGACGGTGGCCTTGCCCCCCATCCGGGCGACGGCGCCGCGGGGGACCGTCAGCGCCGCGGCCCGCTCGCCCGTCACGAACTCCATCTGCACGTACTGCCCCGCCAGAAGCCGCCGCCCCGGATTGTCCACCACGGCCTCGACGACGGCCGTGCGCGGTCCCTGATCCACGAACGGGAACACGCTGGTCACGCGCGCGGTGATCGGAGGCTGGCCGGCGCCGGCTAGCGTCACGGTGACCGGCGAGCCGACGCGGATGGACCCGACGTCCTTCTCGCCCACGTTGGCCTGGAGCCGCACGCGGTCGATCTGGGCGAGCTTGAGAATCGCCATGCCGGGCTGGACGAGGACGCCCGGCGCGACGTGGCGCTTCACGACGTAGCCCGTGCTCGGCGCCTGGATGGTCACGTAGTCGCGGACGACGGTCGCCGTCCGCACACCTGCCTGGCCTTGAGCCACCATCGCTTCGGCCGCCTCGAGTTTCTTTCGGGCCGACAGCTCCATCGCGCGCGCCTGCTCGAGCTTCGCGCGGGCCGCCTCGCGTTTGGCCTCGAGCGCCGTCGCCATCGAGCGGTCGTTCTCGTACTCCTGGCGCGAGATCGCGCCCGAGCCGACGAGGCGCTCCGAGCGGGCGGCGACCGCCCGCGCGTAGGTCAGCTCGGCCTCGACCATCGCCAGCTCCTTGTCCATCTGGACGATGCCGTGCTGCGCGGCGACGACGTCGGCTTCCATCTGGGCGCGGTTGGCCTGCGCCGTCGCCGCCATCGCCTCGGCCTCGCGGACGCGCGAGGACAGTTCCACGTCGTCGAGGCGCGCGACCACCTGGCCAGCGCGCACCGCGTCGCCCGGATAGACCGGCATCTCGACGATGCGTCCGGTCACGCGCGGGTAGATGTCCTCCTCGTTGAACGGCGCGACGCTGCCGGTATACACGGCGGTGCCCCTGACCGGGCCCCGCTCGACGGGCGCGACCGTCACGGGGAACGGCGTGGTGCCCGACGTCACGCGCATGCCCATGTCCATCGCCTGCTTCGCGCCGGGGCCGAAGTTCGCCCAGTACGCCCACGCGCCGGCGGCGAGGACCGCGGCGAGGGCGACCAGACGGAGGACCCACGCGCCGCCCTTCTGGAGCACGATCCTCCGTCGCCAGCCATCGCCGCCAGTCCCTCCTGCGGCCTGTTCGAGCATCTGCCTTGGGTCGAATTGCTCGAGCTTCATCTCGTTCCTCCGGGCGTGTCCGGTACCAGGTGTGCGAGGCGTTGGCGCTGCCGGTCCGTCAGGAGTCCGGCGGCCGCTTGGCCGTGGAGCCGACGTTGGTCCCTGAGACCGGCGCTGAGCTCGCTGATGTCGGCCGACCGGCGCTGGATCTCTTGCAAACTCGTCCCTCGCCTCTCCTGCGCCCCACTCATGAAGCGGGAGAACTCCGCCGTCGCCGCCTGGACCTCGGCCTCCAGGCGGGCGGATTCGTTCGACCATTCGCGCGCCAGCGCCTCGAGGCGCCGCGTCTGCTCGGCGCCGAGGGCCAGGGAGGCTCGGCGGTCCAGGATGTCACGCGCCGACGGGAGTGGCGGCGGGACGCGCGGCGATGGAGCGACGCCGGTGGGGCGCGGCAGCGCGGGCCGCTCGACCCGGCCCTGGGTCAGGGCGTAGCCGAACGCGACGGCGAACAGGACCAGCGACGTGGTGAGACCCCGGCGCCACACGCTCATGTCGGAGACTCCTCGCGTCGCTTCGCCAGGCGCCGCCCCGCCGCGCGGACCAGCGTCGTCAGGTCATCGGTGTAAGTGTGGAGCACCGGCACCACGAAGAGCGCGAGCACGGTGCCGATCGTGAGCCCGGCGATGACCACCGTCGCGAGCGGCGCGTAGGCGTCGATGCCGGTGCGCGGGAAGAAGGCGACCGGGATCAGGACCACGATGGTGATCAGCGAGGTCATGAGGATCGGGCGGAGCCTGATGGGGCCCGCCGTGAGGATCGCGTCGTCGCGCTCCATCCCCTCGCGCCGGAGACGCAGGACCAGGTCGATCAGGAGCACCGCGACGGTCATCATCATGCCGGCCAGGATCACGATGGCGAGGATCGAGACGGTCGAGAACGTCTGGCGGGCGAGGAGGAGCCCGCCGAGGATCGCGGTGAACATGAGCGAGAGCGAGAACACCATGTTGAACGGCTCGATCAGGCTCCGGAACTGCGCGACCAGCAGGAGGAACATGAAGATGACGGCGAGGTAGAGGCCGCGCAGCAGGCGCTGGAAGGACTCCTCCATCTGCGTCATGTCCCCGCGCAGCTCCACGCCGTAGCCCGGCGGGAAGTCCACCTTCTCGTGGGCGGCCATGAGAAGGTCCATCGACAGCTCCATGCTTGGCCGCTCGCCCTTGCGGTAGAAGCCGAGGACGGAGATGACGCGCCGGAAGTTGTCGTGCTCGATAAGCGTGGGCCCCTGCCGCTCCTCGATGCGGGCGACCGAGGTGAGCGGGACGACCTCGCCCTTCTTGCCGACGATCTTCACCTGCTCGAGGTCCGTCCGGTCGCGCCGCTGATCGCCGCGGTAGCGGAGGAGGATCGTGAACTGGCGCTTGTTCTCCAGGCGGTAGAACTCGGTGGTGAGGCCGCCCTTGAGCCCGTAGTACGCCTGGTCGGCGACGTCGGAGATGGTGAGGCCCAGCTCCTGCGCCCGCGCGCGGTCGACCACGATGTGGAGCTGGGGCAGCGTCAGGGCCCAGGACGTCGCGGGCTGGTAGAAGCCCGGGATCTCCTCGCCGAGCTTGCGCGCCTGCTCGCCGATCTCGTAGAGCTTCTCGAGATCCGGGCCGAAGAAGATGATCTGGACGGGCGCGGCGCTGGAGGCCATCACGTCGGCGCCCATCTCCTTGATGGTGAGGCGGCGGATGCCGGGGATCGTGCGCGTCGCCTCGGCGTGGACCCCGTCGATGATCTGCCAGATGTCGCGCGACCGCTTGGAGGAGTCGACGAGCGTGAGCATCATGAAGGCGGAGTTCACCGACCCCATGGTATAGCCGGTGAAGTAGGTGCCGCCGGGCTCGAAGCCGACCTCCGAGGACACCTTGACGATCTCGGGTTGCTTCATCAGCAGCCGTTCGACCTCCGCGGCGATCTGCGCCGTGCGGGCGAAGGACGTCCCCGGCGTCGCCTCGAGCTGGACGAAGGCCTGCGAGACGTCGGCGAGCGGCATCATCTCGCTGCCGATCCTCGGGTACAGTGCGAAGCCGGCCAGGATCACGGCGACGGCCCCCGCGAAGACCACGAAGCGGTTGTGGAGCGACCACGCGAGGCTCGTGCGGTAGCGGGCGTCGAGCCAGCCGAGGACGCGCTGGGAGGGGTCGAACGCCCAGCGCTGGACGCGACCGGGCCGGCGCGCGCCCGCCTCGGCGTGGGGCGCGAAGAGGTTCGCGGCGAGGACCGGCGTCAGGGTGAAGGCGACGACCGCCGAGGCGAGCATGCCGAAGATGATCGGCCAGACGATCCCCTCGAACATGTACTGCACGATGCCGCCCGAGAAGGCGAGCGGCAGGAGCGCCACACACACCATGAACGTGATGGCGGACACCGCGAGCATGACTTCGTTGACCCCATCGACGGCCGCCTCCTTCGGGGACTTCCCCATCCGCAGATGGCGCTCGATCGAGTGGATGTTGATGATCGAGTCGTCCACGAGGCGGCCGATGGAGAGCAGGAGGCCGATGAGCGTGGAGCTGTTCAGGGTCATCCCGAACGGCACCATGACGAGCAAGGCCATGCCGAGCGAGATCGGGATGGTGACGACCGAGATGAGGGTGCCGCGCACGTTGCCGAGGAAGAAGAGGACGACGAGGCCCGTGAGGAGCACGGCGAGCACCAGCTCCTCGAGCATGTTCTCCATCAGGAACCCCACGAACGTGGAGTTGTCGTAGGCGATCTCGAATTTGAGGCGCGGGTAGTCCTGCTGGATCTCCGCGAGCTTGGCCTTGACGCCTTCGATGACGCGCACCGAGCTGGCGTCGGGCTGCTGGATGATCGAGACCTCGACCGCCTCCTTGCCGTTGAGGCGGTAGAAGCTGCGCTGCTCGCGCGGCGTGTTCAGCACCTCCGCGACGTCCCGCAGGTAGACCGTCTTGCCCTCCATGCTCCCAATCGGGTACGCCGCCACTTCCTCCGGAGTCCGCGCCCGGAAGTCGCTCCGGACCAGGATCTCCTGGTCCTTGAAGGTGAGGGTGCCCGCCGGCTTCGCCATGTTCTGCATGTCGAGCATGTTCTTCACGTCGAGGAGGCTCATCTTGTAGGCGGCGAGCCGGTCGCGGTCGACGACGACCTGCATCTGGAGCTTCTGGCCGCCGAACGGCACCACCGAGTAGACGTCCTTCACCACCTTGAGGCGGTTCACCACCTCGTTCTCGGCGAGCGTGCGGAGCTGGACCGGGTCGTAGCCCTCGCCGGTCACGGCCAGGGACAGCACGGGGATGTTGAGCGGATCGATCGCCAAAACCCAGGAGGGCTTCAGGTTCGCGCCGGTCATGGGCAGGTCGGCCTGGATGACGTTCATCAGCGACTGTACGTCGAAGAGCGCCTTCTTCATGTCGGTGCCGTACCAGAACTCGATCGAGACGATCGAGAAGCCTTCCTGCGAGGTGGAGCGCACGAAGTGGACGTTCTTCAAGTCCACCATCCGCTCCTCGATCGACTTGGAGAAGTAGATCTCCATCTCCTCGGCCGAGAGGCCCGGCATCATCGAGACCACGGCGACGATCGGGCTCTCGACGTACGGCATCATCCGCCGCGGCATCTGGAAGAAGATGACGAGTGCCCCGAGCAGGGCCACGCCGAGATAGAACGCGATGACGATGTACGGGTGCTCGATCGACCAGCGGCTAATGTTGCCGCGATGCTCAGGGCTCAATGCACACCCCCATGATGGTGGCCACGCACGCCGGCGGCTCCCACTTGTGCAGCCCGTCCTCGACGACCTCCACGGCGCCGGCGAGCGTGTCCGTCCGCTGGCTGTAGACGTGCACGACATAAGGATGTGTTCCCGCGCGGTGGAAGATCGCCCAGATCGGGCCGCCGACCGGCACTTGGACGACGTGGTGCTCTCCGCCGTCCCGAGCGAATTCCACGTGCGCCGCCCGCTGCGTGCGGTTCAGGAATGTCACGCGGTGGCCGGTCATCGTCCGGAGGACAGGAGGCACGAGGCGGGTCGCCTCGATGACGATCTTCTCGTCCGCGCGGACGCCGGCCGGCGCCAGGAAGGTCAGCGCCGCAACCGCCGCCGTCAGCCAGCTCCTCATCGAAACTCCTCGAGGACGGCCCGCAGCGAGAGCGTCTGCCCCGCCCGCCAGACCGTGATGACGACGGCCTCGCCGATCCGGTAGCGGGCGAGTACCTCGTGAAGCTCGTGGAGATCCTTCACCGTCCGCCCGGCGAGGGCCGTGACGACATCGCCGAGCCTGAGCCCCGCGATGTCGGCCGCGCCGCTTTCGTCCACGCGCACCACGAGCGCGCCTCGCTCCAGCGGCAGCTCGTTGGCGTAGGCGACCTGCGGCGTGACGCTGACGGCGACGATGCCGAGCGAGGGACGGACGATCTGCCCGGTCGCGATCAGCTCCTTCACGACGGTTTTCGCCCTGTCGCTGGAGATCGCGAAGCCGATACCGTGCGCTGAGGCGATGACCGCCGTGTTGATGCCGACGACCTGGCCCCTGAGGTTCAGGAGCGGCCCGCCGGAGTTCCCGGGGTTGATCGCGGCGTCGGTCTGGACCAGGTTGTGCAGCATCGGGAGTCCCGGCTGCTCCATCGAGCGCCCGAGAGCGCTGACGATTCCCGAGGTCACGGTGGGCCCGCCCTCGATCCAGAGCGGGCTCCCGACGGCGAGGACGGTCTCGCCGATCGCCAGGCGCGAGGAGTCGCCGAGCTGGATGGCGGGAAGATCGCGCCCTTCGATCTTCACCACCGCCAGGTCGGTGAAGCGGTCGGTGCCGACGAGCGTCGCGCGGAACGTCCGCTCGTCGGAAAGCGTGACCTTGATCTGCTCCGCGCCGTCTATCACGTGACTGTTGGTGACGATGTAGCCGCGGCGGTCGAAGATGAAGCCGGACCCGAGGCCGCGTGTCGGCTTTTCCTGGTTGAACTGGTCGCGCTCGATCTGGCGCGTGGTGATGCTCACGACGGCGGGGAGGACGCGCGCGACCATCGCGGGCACCCCGGAGCGCCCGTCCAGGTGCGAGCGGGCGGCGGCGGGCTGCGCCCACGCAAGCATCCCGCAGAGCACGACGGCCATGATCAGACGAGCAGCCATTTCCTCTTCGCCACTCCTTTCCTCAGACCCCAGCGAGGAGCCTGCGAGCGACGGCTCGCACGACGCGAGCCGGCTCGAGTCCGAATCGGGAAACTCCGAGCGAACGGTTCGGCTAGGAGAGCGTGGCGAGCTTCGGGGGCCGATCGAGGATGCGAAGCGGCGCGAGCGCCAAGCGGGACCAGAGCCTGAGCTGCGTCCAGCCGCCCAGCAGCGGGCCGGAGAGGAGCAGGACCGTCAGCGACACGCCGAACATGAGGACGCAGAGATCGGGAGACATGTCTTCGGCCATCGCATGACCCACGCCGAAGACGCATAGGCCACCCGAGAGCATGATCAGCACGATGCCCAAGATCGCGCCGTCCCGCTTCCAGCTTCGCTTCGCCCAGGGGTTGCTCATGTTCGTTCCGAACACACCTTACAGCAACGCGGGTGCCAAGCATACGTGGAGCGTGCCGAGCATCGCAAGATCGTGAATTCATTGAAGCGCATCGGGACACCGATGTGACGGGGCGTGCTCACGGGATGGGGCGCTGCCGCCGCACGCGAGGATCGGCCTCCGCACGATCCGCGCTGACGCTCGGTCTTCCAGGGCTCCTCGTAGACCCGATGGCCACCACTCCTCACTCCGCCCACGCGCGGTTCGTTAGACGTACATATCCGGGTCCCTGATGAAGCGATCCCGACAATTGCTCGAACAGAAGTAGTACGTCGTGTCTCGGTAAGTCTGTCTTGTCGAATGGTCGCAGTCAGCAATCGCGCCGCACACCGGGTCCCGCGCCGGGCTTGGCGTCAGCGGTTGCTGCGCCTCCCACGTAAAGGCAAGACACGTCGGGCACACCTTCCCACTGTGTACTGCCTGCGTGAGTGCCTGCAGCATCTGCTCGATGACCGTCCGCTCGGCAAACCCGAAGATCACCCGAGAGCTGGTCGAAGGCCACAAGGGCGTGTACTGAAGATGGCCCACACGCCGTGCCTGTTCGCCGGACACGACGACCCAATTGCCGACGTGGGCCTCGTCCAACATTCGCCGGGTTGTCTCAGCGTGCTGATCACAGGCAAGGATCATGACTACGTGCGCCGTTTGCATAATCCCTCCGATCTCCTCCCGAGCCTCATCGTGCCGTCAGCCCATCGCGTCTCCCGTCAGCGTCCCTACCGCCGAACTTTATGCCACCCGGCATTCCCTGCATCATCCCCTGCATCTGCGTCATGGGGCCCGCTCCCTTGACCTATGCCGCCTGCGAGCGCCGGCTCGCACGACTCGAGCCGGCGCGAGACCGAATCGGGAAACTCCGAGCGAACGGTTCGGCTAGGAGAGCGTGGCGAGTTTCGGGGGCCGATCGAGGATGCGAAGCGGCGCGCGCGACAAGCGGGACCAGAGCCTGAGCTGCGTCCAGCCGCCCAGGAGCGGCCCGGGCAGGAGCACGACCGTCAGCGACACGGCGAGCATGAGGGCGCAGATGTTGGGTGACATGCGCTCGTCGTCGGCCATGGCGTGGCCTCCCAGGAGGACGCACAGGCCGGTCGCGAGCGCGAGCAGCAGCGCAGGTAGAATCACACTCCGCCTTCTCAAGCCTCGACCGATGCCGTTGCTGCTCATAGGTCTGATACTTTCCAGCAACACGGGTGCCAAGAGCCGATCCTGGCCGGTGCGGCGCATCGACCTGAATTCATTGGCCGCCGTCGCCGCCGACGCGACGGGGACCAACCAGGTCATGGGGCGCGACTACCGCACGTGGGGACAGCGCTCCACACCGGCCGGCGGCGCCGCGTGGCTACCGCACGTTGACGGAGAACAGGGCGGCGCCCTTGCCCGCGGGCCCGTCCCAGGTAACCGTCACCTGACGCGCGCCCGTGTCGGGGAAGCTGATCTTCGCCAGATAGCGTCCCGGTGTCTTGTCCGGCGTGATCGTCGCGCTCTTCTTCATCGGCGCCATGCCGGGCATGACCATGCTGGTGCCGAGCGTCACCTTGCCGACATCCAGCGGCTGCTTCGTCCTGGCGGAGACGAACTCGAGCAC
>Ga0209108_10002755_pt1 | contig 10031 bp, 13 predicted proteins | sample Rifsed10ft1_FD_184003 | JGI IMG/M metagenome (GOLD analysis project Ga0209108, IMG submission 184003) | Soil microbial communities from Rifle, Colorado, USA - sediment 10ft 1 (version 2) | ecosystem: Environmental > Terrestrial > Deep subsurface > Rock core/Sediment | place: Rifle, Colorado...
TCGCGATCGCGGCCTGCTGCGCCTCGAGGACGATCTCGTAGACGTCGCGCTGGCGGGCGCTGTAACGGCCGCCGACGGGCAGCGTCCGGGTGACGTCGGAGGCATAGTACTGGTACTCGCAACCGGCATCGATCAGCAGCAGTTCGCCGTCCTTCATCTGGCGGTCGTTGCTCCGGTAATGCAGCACGCAGGAATTCGGGCCGCTGCCGACGATCGGGTGATAGGAGATGTCGGCACGCCGGATATGGAACTCGTGCAGGATCTCCGCCATCACCTCATATTCCATGCGGCCGGGTGCGGTCACGGCCAGCGCCCTTCGGTGCGCAGCGCAGGCGATCTTTCCGGCGCGGCGCATCACGGCAAGTTCAGCGCGGCTCTTGAAAAGCCGCATTTCGTGTAACGGATGGTCGAGCGCCACGAACTCCTGCGGCGTGTGCAGGCCCTGCTTCGCCTGGGTGCGAAGATGGTTGACCCAGCCGATCACCCGCTTGTCGAACTCCGGGTGCGTGCCCATCGTGTAATACACGCGCGAGTTGCGCTCCAGCAGGCCAGGCAGGATGTCGTCGATGTCCTGGATCGGAAACGCATCGTCGGCGCCGTAATTCTTCACGGCGCCCTCCGGCCCGGCGCGCGTACCGTCCCAGACCTCCCGCGCCGGGTCGCGGTCGCGCACGAACAGGATGTATTCGCCCTGCCGCCGGCCTGGGAGCAGCACGGCAACCGCCTCCGGCTCCGGAAAGGCGGTCAGATAATGGAAATCGCTGTCCGGGCGGTAGAAATACTCCACGTCGCCATTGCGATTGCGAACGGGCGCCGCCGGCAGGATCGCAATGGCGTCCTTGCCCATGATCCGCATCAACTGGCGCCTGCGCCTTGCAAACTCGTCGTTCTTCATGCGGCCTTGCTCAGTGGATTGACGCGCCCGCCACCGGCCGCGATGCGCGCACCGCGGCCACCCGCGAGCACCCGTTTAGCGGCAGCGCCGAGCCCCGGCACGGCATTGGCGCCGACCGGCCAGCCGAGTCCGTCAAGGACGGCCGGTAATTGCCGGAATATCATGTCAGGCACGGTAGCTGCGAATGCTACTCTGCTGCAACAACGGACCCCAGCGTCGTCCGCGTTGACCCGCCTTGCACAGCGGTTTCATAATGACCCCATGGAAGACGCAGCCAACAAGCCGGGGCTCGAGCGCGAATTCAAGAAACTCGAGCGCCGCCTCGACGAACTGGTCGGTGCGGTGGCCCAGTTGAAGGAAGAGAATCGTGCGCTGCGCCAGCGCCAGGATTCATTGAGCGCCGAGCGGGCAACGCTGATGCAGAAGAATGAGCAGGTGCGGGCCCGCGTCGAGGCGATGATCGGCCGCCTGAAGGCGATGGAGAGTGGCGCATGACGGTGGATGTCAGTCGCGTCAGCGTGCGGATCCTGGAAAAGGACTACCACGTCGCCTGCCCGGCCGAGGAACGCGCCGCCCTGCTCGACTCCGCGGAGTACCTCAACCGGAAGATGCGCGAGATCCGCGACAGCGGCAAGGTGGTCGGCCTCGACCGCATTGCCGTAATGGCCGCCCTGAACATCGCGCACGACCTGCTGGAATCGCAGGGTCGCGACGATGGCACCGCCACCGACCTCGCCGCGCGGCTGAAGGCCATGCGCGAGCGGGTCGAGTCGGCGTTGACGCGCGCGCATCGCCTGGAGAACTGAAATGACGGCAGCTCGCGCCTGGCGCGAGCGCCACGATTTGGCGCTGCCTGCGGTGTTCGATGTGGGCCTGGGTACTCTCGACCCTAATGTGAAACACCCAGGAGCCTGGCTCAGCGGCAGTATTGTGCAAGTCCGCCTCGTAGCGGAAAGCCTTAAGTGTCGCGGCCTGCTCCACCTGTTGCTCCGGTTCGAGAGCAGCGGCTTGCAACGGCACATGCGGGTGGCGCCTCCTCGCTTCTCCGATGGCTGACAACGACCAGACCGCGCTGCGGCGGCGCCTGCGCGCCGCGCGCCGCGCCGTGGGTGCCGCGGAGCGGGTGGCGGCCGCGATCGCAGTCGATGCAGCGCTCGCGCGGCTGGGCTTGCCCCGGCCACGATCCCGCATCGCGGCCTTTCAGGCGACGGATGGCGAGATCGATCCGTCCGTCGTCATCCGCCGCGCACTCGCGCTTGGCTGCGAAGTGCGGCTGCCGGTCATCACTAGCCTCCGCGGACGGCGCATGCGATTCGCGCCCCACCCGGCAGCCACCGTGCACCCGCGGCCGGACGGCGACAAGGGACGCTGGCTGGATCTCGTGCTCGTGCCCCTGGTCGGCTTCGACGATGAAGGTAATCGGCTCGGGATGGGCGCGGGATTCTATGATCGACACTTCGCATTCCTGCGTCATCGCAGTGCCTGGCACCGGCCACTGCTGCTCGGCCTCGGATTCGAGCTGCAGCGCGTTGCAAACCTGCCCCCGAAACCGCGCGACGTGCCCTTGTGGGGTGTCGTAACCGAGCGCGGTGTCCATGGCCGCGCCGCGGCACTTATGCGTTGAAAAGCCGGGGGGAAAGGCTTGAGAAACGCTGGCTGATGAAGTCGGAGCCGGCCACCTTCGGCATCGACGACCTGGCCAGGGCCCCGCAGCGCACGGCGGCATGGGACGGCGTGCGCAACTACCAGGTGCGCAACATGCTGCGCGATGAATTCCGGCCCGGCGACCGTGCTTTCTTCTATCACTCGAGCTGCCGGGAACCCGGTATCTACGGAACCGTACGCATCGTGCGTGGTGGCCACCCGGATCCGACTGCATTCGATCCGGCGCACCCTCATTACGATGTGGGCAGTGATCCATCGGATCCGCGCTGGTACCAGGTGGAGGTCCGATTGCTGCGCCGGTTCGCGCGGCCGGTCCTGCTCGGGGTGCTGCGCAAACATTTCGCGGGCCCGCTGCAGCATCTGCTCGTGTTGCGTCGTGGCAACCGGCTGTCGATCACTCCGGTCACCGACGACGATTGGAATTTCATTCATCAGCTGGCCGGCGAGCGCCCCGAGTGACGTCGATGCCATGCGTGAAAACAAGTGGTTTCAGGCAAGGACTGAAATCCGCATCGTCATCACGGGAATGCGATCGCAAGGCGCCTTGACTGACTTGATCTCACGCGGGCGCGACGCGTTAAAGCGTTCCTGTGCGGCGCGTACGCGCGCGAAGCCCATACCCCTTGCTTGCAATCCCGTCAACCATGTATATACTCCGACCTCGGATTAACCCGACATGGAGATCCAACATGGCGACGAAGAAGAAGGGCAAGAAGAAGGCTGCGAAAAAGAAGTAAGGCCTTCTGCAGCGGGATCGGCGGTTGGCTGATCGATAGACCACCTGCCGCCGGTTCTCTGAAAGCTGAAACTGTGCCCGCGAAAGCGGGCACGGTTTTTTGCGGAGGACGGAGATGAACGTCGACGCGAAGAAGCAGGCAGCCGCACTCGCGGCGCTCGACTTTGTCGAGGACGGCATGCTGGTCGGGGTGGGTACCGGCTCGACGGTCAACCACTTCATCGCGGCGCTCGCCCGGCGCCGCAACCGCATCGCCGGCACCGTTTCCTCGTCGGCTGCCAGTACCCGGCTGCTGCGGGCGGCGGGCATCGAGGTCCTCGAGCTCAATGATGCCGGTGACCTGGCTGTCTATGTCGATGGCGCCGACGAAGCCACCCGCCATCTCGACCTGATCAAGGGCGGCGGCGGCGCGCTCACGCGCGAAAAAATCGTTGCGGCCGCCAGCCGCCGGTTCGTCTGCATCATCGACGACTCGAAGCTGGTGCCGATGCTCGGGCGATTCCCGCTGCCGGTCGAAGTGATACCGATGGCGCGTTCCCTCGTTGCCCGCAGACTCGTCGGGCTGGGCGGCCAGCCGGTCTATCGCGAGGGATTCACGACCGACAACGGCAACGTGATCCTGGACGTGCACAACCTGAAAATTCAGGACCCGGCTGCGCTCGAAGCCGAGATCGGCCTGCTGGCGGGCGTCGTCGCGGTCGGTCTGTTCGCGCGCCGCGGCGCGGACTTGCTGCTGGTTGCGGGTGAAGACGGCGTGCGGACCCTCAAGCGCTAGCCGCTGCGCGGCGACGCTCGGCGGCACGGATCGCGCCGCCGTCGAACCCACGGTTCGCATCCTGTCCCAACAAAGCAAGAGGGCTGGCCCTACGGGCCAGCCCTCTTGCTTTGTTGGCTGGGGGACTAGGATTCGAACCTAGGTTGACGGAGTCAGAGTCCGTAGTCCTACCGCTAGACGATCCCCCAATGCGGTTCGTCCGCAGGATTCCGACTCAGCGCTTGCTGAACTGCGTCCCGCGGCGGGCCTTGCGACGGCCGACTTTCTTGCGCTCGACCTCGCGCGCATCGCGCGTTACGAAGCCGGCGGCACGCAGGGGCTTGCGCAGCGTCTCGTCGTATTCCAGCAGCGCGCGCGTGATGCCGTGACGGATCGCTCCGGCCTGGCCGGTCACGCCACCGCCCTGGACCAGCACGCTGACGTCGAAACGATCGCTCATCTGCACGAGTTCCAGCGGCTGACGGACGATCATCCGGCCGGTCTTGCGGCCGAAAAACTCGTCGAGCGGACGGCCGTTCACTGAAATGGCGCCCTTGCCCGGCTTCAGGGTAACCCGCGCCGATGCGGTCTTGCGCCGGCCGGTACCTTTGTTTGCATTCAAGGCCATGTTCTAGTCCTGGTTTGTTGCTGGCCCGCGTTCAGGCGAGCTCGAGGGTTTTCGGCTGCTGTGCCGCGTGCGGGTGCTTGGGGCCCGCAAAGACGTGCAACTTCCTGAACATCTGCCGGCCCAGTATCGTCTTCGGCAGCATGCCCTTGACCGCGTACTCGATCGCCCGCTCCGGGTGCTCGTTCAGCAGCTTGCCGAGCGCCACCGTCTTGAGATTGCCCAGATAACCGGTGTGCTGCTGGTAGACCTTGTCACGCAGCTTGTTGCCCGTCACCGCCACTTTTTCCGCATTGATCACGATGATGTAGTCGCCGCAATCGACGTGCGGCGTGAATTCGGGCTTGTGCTTGCCGCGCAGCCGGAATGCGACCGCCGAGGCCAGCCGGCCCAGCGTCTTTCCGGATGCATCCACCAGGTACCAGTCGCGTTTCACGCGCTCTGGCTTCGCGAAAACCGTCTTCATCTTGGGCCCCTGGAAAGGGTCGGGTTCGAGAAAGGCCGGCAAGTTTACACAGATGCGATCGCATTGCAAAGCCGGCCGACCCCCGGCGCAAGTCATTGGCCGCATTGGGGAAGCGGCCGCGGCAAGCCTATATAATGTGCCTCGCATGACCGGCCGCTGCCTGACGCCCCTTGACCGCTTCCTCGAACTGGCCGATTCGGGGCTCCGGGCCAGTTTTGGCCGCCCGTCCGCAGCGCGCCCCACCCCGGGTCCAGCGGGCGCCGCGCCGCCCGACGGTGAAGCCCGGCGCCGCCACGTCGCCGGTCTCATGCGCGTCAATCACGCCGGCGAAGTCGCCGCGCAGGGTCTTTATCACGGCCAGGTCCTGACCGCGCGTTCCGCGGCGACCCGCGAAGCCATGCGGCGTGCGGCCGCCGAGGAAGGCGATCACCTGGCCTGGTGCCGCGACCGGCTCGAGGAACTTGGCTCGCGCACGAGCCTGCTGAACCCGATCTGGTATGCAGGCTCAGTTGCGATCGGCGCAGCGGCAGGACTGCTTGGCGATCGCCTCAGCCTCGGATTCATGGCCGAGACCGAAAGGCAGGTCGAGGGTCACCTGGACGGGCACCTCGAGCGGCTGCCCGCAGACGATCTGCGCAGTCGCGCAATCGTCGAGCAAATGAAGGAGGATGAAGTCGGCCATGGCCAGTCGGCGCTCGCGGCCGGGGGCGCGGAGTTGCCTGCGCCGGTGCCGCACTTGATGCGTCTGGTCGCCCGGTTCATGACCGGCACGGCCTATTGGATTTGAGCCGCACCCCGATTATGTCTTGCGGCCCGGACGAGCCTGTAATACAACGGCGGCCAAGACACGCGGCAACTCTGCCTCAGGGGAACATCATGGAAGAAGTCGTCAAACAGCTGACTGACATTCCGGCAATCAATCGATTCCTGAGCTACTGCCGGGTCCGCACGGTGCCATCCAAGACCGTGTTGATCCATGCCGGCGACCTGCCGGATGTCCTCTATTACATCATTCGCGGCTCGGTCGAGGTGATGATCGAGGATGAGGAAGGCAACGAGATGGTGCTCGCCTATCTCAACAAGGGACAGTTTTTCGGCGAGATGGGGCTCTTTTCTGACAGCCAGCAGCGCAGCGCCTGGGTGCGCACGCGGACCCAATGCGAACTGGCGGAGATGACCTACCCGCGCTTCCGTCAGGTGGCCGCGGAAAGTCCCGGTCTCGTATTCGAACTCTCGACCCAGCTCGCAACGCGCCTGGACCGCACCAATCGCAAGCTCGGCGACCTGGCTTTTGTCGACGTCACCGGGCGCATCGCGCACGCAATCATGGATCTTTGCGGTGAGCCCGACGCGATGACCCACCCACAGGGCATGCAGATCAAGGTTAGCCGCCAGGAGCTGTCGCGGCTGGTCGGCTGCTCGCGCGAAATGGCCGGCCGGGTTCTCAAAGTACTCGAGGAACAAGGCATCCTGACCGCACGCGGCAAGACCATCGTCGTGTTCGGGGCCCGACCCAAGGTCAAGGCCCGGCCGGCGCCGGAATTCGCCAAGGCCGCCGCGGCCAAGTAGGCCGAATCAGCCTGCCGCGATGGCCGCGCGCATGGCGCGGATCGTCGCCGCATAGTCCTTCGAGCCGAAGATCGCACTGCCTGCCACGAAGGTATCGGCCCCCGCACGCGCGATTGCGCCGATGTTGTCGAGCTTCACCCCGCCATCGATCTCGAGCCGCACGTCTCGACCACTCGCGTCAATCCGCTGTCGCGCCTCGGCAAGCTTGCCGAGCACCGGCTCGATGAACTGCTGGCCGGCAAATCCCGGATTGACCGACATCAGCAGCAGCAGGTCGATCTGCCCCAGCGTGTGATCAAGCCAGCCGAGCGGCGTGGCCGGGTTCAGCACGAGTCCCGGGCGACAGCCCGACTCGCGGACCAGCCGGATCGTTCGATCGACGTGCCGGCTGGCCTCCGGATGGAAACTGATCCAGGTAGCACCGGCTTCGGCGAATTCCGATACCAGCCGGTCCACGGGATCCACCATCAGGTGTACGTCGATCGGCGCCGTGACTCCGTACCGGCGCAGGGCCTTGCAGACCAGGGGCCCGATCGTCAGGTTCGGGACGTAGTGGTTGTCCATCACGTCGAAATGAATCCAGTCGGCACCGGCCGCGAGCACGGCATCCACTTCGGCGCCAAGTCGCGCGAAGTCCGCGGAAAGAATCGAAGGCACGATGAGCTGCGGCCGCATCGTCTTACTTTAGCCTATCGCATACCGCGTGATTCGCGGATCCGTTCCCAGGCCGCCTGGATCGCCTGGGTCTTCTGCTTGGCGACCTCGAGCATGGACTCGGGAAGGCCCCTGGCCACCAGCTTGTCCGGGTGGTTCTGGCTCATCAGCCGCCGGTACGCGCGCTTGACCTCGGCATCGCTGGCGTTCGGCGGCACATCCAGGACCTCGTAGGCTTCGGCGAGCGCATCGCGTCCAGCCGTCGCGCCGGGCCGGAATCCGCCGCGTGAATCCGCCCCGAAGCCCTGCAGGCGCAGCACGGTCTCGAGGTGCGCAAACTCGATCGCGCCGATGCTGAGCGCCGGCGCGATGCGCATGAGCGTCGCGCGCGTGGCGCCCTGCAGGCCGTCGCCCATCAGCGCCGCTCGCATCTGGACTTCCATGAACATGCGCAGCAAGTCGCCACGGCCGCGGCAGACGGTGACCAGTTCCTCGAGCGCCGCCGCAAGCTCGAATGCGTTGTCCTTGCCCTGCGTGTAGCAGTCGATCGCCGCATGCGTGTCCGCCTCAGTCAGCTTGAACTGGCGGAAGATGCGGCGTGCCGCACCGATATCCTGCTCCGACACTCGGCCGTCGGACTTCGCGACGTGACCCATGACCGTGAAGGCCGTGCGGAAGAAGGTTGACCGCACGAGCGCCGGGTCGACACGCGGCCCCATCGAGGCCCGCGCCGAATGTTGGTCATAGAGGTGGCCCAGGATCAGTCCGATCAGCACACCCAGCGGCCGGCGGCTGAGGATGAACCCCAGCAATGCGCCGACCAGCTTGCCGATCCAGTTCATCGCCACTTCCTTGACTGCCGGAATGCGCGGCTGCAAGATTCCGCGCTCCCGAACTGGCGCGCCCGGGCGCCATCGTATCAAGAGCCTTCGCCGCATGGACCAGAGTCCCCTGTTCGAATCCCGGCTCTCCGGCCTCAAGCTGGTTCATCGCGGCAAGGTGCGGGACAACTACGCCATCGACGATGCGCGCCTCCTGATCGTTGCGACCGACCGGCTCTCCGCCTTCGACGTCGTGCTGCCGGACCCGATCCCCGGAAAGGGCCGTGTGTTGACGACGATCTCCAATTTCTGGTTCGCACGAACCAGGACGATCGTCGCGAATCACCTGACGGACGAGCCGCTGTCGAAATGCCTGCACGATCCTGCGGAACTCGCGATGCTGGAGGGCCGCGCGGTCATCGTCCGCCGCTTGACGCCATTGCCGGTAGAAGCGGTGGTCCGCGGCTACCTGATCGGTTCCGGCTGGAAGGACTACCAGCGCCAAGGCGCGGTCTGCGGAGTCCCGCTGCCGGCTGGCCTGGCCCTGGCGGCGCGGCTTCCGGCGCCGATCTTCACGCCGGCGACCAAGGCTGCCGCCGGGCAGCACGATGAAAGCATCAGCTACGCCCGGATGCAAACGATAATCGGCGCGACTCACGCGGCGCGCGTGCAAGAGCTCGCGCTTGCCCTGTACGCGCATGCCGCCAGCTACGCGCTCGGCCGCGGCATCATCATCGCCGACACCAAGTTCGAATTCGGTCTCGACACTGGCGGCCGTGTCGTGCTGATGGATGAGGCGTTGACCCCGGATTCCTCGCGCTTCTGGCCGGTGGATTCCTATCGCGAGGGCACGAGCCCGCCTTCCTTCGACAAGCAGTACGTGCGCGATTATCTGGAGACGCTCGCCTGGGACAAGCGGCCGCCCGGGCCGCGCCTTCCGGCCGAGGTCATCGCGAAGACCGCGGAAAAATACCGTGAGGCAGAGCGACGCCTGATCGGCTGACCCAGGGCCGGCGCATTGCGGGCTCTTGCGCCCTGTGCCACGCTGCCGCGATGACCGTGAATCTGGATCCGCGCCGGCGCGCCGAGCAGCTGCTGTTCGACCGCCACACACCGCTGCCGCTGAAGCCGGCCGAATGGCTGCTCGGTGTGCTGCGCTTCCCCTATGCGCTGATCCGCGACCTGTTGACCGGCGAGCTCAATCTGCGGGCAATGGGGCTCGTTTACACGACGCTGCTGTCGGTCGTGCCGCTGGTGGCGTTTGCCTTCGCCGTGTTGAAGGGACTCGGCGTGCACCGCGACCTCGAGCCGCTGCTCTACGAGTTCCTGCGGCCGATCGGCGAGCGGGCCGGCGAGTTGACCGCGCAGATCATGACCTTCGTCGAAAACATCCGCGGAGGTGTACTGGGCTCGGTAGGCCTCGCCTTCCTGCTCTACACCGTGGTCGCCACGATTCAGAAGCTGGAAAGCGCCTTCAACTTCGCCTGGCATGTCGAACGGCCGCGCTCGCTGATGCGCCGCATCAGCGAGTACCTGAGCCTGATGGTCATCGGGCCGGTGTTCCTGGTCATCGCCTTCGGCCTGCTCGGCGCCGTCGCCGAACACCAGGCGATGCACTGGCTGACGGGCCAGGAGCCGATCGGGGCGATCATCCGTGGACTGGGCGTCGCGGGACCCTACCTGTTCGTGACTGGCGTGTTCACGTTTCTCTACGTATTCGTGCCCAACACGCGCGTTCGACTCGTGCCCGCGCTGGCCGGTGGCGTCTCCGCTGGCGTGCTGTGGGCCATGAGCGGCGTGATCTTCGCGCAGATCGTCGCGGCCTCCACGCGCATGGTCGCGATCT
>Ga0209108_10002756_pt1 | contig 10031 bp, 7 predicted proteins | sample Rifsed10ft1_FD_184003 | JGI IMG/M metagenome (GOLD analysis project Ga0209108, IMG submission 184003) | Soil microbial communities from Rifle, Colorado, USA - sediment 10ft 1 (version 2) | ecosystem: Environmental > Terrestrial > Deep subsurface > Rock core/Sediment | place: Rifle, Colorado...
CCGCCCGCAGCGATCGGGGAGTCGTGGTCGACGGCAGCGATACCCTCGGCTTGGACGGCGGGCGGATCCGCTACCACTTCACCTCCTTCCATCTCAGCTGACCGCCGGCGGCGGCCGGCACACCGCGGTAGACTCAAGCCGGCGCTGTTGCCATTGCGATGACCATCGATCAGACGGTCTCCTGGTTGGCTTGGACCCTGGTGCTCACCGGCCTGGTGCTGGGAGTCGTCGCCGTCCGGCGTGTGTTCCAGACCGGGCGCCTGCGCTACTACCTGCTGCGCCGCGAGCAGGCTGCCGGGGCCTGGCGGCTGCTGCTGGTGGCGGCGGCGGTGATCCTGGCTTCGATCGTCGTCTTTGCCTTCGGGCGCCCGGCGGCCTATGTGGTCTTCCCTCCGACGCCGTCGGTCACGCCGACGCGAACGACGACCTCGACCCCCACGATCACGCAATCCCCGACGATCACCGTCACGCCCAGTATCTCGGTGACGCCGTCCGTGACTCCCACGGCGACGGTCTCGGTCACCCCGATGCTGCCCGAGTCCCTGCTCCTGCTCTACCAGGACGACATCACGCCCCAGCCGGATGCGATCCTCAGCCCGATCCTGGTGGCCACCAGCCTGACGGGCTTCAACATCCCGATCGACCCGGCCGAAGCTTTCGACAATCCCGTCGGCCGGTTGTACGGGGCGTTCAGCTACGATCACATGAGCGACGGCGTACGCTGGGTCGCCTTCTGGTATCGCGACGGCGAGGTGATTTGCTTCGAATCCAATCCCTGGGACGGAGGCACCGGCGGCTATGGCTATACCGATTGCCTTCCTGAAGGGGGCTGGCCCGAAGGAGAGTACGAGATCCAAATCTTCATCGGGACGCAGTGGCAAGTCTCGACGCGGTTCCAGATTCGCGGATCGCCACCCACGGCTACCGTGTCTCCTTCGCCCACACCCTAGATCTTCGGGCCTCCCTGAGCCCGACTCCGGTCGGCATGACGGTCCGTGGTTCGAAGGGGGACGTCTCCGTCCGCCAGAAGCAGAGGACCACCTTTCCATCCGGCGGTTCATTGGCAGACCTTAAGAATGCATGTATAATTCTCGATAAGGCAGCCGGAGATCGCATGGGGCTGCCGTTGTGTCCCTGGGCCCAGCTGGATGACATCTTCGACAATCCTCCTGATCGAAAGTGGACGCGCCAGCGCACCGTCGCTGGCGCCTGTTCTGGAGAAGAAGGGTTATCGAGTTCACGTGCAGCACCGCATCGATGGGGCGGTCAGCCATGCCCAGAAGGACGAACCCGATCTGGTCGTGCTGGATGCGGCCTCGATGCAGGCCAGCGGGGCGCGCATGTGCCGGGCGCTGCGATCCGGATTGAACGGCGTCCCGATCCTGCTCGTCTCTCCGAAGGGGACCGACCCCGATACCATTCATGGAGCGAGCGTCGTCCTCGTCCAACCGTTCACCCCCCGCAAGTTGATCAACCGTGTGACGCGCCTGCTTCCCGGCGATACGCGTTACACGCTCGAGATCGGTCCGATCCGGCTCAATCTCGCCCAGCGGACGGTGCGTTGTCTGGGACGCGAGTCGCGGTTGACGCCGAAAGAGGCCCGCCTGCTGGAGGTCTTCCTGCAGAATCCAGGCAAACTCCTGACGCGTGCCTCGTTGATCCGGCAGGTCTGGCACACGGATTACACCGGCGATACGCGGACGCTCGATGTGCACATGAGCTGGTTGCGGCGCGCCCTGGAGCCGGACCCGAATGAACCCCGCTTCCTGAAGACCATTCGAGGCATGGGCTATCGCCTGGACCTGCCGGGCTGACACGCCGGCAGGCGGGCCGGGGAAGGACCAGGCGCACCCGTGGGTGCGCCTTCGATTCATATCCCGCTTGTGTGGCTCAGGTCAGCGGCGACGGCGCAACGCGCGGCTCGTCGATCTGGATGGAGGCACGCGCACGCCAAGGTGCGCGGTGTAAATTCTCCCGCCAAGGTCGGCGGCGCGCAGGCCGATCTGGTGGAGGCCCGGGCGCGCCACGCGGCGGCTGAGGGAGGGCAGGGGGGCGTCGGCGCGCCAGGGCCGCGCCGCGCGGCCGAGGCTGTTGAAGGTCTTCCCGTCATAGTCCCAGTCGACCTCGAGCCATTGAAATCGTTTGCGGCCCCCGGCGCGGACGGTCAGCTGCGAGTCCTTCACCGAAGCATGCACGAAGGGTTCCAGCGGCCTCGTCTCGGCCGGGCCGTCCGAGATCCACTCGAGACTCTCACCGGGGCATTCGAGCATCAGACGGCGGTAAGCCGTGGCGCACGCCAGCGCGGCGCTGTCGCAACCGATCCAGCGTCTGCCATGCCGCGCCGCGGCCAGCAGGGTCGTCCCGGACCCGCAGAAGAAGTCGGCTACAAGATCGCCCGGCTTGCTTGAGGCCAGGACGATGCGCTCCAGCAGGGCGATCGGTTTCTGGGTCGGGTACCCGGTGCGCTCCTTGTGCAGACGGGCGACAACCGGGAAGAACCACCAGTCCTCCGGAACTTTGCCGCGCTTCAGGTTGGGAATCTTCCCGAATCCCGCTTTCGGCGAACTGGCAAAGGCCTTGATCGTCGAAGGGTCGTACGGCACGCGGACTGCGTCGGCGTTGAACGTGTACCGGGTCGACTTCGTATAGGCGAGAAGGGTGTCGTGCTTGCGGGAGAAGGCGGTCCGAATCGGGGACGGCCCGTGGTAGGCCCAGACGATCTCGTTGAGCAGCCGATCCTGTCCGAAGATCTCGTCCAACAGGACCCGGAGATACGCGGCGTTGTGCCAGTCGAGATGGACGTACAAGGTTCCGCTGGCGGCCAACAGTCGGTGGATCAGGACCAGGCGCGGGCTCAACATGTCGAGGTAGGCTGCCCGGTCCGACCAGCGGTCGTCGTAGCCGGCCTCCGTCGCCCAACTCTCCGGCCGACGCGAGTCCTCTCGCGCGCCGACGCGCGCGGTGTAGCTCCTTCCCGAATGAAAGGGCGGATCGATGTAGATCAGATCGATCCGCCCTTCGAGTTCTTTGAGGAGCGCCGTCATGACGGCTAGATTGTCGCCGTGGATCAACCGCCCAACTGCGGAGCCGCCAGCTGCCGGGGGGACGCGGACCTGGCGAACCAGTCGAGCCGGCCGGGTCGCAGCTGGCGCAGCGGCCTCCCAGGCGAGGCGGACCGGCCGGGCTCGCCGTTGCGCCATGTCCTGGCGGGCTACTTGGCGCCCAACCGCTCGGCCAGGACTTCCTTCAGCGTGGGCTGGCCGATCTCCTGGAGCTCGTAGCGGATGCGCTGGGACGGCTTGTTCAGATCGAGCAGGCGGCCCAGGTCGATCGGTGTGCCGATCAGCACCAGGTCGGCCTGGGCGTTGTTGATCGTCTGCTCGAGCTCGCGCACCTGCGCCTCGCCGTAGCCCATCGCCGGCAACACGCTGCCGGTGGTCGGGTACTTGGCGTAGGTCTGGGCGATGCTGCCGACGGCATAGGGCCTCGGGTCGACGATCTCGGCCGCGCCGAAGCGGCGGGCGGCGACCCAGCCGGCGCCGTAGGCCATCTCGCCGTGGGTCAGGGTCGGCCCGTCTTCCACGACGAGGACGCGCTTGCCGCGGATGGCGGCAGCGTCGTCGACGAAGATCGGCGAGGCGGCTTCGATGACGGTGGCCGTCGGGTTGAGTTGAGCCACGTTGCTGCGGACTTCCAAGACGCCTTCGGCGCTGGCGGTGTCGACCTTGTTGATCACGATGACGTCGGCCATCCGGACGTTGGCCTCGCCCGGGTGGTAGGCGATCTCATGTCCAGGCCGGTGCGGGTCGACGACGACGATGTGCAGGTCGCTGCGGTAGAAGGGGAGGTCGTTGTTCCCCCCGTCCCACAGAATGACGTCGACTTCTTTCTCGGCCAACCGCAGGATCTTCTCGTAGTCGACTCCGGCGAAGACCAGGAGGCCGGCCGCCAAATGGGGTTCGTACTCTTCCCGCTCCTCGATGGTGCAGTCGGCGGCTTCCAGGTCGTCATAACTGGCGAAGCGCTGCGCCGCCTGGCGCGCCAGGTTGCCGTAAGGCATCGGGTGGCGGATGGCGGCCACTTTCTTCCCGGAGCCTCTCAGGATTTCGGCCACGCGGCGGCTCGTCTGGCTCTTGCCGCTGCCGGTGCGCGCGGCGCAGACGGAGACGACCGGCCTGGTGGAAGCGATCTCAGTACTGTGTCGTCCGAGCAGGACGAAGTCGGCCCCGGCTGCCAACACCTGGGAGGCCTTGTGCATCACGTAGGTGTGGGGGACGTCGCTGTAGGCGAAAACGACCTGGTCGACCTTGAGGTCGGCGATCAGGCGCACCAACTCGGCCTCCGCATAGACCGGGATGCCCTTGGGATACTGGGTCCCGGAGAGCTCGGGCGGGTAAAGCCGCCCCTCGATGTTGGGGATCTGCGTGGCGGTGAAGGCGACCACCTGGACTTCGGGGTTCTGCCGGTAGGCGACGTTGAAGTTGTGGAAATCGCGGCCGGCGGCACCCATGATCAGGACGTTCTTCTTCGGCATGGTTCTGCGCTCTCCTGGCGTGGACGGCTCGGGTTTACATCTGTTCCGGTGTGGCAATGACCAGCAGGCGCAGCGCGTTCTCCAGCGTCTGGCGCACGGCGCGGGTCAGGTGCAGCCGGCTGGTCCGGATCGACTCGTGGGGCGCCTGCAGCACGGGATCGCTGTGATAGAAGGCATGGAAGGCGCGCGCCAGTTCGTAGACGTAGTTGGCCACCAGCAGCGGCTTGTATTCGTCGGCCGCCTGGCGCACCACATCCGGGAAGCGCGCCGTCCAATCGATGAGACCGACTTCGTGATGCGACAGCTCCCGGTCGAACGTCGGGTGGGGCGGAACCTCGCCCGCCTTGCGCACGATGCCCGCCGCGCGCACAGCGGCGTTCTGCAGGTAGGGCCCGGTCTGGCCGTCGAAGCTCAGGGCGGATTCCCAGTCGAAGACGATGTCCTTGGTGCTGTCGACCGACAACAGGGCATAGGCCAATGCTCCCAGGCCGACCTGGGAGGCCACGGCCGGGCGCTGGGCGGCGGGCATGTCCGGGTTCTTCTCGGCAATGACGGCTTCCACCCGCCGCATGGCCTCGTCGGTGACATCCTTGAGGAAGATGACGTTGCCCCGACGCGACGACATGGCGCCCTCGGGCAGGGTCAGGAAGCCGTAGGCCAGGTGGTGGCACTTGGCCGCCTGCGGAAAACCCCACAGTTCGAGGATCTTGAAGGCCTGTTGGAAGTGCAGCGACTGCCGCACGTCGACGACGTAGATCGAACGGTCGACACCGTATTGTTCGAACTTCACCCGCGCCAGCGCCAGGTCTTTGGTCAGGTAGAGGGATGTGCCGTCGCTCCGCAGCAGGACCGCCGTCCGGTATTTCTCCTTCTTCAGACCCAGCTTCTCGTCGATGCGGACGATGACCGGGCCGCCGGTCGGCCGCTCATCGTCGGCGATGCCCTGGGCGATCAGCTCCTCGACCATCTGCTTGGAGGAGTCTTCCACCTGGCTCTCGTAGAAGAAGACGTCCATGTGGATGTCGAGCGTTGCCAGGATCTCGTTTAGTTCGTCCAGGCTCCACTGGCGCGTTTTCTCCCAGAGGCGGCGCACTTCGGGATCGCCTTCGCTCCAGCGCAGGAGCATCTCTCTTCGCTCCCGGTCGTAGCCTTCGCGCCGGGCGCGCCCTTCGGGGGTCTCGTCTTTCTTCGGCTCGAGCAGGGCCGTGGCCTCGGCGTAGATCGCCGCCAGCCAGCGGCCGCGCTCGTGCACACCTTGGGGCTCTTGTCCCGCGTAGAACCTGGCATACGCCCAGACGCACGTGATCACGCCCAGGCCGATGTCGCCGGGGTAGGAGGCGCGCACGGTGTCGAACCCGGAGAATTCGACGATGCGGGCCAGCGATTCGCCGAGGATCGCCGTGCGGGCGTGGCCGATGTGGATCGAGTGGTGGGTGTTGGGCTGCGCGTATTCGACCATCACCCGTTCACCGCGCGGCGGTCCGCTCCCGTAGTTCGTCCCGGCCTGTTCGACCTCGGCGACCACGCGGGCGGCGAAGACGGCCGTCTCGAAGTACACGTTCAGGTAGCCACGGTCGGCTTCGATCCGGCTGACTCCGGGCGGGGGACGCAGCGAGGGGGCGACCTTTGCCGCCAATTCGGCGGCGCGCGCCGGGATCGGGCCCACCGGACCGGAGCGCGCCTCGGCGGCGGCGGCCTGGAAGCAAACCGGGCTGCCCAGCCCCCACCGGCCGGCATAGGGAATCGGGGCAAAGGCGATCGGACCGGGGACGGGGGCTCCGGCGGACTCGAGCGCCTGCAAGATCTGCGCTTCGATCGCGCTTCGTTCGGATTCGAACACGGGCCCTCAGGGAAGGCGCGGGATTATAGCATGCGGCCTTAAGCAGAAGGACCACGACCGTCCGCAGGACGACCGTGGTCCGCATGCGATGGGAGGCCGCCGGCTATTTCTTGGCGCTCGGCATCTTCGCCAGCTGTTTTTGCAACCGGCTCTTGCGACGGGCGGCGTTGTTGCGATGCAGGACGCCCTTAGAGGCGGCCCGATCGAGCTCCTGGATGGCCGACTTCACCGCCACCTCGCCGGCATTCCGGTCGCTGCCTTCGACCGCCTGCCGGGCCGACCGCACGCTCGAGCGCGCCCGGGTCCGAATCCGGGCGTTGCGCACTCGGCGCCGACTGTTTTGGCGGATCCGCTTCTTGGCCGACTTCGTGTTTGCCAACCGTTCCTCCCGGCCCCGCATCCTGGCAGAGCCAATCTGCCTATTCTAACGGTCGCCCGGCCTGCTGTCCAGGGCCCAGGTGGAGTTGGGGCGGTCGGCCCGTGTAGAGGGATTGACGCTTCGACTGCGGGCAGACGCCTCAGCGGCGTCAGCCCCCGGGTTCGCGCTTCGACTGCGGGCATACGCCTCAGCGGCGTCAGCCCTCCGCGCTGCGCGGAAAGGTGTCTCGATAGAAAAGAGAACCGACCTCCCTGAGCGGAGGCCGCCCCGTGCGATGGGTGCCAGGGTACCTTCCTGCGGCCGCAGTCGAAGGGCCGACGCTATCGCTCACTGCGACAGAGTCTCGCCGCAGCGCTGAGCGTACCAGGCGGCCTCGGATTCGTAGTTCTCCGCGGCAAACCGGGCCGCCTGGTCGCCAATGTCCGCCGCCTGCTGCAGGTTGACGGTCGCCGAAGGGCTCCACGCGCGCGGCAGGACCATCAGCGGGTCGCCGGCCGCCTGCTCCTCCACGCCCAACGGGACCCAGTCGAAGAGCAGCGGGCCGCGGGAGTAGGCCGTAAACCCAAGTTGGTAGCCCTCCTCCCGCGCGATTTCGACGCTGCGAGGCGTGAAGTTTCCTCCCGGCCAGATGAAGGCGATCGGGCGGGTGCCGAAATGCTCCTCCAGGATCGGGATCGGCCCGGCGATCTCCTGACGCACCTCCTCCTCCGGCATCCCCGCGACGATGTAATGGTGGTCCAGCCCGTGCGACTGCACGTCGAGCCGCCCGCCCGCCGCCAGGCCCTCCATCGTCGACCACAGGCTCGGCCTGGTGTCCCCGATGATCCAGCCGAGGGTGACCGTCCAGTCGAAGGCCTCGGCCACCGGCAGGACGTACTCGGCCACGACCCCCGGGCGGCGATCATCGACGATCAGGACCATCGAGCGCGGCGGGATGCGGGCGTTGTCGGTCAGGAAGGCGATCAGTTCGGAGGTCGTGATCGTCTCGAAGCCGAGTGCGCGCGCCAGGTCGACCGTCGTTCGGAAGGTGTCGGTGCTGACGGTGACGTTGTCGGCGATCATGCGCGCAGGATCGCGGATCGAGTGATACATGATCGGCAGGACGACGGTCCCCGGAGGGCTGCCGTCGGGATCCCAACGCTTGCGCATGGCCTCGCACGCGTCGGCGATGTAGGATTGAGAGTCGACGCCGGGACGCAAGCCCGTCGCGGTGAAAGAGGGGGGTGCCGGGAGTGTCGCCAAGGGAGTGGTGGAAGGGGAAGGAGTCCGTGTCGAGGGGGGTCGTGCCGTAGCCGTCGGGGCGGGAGGCGAAGGCATCGCCGTCGGCGAGACCGCCAGGGCAGGCCGGGCACAGGCGGCGGTCAAGCCGCCGAGCGCCAACAACAGGACCGACCGGAGGCCGACGGGCAGCGAACTCCGGCCGGCGCGGTTGCCTGCTTTGGTGGGACTCATGTGTGTTCCATCCGGCTGGTCCGACTCTAACATCAACCCGATGCGCGATTCCCGAGTGAGAATTCGTCTATACGGACTTCGGGTCGGGCAGGCGTCAGGGCGTCGGCGTGGCGGTTTGGGTCGGCGGAGGTGTCTGGCTGGGCGTGGGGCTGAGGGTTGCCGTACGTGTGGGCCCTTCTCCGGTCAACTCGAGGATATGCGCCTGGGCCAGGGCCTTGGTCTCCGGATGCGCGTTCTCGACGGCCAGGAGCAGCCGCCAGTTGGAGAGGGCGTCGGCGATGCGGGGCGGGGTGGTGTCCTCGAAGATCATCCCCAGCAGGGCGTAGGCTTCGCCTCTCTTTTGATCGCGGATGACCGGATCCTTCTCGTCCTTGATGGCGTCGCCCAGGGCTGTGTTGGCCGCTCCGAAGGCCGCCACCATCTGCTTCAGGCCGTAATAGGAGCGCGCCGTCCCGTATTGGATCTCCCAACTCGATCGTCCGAAGCGTAACGCCTGGGCGAAATCGTCCAGCGCCGCCTGGTACTGTCCGCGTGAATTCTGCACGTAGCCGCGGACGAGATAGGCCATCGACGAACGCTCGTTGAGCGCCAGGGCGTCGTTGGCCGAGCCGAAGGCGCTGTCGTACTGGGCGACCCCCAGGTGGGCCCGCGCCAGGTAGGCATGCCCCACGGGATCGTCGGACCGATACAGCAGGTAGGTCTGAAGCGGCCACAGCGCGGCGTTGTAGAGCCCATTCTCGACGTACGCCTGGCCCAGCACGAGATATCCCAGCAGATGGGTCGGATCGTTGGCGCTGCCCTCGATGGCGTTCCTCAGCGCGTCCGAGTAGAAGGTGCGATTGAGCTGCGCCTGCGCGCGGCGAATGTAGGCCTCTGGCTCGGTGACCCCGGCAGCGATCGCTTGCCCCATGAGCTCGTCGACTTTCTCCCATTGGCGCCGCCCGGCGTAGAAATCGGCCGATTCAAAGTAGGCCGGCACCAACAGCGGGTCGGCCCGGATGGCATTGGCGAAGTCGACGGCGATCACGTCCGGCGAAAGCGACTGCAGCACGCGGGCCCGGCCGAGGTAGGCCGGGGCGAAGCCAGAGTCGATCAGGACTGACTGATCGAAGGCGTCGACCGCCTGCCCCGGACGCCCAAGACCCATGCTGGCCTGTCCCAGGAAGAAGTAGGCGTCCACCGCCCTGGGTTCGAGGTCGAGCACCTGCCGCATGAACTCCGCCGCCTGTTCGAAGTCGCCCCGTTGCAGTGCGGCGATCCCCGCCCCATACGCCTCGTATTGCGGCCGGGGGGTCAGGGCGAGCATCTGCGTGGGGGTCGGCGTCGACTCGACCAGGAAGGCCAGGGGCGTCCCAGCCAGTTCCGGCGGGACGGGGGTTCGCAGAATACGGGTTTCGATGGGTATCGGAGTCAGCGTGACGGTCGGGGTGATCGTCGGCGGGGCCAGGGTGAGTGTGGCCGTCGTGGCCGGCGCCAGCACCGGCGCCAGAATCGTCCGCGCCGGGCCCGCGAGGAGCAGCAGGATCTGGAAGACGGCCGCCACGCCGAACAGGCCGAGGACGATCAGGACCACCGCCCTCCACGGAAAGAGGAACCCATCGCCGCGGGCCGCCGGCCGGGCGACGGCGGCCGTGGAGGCCGTCTGGCGGCGGGCGATCTTGATCGCCGAGGCCAACTCCGCCTCTTCCGGGTTGCGCGCGCCCAGAATCACCAGGCCGCGCAGCGCGGCGCGGTTGGAGGGGTCGAGCTTGAGGGCCGATTCGAGGCAGTAGATCTTCTCGCGCTCGCTGTCGACGACCGAACTCATCCAAATCCAGTACTCGGGA
>Ga0209108_10002758_pt1 | contig 10028 bp, 9 predicted proteins | sample Rifsed10ft1_FD_184003 | JGI IMG/M metagenome (GOLD analysis project Ga0209108, IMG submission 184003) | Soil microbial communities from Rifle, Colorado, USA - sediment 10ft 1 (version 2) | ecosystem: Environmental > Terrestrial > Deep subsurface > Rock core/Sediment | place: Rifle, Colorado...
CATTGCGGATGGCGATGGGGGCCTGCGTCGTGTCCCACACGGTGAGTTTCCCGGCGCGCGCCTCCCACTGCGCCACGATGCCCCGGTTCTCCATCGCCGAGGCCGCGCCATGGTCGTAAAGGAATCGGCGCTTGACGACCAGATCGGCTTTGGCGCGCGCTTCCGCGTAATCGCCGCCTTTGCGTTGTATCACGTGCGCGCCGATGTTCGATCCCACGTCTTCGTGAACCAGCGCCGAGCCGGGGGCCAGCGCCTGCTCCAGGCCGACGACCGCCGGCAGCGAGTCAAAGTCCGCCACGATGTCGCCCAGCGCGTCCTCGGCGAGGTAACGGCTCTCGGCGATGACGGCCGCAATCGGCTCGCCCATGAACCGGACTTTGTCTTTGGCGAGCGGAACCTGCGTGCGCTCGTTGAAGACGCGGCCCTCGACGGGCGGCGGCGGCACGAGGAGCGGACCCGGCTTCCAGTAATCGCCGAGGTCGGCGGCGGTGTACACCGCGACGACGCCCTTGCGCGCCAACGCCTGCGACACGTCAATGCGCTTGAGGCGCGCGTGCGCGTACGGGCTGCGCAGGAACGCGGCGTGCAGCATGCCCGGGAGTTCCACGTCGTCCACGAACAGCGCCTGCCCGGTGAGCAGACGCGGGTCTTCGTTGCGTTTGATCGGTGCGCCGAAGTAACGGGTAGCCATTGTCTCTCCAACACTGATCACTGATGACTGATCACTTTCCCAGTTATCAGTGATCAGTCATCAGTGTGGGTCATCTGCGCCGTTTTGTCGCGGATCGCTTCGCCGCGGGGCGGCTGGCGCGGGCGGGCTTCGCCGTCTCTTCCTCGACAAACGCCACCGCGCGGCAGAACGCCGCCTCGCCGCCCTTGAATTTCCACGGGAACGCGCCGAGGATCAGCCGCCGGTTGTGCAGTTCCTTCTTCCCGATGTCGCCGCCGAGGTTTTCGACGTGGATGCAATCGTGCGGGAACAGCGCGTTGTGGGTGAGCTGGTAGGCCGAATCGGGGAAGAGCTCGTCAATCCTGTTCTTGCCGAACTTCTCTTCGCACTTGCGGCGCACCTTCTGCCAGTGCTCCAGCCCGCCCTTGCCGAGGAAGCGGCCAATCGGCAGGTTCATCGGGTGGTCGGTGGAGATCATGTCCACGCCCCAGATGTGAATCTTCTTCTTCAACAGCCAGTCGCAGATGCTATAGTGCGGGCCGGGGTGGCGGTGGATGTATTTCTCTTCGTCGCCGTCGGGGCTGAGGAAGGAATACTTGTGCCAGCCGGTGTGGATGAACAGGATGTCGCCTTCGCGAATCTCGGCGCGGGCTTCGAGGTCGGCGGGCGTGAAGAGGGCGAGGTCGTCGCAGAGGTCGCTCACGTCCACGATCACGCCGGGGCCGTAGCACCATTCGATCGGGATCAGATCAATGGTCTTGCCCTTGGTCACAAAGTGGCGCGGCGCGTCGAGATGCGTGCCCATGTGGTTGGAGGTCATGATGTACTGCGCGTTGACGCCCTGCTCGGCCTTGCGCTTGATGTACTTGACCTCGAAGGGCGGGTAGAACGGCCAGAACGAGCAGTCCTGGTTCAAGTCTTGAGAGAGGTCGTAGATTTTCATGATTTTTCTCCTCGGTAGTTGAGTAATCCCGTGATCAGTGATAGGTCATCAGTGATCAGTGGTGAAGTATTCGGCGGATGGTTCACGAAGGGCATGAGCACGCTCGCCACAAAACAGGTCGGCCTTTGCCATCATTCCAGCGAGAAGTCGTCCGATTTCTTCACACCTCTGTCTCAACGAGAGTGCGATCTCCTGGGGCACGTAGGTGCAATCGGCAACGGTGTCAACCCAATGCTGAGTTTCCTGCTGTTCGCCATCAGCATCCGTCAATTTACTGACGAAGTGTTTTTCATACCGCCGTTTTGCCCACGCTTCTGCAATCTGCGCCCCAACAGCGCGAGAAGATCGCCTGATTTGATCCGTCAGCGAAAACATCTCCTCCTTCGGAAACTTTGCCGACAGTCGGAAGATCTCGCGCGAGAGTTCCCTTGCTTTTTGATACACTATCAGATCACGGAAACTCTTCGCGTGCGGCAAAGCCTCCATAGATCCCTCCTCACTGGTTACTGATCACTGATGACTGATCACTACAGCTGGTACTTCTCCGCAAACGCCACCACCGCATCTTCAAAAATCTTCATCGGCGGCCTGACAAGCCCAGCGCCAACTTGCCCCACCCCCGCCTGCTTGTGCGCGATGCCGGTGTTGACGCGCGGCAGGATGCCCTTCTCGACGACTTTGCGGATGTCAATCCCGGTCGGCGTGCCGCGGAATTCAAGCGACGGAATGGTGAAGTGCTTGTGCTCGGCCACGGTGATCTCGTACATTTCCAGCGTCGCGTTCACCGCGTCTTTGGGCGTGCTGCCGACGAAGGTGACGATCGCGGGCGCGGCGGCCATCGCGAACCCGCCGATCCCGGCCGTCTCGGTGATGGTGCTGTCGCCGATGTCGGGGTTGGCGTCGGCGGCGGTGAAGCCGGGGAACCACAACCCTTGCGGGACTTCGCACGGCGCGGTGAACCACCGGCCGCCCAGCCCGCTCACCCGAATCCCGAAGTCCGTCCCGTTGCGCGCCATCGTGCTCACGACCGTGCTGCCCACGACGTCGTGCGCCGCGTCGGCCATTGCCTTGCACGCCGCCATCACCGGGTTGAGCACGCTCAGCGCGTTGTCGCCGAGGAACTTCAACACTTCACTTTCGACCGCGCTGTCTTTCGTCACTCTGGCGATCAGCGGCGAGAGCCATTTCAGGTAGAGCAGCGACCCGGCCTTGTTGCGGTTGTGGCCCTCGTCGCCCATGTGCATCGCCTCGGCGATCAGCGCGCGTACGTCCAACCCCTCGCCGCTGGCTGCCAGCGCGTCGGCCAGTGCCGGCCCCAGCACGTCGTTCATCCAGCGCAGTTTTTTCAGCACCTCCTCGCTGTACGCGCCGTAGCGCAGGACTTTGCCATAGCCTTCGTTCAGATTGGAATACGATTTGTTGCCGTGGATGATGTTTTCGACCACGTACACTTTCATCGAGGCCGAGGTCACCCCGGCCATCGGCCCGACGGCGCCGTGCTCGTGACAGGGCGCGAATTCAACTTCGCCCTTCTCGGCCATCGCCATAGCCCGCTTCTCATCTTTCGCCAGCCCCTCGAACAACAACGCGCCGATCACGGCCCCGCGCAATGGCCCGGACATTCTGGCCCACTCGATGGGCGGCCCGGCGTGCAGGAGCAAATTTGGCTTCAGGCCGGGGATCACGTCGCGCGCCGTCGCCAGCCCTTTGAGGATAGGCCGCGCCGACATCATGCGTTCAACGGCAGTTTGATTGGCTTGCTCGATGTCCATTATCGTCTCCCAGTAATTTGTAATTGGTAATTACCATTGACCCATTACATTTTCTTCATCTTCGCCAGAATCGCCGCCAACTTCTCGTTCCCGCCCGCCGGAGGACGCCAGTCCACGTGCACGGCCGCTGCGCCCTGCCCGACGAGGCTGGCATAGAATGACTCCAGCCCGACGTTGATGGCAGCCAGCGGCGTCTGCGTGAAGCGATCCAGCGCGACGGGCGGCGTGGGCGCGGCGGGGCGGGGACTCAGGCGACGAGCCACGTAATCTATCGCCTCGGTCGCACTGCGAAAGACGACTGCCCCCGCTGCTTCCAGTCTCTCTACTTGCGATCTCAAATTCTGCGGATCATCTTCCGTCCCAATGACTACGGCCACAACCTCAATCTCCGATCTCTGATCTCTAATCTCCCTGATGGCGGGAGCGAGTTCGCTCGCCGGGTCGGGGTGCGCGCCCTCGCCGAGCACCACGTCGAGCAGGATCAGCCCGACCTCGGGGTCGGCGGCCTCCTGCCGCAGGCGGCGCAGGCGCAGGTCGTTGTCAATCATCGGGTGCAGCCGCCCGACCATGAACACCTCGTCGCCCAGGTCCACAATCGTGTGCGCCTGACTCTTCAACGGATCGGGTAGTTTCTGCGACTCGCTGATCGGCGCGTTGGAGAAGATCGGCGAGAGCACTGCCTGCAGGCCAAGCATGGCTTCGTAGGCGAGCGTGCCGCCGGAGAAGAGACCACGCAACCAGTGATCAGTGATCCGTGGGACGGTGATCGGTGACTGAGCACTGATCACTGATAACTGTCTCACTGCAATTTCCGCCGCTTCGCTCAGACTCGCCGCAAAATGCAAGTTGCCTAGCCGCCGCGCGGGCGGGGGATAGCCGATGAAGTCCACGACGACCGGCTTGCCAGTGGCTTGAGCCGCCGCCAACAGCGTCGTCGTCACATTCGGCGCAGGGGGCTTGGAGACGAGCACGATGACTCTTGTCTCCGGGTCACGCGTGAGCACGTCGAGGGCTTGATGCGCGGTGATCGCGCCGACCTCCGACTTGAGATCGCGCCCGCCCGTGCCGATGGCGTGCGAGACGCCGCCCCCCAATGAATGAATCCGGCTCGTGATCGCCTGCAGGCCCGTGCCGGACGCGCCCACCAGCCCAATCGCGCCGCGCCGGACGCGGTTTGCAAATCCCAGCCCGACGCCGTTGATGATGGCCGTGCCGCAGTCCGGCCCCATCACGAGCAGGCCCTTCGACTGCGCCATCTTCTTCAATTCTATTTCGTCAGCGAGTGAGACGTTGTCACTGTACAGGAAAACGTGGCGATTCAGATTGAGCGCTGCCTGTGCGACGCCGGCTGCGAAACGTCCCGGAACCGAAACCAGCACCCACCCGGCCTCGGGCAACTGCTGCACCGCCGTCTCCAGACTCTTCGGGCGGAACTCTTCCACGACCGCCGCGCGGCGGCGGGCCAGCAGCGCGTCCACCTGGGTCAATGCGCCCATCGCCGACGATTCGCTTTCGGCCTCGACCACGATCAACAGATCATTCGGCCCGGCTTTTTTCGCGTCCTCGGTGAGCAGGCCGCTCTGGTCGAGCAACTCGAGGTTGGCCGGGGTGGCCATCACCACGCCGGCATCGGCCACATCGGGCAGGCCCAACAGCGCGCGCTGCAACTGCATCAGCACCGCGGAGTCGTAGTATGCGCCGGGGCGCACCTCGCTGCGAACGACCAGCGTCCTCTGCTCAATCATCTTCTTGACGGACTCGTAAAACTGTTCCGTGAGCTTCTGACTCACGGGCGTCATCATGCGCGCGGCCAGGCTGGCGAGTTGGCCCATGATCACCGGCTCCGCCGTCCACTTCATCTCCGTCGCGCCTGCCGGGCCGTCGCTCAAGATCATCTCGCAGGTCACGTCCGCCGCGCTGCCGGGTGTGGCGCCGTGCGCTTTGATCTTTGCCCGGTTGGGCGGCTCCAGTTCCAGCCATTCGGCCTCCCCTGTGAACCTGGCCTTCATCGCTCCGAAACCGATGGCAACCGTGGCCCGGAACTTCTGGCCCGGCACGACGACTTCGACGGACTCGACGCCCGGCGCGCACTGACCGGCCTTCTGCGGGTCGGTGAGGAAGTCCCAGACTTTTCGGCGGGGAGCCTTGATGGTGACACTTCCGGATAGCGGCATAAGGAACTTCTTTTGGCGGCGAGTGACCGTCATTCGTCACAGGTCACCCACCGCTGATCACTTGTTCAATCCCTGCCGCCCACGCCAGCAGCATTTCGTCCGCGTGCCAGTGGCCAGTGAGTTGCAGACCCAGCGGCAGGCCGTCTGCGTTGCGGCCCGAGGGCAAATTGAGCGCAGGCAGGCCGGCGTGCGTCCACGGGAGATTCATCACCGGGTCGCCGGTGCTCTCCAATCCTTTGGGCGCGGGGCCGGGCGCGGCGGGCGAGATCCACAGGTCAATGCCGTACTCATCCATCAGGTGAGTCAACTCGGTGCGAAGCGCCTCGCGGCCTTTGAGAGCTTCTTGTAACTGGTCATCCGTCATTGACTGCCCATGGCGAATCAGTTCAGCCGTTTTCGGGTGATAGAGTTCGTGGAAGCGCGAAAACCAATCGGCGTGGACGCGGGCGGCTTCGGCGGCGGTGATGAGCAGGTGCCGTTCGCGAATCGCGCTGAAGTCGGGCATGGCGTTGACGGGCTTAATCAGGTACTCGGCCTCCCGCAAGCGGCGGCACAGTGCGCGGAAATGCGTTAACCCTTCGTCGCTGGCGCGCTCCAGGTACGGCCCCTCGGGAATGCCAAATACCGGCTTTCTCTCCAACATCTCCGACTTCCAATCCCTGCACAGGAGACTCGCGGCCAGCGCGGCCCCGGCCACGTCCGTCGTGAACACGCCGACGTGATCGAGTGAAGGCGAAAGCGGAATGACGCCGGCCCGCGAAATGCGCTCGTAGCTCGGCTTGAAGCCCAGCACCCCGCAGAAGGACGCGGGCCGAACAATCGAGCCAATGGTCTGCGTGCCCAAAGTGAGCGGGCACAGCCCTGCCGCCACCGCCGCCGCCGAGCCGGAACTCGAGCCGCCGGGGGTGTGCGTCGTCCCTTCGGGACTCAGCGGGTTGCGCGTGGGGCCGGGGCCGAAGTAGGCGAACTCGGTCGAGACCGTCTTGCCCATGACGAGCGCGCCTGCGTTCTTCAGCGTCGTGACACTCGCGGCTTCTTCACCCTGCAACACTTCAGGGGGAAGGCGGCTGCCCGCGCGGGTGACGAACCCGGCGGCGTGAAAAATATCTTTGACGCCGGCGGGAATCCCAAAAAGGGGCGGGCGCGCTTCGGGGCGAGGATAGCGGGCCGCCAACGCCTCCGCCTCGCGGCGCAAACGATCAAAGCGCCCCTCTTCCGGCACGAAGGCGAGGATGGAAGGCTCGCGTTCTGCAAATTGGGCTTCGAGGTGAGAGAGGTAATTGGCAAGTGGTAATTCGCCCATGCGGAGGGCGGCGGCGAGCACAGGGAGGCTGGTGGGAGGTAGCATGGTAAGTAGTAATTGGTAATCCCCAATTACCAATTACTTCATTTTCTCTGCCGCGAGCTTCACCGCGTCCACGATGTGCTGATACCCGGTGCAGCGGCACAGGTTGCCCGAGATGGCTTCGCGGATGTCAGCCTCGGAGGGGCTCGGGTTCTCTTCGAGGAACGGGACGAGCGTCATCAAGATGCCCGGCGTGCAAAAGCCGCATTGCAGGCCGTGCGCTTCCCAGAAGGCTTGTTGGATTGGATGCAGCTCGGTTTGACTCTGGGCGAGGCCCTCGACCGTGGTGAGGTTGTGGCCGTTGGCCTGGACGGCGAACGCGAGGCATGAGCGAATGGGCTGGCCGTCGAAGAGGATGGTGCACGCGCCGCACACGCCGTGCTCGCAGCCCACGTGTGTCCCGCTCAGCCCTAGTTCGTGCCGCAGAAAATCGCTCAACAGCAACCGGGGTTCGACTTGCCGCTCGTAGGTCTGCCCGTTGACGGTGAGGGAGATGGGGTGGAGGGTGGTCATGGGAGATGCATGGGAACGGAAGGAAAGCAAGGAACTCAGGGAACAGTTCCTTCAGTTCCCTCCTTTCCTTCAGTTCCTGTTCTGTTGTGCACGCTCGAAGGCCAGAGTCAACGTTCGCCGCGTGAGGACTCGCGCCAGGTGCCGTTGATAGTCCGGCGAGGCGTGGACGTTGCCCATAGGATTGATCTCGTCCCCCGCGCTCGCCGCGGCGGCTTCAATCACACTCGCGGACGGCTTCTCGCCGCGCAAAAGTCCGGCGGCCTGCTGTGCGCTCACCGGCCCCTCGCCCGCATTCAGGTACACCAGCCGCGCCTGCTGGCAGATGCCGTCCCCATCCAGCGTGACGACTGCCGCAACGCCCATGAGCGCGTAATCGCCGCGCCGCCGGGCGAACTCCACGAACGCGGTCCCGGTGCGGGGCGGGAGCGCGGGCAGCGCGACCTCGACCAGCATCTCGTCGGCGGCGAGGTCGGTGGTGAACAGGCCCTTGAAAAAATCTTCGACGGCGATCCAGCGGTCGCCGCGCATGGATTGGGCGCGGAGCCGCGCCCCGAGAGCAACGGCGATCACGGGGAGTTCGGCGGCGGGGTCGGCGTGGGCGAGGCTGCCGCCCAATGTGCCCCGGTTGCGAATCTGCGGGTGGGCGACGTATGGCATCGTCTCGCGCAGGAGCGGCGCATGCCGGGCTACGAGTGGGTCGCGCTCCAGTTTGCGCTGGCGGGTCAGCGCGCCCACGCGCAGCTCGCCGCCGTGGGCTTCTCGGACGAAGTCGAGGCTGGGCAGACCGTTCACGTCCACGAGCAGGGAGGCCTGCACGAGGCGGAAGTTCATGGCCGGGATCAGGCTTTGCCCGCCCGCGAGGAATTTGGCGTCGTCGCCATATTGGGCTTTGAGGGCGAGTGCTTCTTCCAGTGAATGGGGAGCCTGATAGTCAAAGGGGGCTGGTTTCATCCATGCTCCTCAATTCGTCTGCGGCGAGGCCGCCGGAACGCCCTCCGGCCCGCCGCGGTCAATCTCCCACGGGTAGACGATGCGCGCGTCGGTGATGGCGGCGTAATAGGTGGGCCAGGCTTTGGTGAACATCGTGCGCGAGGGGTTGTAGTGCAGCACGCACAATTCGGGGAGGCCGCCCGCCGCCTCCACGCGGCTCTTCACCGCCGTGATCGTCCGCCCGCTCCCCCACACGTCGTCCACCACCAGCGTGCGCCGCCCCGTGAGCAGGCGGTCTTCGGGAAATTGCAGGAACTCCGGCAGGGCCATGAGCTTGGCGGCGGTCACCTCGCTGGCTGGAAAGTCTACCGCCGCCGTCAGGGCGTGCTTGATGTCGAGCGCTTCGCTGAGGATGCCGCCCGGCACGATGCCGCCGCGCGTGATCATGATCATCGCTTCGAATACCCCGCGGAACTGGGGCAGGAGCGAGCCAATCAGACGATCCACGTCATCCCAGGTGAGAACTTCTTGGCGCATAGCGTGCCTGCTTTCTTTTTATGCATTCCAATGTCACCCTGAGCGAAGCGAAGGGTCTCTATGGCGATGGGAGAGATGCTTCGCTTCCCCGTCGAGCGGGGCGAGACGGCGCTCAGCATGACAGCTTGGAAGCGGGGGATCAACCGGCCAAAACCGCCGCGACGGGTGCGGGCGCGCGCACCGACTGAAGGCTCTGCCCGGCCTCCACGGCCCGCTCGGCGTCCCGCGCCCACAGGAACATACAGGTGTGATAGGCGGTAGTGACGTACGACGAGAAGGCGGACACGAGCGCGGTGAGTATTCCCGCCACCAGCACGGCTGCCCCGGCCCCGATGATGGCCCCGGTGCTTCCGAGCGCGGAGAACGCCGCGAAAATCCCGACGCCGATACCCACGGCAATCACGACCAGGATGAAGCCGACGAGGCCGACCACGCCGCTCACGCCGATCTCGGTCACGGCGACGAGCAGCAGGTTCTTCTTGACGATCTCGGTCGCGCGTTTGACGGCGGGGAACAGGCTCAAGTCCTCGATGATCATGATCGGCAGGATGAAGTACGTCGCCGAGGTCCATACGCGCTCCAGCAGGCCGGCGATCATCCCGCCAATAGGATTGCGCCCTCTCCCACGCCCGCGCAGCGCGTTCTCCACCAGCTTGACCACGGTCGAGGCCGCCGCGAGGCTGAAGATGTCCAGCCAGTCCCGCTGCACCACCTCCCACGCTTTGTCCATGCGCCCGTCGCCCTCGGCCACGAAGCCGTAAACCAGATACGCCGTCATGCCGGAGAAAATGTAGGCGACGGCGTACTGCGCGAAAATCAGGATCGCGCCCAGCACAAACAGGGCGAAATTGCCGATGTCTGTGCCGCCGCTCAGCACTGCGATGGCGATGATGGGGATCGCGCCGACGAGCGACACGATCGCCCCCACGACCATCCCGTACAACGACGGCTTGATCAGGTCGCCGTCCTTCCGCGCCATATCCATGGCCTGCCCCAGGAATCCGAAACCCCGGCTGATAGACTGAAACATGGTCACCCTCCGTGAAAACTGAATTCAAACGCGCGCAAATGGATAATAGCACCGCCGCGCCCGGCCCGCAAACCTCACCCCCCACCCCCCGCCCCCCCCCCCCCCCCCCCCCCC
>Ga0209108_10002759_pt1 | contig 10027 bp, 15 predicted proteins | sample Rifsed10ft1_FD_184003 | JGI IMG/M metagenome (GOLD analysis project Ga0209108, IMG submission 184003) | Soil microbial communities from Rifle, Colorado, USA - sediment 10ft 1 (version 2) | ecosystem: Environmental > Terrestrial > Deep subsurface > Rock core/Sediment | place: Rifle, Colorado...
GATCGAAGCGCGGATCGTCGAGCGAGCGCCGGATGTCTTCGAGCGCGAGCCCGAGCTCGCGACCGATGAGAATCTGCTGCAGGCGCATGAGATCGTCGTCACCGTAAAGGCGATACCCCGCCACCGTGCGCAGGCTCGGAACGAGCAGACCGATCGCGTCGTAATGATGCAAGGTGCGTATCGTGAGCCCGCTGAGCTCGGCGACTTCGCTGACTTGGTAGGCGCGTGACTTCATGGACGGCAACACTACAGCCTCACGTTACGTGAGGGTCAAGCATGTCGGCGTGCCGACGTTGCGCCGCACGAGACCGCGGTGTTCAATGAGCAATTACGGCGAATGAAACGGGCGCGGCAACGATGGCGAGATTCATCGGCAACAGTATCGTATGGGGATTCGCGCTCGCGGCTTTTGCAAGCTGCGCGGACCGGCCGGAGCCGGCCGCGGTCACGGAGCCGTCCGAGGCGGCGACACCAGTGGGCGCGGAAACCGGCGCAACGCCGCCGTTCATGCCCGTCGCGACCGTGCTCGAGCTCATGGAGAGCGTCGTCGCGCACTCGGCGGAAGTGTACTGGGGCTCGGTGTCCATCATCGTCGACGAGAACGGCATCACGGAGAACTATCCCGAGACCGACGAGGAATGGGAGGAGGTCTGGGCCGCGGCGATCGGCATCGCGGAATCCGGCAATCTGCTCATGATGGCGCCGCGCGCCGTCGACAACGAAGCATGGATTGAGATGTCCGCCGCGCTCGTGCGTGTCGGCGTCGACGCAGCCACCGCCGCGCAGGCCAAGGATGCCGAGCGCGTGCTCGCCATGGGCGAGCAGATCTACAACGTGTGCCTCGCGTGCCACGCGCGCTACATCCCGGAGACGCGCGAAGACTGAGTCTCGAGACTCTGATACTCTGGCGCCGCCCCGCTCACAGAGCTAGAACGAAAAATGGCCGATCCGAGCCCCGCTTGCGCGACATGGGGGCAGTAGGTTCAGTCCTCGGCGCCGGACCACTCCGCGAAAGCAATCAACGCCGCCTCGGTAAGCTCGTTGCCGTGAAAACGCCTCGCCAAGGCGAGGCGGCGCTCCGCGCGCGTCAAGCCTTGCGGAAGCGAAGCCGCAACGATGGCGCGTGCGTCATCGAACATCGCGGACGCGATTTTGAGGCGGTCCTCCGCGCTCATGCGGCGGTGCCGCTCCGCTGCCAAAGCCGCAACCTTGGAAGCGGTGTCGCTCATCTGGCGATTTCCTTGAGCAGGTCTGCGACTTCGAGAAGGGCCGCCCACTGCTGGACGTACGTTTGGTCGTAGGGTCCGTCAAGCAGCGCTTTGACGTCGCGCCTTTGCAGCTCGGAGCTCGCGTCCCGCGCCCATACGAGCTTCGAGAGAATGAGATCTTCGCGGCTGACGATCCAGGTTTGGATTCCGTTGAGCTCGATCGGTATGCGGCGCGAGAATTCGAGTCGCCGGTATTCTGAATCCTTGCGCACGATGAAATCCACCTTCACGCCGCTCTCGAGGTGCAGAAGGTTGAATAGCTGCTGCGTCCGCACGGCGGAACGCGCATCGTCCGCATCGACATAAAAATCGTGCGAGAACGCCGCCACGAGGCGATCGACATCTTCCCAGCCCAATGCCAGCACCAAGTCGAGGTCGCGTGTCATCCGGGGTGTGGCGTAATACGCCATCGCGTACGAGCCGGTGAGCATGAACGAGATCCCTACGGCGGCCAGCCGCTCGCTTACGATCCGTAGGACATCAAGCTCGCTGGTCATTGCATCTATATAGCACAACGCAAGAGCGGCGCCGGGGGCGGCCGCTCGACGGGCGCTCGGAAATCCGTGCCGAGAGTAGACTGATGTCATCACAAGCCGATGGGTGATCGCAAATGATCGGTAAGTTCATAGGCTCCATTGCTTTCGCGGCGGCGCTCATTCTTGGCGCTCTAGCCCAAGCGCAGGAAACGGCCGCCGAGCCGACGCTCGCGGAACGAATCGCGACGCTCGAGCGCCAAGTGGCAAGTCTCGATACTCGATTCGCGGCGCAGAGCACGCTCGACAACGACGACGATGCCGATCGTGGAGTGACGCTCACGAATCGCGTCGACGCACTCGAGCGCTCGCTCGAGCGAATGATCTCGGACCTCCATCGTATCGAGCGCCAGAGCGAGAACGCGTTGCGCGCAGCGGAGCAAGCGCAGCGTGACGCGGCGACTGCGCAGCAACTCGCGCGCGATGCCGCGAGCCGCTTGCGCTAAAGGTGAGGCCGGACCTTAGGCGGCCTGCCGGGCTGCCGCCGAATCCGGCTGCGACTCGAGAGCGACGGCAATGCCGTGCATGACGGCCGCGATGCGCACGGCGCTTTGCACGGCTTCCGCGCTCAACCCGGCTTTACGCACGACTTTCTCGTGCGCGGCCATGCAAGCGCCGCAGCCGTTGATCGCCGACACGGCGAGCGAATAGAGCTCGAAGTCGGTCTTGGCGACGCCCGGGTTGCCGATGACGTTCATGCGGAGCTTCGCCGGCAGCTTCGCGTACTCGTCGTTGTCGACGAGATGTACGAAGCGGTAGTAGACGTTGTTCATGCCCATGATCGAAGCCGCCGCACGCGCGGCCGTGATCTGCGCGGTGTCGAGCGTGGCCGCTGCCGATGCCTCGATTTCGCTCTGTAGCGCCGGATTACGCGCGGCGATGCTCGACGCGAGCGCGATACTCAAGATCTGGGCCTGACTCAACCCTGGCGCGCCTTCGGGGGAGAGCACGACGGAGAGATTCAGCTTGAGATCTTTCGCATGGTCCGGGATCAAGTCTTTGAGCTTCGTGAGATCCATGATCGATCGCCTCAAGCCGCTTTGAGCGTTTCGTCGCCGCGCTGCCAATTGCACGGACAAAGCTCGTCCGTTTGCAGCGCGTCCAGCACGCGGACCACTTCGTTCACGTTACGGCCGACGTTCATGTCGGTGACCGATGCAAAGCGGATGATGCCTTGCGGGTCGACGATGAACGTCGCACGTTTCGCGACGCCTTCCTGGTCCAGAATCCCGAGCGCGGAGCTCAAGTCCTTGCGCAAGTCTGCAAGCATCGGGAACGGCAGACCCGTGAGATCCTTGTGATCCTTGCGCCATGCCAAGTGGACGAACTCGCTGTCCACGGAAACGCCGAGCACTTGCGCGTCGCGTTCCGCAAACTCGTCGTTCTTCCTGCCGAATTCCGCGATCTCGGTGGGACACACGAACGTGAAGTCTTTGGGCCAGAAGAAAACCACGAGCCACTTGCCCGCGTAGCTCGCGTTCGTGAGAGTCGTGAATGCCGTGTCCAGATCCTCGGACACCGTGGCCTTGAGCGAGAATTCCGGGAACTTGTCGCCTACTGTCAGCATATATCCTCCTGATTGCATTGGTGTTTGGCAAGCTCGATGGCTGCCGAGGTGAACCATGCTAGAAGGCTGGCGGCGATATATCCAATGGATTGTTACTATCAGAACGATCGATTATAGGAATCTTGCGGATTTTCGGCCGTGTGCAACGATCAGCGCGGTCGAGGGGCATACGAGGCCACGATCTGCTGCGCCGCCGTGACGACTTTGGCGCGTAATTCGACGGGCTCGATGACCTCGACGTCCGCGCCGAAGCCGAGCGCAAACTGCAGCCCCTCTTCCTCCGCATCGAAGCGCAGACGGATGCGCACGCGATCGCCCTCTTTAGTCTCCTCTTCGAGTCGCCAGCCGCGGTATCGCGCCCAGCGCATGACCGGCGGTGCGACGAGAAAGGTTGCGTAGTAACGCGGCAAGTGCGCGCGAAACTCCGTCGCCGATTTCTCCCAGTGCGCCGCAAGGTCGAACTCGGCGGGACGGCGGCTCGGTTGCTCCTCGACTCTTGCGTCCCGCATGCGTGACACGCGGTACGTGCGAAGCTCGCCGTCGCGGCTCGCGACCAGGTACCACGTCCTGCCGCGCGCGACGAGCCCGAGCGGATCGACGAGACGTTCGCGAGTTTCGGCGAGCGCACTTTCGTAGATGAAGCGAACCTGACGGTCGCGCCAAAGCGCGTCGAATACCGCGGGCAAGCTCGACAGCGATTCGGACGCCTCGCGCCAACCGCGCGCGTCGATCAGGACGCGCTCGCGCACGAACTCCGAGTGCCGGCGTGCTTCCAACGGTAGGGCTGCCTGCAGCTTGAGCCACGCCGCTTCGGCGGCCTCGCCCAAGCCGAGATCTGCCATGAGCTTCGGCGGGCGCGCAAAGAACAGCGCGCGAATCTCGGGTGCCGTCAATCCCGTGAGCCTCGTTTCGTACCCTTCGACGAGATTCCAACCGCCGCTCGCGCCGCGTTCCGCGACGACCGGCACGCCGGCCGCGCTCAATGCATCCATGTCGCGCAGGATCGTGCGCTCGGATACCTCGAGCCGTCGCGCGAGCTCGCGGGCCGTGAGCCGCCCCTTGATCTGAAGCAGCAGCAGAATCGACACGAGGCGGTCTGCGCGCATTGCCGCAACCTTAGCAGAAATATATGACATCAGATGTCAGGAATAGGCGTCTAGACTGCCCGACACCATGAGACGAGTTCGATACAGCGTGGCGATGAGCCTCGACGGATTCATTGCCGGCCCCAATGGGGAGTACGATTGGATCGACGTCGATCCGGCCGAAGCCGCGCCGTACTTCAAGGCGTTCTACGCGCAGTTCGACATTGCCATCATGGGCCGCCGGACTTTCGAGGTCGTAGGCGGGGCCGTCGAGCGCATGCGCACCTATGTTTTCTCGAGGACGCTCCCACCTACCGCCCACAAGAATGTGACGGTTCTCGGCGAGGACGGCATCGCGCGGCTCGCGGAGCTGCGTGCCCAGGACGGCAAGGACATCTGGCTTTTCGGCGGGGGCGTACTGTTCGGCAGCTTGGCGGCGGCGGGTCTCGTCGACACGGTCGAGGTTGGGATCATCCCGATCATTCTCGGTGGCGGTGTGCCGCTCGCGGTCGTTGCGAATCGCGTCAAGCTCAAGGTCCTGGACTCCGACATGTCGTTCCCCGGCACGTTACTAAGCTATTCGGTCGAAAAGTGAGCACAGGCAGACTCCGCGCGTGACTACGGCAGTGAGGCGCGTTGCTCTCGGCGTTGCCGCTCACATGGGCTGGGTCGCAGTCGCCGTCGTTGCACGCAGCGGTCGTGCGATCCGAGTGATTCGAACGGAGCGCATCGACACTGCCGGCCCCGGCGATCGCGAGGCGATCGAGCCGTACCACGTCGCCGCCGGTTTCGACGGACTCGAGCGCGTGCCGCGGCCGTCCGACGCCGCCGCCATTCTCAAGCGCGGCCTCGCGAAACAGCGGCGGCACACACTGGCAGGCTTCCGCAAGCTATGCCGCGAGCTTCGCGATGCAGGGCATGACGTGACCAACGCCGCCATCCTGAGTGGGCGCGGCCGCATGGCCGCGTCGCTCGACAATGTCCTCGCGTCTCATGCGCAGATACACATCGCCGAAGGCGTCGCTGTCCGTGAGTCAATCGCGACGGCGCTCGTCGAGCTCGGATTGACGGTCGAGCCCATCGACAAGCAATCGCTATACGACAGCGCGGCCCGAATACTCGGAATTGGCCGCGATGAGATTGCAGCGGCCTTGAAGGCGGCGCGCCCCGAGAACCTCGGCCCCTGGCGGCAGGATCAGAAGCTCGCTGCGCTCGCCGCGTGGTGCGTCGCGAACCGGCCGGCCCGCGCCTGATTCGATTCGGCCGCCGTCGCGCGGCGTGACGGCGCTCGTCGAGCTTGCCTTGACGGTCGACCCTATCGACAAGCAATCGTTATCCGGACGCGTGTTCGCATATTCACGAGGTGACGCATAAATGACGACAGACACATCCAGAGTGACAATACACATGGTTTCAAGTCTTGACGGCTTCATAGCCAAGAAAGACGAAAGTGTTTCGTGGCTTCAAACATCGGACAGCTACGAGAAAGGAGTCATCGGAGAAAGCGCGGAAGAATTCATCAAGACAATCGGCTGCTATGTAATGGGCTCCCGGACCTATGAACACGCGCTGGAGCTTTCGCGGACATTTGGGTGGGCCTATGGTGATGTGCCGACCATTGTATTGACCCATCGAGAACTGCTGTCCGACCGAAAAAGCATCGAGTTCTACTCAGGTGACCTCAACAAACTCGTCAACGATCGACTAAGACGAAACTACAAGAGTATCTGGGTCGTAGGAGGCGCTGCGGTTGTCAGAGACTTCGTCCGCTTGAAACTCGCGGATGACATAAGACTGGCCATTGTGCCCGTTGTTCTGGGCGACGGAACGCCGTTTTTTGACGACATCGGACGAGAACAGGCGTTACACCTAAAGGACGTGACGGCTTATCAGAACGGAATGGTCGAGCTCTGGTATGAAATAAGAAAGGAATAGAAATGGGCCAACCGAGGAGCGGGGCGATCGTCGGCGTGTCGGACCACGGCGGCTGGGCCGTGCTGGTGACGGTCGCGGGCGACGGGACGCTGCTCGACCGCCGCCGCGTCGAGCTCGTGGACGAGGGCCTGCCGAAGCTTCCGTTGCGCATCCTCGGCGTCGCGATCCGCGAGTGCCCGCGGCTCCCGCCGACGACCGCAGAGCGTATCCGGAACTATTGGGCGCAGAACCGCGCGGACTCCGTCATGTGTCGTGAGGCGCTCGCTGGCGCGGCGGAATCGCGCGGCTGGTCCGTTCACTGGTACGACGCGAAGAGGGTGCTCGACGCGGCGTGCGACGCGCTGCACGTCGAGGACCTCGACGCCCACTTCCTCCAGGTGAGGAGGTCCATCGGGCCGCCCTGGGGTAAGGACCACAAGGTCGCGATGGCCGCGGCGATCGTCGCGGCGAAGGCGCGTCAGCGCTAGGCGGCGGGTATTATGAGCTGCCCGCGCTCGCCGCGTGGTGCGTGCGGACGAACCGGTCCGCGCGTGATGCGCTTCGGCCGCCGTCACGCGACGTATCCGAAAGCTACTTCTTCGCTTTCGTCGTGCGCGCTTTGCCGGCTTTCGACATCGCATACGCGGAGTCGCGCTTCATCGTTTTGATGAACTCGACGCGCCGGAAGCGCGCTGCCGACCAGTCCTCGTCGATGGCGACCATACGCACGCCTTCGAATCCGGCTTTGCCGAGCGCGTTCCAGCCCGTATCTCGGTTGATCTCGCACTTGTAACGCTTCGAGGTGCCCTTCGGATACGCGAACCAAATGACGGCGTCGCCTTCGGCCGCTTTCGCGAGCGCCTTGGTGAACCTATCGACTTCGGACTGTTGCGTCACGAACGCGAGCGCGAAGCCGACGCGCGATGCGCCTGACAATTGTCGTCGCACGTCTACGCCTTCGAGCCGCTCGAGCTCGGTCTCGAAGCTCGCGGGGGAGTTGAACACGAAGATCTCGCGCTGATCTTTGAGATTGAGCTTGGCGAACAACGGTGACGATGCCATTCGATTCTCCTCGCGGGAAGCGCAGTCAAGCGCGGCTCACGGACTACAAGCGCTCGACATCGGCGAGCTTGGCCATGTCCCGATCGAAAGTGCCCAAGGGAATGTGCCCGGCCTTACGAGCGATCTCGAGGACCAGACAGTCGGAGAATCCGAGCGCAGGCCGTTTGCGGAAGAGATCGAGAGCGGCCGCGATGACCTCGGAGTCCTGCAGCGTCAGGTCTTTATGATTGAGCAACATGTCGACGGCCGTACAGATCTGCGCCGACGACCGCTCGTGCACGGCGTCGAGAACCCAGACAGCCTCCGCCAAGACGAGGTGCGAAACCCACGCGCCCTTGGAGACGAATTGCTCGGCCGCGAACGCCTGATCGGCGTTGTCGCGCGCAACGAGCCGCACGAGCACATTAGTGTCAACTGCGCGCACGGCGCTTACGGACGTACTTGCGGATTCCCTCTTTTACATCAGTAGCGCGCTTCGGCTTTGCGCCGCTCGCACCGAAAATCGCCGCGTGCACGTCAGACGAGCTATAACGGCCTGCTCGGCGAACGATGACTTGGTCGTCTTTTTCGTCCCATTCGAGCACGGACCCGGGACCGACGCCGAGTTTCTTGCGAACCTCGGCCGGCACGGAGATTTGACCTTGGGCAGTGAGCTTGGAGTGCGCGATGGCCATGGGGCGATATTACCACGGTAATGAGAGCCGGCCAATCGCCAATGAGCATCGCCAGCTACCGGCCAACATCGCGCCGTTGCCGGGTGACCAAGCGCAGTCACCGTTTGGCGAACGGAGCCGTCTGTGGTATCAATACCTCCATGATTGCTTCCCGCGCGCGCTTTTACTTTTGGTACTACGCGTTTCCTATGCCACTGGCGGAGGAAGGGTTGCGATCGGGCTGACAAATCCAGTCGAGACTTTTCAAAGGAGCCGCCAGCGAACCTGGCGGCTTTTTTGTGCCGTCGGGAATCGCGGGCTCCGCGTGTAACCGGAGACTTTCATGGTGCCCTACACCGACGACTTGCGTATCCGCAGCTTCGAGCCGCTGATAACGCCTGCCGAATTGATCGATGATTTGCCCTGCGACGAAGCCATGTCGGACACCGTCGCAAACGCGCGCAGGTGCCTACACGCTATTCTGCACGGCGCCGACGATCGCTTGGCCGTCGTGATCGGGCCTTGCTCGATACACGATCCTGCCGCGGCGATCGAGTACGCGACGCGTTTGCGGCCCATGCGCGACGCGCTCGGCGATGCGTTGGAAATCGTCATGCGTGTCTATTTCGAGAAGCCGCGGACGACCGTCGGCTGGAAGGGCCTCATCAACGATCCCGATCTCGACGGGAGCTTCAAGATCAACAAGGGACTCAATCTCGCGCGCAGTCTGCTCTGCGATATCAATGCGTTGGGGCTGCCGGCGGGATGTGAATACTTGGACGTCACTTCACCGCAGTACATCTCCGACCTCGTCGCGTGGGGAGCGATCGGTGCGCGCACGACCGAGAGTCAAGTACATCGCGAGTTGGCCTCCGGCCTGTCGTGCCCGGTCGGGTTCAAGAACGGCACCGACGGCAACGTCGCGATCGCCGTCGACGCGGTTCGCGCAGCGGCGCATCCGCATCATTTCCTCGCCGTGACGAAGGACGGGCGCTCGGCCGTCGCCGCGACGCGCGGCAATCCGGACTGCCACGTTATCCTGCGCGGCGGCAAGACGCCGAACTACGATGCCGACCACATCGAAGGCGTGAGCCGGCTGTTGGAGAAAGCCGGCTTGCCGGCACGGCTCATGATCGACGCGAGCCACGCGAACAGCGGCAAGCAACCCGAGAACCAGCCCCGCGTGATCGAAAGCGTGGCGGCGCAGCTCGAGACCGGCGAGCGCCGTATCGTCGGCGTCATGGTAGAGAGCCATCTCGTCGGGGGTCGGCAGGATCTCGTCGCAGGTCGGCCGCTCGCCTACGGTCAGAGCATCACGGACGGCTGCATCGACTGGGACGCGTCGGTGGCCGTGCTCGAGCGGCTCGCGCAGGCGGTGCGGCGGCGACGCTAGGGCGATGAGCGACGTGGCGGCCGCGTCATCGCGTCCTTCAGACGAGGCGCGGTTTCGTGGCCCGCTGCGGCGCCTCTTGCAGCACGAACTTGAGCGCGTCCTCGACGTTCTCGAGCCACACGAACTTGAGCTGCTGCCGAGCCTGCTCGGGGATGTCCTCGAAGTCCTTCTTGTTGCGCGCGGGCAGCATGACGCAGCGGATCCCGGCCCTAAGCGCCGCGAGAACCTTCTCCTTGATGCCGCCGACGGGCAGCACGAGCCCGCGCAGGCTGATCTCGCCCGTCATCGCGACGTCGTCGCGCACGGTTCGGCCGCTCAAAAGAGATGCGACTGCCACGAACATCGCGACGCCGGCGCTCGGACCGTCTTTGGGAATCGCGCCGGCCGGCACGTGCACGTGCAAATCGCTCTCCTCGAGCACCGAGCGCGCGACACCGAGCTGCTCGAGCCGGCCTTTCGCGAGCGTCACGGCGGCTTGGGCGCTCTCCTTCATGACGTCGCCGAGCTGGCCGGTCAGGATCAACTGACCTTTGCCGGGGACGCGGCTCGCCT
>Ga0209108_10002760_pt1 | contig 10026 bp, 10 predicted proteins | sample Rifsed10ft1_FD_184003 | JGI IMG/M metagenome (GOLD analysis project Ga0209108, IMG submission 184003) | Soil microbial communities from Rifle, Colorado, USA - sediment 10ft 1 (version 2) | ecosystem: Environmental > Terrestrial > Deep subsurface > Rock core/Sediment | place: Rifle, Colorado...
TGGACGCGGCGCGCGGGGAATTGACCGGCGAGCCGGCGACGCTGGCATCCTCGATCAGTGCCGACCCAACCGGCTCTTTTGGGTTCTCGGCCTCGGCGACCGGCGTTCTCGCGTACCGAGCGAGCGGCAGCCCCCTGGGGCAGCTCACGTGGTTCGATGACACCGGAAACGTGTTGGAAGTCGTGGGACGCATGAACGGACCCGACTTGTCGCCGGACGAGCGCTATGTCGCATACGACACAGTCACTGATGGCAACCGCGACGTGTGGATCATGGATCTTCGGCGGGGCGGTACGACCCGTTTCACGACCGACCCGGCCGCCGATGGCTATCCTGTCTGGTCGCCAAACGGGGAACAACTGGTTTTCGAGTCGCAGCGCAACGGTACCTTCGACCTCTTTATCGCGCCGTTCAGTCGCGTGGGTGAGGAGCGACTGCTGCTCGGAACATCCGACAATGAAATCCCGATCGATTGGTCCGGCGACGGTCTTTACCTTCTCTATAGAAACTCCGATGCCGACTACGGGTCATCGGATTTGCGGGCGCTGCCAGTATCGGGCGAGGATCGAATGCCCGTCGTCGTTGCGAATACGCCTTTCGAGGAGCGAATGGGGGCGTTTTCGCCTGATGGCCGATGGGTTGCTTACGACACCGACCGGTCCGGTCGATTCGAAATCATAGTTCAGGCATTTCCCGGGCCGAACGAAGAGTTTCACGTGTCCACCGACGGTGGCGTCGCACCGCAATGGAGCGCCGACGGTGGAGAGATCTATTTCATTTCGCCGGACCGGACGATGATGGCCGTCCGAGTCGCGACCACGGCCGCGAAATTCGAGGCCGAAAAACCCGTGCCGCTGTTCGCGACGCGGATCGGGCTTCAGGCGTTCAATCAACAGTACGCGGTAGCAAGGGACAAACGATTTCTGATCAACAACCTGCAAGCGGACGATCCGCCCCGCCCGATCACGGTGTTACTGAACTGGAAGCCGTAACCTGCGAGGAGAGCGATAGCTCTCAGTCGAAGCTGAAAATATCCTCGTCCTCCGGCCTTTCCATGCCCTCTTCCCAGTACTTCTCCCAGATCTGCGCCCACGGCCGGCCATACATGTCGGGCACTTCGTACTCGATCACCTGACCCGGCGCCACAGGCGTGGCCGTGCCGTCGACGGGGAAGATCCCCGGCCCGCATTCGACGAACACGTACGGGTCGGTCTCGTTGAACTCGCCGAGCTTGACGAGATTCCGGACGATGCGGATCGGTTCGACGAGCGCTTCGGGGTCATAGAGGATCGCTTCGTGATTCAAGCCTAGAAAATTTCCGTCCTCGTCGCGGTTCGGCGTGTAGATTTCGATCGCTTGCATCTTGTTCGAGTATTCGAACGCGGAGTGCACGGACCAGCCCTGGATGTTCGAGGTCCACGTGATGAGGACGTCGCCGTCCCAGAAGCCGATGGTCTCGCCGTACCAGCGGGGCACGTCGGCGCCGAGACGTGGCACGCTGCCTTCCATGTTGAACTCGCGGCCGATGTGGATGTTGGTGATGAAGTTGCGCGCGACGCCCGCGAGGATCTGGACGACGTCGGGCGTAACCATGATGTAGTGTTCCCAGACGGCGAACTCGTGCCAGCGGCGCATGAACCCTTCCGGCCAGCAGTAAGAAGAGGGCCACTGCGGCTTGTTCGTGTGGCCATGATGGTAGGCCTCCTGAACCATCCGCGTCTGGTACTCCTCGGTCAGGAGCGATAGCACCGTCGGCACTTGGACGTGACGCATGCGGTACCAGTACTGGTTGTTCGGCGTAAATCCGGGGTGCATGTAGACGCCCGTCCACTCGCCGGGCACGGTCGCGTAAGTGTGCTCGGTGGGACCTCCGCGAGCGCGTGTTTCTTGAAGCAACGCTTCGTAGTGCTCTTGTGCCGTCTTAAACGGGTACGGGCTCACGATCGACTCGCGCGGATAGTCGCGGTCGCAGTAACCCCACGCCGCGCTTGCCGGTGGATCGTCGCCGATCAGACCTTGTTGCCCGCCGCCGAGACCACCCCAAAGCTCTTCGAGCGCCGCGGGGCTGTTGCAGCGAAAATAACGCGGGTCGGACCAAAGGTCGCGATCGACGTAGAAGTCGCCGGTCGTAAAAAGGTCGCGCTCAAGCGGCTTCACGCGCCGCGGCGACTCGCCGTTCCGCGCGGAGGCGATGGGGTGCTCCGTGTCGAAAGTCACGCCCGCGCCGGGACCCGGCACGAACGGGATGGCGGAGCCGACCAACTCGAGCTCGTTGGCGTCGTCTTTAAGCGGCGCGCCGCGGCCGACACTGTCGAAATCGAGCTCCGCGACCTGCTGCGAGGCCGCAGTCGTGCCGAGCATTACGCCGAGGAGAAGCGCCGATGCTCTCCAACCGTCAAGCTTCAATTCTGTTCTCCCCGTGCTCGTCGTGAGTCGCTACAGGCAGCTCCGAAAATCCGAGCAATTGCAGTAGAGCTCGCACACCGCGGGCGGCGGCGTCTCGGGCTCGGGCATCTTAAGCAGATATTCCGGATACATTCTTTCGGCCCCGCCGCGCAGCACTTCTGTCGGCAAACCGTACCAACCGGCCATCTCTGATACGTAGGGGTTCTCGCCCGGCAGATGATGCGGGATGCTGTCCTCCGTCACGGGCGGGAGCTCCGTCACGTACTCGCAATAGAATTGCGAAACCTGCTGGCCGGGATCGAGAAACCAGTTTTGGCTCCGGACCAAGGGCTCCGTGAAGAACGCCGGGTCGTCGACGACGGTGACGACGGTCAGAATGTCGCCGTGGCGCATCCAGTGCTCGGTGACCGTGCGCTTATCGCTGCTCGGCACGCCGTTCCGTCTGTGATAGTTCTCCTTGAGATGCGTCGTCGTGATCGTGAGCCGGTTGCCGTTCCAGACGCCCGTCGAAAATCCTTGGAACGTATGCTCGGCGTGCGCCGGCGGATGCGCTCGGCCGTCGAGCCAAATGGTGCGCATGCTGCCCCAGGCCGGCATGTAGGTGCGAAACGCGATCAACCGCAGATGCTGTGGATCGAATTCCCGCGTCACGCGCATGTTGCCCAAGCCGCGCATGCCGTAGTCGGATGAATGCGGCCGGCATTGATACTGCATGACCATCGAGATGCGATCGGCATCCCAGCTATCGGCTTGCAGTCGCCCCGCATCATTCAAAGGCAGGCCCATGTAGTCGCCGATCTCGGGTCCGGGAATTCTTTCGGGCGCGTCCTCGTGATAGACGGGCGCCCACTCTCCGGTGAAATCGATCTGCGCCGAAGCGTCGAGATATGCGAGCGACAAGATTGCGAAAAGGGCGAGTTGCTTCATGGCTTTGCTCTCACCTCACCGAGCAGGGCGTCGGATTCCAGCCGTCGTCATCCTGCTCCTTCTTGAAGTCGCTGCTCGTGATGAACGCCCCGTCGAGGTAAACGGGATCGGTGACGACCGCCGTCACCGTGAACCGCTCGTCACCGTTCGGTTGCACGTGATAGTCGAAGTACTCCTGCAATACGGCGTTCTCGCTGTAGGGGGGCCCGTTCTTGCGGTAGTACCCGGGCAAGACGTGCGTGGTCCTCACTTCGAGAGACTGCGGTTCCCGGCCTATCCTCCCCGAGAATAGACTGAAGGCCTCCGTCGCGCCGACGCCGCGGGCCGGCCGTTCCCAGCTCGCGACCGAGTAGCCCTGCCGGCTTCGCGGCTCCGTCGTCAGGGGTGGGACGCCGAAGTGGAGCAGCCGCGTTTGCATGCCTGCGTCCGTCTCGATCTGCAATGTCTCGTCGTTTTCCCAGGTGATGCGGACGCGTCCGGGGCGGCGCATGATCGCGGGCGCACCATAGGCTTTGCACTCTCGGCCGGCTGCCTCATCGGCGTCCGGGTCCCATTCGAGACCGACCCTGCGGCCCTCGGCATTGAGCGGGATGCTCGCGAAGTCACCGCGCGCGGGCGTGACCATCCGCCAGCGCCAATCTTCGCTGACGACGGACACCCACGTGCCCGTGAGGTCGACGGGCGCCGCCTCCCTCGCCGACGGCCGCAGCGCCGCTTGCGGCGGGCCTTGCGGCGGCCCTTGCGCCGACGCGAGCACGGGCGCCGCGAGGCAAACGACTGCGACGCCGAGGCGACGGAGCGCTCGTGACGGTCCGCGGCTCATCGCGCGCTCTCCCGGTCTACGGCGGCCAAGCTCTCATAGATCGATTCGACGAACGCTTCGCCCGCGCCCTCGTATTCCGTGTCGTAGTCGCGAGTGAGCCGTGCCGCTTTGATCTCTTCCAATGACATGCCCTTTTTCATGAGGTCGCGGACGCGATCGCGCACGATGACGACCATGTTGCGATACTCGACGACGTCGGCTTCGTTGCAGAGGCGCCCGCTGCCGGGAATGATGCGCGTGCCGCCGTCCTGAAGCCGCTGCGGCACGGCGAGATCGAGCACGTGATTGAGCGCGCGAATGAGCCCCTGCACGTTGCCGCCGCGCTCGACGTCGATGACCGGATACCGCCCCGGCGTGAACAGGTCGCCGACGGCGATCGTGTCGGACTTCCGAAATAGCACGATGCTGTCGCCGTCCGAATGCGCGTTCGGCTCGTGCATGACGAACACGGGCTCGCCGTTGAACCAGATGTCTCTGAGCGGCAGGATGTAAGCGTCTCGCGGAATGCCGGCGCTGGGATATGGATCCCTCTCTTCCGCCGAGCTCAGTTCCGTCAAACGCAGCATGACGTTCTCGTGCGCGACGAGCGACGCGCCAGGCGCCTCACCGGGCGCGAGCGATGGCGTCGACCCGAACATGCCGAGCGCGGCGACCTCGGCGTTGCCGCCCGTGTGGTGCAGATCCCAGCTCGTATTGATGATGTAGCGAATCGGCGCCGGCGTCGCTTCGCCGATCGCCGCGGCGATGCGTTCGGCAAATCCCTGCCCCATCGCATTGACGAGCATGACGCCGTCGTCGCCGATCTGCACGGCGATGTTGCCGGCGGCGCCGTGGAGCATGTAGACGTTGCCCTGCACGGGCAGCAGGTCGAGCGGTGCTTCGTCCGGCTGACCGTGCGCCGCAGGCGCGGCCAGACCCGCAAGGCATACGAGCCGAAAGAGCGATAGCAGATTTGGAAGCGGCTTCATGAGAGGTCGACACACACTAGCGACGAACGAGACAGCAAGCAAGACGAGCGAGTGCGGCCGACGCGTGCTTGCGGCTGCAATACTCGGCACCATGGCGCGTGGCACCCCCCGATTGGCGGCGAGACTACTTTTTTGGCTCCCATGCAGCAAAGCCAACAGGGCGCGCCCTCTTCCGCTCCGTCGGAGCCATGAGCTCGCGTATCGCATCGAACACGACCTTGAATTGCGCGTCATGCTCTCGAGCGCCGCCAGCTTGTGGGCGAGCTCCGCGTTGGACGCGAGTATCTGACGCAATCTGACAAAGGCACGCATGATCTCGACGTTCACAAGAACGGCGTGTTTGGTGCGGAGAACACTGGACAGCATCGCAACACCTTGCTCCGTAAAGGCATACGGCGCATGACGTCGGCCGCCGCGGCCATTTGAAATCACAATCTGTGATTTCAAACGCGCAAGTTCCTGATTGTTGAGCTGAAACATGAAGTCGGCGGGAAACCGGTCAATGTTCCGCTTGACGGCCTGGATTAGCGCCCTCGGGCCAAACGAAACTAAGGACTGCGCAGCAAAACTCCGCAACGGCCCCTTCGCCGCCGGCCCGTGGAGCTCGATTAGAAGCTGGCGTCATTCCGTGCTGCCACGCCCCGGCCCGTACTCGGGCGGCCACCCCGTCGCCTGATCGTCGGGCAAATTGAACAGCACCGCCTGGATTTCCTGTATGTAGCCTGCCTTGACGGCGAAAAACTCGGCCACGAGCCGGTCGTTCGCCGTGGCCGTGCTCTGACTCGTCGCGCCGCCTTTCAAGCCGAAGCGGACGATCGACAGCACCACGCCGCGCTCCTCGTCGACGACCGGATAGCGACGGTCCCAGATGTTGCGGCCGATGAACCGGCCCTCGTCGAAACCGCGTGCCGTGTCGTTGAATCGGCCGTCGCGCACGAGACCCGTGGTTTGCAGGCCGTTCTCGTAGCGGCGGGAATCGGGCAGCAGTCGCGCCTTGCGATACGCCGGAGTGCCGTTCGTCTGGAACGCGCGCCAATAACTTTCCGCTGTGCCGATGAGGTCGTAGTAGGAATCACGCTCGGATTCCCGGATCGACTGCTGGAAGTACGGCGAGACCTCGGTCAGATGGTCGGGATCCCACAACCGGTCGGCGTCCCCTTCGTTGGCCTTGATCGTCTCGATCTCGGTGATCGCGCCGTCTTGCACCTTTAGACGAAGCATGTGCATCGTCTTGGTTCCGTCGGCATTGCGGATCACCGTTTGAGTGCCGGTATCGCCGCGCCTCGTGTTGACGATGTCGAAGCGGAACACGGTCTCTTCGGCGCTCGTCCAGAACGTGTCGGCCAACCTCTTCTCGGCGCCGTTCTCCGTGATCCTCGCGCGGGCTGCTTGCGGCAGAGCGCGCGCATCGTCGGCCATCAGCGCCGAGAAATAAGCGTCGACGAAGCCGGTCAGGCACACGCGATCGCACGCCGCCGGCGGCTGACCGCGCGCGAAGTCTGCCGTCATCGCGGCGAGCGCAAGAATCCCGACCGTGGCGACCGACTTGTGAAGTGTTGTCACGGCTGCCGCCGCCCACCGCCAGGCGCCCTACCTCCGCCTCCAAACCCGAACGGCGGATACTCCGTCGGATTGACCACAACGCGATCCAAAAACAAATTCGCCGCTTGCGCCGAGGCCAGCGCGGCATCCTCGTTCCTGCCGTCGTAGGCATGCGGCGCGCCCTGGAGCAAGTGCAGATCGACTTTGACGCCCGCCTCGTGCAGCTTGTTGAAGAAGTCGAGGCTGCTCGTGTACGGAATGGTCGTATCGGCCATTCCATGCAGAAAGATCGTCGGAGCGAAGTCCGCGGAGATGTAAGTCCCAGGCGACGCTTGCGCGAGCGCGGCCTGATCGGCGCCGCCTTCGGGCATGAGTCCGGGAAAGGCCGAGGTCGCGGGATAAAACGCGACGCACGCGGCGACTTTGGAGCTCACGCCCGCGTTGCCACCGGTGCCTTCGAACTCCGGGCGATCGCTCGTGCCTGCGGCAAAGAGCGCGAGCATGCCGCCCGCCGAGTAGCCGGCGACGCCGATCTTGTCGGCGTCGATGTTCAATCGATCGGCCTTGGCGCGTGTCCAGCGGATAGCCGCCTTCACGTCTTCGATCTGTGCCGGCCAGCGCCCTTGGCCCGTCAATCGATACGTCGATGCGACGCTCACGTAGCCCTGCCCCGCGAACGCGCGTGACGAAGTCGCGACGCCTTCCTTGCTGCCCCTGGAAAACCCGCCGCCATAGAGATGAATGACGGCCATGCGTTTCGCATTCGCCGCGGCCGGATGGTAGACATCCAAAGGCAGATCGATGTCGCCGCCCTTGGCGAACACGATGTCCTTGTCGATCTCGAGGTCTGCGGCTGCGGGCACTTGGGCCTGCGCCTGTGCCGGGAGGGCACCGAGGGCCGGCGCCGCGGCGACAACGCCGGCGCACTGAACGAACCTTCGTCTGCTTATCGTTTTCATAGCAACGCGTCCTTAATCTCAGTGGTGATCTTTGATGTAGTTGCGCTCGTACTCCGCTTGCGCATGCTTCTTTTCGCGGCTCACTTTCCCGGCCGCGCGGCGCGCCTTACCGAGTGACCGCTTGCGCGTCGCGTCCGTGCTGACGGCGGGAATCGAGATTAGCCGCTCGAGATCACCGCCGTTGCACGCCGGGCAATTGGTCGTCTCGCCGAGGCGGACGAGCTCTTCGAACAAGCGGCCGCAGGCGCGGCACTTGAAGTCGTAGAGCGGCATCTGGGGATCATACCGCACGTTCCTGCGGCGCCTCGATAGTTTCCGTTAGTGTTGCAGGCGGATGGCCGCATCAGACGATGGGCTCCAATTCCGGAGATGAACAATCGGTATTTACGAGTTATCCTGTTGCCCGACGGAGAGACCGTACATAATGCATTTTTTCGACAGGCGGTTTGTGCCATGAAGGTCCGATATTTCACCGAGCAACATTTGCGCGATTACGATCGAGCATGCCTCACGAAGGGCGGGGGCTCCCGAGTTTACGTATGAGCAAGTGACTGCGTAGACGCCATGTTTTCTGGGCTCCTCTTCCGTTGGTATGCGCTCGATAAGGGCGATCTCGGATTCATCGCGATGCTTGCGCTTTTTTTCGCCGTGCTCGTTGGAATCACGGGATTCGCCTACGTGGACCATGCGCGGAGAGCAGCGGCCGAGCAGCGGCGCGTGGACGTCGCCTGCCTCGCGCAAAACGTCTACTACGAGGCCAGAGGCGAGCCGTTGGCCGGCCAGTACGCGGTCGCCGAAGTGACCATGAACCGCGTCGCCGCTGCGTCTTTTCCGGACACCGTCTGCGGCGTCGTCCACGAATCGCGCCTCGACCCTGTTCGCAAGCGCCGTGTGGGCGCGTTCTCTTGGACGGAGCTCGAATCGCTGCCTCGGCCTAACGGCTTCGAGTGGCGCCGCGCCACGGCCGTTGCGAGCTCCGTCTACGACAACCAGGAGGCGCCGCTCGTCGACGGCGCGCTGTACTACCACGCGACCCGCGTCACGCCGGCGTGGGCGAGCACGAAGACGCGCGTGGCGAGGATCGGCAAGCACGTATTTTACGAGTAGGTGCGGATCAGCCCGGCTTGCCGATGCGCCGCAAGCGAACAGCCGGTCACGTCGCTTGCCGGTAACCTCACACACCACGAGGCCCGAGACCGCGCGCGGGCGAGCTTGTCTCGCTCACCCCACCGGTTCCGGCAGCGGCTCGCTGCCGATCGCCGTATGTCCCTCGACCGAGTCGCAATGCATTCCGGGTGCGGGAGGCGTCCTCTCCGGGCATTTGAACAGGCCCCCTTCGCGGGTGCCGGCCGATTCGCCGTTACGTAGTGGATGCAAGCCGACGCTGAAGACCGTGCCCGGCAGAAACGTGTTCACGGAGATGCCTTGTCTCGCCATCATTGCGGAACCTCCCATCTCGACGGACCAGACGACAGGCTCGCCGGCTGCGTCGCGCTCGACGTTTTTACGCTCGGCGTTCATCGGCGCAAAGAAGATCGCCAGATGATTCGGGGCGGGGTCGACGCGCGTGACGACGCCCGTGAAAACCTTCGTGATCCGTAGGTCGTACATCGCAAACGAGTGATGCGCCCAGACGGGTGCGGCAAGCATTAGGGCCGCGACGAGCGCTGCGGCCAAAATGCCGCTGACTCTACGAGCTTTCATCTCAAGTCTCTCCTACACCCGTTTGACGGGCACACCATGCTCAATTGTAACGCCTATGATGGGCGACCCGGCTTAATCGAAGCTGAAGATGTCTTCCTCTTCCGGCCTCTCCATGCCCTCTTCCCAGTACTTCTCCCAGATTTGCGCCCATGGGCGGCCGTACATGTCCGGCACTTCGTATTCGATGACCTGCCCCGGCGTCAGCGGGGTCGCAGTACCGTCGATCGAGAAAATCGTCTGCACGCATTCGATGAACACGTACGGTTCGGCTTCCTCGAAGCCGCTCGTTTTGACGTAATTGCGGATGATGCGCACGGGCTCGACGAGCGCCTCGGGGTCATAGAAAATCGCTTCGTGATTGAGCCCGACGAAGTTGCCGTCCGCGTCGCGGTTCGGCGAGTAGATCTCGATCGTCTGCATCTTGTTCGAGTGCTCGAAGGCGGCATGCACCTTCCAGCCCTGGATGTTCGACGTCCACGTGATGAGCGTGTCCTCGTCCCAGAAGCCGATCGTTTCCCCGTACCAGCGCGGCACGTCGGCGCCGAGGCGCGGCACCTCGCCTTCCATGTTGAACTCGCGCCCGATGTGGATGTTGGTAATGAAGTTGCGCGCGACGCCCGCGAGGATCTGCACCATCGATGGCGTGACCATGATGTAGTGCTCCCAGACCGCGGCCTCGTGCCAGCGCCGCATGAAA
>Ga0209108_10002761_pt1 | contig 10025 bp, 9 predicted proteins | sample Rifsed10ft1_FD_184003 | JGI IMG/M metagenome (GOLD analysis project Ga0209108, IMG submission 184003) | Soil microbial communities from Rifle, Colorado, USA - sediment 10ft 1 (version 2) | ecosystem: Environmental > Terrestrial > Deep subsurface > Rock core/Sediment | place: Rifle, Colorado...
TGATCGTGCTGGGCCAGATCTACCAGTGTCACGGCGGCGATCCGGCGCGGGCGCTCCAGTGTTACACCGAGGCGCTCGGCCTCGCCGAGGAGGCCGGGGAGCCTCAGCTCGTATTCCCCTGTTATGATGGCCTGGCCACCCTGTACCTGGAGATGGGAGATGAAACCCGGGCCGAGCAGTACATGCTCAAGGCCCAGCAGGTCTGCGAGCGGGCGGGGCTGGAACCGGACTCGCTCATTGTCTTGCCCTTCCTGATCTGAGGACCTCCGGCGCGAGAAGGAGGACCAAAGGATGACCATGAACCCGCACCGACCCCTTCAGGCAGGCGAGCAGGCGGCGCCCTTCACGCTACCGGCTGTCAACCGTGAGGGGTCCGTTTCGCTTGCGGACTATCGAGGGAAGGGCGCTATCCTGGTCGCCCTGTTCCGCGGGCTCCATTGACCGTTCTGCCGCCGCCAGCTCGTGCAGCTTGGCGCGACCCATGAGAAGCTCAAGGCAGCAGGCGTGGAGACTCTGGCAATCATAAACACGCCGGTGGAGCGTGCCCGCCTCTACTTCAAGTATCGTCCCACGCGGGTTGTCCTGCTCGCCGATCCGGACGCGACCACCCATCGGTCCTTCGGACTCCCCAAGGTCGAGTTGGTGGCACCCGGGACTGGGGGCGGCGCCTCACAATGGCCGCTGAGGACGAGGCTAGACGAGTTGCTTGCCATCCGTATCAACCCGACGGGCGAGTTGCCGGAGCCGAGGAATCCAATCGAGGCCATGAACGCAATGAATCAGAAAGACGGTTTCCAACCGACCGAGGTTGATGAGCAGATCGCGGCCGCGCACGGGACCTGGTTAGCCGGGAATTTTCTGATCGATAAAGGTGGCATCATTCGTTGGGCGCAGGTCGAAGCCAAGGATCGCATGACCGACCTCTGTAAGTTTCCTAGTGAGGAGGAGTTCTTGGCAGCGGCGCGGGCGCTTCCACGCTGACTCACCATACGCCGGCCGAGGCAGGCGCGGCTCCCGCCCTCGACCGAGGGAGAGCAAGAAAGGAAAAGGGTCAGGGCGAACGCCCCAAGTGCGATCCGGGGGCTGGCTCCCGGCGCCCCTGGACGACTGGTGTGGGGGCTCCGTCTGAGGGAGGGAGCAAGAAAGGAGGCATCAGGGAATGGCAACTGTCGAACCGCGACCGCCGGTCCAGTTGGGCGAGCAAGCGCCGGACTTCACGTTGCCGGCGGCCCACGGGGAGGGATTCGTATCGCTGGCCGACTACCGCGGCCGGAGCCCGGTGCTGCTATCCCTGCTTCGCGGGCTCTACTGACCGTTCTGCCGGCGGCACGTTGTGCAGCTAGGGATGACAGCAGAGAAACTCGGGGAACTGAGCGTCCAGTCGCTGGTGATCGTCGCCACGGGTACGGAGCGCGCGCGCCTCTACTTCCGGTTTCGCCCCCCTCGGTGCCCAGTGGGCGCAGACCCGGACCTGGCTACGCACAAAGCCTACGGGGTGCCGCAGACGGCCAAGACGCCAGAGATCACGAAAATCATTCACTCCAGATGGACGGATCTGGCTCGCGAGCTACAGCTTCAGGTGCCGGCCGGCCAGCTTTATGAGGCCCTCAACCGGCGAGACGGCTTCGCGCCCGCGGAGACCGACGCGGCGGATGGGAAGCGCCATCAGGTGCAGTTCGTGGGCCAATTCCTGGTGGATCGAGACGGCATCGTTCGCTGGATCGGCATCGAGTGCGCCCAGGGAGGCGTGGCGGGCCTGGACAAATTCCCCACCGAAGAGGAACTCCTGGCCGCGGCGCGGCTACTCTCAGGCTGAACCCAGCCCCCGATCTTCGCTCGGGACCCCAAGCCGCAGGCACAGCCAAGAGAGAATCTCTTCGAAGGAAATTGCACCCAGCGAGGGCCTTCTGAGGTGGGTGCTCTCGCCTCTCACACCTGTTGAGTTTCCGGCAAGGGGCTTGACTGCTCGGTGCGGGGTGGTGATTCGACTCGCGCCTCTGTTCCCTCATGATCGCCATATTCCAGGGCGATCTGCCGGAATTCGCCTTGGACTGCCAGGAAGGCGTCCACCAGATCGGGATCAAGGGCCTTCCCGCTTAGTTGGGTAAGAAGCGTGAGCGCCTCGTCATGGGGGATGGAAGCCTTGTAGACCCGGTGGCTGGTCACCGTGTCATAGACATCTGCCAGGGCCATGATCCGGCTGGAGAGGGGAATACTCTCCCCCTTGAGATTCTGAGGATATCCAGAGCCGTCCCATCGCTCGTGATGAGCATACGCGATTTCTTTCGCCAGGCGAAGAAAGGAGATGTTCGCGCCAGCCCCGAACTTCTCCTCGGCTCTCTGAATCACGTCCCGCCCGTAGGTCGTATGTTTCTTCACTTCCTCGTACTCAGCGGGAGTTAACTTCCCGGGCTTGAGCAGGATATTGTCCGGCACGCCCACTTTGCCGATATCGTGAAGCGGGGCGGACTTGTAGAGCTGTTCAATCGTTTCGGGATCCAGGAATGGGCGGAATTTGGGGTTGGATGCCAGCTGCCTGCACAGGCATCTGACATAGCGTTGGGTGCGCAGGATGTGTCTGCCAGTCTCCTGATGTCGGGTCTCGGTCAGCGAGGCGAGACACAGGATGGTGAAATCCTGGGTGCGGAGGATATCCCGGGCGCGCGCCCTGGCTTTTCTTTCCTCCTGCCAGTACTTGAGCAGTGTGAGCAGGGCGAAATTGCCCCCGAGGGCCATGATGGGAATCAGCGGGGAGAGAAAGATCCCTCGGGTCTGGAGCATCCACTGGGCGCCCTGCCAGAGGCCGAGCGCCCCGCCCCCCAGGACCAGGAGGCTCCAGGCGGCTCCGGTGCAGGCGAGCAGAAGGGTGGAGAGCACTCCGAACACAAGAATCAGCAACAGCTCAAGACTCGGAGCCCAGGTGGGCCTCGCGACAAAGTCCTTCTTCAGGATGTTGTCCGCGATGGTGGCGTGGACTTCCACCCCCGGAAACACCGTGTCCAGAGGGGTGGAATGAACATCCCCAAGCCCGGCGGCCGAGATGCCCACGAAGACAAGTTTCCCTTGGATGTGCTCTCGGGGGATGTGGTCCGAGAGGACATCCGCCGCGGAGACGTACGTGAACGTCCTGGACCGGCCGCGGTAGTGAATCCACAGGTTCCCCCGTGAGTCGAGGGGAATCCTGGTGCGGCCGAGATGCAGGGAATCCACGCCTGTCCGGGTCAGTTTGAGGGTGACCTGATCGGTGCCGAGGGTCTGCATCAGGGTTGCCAGGGAGAGGCTGGGATAGAATTTGCCACGGTAGAACATGAGAAGTGGGGCCCGCCGAAGAATGCCATCGAAGTCGTGCGCGACGTTGAAGAATCCTGACGCCGGGGCAGCCGCGGAGAAGATTGTGAGGTTGCTCACGACATCGTGTGCCTGAAAGAGGAAGTCGGTGTCTTGGAGGACTTTCGTCGGGCCTACGGTCACCACGTTTATGGGATGCAGCAGAGGCTCGCCGCGAGGATGTTCCTCATCGGAGAGTGTGAACTTGTATCCTAACACGAACGGCCCCTGAGCCAGGACAGCGGCGAGCCCTCGATCATGGTCCCTCAGGGTTGCAGGCAGCCCGCTCACGTCCACACGGATCTTGAAATCCCGGAAAATATCCCGCTGTAAGGCGGCGAATGACGTGCGGTCCGCCTCGGGGAACACCATGTCCAAACCGATGCTTGCGGCGCCCAGGTCTTTCAGTTTCCTCAGCAAGAGGGCGACCCGGTACCGAGGCCATGGCCATTGACCGAATTGCGCGAGAGATTTCTCGTCCAGGTCGACGATGACCGGAACCCCGGTGACGTCGGCGGTCGCAGTGGATCGGAGCAGGGTATCGTAGAGCCGATTGTCCAGGAAGCGGAAGAAGGTGGGCTCGTAGAGATAGAGAAGGGCGATGAAGGCTGTGAGAACGATCCCCCCGATAAGAAGGGGTTGGCGCTCTCGTCTGGGCCTCGTCCAGATTGTCTTGTGTCCCATCGCCAGGGTCAGAGCAGTGGACTCTTCCGGTGGCCTATCTCTGTCTGCGTATCCCCCGTCGTCAAAAAGCGCATTCTGACCGTCTGGCCTGGGTCAGATCCTCTGCCGGTCGAGCCATGGGGGTCCTGGCATGGGACGGGCAGGCTTACCGTATGGTCACTTCAACTCGGCGGTTCCGGGGTTCCGGGACCTCGTTTGGAGAGTGAATCAGCGGGTTGTCCTCGCCATGGGAATCGACCTCGATAAAGGCAGGATCGACCCCTTTGGAGATTAGAATGCTTTTTATCTGTTGGGCGCGATCCAGGGCAAGCTGGTAGTTGCCTTCTCTTTTCCCGACGCGATCGGTGTGGCCGACGACCCGGATGTCGGTGGACTGCCGGACCTTGACACTTTGCAGGATCTCCGCAATGAGCCTTACGGACTCTCCCATGAGGTCAGTGGAACCCGTTCGAAAATAGAGGAGGTAAAGACCAGGGGGAGCAGGTTGGGCCGCCAGTGCGGGCCCGAAGGTCTTGGCGATCTCGGTCTCCTCCACCCGGAACGGCGCGCCGGGGGGTGTCGTGGCATCCGTGACTTCCGTGGCCTCGCCAGACCTCGCCAGGACCTGAGACCCTCCCTTGGTCGTGACGACGATCTCCCCTATCTTGCCGTCTGGGTCGGACTGGAGCACAACCAGGCTCTTCTTGGCAGAGGCGCATGACGTCAAGAAGACGAGGAAGACGCCGCAGGCAAGGACGACGCTAGAGGCTTTCATCGGGAACCCCTCCCTCGACCACGGTGCGTGGGCCGTCAGCGTTCGGAATGCAGTGCCTGTCGCTGCAGTCCCCGAGAGCAGCGAGGGTCAGTCTTCATCAACTTTCACCAGAAACCTTGTACCCCGGATTCCTATGGATGCGTTGGGCGTTTCAAATCGAACCGTTTGGGGAGACAGTTTTGCAATGATCCCGGAAGCGTACACAGCGGTGCCTCGCAGCATGCGGGTCACGAGCGACAGTTTGCTCTCGGCCGGGGCGAAGAGGAACTGGTCCACGACCACCACGCTGTTCGGACCGAGAGACAGTGATGTGTCGTCCTTGAGAATCACCCCCAGCGATCCATCGGGGCCCGTGCTCAGCGTATCTCCCTGGAAAATCCTCTCGTTGACGACTGCCGGGAGCGATGCTTCTCCCCTGAGAATGGAGGCTGATCCTGTGACCGTCTTCACTCTGCCCGCTGTTCCGTCCGAGGCGGCTGCAAAGGTGGCGCTGGCAACCAGGGCCGCTGCGATGATGCTGCTCAGGTACTTCATGGCTTTCTCCTTCTCCCCCACACCCTTGGGGTGAATTCCACCGGGTGGAACTCGCCCTCGTGGGGTCGCGGCCACCCTAGCGGACAGGGCTCGACTGTCAAATGGAAAAAACGCGGAGCCAGCGGAGCGAGGGGGGAGTGCGGTGCGGGGGCTTGGAGGACGGTCTATCTCACCGGCGCCTGGTCCCCGGGGCAGCGGAGGCCGGTCCCGCCGAGGCCACAGTAGCCCCCGGGATTCTTGGCCAGGTACTGCTGGTGGTACTCCTCGGCGTAGTAGAACTCCGGCGCCTCGCGGATCTCCGTCGTGATGGGGCCAAGGCCGGCCTGGGTGAGCACGCGCAGAAACCTTTCGCGGGATGCCTGGGCGGCCGCGCGCTGCGCGTCCCCGTCGCAGTAGATCGCCGACCGGTACTGCGTGCCCGCGTCGTTGCCCTGGCGCATGCCCTGGGTCGGATCGTGGTTCTCCCAGAAGAGGCGGAGGAGGGAGTCGTAGGGGACGACGGAGGGGTCGAAGACCACCCGCACGACCTCGGCGTGCCCGGTGCGCCCGCTGCAGACCTCCTCATAGGTGGGGTTGGGGGTGAACCCGCCCGCGTACCCGACGGCCGTCGAGTAGACTCCCTGCGTTTTCCAGAAAATCTTCTCCGCCCCCCAGAAGCAGCCCATGCCGAACGTGGCCAGCTCGGTTCCCGCCGGGAAGGGCGGCTCGAGCCGGTTCCCGGTCACGAAGTGGGCGGCCGGGACGACCAGGCGCTGGGTGCGGCCCCGCAGCGCCTCCTCCCCGGAAGGCATCCGAGACTTCTGGGTGAAAAATCCCATGGTGTTGTCCCTCCCTCACAGGAGGTCCTAGCCTCTGCAGGATGTGTGATGCGATGACCCGGCGCTTCGATTCGCCGTGGGCCTGCCGGGATCAGGGGAGGGCGTCGGCCAGGACCTCGACCAGGTGCCGCGCCCGCCGGCCGGTGCCGTGGGGGATCTGCTGGCGGCAGGAGACGCCGGCCGCCACGATCTCCCACTCCGGCCCCTTGGCCTTCACCGCGGGGAAGAGGCGACGGTTCCCGACGGCGATGGAGAGGTCATAGTGCTCCTTCTCGTAGCCGAAGGACCCCGCCATCCCGCAGCAGCCGGAGTCCACCTCCTCCACCGTCGCCCCCGGCAGCAAGCGGAGGACCGTGAGGCTGGGGCCGGAGCCGATCAGGGCCTTCTGGTGGCAGTGGCCGTGGAGGAGCAGTGACCGCCGGCCGGCCGTCCAGGGCAGCTTCAATGCGCCGCGCTCGTGCAGGCCCGCCAGGAACTCCTCGATCATGAAGGTCTGTGTGGCCAGGTGCGGCGTGCGGGGATCGTCCACGAGGTCGGGATACTCGTCGCGGAAGGTCAGGATGCAGCTCGGCTCGCACCCCACGATGGGGACGCCCTGCCTGGCGTACTCGGATAGCCGGTCCACGTTGGTGGCGGCGTGCGCCTTGGCCTCGCGCAGCAGCCCCTTGGAGATCATGGGCCGACCGCAGCATTGCTTCTCCGGCAGGATCACCTCGAACCCGGCCGCCTCCAGCACCTTCACGGCGGCCTTGCCGATTTCCGGATAGTTATAGGTCAGGTAGCAGTCGTTGAAGAGCACGACCCGGCCTTGGTTCGCCGCGGGACGCTCCGAAGGAGTCCGGCACCCACGGCGGTCCCGTGGGTACCCGGCGGACCGGCCCTGTCGCGAGGCGAACCACCGGTCGAAGGTCTGGGAGGCGAAGGGCGGAAGGGACCGATTCCGGTGGATGCCGAAGAACCGATCGAAGAACCAGCGGGCCGGCGCACTGCCCACCACCCAGTTCGAGACGGGGGCAAGGGCACAGCCCAGACGATTCAATCCCTCGATGCGGCCGAAGAGCCTGGCCCGGAGCGGGGTCCCGTGCCGATCGTAATAGTGGGCCAGGAACTCGGACTTCAGCTTGGCCACATCCACGTTGGACGGGCACTCGGCCTTGCATCCCTTGCACTGCAGGCAGAGATCGAAGACCCCGTACATGCGGGGGCTGGTCAGGGCATCGGCCGGCAGGTGGCCGTTGATGGCCGCCCGCAGGGCATTCGCCCGGCCCCGGGTGGAATGCTCCTCCTCCAGCGTCACCATGTAGGAGGGGCACATGGTCCCCTCGAGCTTCTTCTTGCAGACGGCGGCCCCGTTGCACATCTCGATGGCGCGATCGAAGCCGCCCTCCCGCGGGTACATGAAGAAGGTCTGGACCTGCCGGGCCCGGTACGTCCCCCCGAAGCGCAGATTCTCCGTCATGGGGGGAGCGTCCACGATCTTGCCGGGGTTCATGATGCCCCGGGGGTCGCAGGCGGTCTTGAGTTCCTTGAAGGCCCGGTACAGCGTGGGCCCGAAGAACTTCTCGTTCCAGCACGAGCGGGCCAGGCCGTCGCCGTGCTCCGCGCTCATGGCCCCCCCGAACTCCATCACCAGCTCGCAGACCCGCTCCGCGATGGAGCGGAGCCTCTGCACCTCCGGCGCCTGCTTCAGATCGATGAGGGGCCGGATGTGGAGGCAGCCGACCGAGGCGTGGGCATAGTAGGCGGCCTGGGTGCCGTGGGATCGCACGATCTCGTCGAAGCGCCGGATGTACTCGGCCAGCCGCTCCGGGGCCACGGCCGTATCCTCGATGCCGGCGATGGGCTTCCGGTCCCCCGGCATGCCCAGGAGCAGGCCGAGCCCCGCCTTGCGGACCTTCCAGATTTTCTGCTGGTCCTCGGCCGTCACCGCCCGGGTGAAGGCGATGCCGATTCCCTGGCGTGTGCAGTGCGTCTCCAGGCGGTCGAGCTTGGCCGCCAGCTCCTCCCGGGAGGTCCCCTGGTACTCCACGAGGAGCAGGGCGCCCGGGTTCCCCTGGACGAAGGTCAGCTCGCGCGCATACTCCAGCGAGGCCCGGGTGAGGTCCATGACGTACCGGTCCACCAGCTCCACGGCCGAGGGGCCGGTCGTCAGGATCTCCATGGTGGATTCCAGGGCCTCCAGCATGCTGCGATAGTGAATGACCATCAGGGCGGTCATCCGGGGGCGCGGCTCGAGGTTGATCGTGGCCTCCAGGGTCGTGGCCAGCGTCCCCTCCGAGGACACCAGGAGGCGAACCAGGTTGACGGGTTTCCCGTTCACGAACTCGTCCAGGGCGTAGCCGCCCACGCGGCGCATGATCTTGGGGTAGCGCTTCACGATCTCGTCGCGGTAGGTCGTGGTCAGTCGCTGGATCTGGCGATAGAGCTCGCCTTCGAGGCCGGGGACCTTGAGCTTCGCCGCCAGCTCGTCATGGCTGAGCGTCCGGGCCGCGATCACCTGGGCGTCGGCGAGGACGACCCGCATTGCCCGGACGTGCTCCATGGTCCGGCCGTAGATGATGGAGCGCGCCCCCGAGGAGTTGTTGCCCATCATGCCACCCAGGGTGGCGCGGTTGCTGGGCGAGACGTCGGGCGCGAACCAGAGGCCGTGCGGGCGGAGCGCTGCATTCAGCTCGTCCAGGACGACACCGGGCTGGATGCGCGCCCAGCGCTCCTCGACGTTCACCTCCAGGACCCGGGTGAGGTACTTGGACATGTCGAGCTGGACGGCCCGGCCGACCGCCTGGCCGGCCAGGGCGGTCCCGGCGCCCCGCGGCAGGATCGGCACGCCATGCCGGCCGCAGATCTCGACGGCCGCGATGGCGTCCTCGGGCGTCCTGGGAATGACGACGCCCAGGGGCTCGATCTCGTAGAGGCTGGCGTCGGTGCTGTAGAGCACCTTGCTCATGGCATCGAAGCGGACCTCGCCCGCGATCCGCTTCTCCAGCTCGTGAATCAGGTCGGCCATGGCGGCCGGAGGCCTCTCGGCCATGGTCCCATCTCCTCCGGATCCCGGTCTCACGCCCCCGAGCCGGATAACCGGTAGATCGCGTTGGTGCTGGCGATGACCATGCGGCCCCGCCCGTCGAAGGCGAGCCCCACCAGGTTCTCGCCCGTGACGGCCAGGGTCGCCTTGCCGTCGCGGGTGATCCGGAAGATCCCGCGCTCTCCCTGATGGATCGCGACCACGAAGAGGTTCCCATCCGGGTCAAAGGCCAGGCCCTGGGGTCGGGCCAGATGCTCGAAGAAGCGCGTGAGCCGCCCCGCCGGGTTGATGCGAAAGACGGGATCGTCGTTGGACAGGGTGGGAGCGGTCACGTACAGCTCGCCATCCGGACCGAAGGCCAGGTGATATGCGGCCACGCTGGCCGGGAGCTTGGCGAACCGTCGCGCAGCCCCCTTCGGATCGACGGCAAAGATCCCACCGGACCGGTCACCCACGAACAGGGTGCCGTCCGGGTGGAAGGCGATCCCCGTGGCGATGCCCATCCCCTCGATGAACACCTCCGCCCGCCCGGGGCCAGCGACCCGGCGGATGGTCCCGTCGTTCCGGCAGGAGATGAACAGCGTCCCCTCCGGGTGCAGGGCCAGGCCCGTGGGATTCACCAGGTCGCTGAGGTAGGGTTCGGCCCCGCCATCCGGGGGAATTCGGAAGACGGAGGCGCCACTGGGGGCGGCCTGCCCCCGTGTGCCGCTGAAGGTGGTGATGATGTGTCCGTCCCGGTCCACCACGGGATTGGCCACCGGGTGCAACTCGTCCGCCAGCTTCGTCGCCACCTCGAAGAAGGGACCCTCGACGACCGCATCCGGCCACACGACCCGGATCATGCCCGAGGTGGCCCCCTCGGGGATGGGGGCGACGATCTTGG
>Ga0209108_10002762_pt1 | contig 10025 bp, 10 predicted proteins | sample Rifsed10ft1_FD_184003 | JGI IMG/M metagenome (GOLD analysis project Ga0209108, IMG submission 184003) | Soil microbial communities from Rifle, Colorado, USA - sediment 10ft 1 (version 2) | ecosystem: Environmental > Terrestrial > Deep subsurface > Rock core/Sediment | place: Rifle, Colorado...
TGCGCAGCGTCTGCGCGGCGACCATGCCGCCGAGTCCCGCGCCCAGCACCAGGGCGGTTCGTTCCATGCGCGGCTCCTAGCAGCCTGTCGGACTTAACGGTCCGAACAGGCTGCTAATAGCAAAACCGGCTGACCATTCAGCAAGAAACCCGGCCGAAGGGATCGAATGTGTAGAAAACTGAAGGTGATCTTGCAAGTTCGTCCTCGTCGCTTGAAGCTTTCCTGATGCCGGTTTTGCATTCAGGAGTTTGTCGGGCACAAGTCCGACAAACTCCTAGAACACCAGGACCTTGTCGGCCCAGAGCGTCCACTCCGTCAGCACCTCCATGCTGCCGCGCCGCGCGCCGGCAGCGAGGTCGGCCTCGGCCATGCCGCGCGCGTCCATGCATGAGCAGCATGCGTAGATCCTCAGAAAGCATACCGCACGGTGAAGTAAATATTGCTGTTGTCCTGCATTGACCCGAACATACCGTTACGCGTGCCTCCGAAAAGGTTGGCTCCGACCTCGGCCCAGAGATTGTCGCTGAAGGCGTAACGCAGCGAGGGGATGACATAGCGATCTTCCTCGCTCAGGCCAAGGAAGGCGAAGAAATTGAAGGTGACGGTCTGGTGGGCAAAAAACTGGATGAAGCGAACCGTTGCCACCCTGCGCACCTGGTCCTTCGCGGGAAAGCCAGCGGGGAGGCTCTCGCGGTAGGCCGCGTAGTCGCGCATCCATTCGCCGTAGAGCTGCAAGCCGAGCGTGGCATCCTCCCACAGTTGCCGCGAATACCCGATGAGTCCCCTGAACTGGCTGTTTTCGATGGAGGGGTCGCGGCCGTCTCGATCTTGCGTCGAGTCGTAGTACCCCGCCTCGAGGCTGAGTACTCCCTTACCGACGGGTCCGGTGAGGCTGGCGCCGACAGTATTGAGCCGCGGATAGAAAAAGACGATGTCGCTGGCCGTCACGCGCGCGGCCGGGCTGTGGTAGTGGGTGCGCGACGCGTAGCCAGCCAACTCCCAGTTGTCGAGATAGCCTGAGACCCGGCCCGAGATTTCAAGCTCGTTGGGGCTATTGCCCGGCTCTTCTGTGCGCCGCGGCAACCCGGCAGGCAGCGGATCGGCCAAGACGAAGCGTTGGCGGGTCGGCGTGTTGTCGGGACGGAAGCCGGCGATCACCAATTCCAGGTTGACCGGAGCAGGATAAGCATTCAGTTTGAGTGCGTCGCTGCCGAGCTTGAGGTATTGCATAGGCTGCCCCGTGAACATCGCCACCCAGTCACGCGGGAACGTGTCGTTGATGAAGAGCAGATCCCCGACGCCCCAGGTGATCACCTGCCGTCCCAGGCGGGCCGTCGCCTTCTCCGAGATCAAATCACCGAACAGCTCCCGCGTTTCGAGGCTGGTGTCGTCCAGCACCACGTCGCGGACCAGATCGAAGCGGCCCGCGAAAGCTGCGTTCCCCGATGAATTCTTGCCTTCCGCCTTGATCTGTCCGCGCAGCTCGGCTGCCGGAAAGTCGCATTCGGTTCCCGATGGGCACGCGACGTGGTTCGTGCGCCATGCCACATGGGATTGCGCGAAACCGCCCCACGAAATGCCCTGCGCCGCCGCGGCACTGGACCACCCCAATGCGAGCGAGGCAGCCGCCATGCTCGCTGCAGCGCGCACCGACCAACTTATCGCGCCGATCATCCTCCGCGACTTCCTGCCATTTCGCTAGCGCACCCACTGGCTGGGTGCATCCCGCAAGTAGCGCTCCGTGAAGATGTCCTGCTTCAGTCCGACGTCGTACCCCACTTCCTGGTAGACGACCTCGGTGCGGTGACCGCTCTGCAAGTTCTTCATGCTCCGGGCCGTGACCGTCCAGTATTTGCCCGCCTGCTCCACCTTGTCGGCGGTGAAAGTGCGAAACGGCTCGTTGCGGGCGTCGAGGTATTCTTCCTTAAGGGGCAGCCAGCGCTCCGAATCGATCCACGACAGGCGCCGGGAGTAGTCGGCCGCCGACTTGGGCCTGCTCTCCACCACATAGGTCGGGCGCCCGCCCACGTCCTCCTTGCGCACGAGAACGTGGACCTCGTCCTCCAGGTCGCGCCCCGAGACGTCCTCGTAGGTGAAGTCCGAGCCGACGAACGAGGAGCGCTTGTCGTCCGCTGCGATGCGCTTCACCAGCCTCAGCGTCGGCACGAAAATCCAGCGGTCGTCCTCCCTGGCGGGATATTTCCACACCAGGAAGGAGGTGCCCCGCACGTCGGCCGGGTTGTGAAAGTAGATGTAATAGCGCTGATCTCCCGATTTGCCGAGGTTGATCCTCAGCATGGTCATGTCTCGCTCCCGTACCTTGCCTTGGGGATTGATAAGCTTCATCCGCACCTTCGCGCGCATGTCGTTCCCGGCGTAGTAGAAAGTTTCCAAGGAGCGCTTCACGATCTCATCGCCGGAGGGATCGGCGGCGCGCGCCAGGGCCGGCACCACGGCCGCCGCCACAAAAATGAGAAGGGCAATTCGCCAGAGTAGTTTCATTTCGTTCCTCCCGTGTTGAACAGCCAGCCTCTCATCAGCACAATCAGGGCCGGCAGATACAGGATCGTGAGCAGCGCCGAGAGCAACATCATGCTGACGATGAAGGCGCCGACGGTGATATACGGCGTGAGCGGCGCGAACAGCATGACCGAGAAGGCCGCCGCGAACAGCGCTGCGTTGCGCAGGATCCCCTTGCCGGGACGGGCCGCCGTCCACAGCAGCGACTCCTTGAGAGTGAAAAGGTCGCGGCCGGCGTCGGCGCCGATTTCCGCAAGCCGCTGCCTTAACCGGCTGATGAAGTGGATTGAGAAATCCACCGCCATGCCAAGCGACAGGCACGATAACACGGAGATCGGCATGTCGAAGTCCTTGCCGGCAAACCCGACCACCCCGTAAATGAGCAGGATGGTGAAGAGCAGCGGCACATAACCGATGACTGCCCATTTGAGAGAGCCGAAATCAAAGGCGAGGATGAGGAACACCACCACGAGGGCGAGCAAAAAGCCCTTCACCATATCCCACAGTACCTCGTGGTTCCACACCAGATTGAAGTAGGCGATCCCTGCGGGTTTGATCTCCAGTGCTGTGGGATTAAGCTGCTGATATTCCTCCGTGGCCCGGATCACGCTTTGCATCGCGGCTGCATCCCAAGTCTTGAGCTGGATCCAGATGTTGGCGCGCTGGAAGGGATAATCCACCACATTGTCCAGGTCCGAGGGCTTGGCTGACATGCTGAACAGGAACAGGTATTGGGCAACCGTCTCGGCGGAATCGGGCACGGCGTCGAACTTCGGGTCGTCGTCGTGCAGCACGCGGTTGATGCGCTTGACGTAGTCGACCACGGACGTAGTCTTGCCGACGACCGGCAGCTTCTCCAGGTGCCGCTGCAGGCCCTCGATATTACGCAGGTTCTTTGGCTGCTTGATCGCGTCGGGCTGGTCGGCGGTAGCGACCACATAGCCAAGCGAGGTGCCACCCAGCGCACGGTTGATCACCGCGTCGGCGATGCGGATCTCGCTGCCTGGCTTGAACCACGCCACCAGGTTGTTGTTTACCACGATGCGGCTCACGCCGAGAATAGCAAGTGCGATCAGCGCCAAACCAACCGCGGCCGTCGCCTTCGGCCAGTCCGCACCCCAGGCGCCAAGTTGCCTCAGCGCCCGTGCTGTGCGGCTCGCGGCGATGTCGTCCCCGGTGACGACGCGGCCTATCTTCTCCTCCCGCATGACGGTGAGAATGGCGGGGATAAGGCTGAAGCTGAGAAGCCGCAGGACGATCGTGCCGAAGACAATCAGGCCGCCGAATACCTTGACCGGCACGATCTGCATGAACAGGAGCACGGCGAAGGCCGCGGCGGTGGCGAGTGCGGTATAGCGCACGGGACGGCCAACGGCTTCCATGGTCTCGACGATCGCTGTCCGCTTGTCCTTGCTCTCCCGGAGGCGGAAGTAAAACTCGTTGAAGATGTGGATGCTGTCGGTGGCGATCGCCATCAGGAATACCGGCGCCATCGAGCTCATGATGTGGACCGGAAAACCGAGGCCGACTCCCAGCCCCATGGTCCAGACGATGGCAACCACAGCCACCATCATCATGGTCATGGCCAGCGCCAGGCTCCGAAACATGGCGTAAATGGCGACGAACATGATCATCCCCGCGATGGGCGAGAAAATGCCCATCAGCTTGAACATCTCCGCGCCGAAGGTGTCGCGCGCCACGGGGTCCCCGGCGATGTGGAACCGCTCATCCCCCGGGTATTTGGCGACGATCCCGCGGATGTGGTCGGCGACCTCCTTGCCGTTGGCGCCTTTGTCCAGCGGCACGTAGATGGCGGTGGTATTCTCGTCGCGGGAAATAATGCGGTCGATGAAGAGCGGATTCTCCATCAACGTCTTGCGCAGTGCCTGCATCTCGGCGTCGGTCGCCGGGACCCTGGTCACCAGCGGCGCCACCCTCAGCCCATCGGCCACGGCCGTGACGTTGTCAATGGTGGTAAAGCTGGAGACGTCACGCCCGGCCACGCCTTTGATCTTCAGAATCTCGGCCGTCACGTCGCGCACCTTTCCAAGCGTGCCCTGATTCAGCACGCTTTTGGGGTGGACGATGCCGACGACGATAGTGTCCTCATAGAGGGCAAAAGTCTGGTCCACGTTGTCATTCCACATCCGGACGTCGGACGTTGGCGGCAACATGTTCTTGGGGTTGGTGTCGAGCTGGATTCCTGGCAGCTGGGCGGCAAAAGCGAGCGTAATCAGCAGCACGATCCCGAAGATGACCATCGGGCGGGCGATGGAAAATTCTACGAGGGTGTTCTTGTTCATTGCTGGTCAATCCGAAGGTGCAGGCCGGCTTGCTCACACACTCTCAGCGAGCGCCGCGAGCTCGCCGGTCGCGAAAGAATCAGAAGCGGCTCCAGAGCCAGTACTTCTCGTAGAGCACCTTGGCGCCGTGCCAGAGCAGGCCCGGCTCGCGCAGGCGCACGTCGGGCAACGGCTCGGCGTAAAAGTTTCCGCTGCCCATGCCGGCGCGCCCATCGCCCGTCTCGATGAAACACATCCCCTCGCCCTCGAAGCGCCGCGGCGCGCGCCGGCCGGTGAATTCGCGGGCAATATTGTGCGCGACGACCTCGGCCTCGCCATGCGCGAAAACGCCCGCCTTGGGCAGGGGACGCCCCATCTTGAGCCCAATGACAGTCACATCGCCGACCGCGTATACGCCGGAAAAGCGAGTCTCGAGCGTGTGTCGGTCCACCGGGACCCAGCCGCTTTCGTTCGTCAGGCCCGCGGCACTCACCGCCTGCGGCGCGCGGTGCGGCGGAACGTAGAGCAGGAGATCGAAAGCCGCGGACCGCCCGTTGACGAAGTCGATGCGCCGCGCACCCGCGTCCACCGCCTTCACCTGGTGCTCGGGATGGTAGGCGATGCCGCGCGCCTCGACCATCGCACGCACGCCCGCTGACACCTTTGGTCCGGCGACCATCATCGGCCCGGGTTCGGCGGCATAAAAGTCAATCGCGACCCCATCACGCTGCCCGCGCTCGCCCAGATAGCTCTCCACGAGAAGCCCCGCCTCATACGGCGCGGCGGGGCACTTGTACTGCGGCGTCGCTGTGAGAATCGCGATCCGCCCGCCTTCGAAGCGCGCGAGCGCATCGCGGATCGCGCTCGCGCCCACGATCGTGTAGAGGCACAGGCCCGCCTCGGCCAGTCCCGGGACCGCCTGCAAGGCGTACTCGGCGCCGAGCGCGATGACGAGCGCGTCGCCGCGCAGAGTGCGATCTCCGACGCGGGCGCTCTTCGCAGCCGGATCGATCGCGGTGACCTCTCCGCGTACGAACTCGATGCCGCTACGTGCAGCGTGTTCGCATGGGCGCGAGATCGCCTCGAGGCTGCGCTTGCCGACCATCAGCCAGAGGAGCGACGGCGGGAAGACGTGGCGCGCCTCGCGTTCGACGAGCACGACGCGGTCGCTCTTCGGCAGGAGCCTGCGCAGCGTCTGCGCGGCGACCATGCCGCCGAGTCCCGCGCCCAGCACCAGGGCGGTTCGTTCCATGCGCGGCTCCTCAGAACACCAGGACCTTGTCGGCCCAGAGCGTCCACTCCGTCAGCACCTCCATGCTGCCGCGCCGCGCGCCGGCAGCGAGGTCCGCCTCGGCCATGCCGCGCGCGTCCATGCAGGAGCCGCACACGGCCGCCTCGCCGCGGCGGCGGGTCACCGCGCCGAGCATGTCGGCGATGTTGTAATAGCCCTGCGGCACCTTCTGCCCGGCCTTCGCGCAAGCGGCCGCGTCGCCGATCAGGAACACGCGCACTTCCTCCCCCTCGCGCTTGATCAACGAACCCGCAAGGCGCAGCGCGTTGTAGCTGCGCTCCGTGCCGTAAGGCGGATCGTTCAATACTAATAGCGTTTTCATGGCGTTCAAGCCTCCTGCCGGCGGTTGATGGCGTACAAGCCGGTATCGTCGTGAAACGGGATGGCGAGCATGCGATCGAGCCACAGGTCCCGGTGGGTGCGGAATTGCCCGATGCCGATCATCATCTGTTCGTGTCCCGCGGCGGGCTGCGCGCGGTAGGTGCCGAACAGGCGGTCCCACCACGGCAGGTTGAAGCCGAAATTGCTGTTGGTCTCCGGCGCGTCGATCGAGTGATGTACCCGGTGCATGTCCGGCGTCACCACGATCCAGCGCAGGACCCGGTCCCACGCCGGATGAATGCGCACATTGGCGTGGTTGAACATCGCCGTCGCATTGAGGAGGACCTCGAACACCAGCACCGCGACCGCGGGGGGGCCGAGCAGCGCGATAGCGGCGAACTTGATCAGCATGGAGAGCGCGATCTCGATCGGATGAAAGCGCGCGCCGGTGGTCACGTCGAAATCCAGGTCCGCGTGGTGCATCCGGTGCAACCGCCACAATACGGGTACGGCGTGAAACATGAGATGCTGCAGGTAAATCACGAGGTCGAGGAACAGGATCGAGAGCACCACCGCCACGGGATAAGGAACCGCAAAGTGATTCAGCAAGCCCGTGCCGCTCTCACCGACGGCAAGGGCCAGTCCGACCGCGGTGGTCGGAAACAGCACCCGCAGCAAGATCGTGTTAAGGGCAACGAGAACGAGGTTGTTGCTCCAGCGCGTCGCTTTCGCCTCGCGCAGGACGCGGCGCGGCAGCGCGATCTCCCAAAGCGCCATCGCCGAGAACATGCCAAGAAATATCCCAAGCCGGACGGCCGGCTCATTGCCCAGCAAAAACGATTCTGTTGACATGGAATGGCCCGTCTACGTAGGGTTGCAATGCACCGCGTGAGCAGGTTAAGATAGTATTCCAGTAATCACTGGAATAATGGAATTGTAACAGGGATGAAGGCGATGTCAACCTTCGACGTCAAGGCCGAACTCTTCGAGCAGCTCGCCCGCATCGGCAAGACGCTGGGTAGCGCCTATCGATTGCAACTCCTTGATTTACTGGCTCAAGGGGAGCGCAGCGTAGACGCGCTCGCGCAGCTGTGCCGGCTCTCCGTCACCAACGCCTCCCAGCACCTCCAGCACCTCCGGCGTGCAGGGCTCGTCAGGGCCCGCAAGGAGGGTTTGTACGTGCACTACCGCCTGAGCGGGGACGGCGTCGTGCGCCTCGTCGCGGCCATGCGCGCGGTGGGCGAGGAGCACATGGCCGAGGTGGACAAGCTGATCAAGGAGTACTTGAACACGAAAGACGAACTCGAGCCGGTCCCGGCGCGCGAGTTGCTGGAGCGCGCGCGAGACGGCCTCGTCACGATACTCGACGTACGCCCGCCGGAGGAATATCGAGCAGGTCATTTGCCCGGGGCAATCAACATCCCGCTGCCCGACGTCGCGAAACGAGTGAATGAACTGCCGGCGAACCGGGAGGTCATCGCGTATTGCCGCGGGCCGTACTGCCTGATGTCGTTCGAGGCGGTGGCCCTGCTGCGCAAGAAAGGGCGCACAGCCCGCCGGTTGCAGGACGGCTACCCCGAATGGAAGCTGCTGGGATTGCCCGTGGAGCAAGGCTCCTCCAGCACCCGCTGATCGGTATACGCCCTGTCGGACCCACGCCGTGGCCGGACACATTTCCTGCGGGCGTTGAGCACCTTCGATTCGCGGCCATGACCGATCCCGCCGACTATGCGGCGTGGTACCGCGCTCCCCGTGGCGCCTGGATCGGCGCGACGGAATTCTCGCTATTGCGCCGGCTCGTGGACCTCGGCGCGCGAGAAACGGTGCTCGACGTGGGATGTGGCACCGGCTACTTCACGACCTTGTGTGCACGCGAAACAGCTGGAATCGTCGTGGGTCTCGACCCGAACCTCGCCTGGCTGAAGTACGCGGCACACGAAGCGGCACCCAACCTGGCGTGGGTGGGAGGACGGGCGGAAGCCCTGCCCTTCCCGGAGCGCAGCTTCGACGTGGTGCTCTCGGTGACCGCTCTCTGCTTCATCGAGGATCAACTCGCCGCCCTGCGCGAGATGCTGCGAGTATGCCGGCGGCGTTTCGCGCTCGGCCTCCTCAATCGCCACAGCCTGTTGTGGCGACAGAAGGGCCGCGGTGGGGGCGTTGGGGCGTACCGCGGCGCGCACTGGCACACGGTCCGGGAAGTTCACGCCCTCGCCGGCGAACTGAACCACGCACGGTTCCACTGGCGCACGGCCGTTTTCCTGCCCAGCGGCAGCGGGACGGCCCGCTGGCTGGAAGAGAGGCTGCCGAACGGGTTGCCGTGGGGCGCGTTTCTCGCAGTCGTGGGGGACGCTCAGCCGAGGTGAAGGATGGACCAGGCCTGACCTTGACGCGCGTTCTATATTTCGACTATTCTGGAAATATGGAAACAATCCAGGCAGTCGAGGCATTGGGCGCGCTGGCACATGACTCGCGGCTGGCGATTTTCCGGTTGCTCGTGCAAGCGGGCCCCGCGGGGGTTTCGGCAGGGGTGATCGCTGAAAAGCTGGGCCTGCCGCCGGCGACGCTCTCGTTTCACCTCGCGCACCTCGCACGATCCGGATTGGCGTCGAGCCGCCAGGACGGGCGCTTCGTCATCTATTCCGCGGACTTCCAGAACATGAACGGGCTCGTCGCGTTTCTCACGGACAACTGCTGCGGCGGAAAGTCGTGCGCCCCGGCTCGACGCCTGCGCCGCAGCGCATGACCCCGGCAGAACCCGGATGAATGCCTTCAACGTGCTGTTCCTTTGCACCGGCAATTCGGCGCGCTCCATCCTGGCCGAGGCCTACCTGAACACCCGTGGCCGCGGGTGCTTCACCGGTTACAGCGCCGGAAGCCACCCTACCGGGAAGGTCAATCCCCTGGCGCTGGAGATCCTGGAAAAAAACCGGATCGACATCTCGAACCTGCGCTCGAAAAGCTGGGACGAGTTCGCGCGACCGGGCGCGCCCCGCATGCATTTCGTGTTCACCGTGTGCGATCAAGCAGCCGGCGAGGTCTGCCCCGTGTGGCCGGGCCAGCCGGTCACCGCTCACTGGGGTGTGGATGATCCCGCAAGGGTGGAAGGTGCCGACGTCGAGAAGCGCCAGGCGTTCATGCGCGCGTTCGCCGTGCTCTCCACCCGCATCAATCTGCTCCTGAATCTGCCGCTCGACAAGCTCGACCGCCTGGTCCTGAAAAACAAGCTCGACGAAATCGGCCGGAGCGGCGCCGGCGGGCAAGCACGATGAGCGTGCAGACCGGCACCGCCACCCTCGCGCCCGCGCCCGCGAGGCCCGCCATCGGATTTTTCGAGCGCTGGCTCTCGCTGTGGGTGTTCCTGTGCATCGTCGCGGGCATCGCGCTCGGCCAGTGGATGCCCGCCCCCTTCCAGGCTTTGGGGCGCATGGAGGTCGCGCGGGTCAACATCCCGGTCGGGCTGCTCATCTGGATCATGATCATCCCGATGCTGCTGCGCATCGATTTCAGCGCGATCGGCCAGGTGCGCCGGCACTGGCGCGGCATCGGCGTGACCCTCGCCATCAACTGGCTCGTAAAGCCCTTTTCCATGGCGTTGCTCGGCTGGCTCTTCC
>Ga0209108_10002763_pt1 | contig 10022 bp, 10 predicted proteins | sample Rifsed10ft1_FD_184003 | JGI IMG/M metagenome (GOLD analysis project Ga0209108, IMG submission 184003) | Soil microbial communities from Rifle, Colorado, USA - sediment 10ft 1 (version 2) | ecosystem: Environmental > Terrestrial > Deep subsurface > Rock core/Sediment | place: Rifle, Colorado...
GAGCGCCCTCCCCCTCCGACCAGTCGGAGTCCCTCCGATATCTTGGGCGTTTCCCGCCGGTCCATCTCCTGAGATTCCACCGCCGCATCCCATCCAACCACTCAATTAGACCGGACTGATGCCCCTTCGGCCACCCGGCGAGCGGGCTGGATCTGGCTTTGCATACCCCATGCAGCACAGGGGTACGCGGAGCAGGGGGAATCAGGCCGGGCGAGGGCACGCCGCACGAGCCCGGGAGACGGGGCACCATCCGTCCACTACCACAGAGGACCGTCAACACGCGGATGGCTGGGTGCCATTTTGAAGGGAGGGATGTCACACGCGCTCGATCGTTTACATCGTCGGCACGGTCGTCATCATTGTCTTCGTGCTGAGGATGATGGGCGTCTATTAGGGAGTGGGCCGGTCCAGAGGGTCCCCGATCCCCAAGCGTGGACGATCCGAGTCGGGCCACGGCGAGGACGGCGGAGGCTCGCGGAGAACGGACAGCCGCCAGGTTCCTCCGAGAGGAGCACCGCGGAGAAAGCGGAGGGGCCGGACGGGGCCTCAGGGATCGCCGGGGCACGAGGGTGTCGTTGGCCCGGACGTTGTTCGGCACGGCGGGCGAAGGGCAGCCCGGGCGTTGGGTTTCTCATTCACCAAGGGGTGTCGAAAGGAGACACACACATGGCACGGGTAACGATGATTGCGGTGTTGGTGCTGAGTCTGGGGATGCTCGCGGCCCCCGGCCTCGCCGCCCAGGGGACGGCCAGCGGCACGATGTCCTCCGCCGAGCGCACGGTCAAGGATGCCGGCACGACTGCCAAAGGCGAGGTCACGGACTCCTGGCTCACCCTCAAGACCAAGCTGGCCTTGCTGGGCGACGAACGGGTCAGCAGTAACGACGTGAGCGTGAAGACCGTGAAGGGCGTGATCACGCTCCACGGGAAGGTGGCCAGTGCGGCCGAGCAGAAGGCCGCCGAGGAAATCGCCCTCAATATTGAGGGTCAGAAGAAGGTGGTCAACCAATTGACGGTGGTGCCGACGGCGCAGCGGAAGATGGTCGATCGGCAGGACGACCAGATCGTGACGGACGTCAAGAAGGCGATCACTAAGGATGCGTCCCTGAAGAAGGCCGACATCGATGTGCGCGCGGAGAAGGGGATCGTCACCCTGACGGGGAAGGCGCCGTCCCTCGCGACGAGCGTGCGCGCGTCCGAGGTGGCCCGCCGGGTTCCCGGCGTGCGCGCCGTGCGGAACGAGCTTGCGTTGTAGCGCATGGGAGAATGACACCTGTGGCACCGGCCTCCGCCGTCCACCCGGACGGCGGAGCGCCGCCTGATTCCCGGCTCGTGCCGCCGTACCATCGTCGTGTGTGTTACTGGTCCTCTTCCGCCGAAGGCGGCTCGGGTCCGAGGTGGTACCTCCGAAAGTCGTTGGCCGGTGACGAATGCTTCTCAAGGAAGGCTCACCACGAATGCCGATGAGCGGCGCCGCCGTCCGGGCTCGACGGGCGGCGAACCCCCCGGGGCGCCGTTTGAGGACGAGTGCAGCCTTCCGCAAGAGAGCGCTCGGTGTGGTCGGTCTCTTCGTGGCGGTCGCCTTGGGCCTGGTCGGGGCCTGGTGGTCCTATCCGCTGCTGGACCTTCGCAAAGAGCATCTTCCGACAGTCCGCCTCTACGCCGGAAGCGCAGAAATCGCGGCCCTTCAGGGAACCGCTCGGCACTCTCAGATCTGGATCCCCCTGGGCGAGATTCCGCAGCCAGTCGTAGATGCCATCCTGGTGGCGGAGGACCGGCGTTTCTTTCACCATCCGGGGATCGACGTGCGCGCCGTCCTGCGCGCTGCCGTGACGAACCTGCGGCGAGGCGGCGTCCGCCAGGGGGGGAGCACGATCACGCAGCAGCTCGCCCGGATGCTCTTTTTCAGCAACGAACGGACATGGGGGCGAAAGCTCCGGGAGTCCGGCGCCGCCCTCATGCTCGAGACCCAGTACTCCAAGCGCCAGATTCTGGAAGTCTATCTGAATGCCGTGTATATGGGGCATGACGGGGATGTCGCCATCCATGGCGTCGGAGCAGCTTCTCGACACTTCCTGGGCAAAGACCTGGCGAAGGTGCGCCTCGACGAAGCCGCCTTGCTGGCCGCGGCGATTCAAGCCCCCAACCGGACCTTCCTCGGCCACTTCCCTCGCGCCGTCCAGGCGCGACGCAACAGGATCCTGCAGGCCATGCGGGACTTTGACACGGCCAGCGAGACCGCCGTTCGCGAGGCGGCGGTCAGCCCGCTCCCCCGCCGGCCGGCCGGCAGCGCAGGTCAGGCAGGCTACTTCGTCGACCTGGCCCGCGAAGAGATCGCCCGCCGGGTGTCGCTCCCGGCATCGGGCGAGGTCCGCATCGCCACCACCCTGGATCCCGTGCTCCAGCGTGCCGCCGAACGCGCGCTCCGGGAGGGTCTAGAACGGATCGAACGAGCGCAGCCTGGCCTCGAGCGGGGGCGTCTGCAGGCCGCCCTCGTGGCCATCCAGCCGGCCTCCGGAGCGATCCGCGCCTTGGTGGGCGGCCGGGGGTACCGCGAGAGTCCAATAAACCGCGCGACGCGGGCCGCTCGCCAGCCCGGTTCGCTCTTCAAGCCTATTGTGTATCTGGCGGCCTTCGAGGCTGAGCGGGCGGGTCGTGGCGCGCGCCTCACGCCGGCCTCGCTGGTTCTCGATGATCCGATCGCGATTCCGGTCGGCTCCAGTACCTGGTTGCCGCAGAACTTCGACCATCGATTCCGCGGATCGGTGACGGTCCGCACCGCGCTCGAGGCATCGCTCAACGTCCCGGCGGTCCGCGTGGCGCAGGACGTGGGCCTCGAGGAAGTGGTGCAGATGGCCCAAGCCCTCGGGATCGCGCGACCCCTGGCTGCGGTGCCCTCCCTGGCCCTGGGAACCTCAGAGGTGACGCTGCTCCAAATCACCGCGGCGTATGCCACCCTGGCCAATGGAGGTGTTCGGGCCGTTCCCACCACGCTGGCCGCCGAGTCGGCCCCCCAGGGGGCGCAGGCCGTTGAGCCGATCCCCCCGCCGGTGCGCGTGGTCTCCGCGGAGTCGGCTTTTCTGATTAGCCACTTGCTCCGCGGGGTGATGCGCTATGGCACGGGCCGCGCCAGCGCGCGCTGGGGGCTCAGTGACGTCTCGGCAGGAAAAACGGGGACCACGGACAGCCTGCGGGACGCCTGGTTCGTTGGCTATACGCCGGACCTGGCGGTGGGGGTGTGGGTGGGCCTGGACGATGCCAGCCCCGTGGGCCTCACGGGCGCCCAGGCTGCGCTGCCGATCTGGGCCGCTGTGATGCAGGCCGCCGTGCGGCGGTCGCCCCCCGGGAAGTTCACGCCGCCCCCCGGCATCCTGATGGCTTCGGTGGATTCCGCCACAGGGCGAGTGGCCTCCGTCGGGTGCGGCGGCGGGCCGATGATCGAAGAGGCGTTCCGGGCCGGGAGCGAGCCCGCAGTCTCCGATTGTGACGGATCACCCGAGGGAGGCCCCGCGGAATCTGTTGCCGGGGGGTTTCAGGGCCTGTTCCCCTGAGCGCCCCCGGGGGGGCCGAAGGTATACGCCGGGTCAAAGGCGCGGGCCAGAAGTCGACAAGACTCTCATCGTCACATAGATGGGTTCGCGCGCGAGGTGTGCGACCGCCCAGGCTCCGGTCGCCGGAGGCCGCAGTCGCACTCGATGGCGTGACTGCGCAGAAGACGCGCCTCGCAACACCAAGCGCACACCCCGCAAGCAAAGGGTTCCGGATGCGCCGATCGTGCGCGTTCCCGCCTTTCGTGGCGCTCGCGGTTGTAACACTCGTGACGACTGCCTGCATGCGGTTTGCCGCGAACTATCCGACAGCCCACCTGGCTTCCCACCGGCCCGACCTGCCCGTCCCGACCGGCTACGAGTACCGGAAAACGGCTTCCCCTGCAACCCTGGAGCGTCAGAGCATCTCTGCCGACGGGCAGCACGAGACCTACGCCCTCACGCTGCCTTCGGTGGGAGACAACGGACAAAGGCAGCTTCTCGTCACCGCGCAGTACCTGAAGGCGAAGACGCCGGGCAAGAAGAAGCTGGTCATCGTGGTCCCGATCTACGGGAGTATCACTTTCGCATCCAAAATGATGGCGAGGCAGTTGGTCGAATGGCAGAAGCAAGACACGAATGTGCTCTTGATTCAGGATGCAAACGAAATCTTTGACGGAGATATCGAGCGAGCCCCGATCATGATTACGGAAGCAGAGCTGCTCCAGGGAGTGCAGCGGTGCGTGACACGCTTCCGACACGTCGTGATCGCCATCCGGCGGTTGATCGACTGGGCGGAAACGGTGGATGAGATCGACGCGGCGCGCATCGGGGTTGTCGACTTCTCGATCGGGGCCTCCGTCGCCAACGTCGCGATGGGGGTCGATGCGCGGATCGCGGCCGGAGCCTTCGTGCTTCCCTCAACGAAGCTGCATGAGATCTTTGCCTACGGCCGCGTGCCCCGCTGGCAAGAGTCGATCGATCGGGTCCGCGCGAACTTGAAGCTCACTCCCGGCGAGCTCGCGCGGAAAGTCGAGCCGATCCTCCGGTCCATCGACCCGATTTACTTCTCGAAATCCATCGACCCGACCAGGGTGCTGCTCATCGAGGCGGCGCAGGACCGTTTCGTGCCCGCACAGGCGCGGAAACTCCACTGGGAGGCCCTCGGGAGACCCCGGCTTATCCGCATCGATTACGACCATAAGGCCGCCCTCCTGCTGTCGATGACCTTCCTCAGCCGAAACTTCGAGGGCGAGGATGGGCCTGGGGGGGCGGACCGTGCGGGGGGCAGGCGGCGAAACATCCGCCTGACCCTGGAGGAGCTCACGGCCGTCCGCTCGCGGGTGGAGGGGACGGCAATTGTTCGGACCTCGCATTGCAGCCCGGCCGTCGCCGCCCTGCTGAAGAAGCTCGATATCCGGCCCCGGTCGCGACCAGCGCCGCATGGCGATTCGCTGAAGAGGAGGATCCAACGATGCTCTACGTGACGGACACACCCAAGGATGTGGAGACCGCCGCACGGGATCTGGAACAGGCGGTGAAGCGGAACAGGTTCGGCGTCTTGCACGTGCACGACCTCCAGAAAACGCTCAAGGAAAAGGGCGTGGACTTTCCGAATGCCTGTAAGATCCTGGAGGTGTGCAACCCGCAGCGGGCCGTCCAGGTGCTGACGGGGAACATGGGGATGAACCTGGCCCTGCCCTGCCGGATCTCCGTCTATCAGGAGGAGGGGAAGACCAAGATCGGTATGATTCGGCCGACCGCCCTCCTGGCGCTTTTCCCCGGGGGCTCTGCCCTCAAGGCGGTGGCGGAGGACGTGGAGCGGGAGACGATGCGGATGATTGACGAGGCGCGCTAGTAGCTCTGGCCACGCTTTGCTTCCCGCCCCCCCGGGGGTCGACGGTCTGTCAGTTGGAGCGCGGGACGCGCACCATCGAGAGCGGCCAGGAGGTGCCTGATCTGAGGCGTGGAGCGCGCACACCGCACGCGGCGAGGTGCGGCGTGCGCGGACTTGTGAGCAGTCAGAAAGGATGGAAAGGAAAAATACATGACCTTCTTTTCGAAAGGAGCCGCCCATGAGAAGCAAGAGTTGGCTCGCTGGCTGTGGGATCATGCCCATGCAGCACATGCGCGTGCGACGGTTGGCGACGTTCTGTACATTCGCGCTCGCGGGTTTTTTCCTGGCATCACCTGCGTCGGACGTCTGGGCGGCTGCATCCGATGACGCCTTTGTCGCAGGATATGCGACCGCCGTGCTGGAGCGGGAATTCAATGTGCGTGCCCCGTCCCTGCGCGTAAAGGAGGGCGTCATCACCGTGACGGCGGAGGACCTCGCCGGCGCCGATCGCGAAGAGGTTCTGCGCAGGCTCTCGGGCATCCGGGGTGTCCGCCGGGTGGCGGTCCTGGGCGCCGACCCGGCGTCAACGGACCCGGCCGCCACAATCGCCCTGCAACCCCCGCCCGCCGATCGGGGCCCGGGCAACGTCGGGCCCACGTCGGACCCCTTGCCGGTCGGCTGGCTTCCTGAGGGCCACGTCTTCAGCCCACTCCTCGCCGATCCCCGCTGGCCCCATTTTTCTGCCAGCTACCAGTATTACCCGAACGACAAGAACCTCAGAAGCGTTGGCGCACTCAGCTTCGGGGAAACCATTCCCCTCTACAGGACGGCCTCGCCGGTGATGGGACAGGTGGAGCTGGGCCTCCAGGCAGGGGTGTTTGCGATTTTCGATCTGGAGGCCAAGTCGAAGGATCTCGTCAATGCCGACTATTTTGTGGCCGCCCTGGCCGCCTATCGGACGGGGAATGTCTCGGCGCTGGCGCGCCTCTTTCACCAGAGCTCGCACCTGGGGGACGAGTTTCTTTTGCGGACCCGGGTCGAGCGCGTCAACCTGAGCTACGAGGGCGTGGATCTCAAATTGTCGTACGATTTTCCTTTTGGGTTCCGCCTGTACGGAGGCGGCAGGGTGCTGTTCGATCAAGAGCCGTCAGACCTGAAGCCGTGGGCCACCCAAGCGGGCGTGGAGTTCAGGAGCCCACAGACTTTCTGGGGGGATCGGATCAGACCGGTGGCCGCCCTCGATGTTCAGAACCACCAGGAGAATGCGTGGCACACAGATGTATCTGCGCGAGCCGGCATGCAGTTCGAAAACCTTCGAGTGCTAGGCCGGAACCTCCAGTTGCTGGTGCACTACTTCAATGGGTATTCCCCCAATGGCCAATTCTACAAGCAGAAGATCGAGTACATCGGCCTCGGGGTGCATTTCCATTTCTGAACAAGTGGAAGCGGGCGCGCGGTCATCCTCAGCGAGGGTTCGACCCTTCGGGTTCCGGTGGGCTCGGCTGCCACACCGGCCCTCGGCGCGCCGTCGACTCTCGCCGGCGCCGAGCGCGCAGATCGTGGGCGCCTTGGAGCAGACCGGTTGGTACATCCGCGGCCCGGCCGGGGCCGCCAATCTGCTCGGTCTGAAGCCCACCACCCTCGAGTCGCGCATCAAGAAGCTCGGGCTCCAGCGCCCTCGCTGAGCGCCACGCGACATCCGATATATTGGAGACCTCTCCGAGATCTCGGGCGTTTCCCGCCTGTATCTCCCCGAGTTTCCACGGCCGCTTTCCATTCAACCACTCGATTAGACCGGACTGATGCCCCTTCGGCCGCCTGGAGAGCAGGGTGGATCTGGCTTTGCATAATCTATCCAAACGAGGGGTGCGCAGGGCTGGGCTCCGCGACTCTAGCATCCACCCTTGCCCTGGCCCTCTCTCGAGGAGAAGCTCAGGCCGGTGCCGACTGAGATGAGCTGGGCCGAAAGCATCGGGCTGTGGGAAGTACCGACACGTGGACACGGAGCACGTGCTCGCAGGGTGCAGAGGCACACGGTTGTCGTAGTCGGCCCCTCCCGCGAGACCGGGCGAGGCTGGAATTTCACGAAGGAAGAGGTCGAAAATGACGATGGTCATTTCCACTCTGAGAATCCTCACGGGTCCCCAATCTCGGGCTGGGGTCGTACGGACGCTCACCGCCCAGCTGGGGCCGACGCGTGTGCAACCGGGCTGCCGCAAGTGTGACCTCTACCAAGATGTTGAGGACCAGGGGGCGATCACGCTGGTGGAGGAGTGGGAATCCCAGGCCGATCTGGACCTCCGCTTACGCTCTGAGGATTACCGCGCCGTCCTGGCGGCGATCGAGCTGTCGCGGGAACAACCCGTGATTCACTTCGACACGGTCATCCGACGCGCGGGCTTGGAGATGATCGTTGCGGCGAGGGCGTAGAAGGATGACGGGGGGATAGCGAAGCCCGTGTCCTTCCGAGGTCCGCCACCGGGCGGGAGGAGGCTGTCATGGGAACGATTCTGCTCATCGTGTTGGTCCTGTTCTTTGTCGGGGCGCTCCCGACCTGGCGGCACAGTAGCACCTGGGGGTACTTCCCGAGCGGAGGGCTGGGAGTGGTCCTCCTGGTCCTCCTTATCCTGGTCTTGACCGGGCGCCTCTGAGGGCAAAACGCGCGGGGCGGGAAACACGACACCCCCGACTGCCCAGCGGACCTGATGGGCCGGTTCGTCGGGGCCCAACCACATGGCCGGGAGCTGCAAGGGAACAAGGGCCTGACCGCGCACGGAGCGACGCCCTAACCGCGGGGCCGGGCCGCGACGGGAGCGGCGCGCTTGGCGACGCTGCCCTTTGAGCCCCGGTCGTCGGCCGGCCCCTCCTCCGCCGGGGGGGATTGACAGTGCCCATGGAAGCCGAAGCGGCCGGCGTGGCTCGACGCGATCCGCCGGGCAGTCGCAGAGGGCCACGGTCCAAGAGGCAGGCCGGACGATGCCGACCAGACTCAGGGTGCGATGAAATTTTGGAGTGTCCAACGGTCCGCGCCGTTCCGGTGGCTTGGTGGTCGTCGGCCATCAGCACTCGTGATCCTTGTGCGTGCGCGGCACCCCCGATAAAAGCGGGAAAATCGACCCAGCGATCCGGACGCGTCGATCTGCCATGCAGTCGCGTGTCCGCTCACTCACGGAGGCCTGCAATGAGACGACACGTTCTGGCGGTGATGGCGCTTGGACTCCTCGTGATTGTCGGCTCGGCCGCGTGCGATAAGGGTCCGATGCAACGGACGGGAGAGAAGATCGACCGCGCAACGGATCAGGACAAATTGATCGGCAAGGGACCCCTCGAGAAGGCGGGCAAGAACATCGACGAGGCCGTGACGGACCTCAAGAAGTAGGCGCCGGGCACCCGCCTCACCCGGTACGGACCTGGAACCTGGCACGGGGGATCGATGGGGGGGTGTCGTGACCGATCAGCGGGCCAAGCAGACAGCGGATCCCGATGGAGGTCGGGATGGGCGACACGATCCTCTTCGGCAAGGACGCCGGGTCCGGGGGGACGGCGCCGACGAGGAGTGCCTCATCATCCGCGAGGAGGATGTGCTGGGCATCCTGCAGTAACGCCGCCCGAGAGAGGGCAAACACGAGGCGAGGGGCGGGCCCGTGCATCGATCATCCGCCACCCCGAGAAGGAGGTGCGTACGATGGGAGCCAAACAGGTGTGCTCCACTGCAGAGGCCCGACGGGGCACCCAGCGCGGCGTGAGCAGGCTGGCCAACGCCGAGAAGGCCGCCCTCGACCCCACGGAGGGGGATGTCGCGCGGGACAAGGAGTTCAACGCGCTCAGCGTCCCCAAGGGCGGCAGAAGGGTGCGACGGCGGCCGACGGGGCCCCCACGGCACTGGCCGAGTCCCTCGTCCGGGAAGAGGGGATGATCGTAACCGCAGGGACCCACCTGCTGGCCCTTACGCGGGGGTCGACCAAGCGGGGGAGGCAGGGAGAGGCGGGCCGACCGGCGCGGCCGCCGCTCTCAGTAACTACCGCACGGATAGAGGGGGCGGCTACTGACCTTTCCGGCAATCGAAAGTCAGGCCCGGTCCGCCCAAGGGGAACGTGCCGCTTGCCCGAGGGAGCCGCCCCGGTGGCAGGCGTCGCCGCCTGCCGGGCCATTGGATGCGGAGTTGCGGGACCACACACAGCACCGAATGGGAGTGCCATCGTAGCGGCACCAGCACGAACTCCCGGTCGTGCAACGAGGAGGGAATGAACGATCTTCTTGGATCAACCACAACCCCGATTACTGTTTCCGGTCGAAACAAGTGACTCACGGAGGAGGAGAACTATGGAACAAGATAGGGGAGATCGAGGCGCGGAGCAAAAGCGGAAGCTGAGTTTTCGACAACGGTGGGATGAAGCCCGACCGACGAAAACGGCTGTCTTCTGGTCGTGGGTGGCCACTATTGTCCTCACCATGATCATCGGCTTCGCGTGGGGTGGATGGGTCACCGGCGGAACTGCCCACAGCATGGCGGAGAGAATGGCGGAGGATGCCGTCGTCAAGCGCCTGGCACCGATTTCTGTCGTCCAGTTTAAGCAGGCGCCGGGGAAAGACCAGAAGTTTAAAGAATTGGAAAAAACAGATTCATGGCAGAGAAGTGAGTACGTAGAAAAACAGGGG
>Ga0209108_10002764_pt1 | contig 10021 bp, 8 predicted proteins | sample Rifsed10ft1_FD_184003 | JGI IMG/M metagenome (GOLD analysis project Ga0209108, IMG submission 184003) | Soil microbial communities from Rifle, Colorado, USA - sediment 10ft 1 (version 2) | ecosystem: Environmental > Terrestrial > Deep subsurface > Rock core/Sediment | place: Rifle, Colorado...
CCACGTCCTCACCGGGCAGCGCGGCGATGCCGTGCAGCCGGGCGGGATCGTAGGCGCAGAACTCGCTCAGCCAGTCGTTGTAGGCCTGGTAGATGGCGGTGCGCAGCTCGGGGTCTTCGCAGGCGAAGGCGAGGATCGGACCGAACATGAAGCTCGCTTCGATGTTGTCCCGCGTCATGTCGATCAGGCGGAGGTCGGGGATGGTGGGACGCAGGACGCCGGGTTCGGCGACGCCGCCGCGCTCGAGCGCGGTCTTGAAGTAACGCCGGGGCGCAGGGCCTTTGCGGATGCCACCGGACCAGGGACCCCAGGTCTTGCCGTCGCAGACCCAGGTGTAGCTGTCACCGTCCTGGACAACCCGCGGGCCGCGCTCTCGCAGCGCGACAGGCAGGCGCTCCTGCCAGAGGTCAGCCGGGAGGTAGCCGAGGTCGATGTGGTCGTCGACTGAGATCATCCGGTAGTCCATAGATCACCTCCTGGCCGCCCAGTATGCGTTCCGCGCCGGGCGTTGGCAATTTCGTCTGCGGCGCTTAGCCCGCGTTGGCGAAGGCCTGCCGAGCCACGCTCGCGGCTCTTAAGGACAGCGGCACGCCGATGTAGAAGTTGAGGTGGAAGCACACCTCTTCGACCTGCTCTTTCGTCAGCCCCAGACGCACGGCGCCGCGGGCGTAGGCGGCAAAGATCGGCTCGACGCCGGCGGTGGCCATAGCTGCGAGCGTGACGAGTACGCGGTCCTGCGGGCTGAGGCCGGGACGGCTCCACACCGAGCCCCAGAGATACTCGAGGACGTAACGGTCGAAGGCCTTTTGGGGCTCGCTGGAGCTTTCGGGCGGTGCCGGCAGGTCGGGGAAGAGGCGCGAGCGCGTGGCCAGTCCACGATCGTACAGAGCCTGCGGGTCCTCTGTGGGGTCGTAGACGCGGGCGGGTTTCACGTTGAGGCCGCGCTGCTTGAAGACCTCATCGGCAACGCTCAGCGCCGTGTTCGTGATCGGTGCGCCGGCGTAGAACAGGAGATGCAGCATGATCTCGACGATCTCCTCCGGCGTCAGACCTACCTCGAGAGCGCTGAGGATGTGTCCGCGCAGGTTTTCGTCGCGTCGCAGCACCGCCAGCGAAGCGATTGTGACGATGCTGCGCTGGCGAGTGCTGAGCAGCGGGCGCGTCCAGAGCACCCCGAAGCAGGCCTCCCGGATCAAGCGCCACTGGTCCACGGCAAGGTCCCGAAACAGGGGACTCACCAGGGGCTCGCCGCCGGCATCGACGCGTCCCAGCTGTTCGAGGACGGGCACGCCGGCCAAGAATCTCTCTTCGAGGCTTGCCATCAGGTACCTCCTAGGGACTGAAGCGGATCTGCAGGGCATCGTAGCAGCGGCACCGTTGGACTCGCCCAGCCCTCTTCGCAGACGGTGTCGGTGCCGAACATCACTCAAGAGAATGACGCGGATGCCCGTAAGCGCTGGGCGAGAGTGAGACTCGCCTGGCCTGGGCAACGCTGGGCCGGCAGATGAAGCCGGCCGGGAGTGTCTGTGCCCAGGGAGCGCAAGGAGCAGAAAGACGCCGCGCCGCTGGAAAGCTCGCTTTCAAGAGCGGTCCTGGACAACCTTGGTGACGCGGTGTCTGTCGTCGTCGGGACGACGCGCGTCTACGTCAACGACGCTTACCTGGACCTCTACGGCCTTGATGACCGCTCACAGGCCGTCGGCCGCCGCATCGACGAGCTGGTCTCCGAGGATCAGAAGAGCGCCGTCGTTGCGCGTGCGCTCGCGATGCAGCGGGGAGAGCAGCCGCAGGGCGAACTGTACGAGTATCGAATCAGGAGCCGTAAAGGCCAGGAACGCATCGTCCAGGTGCGTGGTATGCCGGTGGAGTACCTGGGCGAACGGGCCTCTCTGTCGATCCAACGTGACATAACAGATCGAGTCCGGACCGAGCAGAGCCTCAAGGAAGCGCTTTCGCTAAACGCCGCGACTCTGGAATCCACTGCCGATGGCCTGCTCGTGGTCGACCTCGACGGAGGGATCGTCAACTTCAACCGGCGTTTAACGGAGATGTGGGGGCTTTCGGCGAAGGCGCTGCGATCGAAGGCCACGTTGGCGGTCAAGTTCGGGCCCGTGCTGAATCAGCTGAGAGATGCGTCGGCCTTCCTGGATAGAGTGCGGGAGGTCTACGCCGACCCGCTGCTCCCCAGTCTGGACATCCTCGATTTGAAAGACGGCAGGGTGTTTGAACGCTACTCGCTGCCCCACGAGATGAGCGGCAAGGTGATCGGGCGCGTCTGGAGCTTCCGCGACGTCACCGCCCAGCGGCGGCTGGAAGAGGAGCTGCGGCACCAGGCGAACCATGACCCGTTGACCGACCTGCTGAACCGCCGCGGCCTGGCGCAACTGGTCGAAGAGAAATTCGATAACGTTGCCGCCTGTCCGCCGGGCGCCCTGATTCTGCTGGATCTGGACCAGTTCAAGGACGTCAACGACACGTTGGGGCACCTTGCCGGTGACGACATCCTCTGCGAGGTCGTCGACCTGTTGCAAACGCGGCTGCCGGACAACTCGGTCCTGGCCCGCCTCGGTGGCGACGAGTTTGCGCTGGTGGTTTGGGCCGTCAGCCAGGAGCAGGCAGGCGAAATCGCCAACTCGCTGCTGGCCACTTTGCAGCAACACGTCTTTCAGGCGGACAGCATGCACAAGCTGGGCCTTACCGCCAGCGTTGGCATCGCGATTGCGCCGCCTCACGGCCGCACCTTCGAGGCGCTGCTATCCCGCGCAGATGTCGCGCTCTATCGGTCGAAGGGTGAAGGGCGCAACCGCAGCAGCGTCTACGAGCCGCTGGATCAGCAGGCGCTGCGTCCCGCGGCCCGGCTGCAGATGCGCTACAACATCCATGAGGCGCTGGAGGCAGACCGGTTGGTCCTCTACGGCCAGCCGATCGTGCGGCTGCGCGACGACCAGGTATCTCGCTACGAGCTGCTCCTGCGCATGATCCTCCCGGACGGCGAGGTGCTGGACGCGGCCGCGTTCATTGGGCTGGCGGAGCATTCGGGGCTGATTCGCAACATCGACAGCCGGGTTGTCGAAAAGTCGATCGGAGTAGCCTCGAGGCTGGGCAGACTGAGTTCTGAGTTGAAGCTGGAAGTGAACCTCTCCGGCAGCGCGTTGACCAATGATGAGCTGCTATCGGAGATCAAGCAGGCGATCAGCGCCAACCAGATCGATCCCGCACGCCTGATCTTCGAAGTGACGGAAACCGAAGCGGTCTCCAACCTCGTGGCCGCACAGCGCTTCATCCGCGAGCTGAAAGACGTCGGCTGCGGCTTCGCGCTGGATGACTTCGGCGTCGGCTTCTCCTCGCTCGCCGAGCTGAAGAACCTGCCCGTCGATTACCTGAAAATCGACGGCAGCTTCGTCTCTCGTATCGAGTCGAGTCCTGTAGACCAGAAGCTGGTACGGGCCATGGTCGGCGTGGCCGAGGCGCTGGAGATGGGCACGATCGCGGAGTTCGTCGGCAGCGCGGCGGCGGTTGAGTGCCTGAAGGAGCTGGGTGTCGGCTACGCGCAGGGCTACCACTTCGGCAAGGCGCAGGACATCGAAGACGTCATCCGCGCCGCCGCCGAAGAGTACGCCGCGTAAGCCGGAGCCTCAAGCCGGGAACGGCCCGGATCCCGCTCCAAGCGGCGCCTCAGGCGTCAAACCGGGGTACTCTCGCTACGTTGCGGTCACCTAGGCACGGACGGGAGTGTGGTCGGAGAGGAACTGCTTCATTCGCGCCGTCGCCACGGCCAGCGGTTCGTCCTGCTTCCAGTCGGGAATGAACTCGGCGTTTGGCAGCAGTCGCGCTATCTCCTCCGCGATGACGAAGGGGTGCGCTTCATCGTTGCCGGCGAGGACGAGACACGGCGTCTGGCAGGACGCCACGAACTCACGGTCGACGCTGTAGCCGAAGTCGGGCCCGTACATGTTCTGGTAGAAGGCATCCAGCACGCGGTCCGTGGCTTCGGGATGGCCGGTCAGCTTCTCCACCCAACCGCTGAAGTTGGCGGAACGCCCCGGCGGCAGCGGGCCGATGCGGCCGATGGGCTGGGCGATGACGGCGCTGACGATGCGCTGCGGTTGCGCCTTGAGCAGGCTCAAGATGAACGGCCCGCCGATGCACTGCCCGTAGAGGTGGCACTGGCCGATCCCCAGGTGGTCGAGCAGGGCGATGTGGTCGGAGGCGTAGGTGTGCCAGCCGTCGGTGTCCCGGATCGGGGCATGCGACTGGCCGCCGGCGTTGCGCTGGTCCATTGCGATCACGCGGAAGTCGGCAGCGAAGACCTGCGTGGGGTCAACCGGCGATGCGGGGCGGTGCCAGAACTCAATCGTCGACATCATGCCGCCGGGGGCGAAGGTCAGGATCGGGAAGCCCTGGCCGTACTCCTCGTAGTAGATCGTGGCGTCTCCGTTTTGAAAGCTCGGCATCTGGCGGTTCCTTTCGTCGGGTTACTGGCAGGCTACGGCGTAGACGTCCCTGACTCCGTCCGGGAGGCGGTGCTCGCTCCAGCTCTTGCCGCCGTCTCGCGTGGTGAACAGCTGGCCGCTGCGGCTGACGCAGTGCACCTCGTCCGGGTCACGCGGGTGCAGCGCGACGGCCATCATCGTCGTTTCGGCTTTGACGCCGCGGTCGAAGCGTGACCAGGTCTCACCCAGGTTGTCGCTGCGATACAGGGAGCCGTCCTCGCTGCGTGCAGCCGGGCTGAGGCAGGCGTAGAGCACGCGCGGGTCCTGCGGTGAGACGCGCACGTCACGGCTGTAGGTCAGCGGTGAGAAGCGGCCGACCTCCATGTCTTGCCAGCTCATGCCGCGGTCGGCGCTGCGGAAGAGGCCCATGCGCACGGCGAGAAAGACGTTGTCGGGGCTGGCGGCGCTAACGCAGAGCGCGTGACCGTCCATCATGCCTTCGATCTCGGTGTCGCTCTGGATCTTGCTCTTGAGGTGGGGACGGCTCGCCAGCTCCACCAGGTCGGCGCTGCAGTCGTCCCAGGTCTCACCGCCGTCGAGGCTGCGCATGACGCCGCCGACTTCGAGCGTGGCGTAGACGTGCTCCGGGTTGGCAGGATCGACCGCGAGTCGCATGACGCGACAGGGGAACGCCATCTTGACGCGCTCCGGCAACGCCGGCACCGGCAGGCGGCGCCACGTGTCGCCGCCGTCGTCGCTGCGAAAGACGCCGACGGGCGACGTGCCGGCGTAGAGGATGCGCGGGTCGTTGGGGTGGACCGCGATTGCCCAGACCTGCGTGCCATCGTCCGGGAAGTCGAGGCGCTCCCAGTGGTCGCCGCGGTCGCGGCTGCGATACGGGCCGCGGTGCGTGCCGATGAAGACAGTGTCCGGGTCGCTGGGATGGACAGTGATGGCCTGGACCTGCGTATCCTCCGGCAGCCCGCCCGAAAGGTGCTCCCAGCTCCCGCCGGCGGCGGCGATCCGGTAGATGCCGCCGGTCCCTGAGCCTGCCTGCGCGGCGCCGACGTATACGTTCGAACTCCCGTTCACGCTGAGCCTCCTCACGCTGAAAGCAACCGGCTGGGGCGCGAGTTTAGCACGTCTGCGGCACGGTGCGGGACCGCCGCCGCAGCCAGGATCGCTGGTACAGTACGCGCACCTGATTCAGTGCCAGCGAAGGAGAGAAGCAATGCAATACGGCGCCAGCTTCCCGGTCGCCGACTGGGCCGACCCGATAGCGCTGCGCGACTACGCGCAGACCATGGACGGCGCCGGCATGGATTACGTCTCGCTCTCCACGCACCTGCTGAGCATGCCGGCCGGCAGCCTGCCCAACGAGCGGCCGCACCACTACGTGGGACCGTACCGCGAGCCGATGGTGCTGTTTTCGTACCTGGCGGGACTGACGCAGCGGGTCAAGTTCCGCACCGCGGTGCTGATCCTGCCGCTCTACCCGACGGCGCTGATCGCCCGGCTGGCAGCCGACGTCTCGATCATCACCGGCGGGCGGTTGGAGCTGGGCGTCGGCATCAGCTGGAACCCGCTGGAGTACGAGGCGCTGGGGCAGGACGTGCACGTGCGCGGCAAACGCATGGTGGAGCAGATCACGCTGCTGCGAAAGCTGTGGACGGAGCCACATCCGACGTTTGAAGGCAGCTGGCATCAGCTGCGCGGCATCGGTCTGGGGCAGCTGCCGCCGCGCATCCCGATCCTGATCGGCGCCGGCACCGAGGAGTATCTGCTGCGGCGCGTCGCCCGCATCGGCGACGGCTGGATACCCCTGACTGACCCCGTGGAGCCGCTGACCCGGCTGCGACGCTACCTCGAAGAGGAAGGGCGCGACTTCTCGGCCTTCCAGGTCAGCGGGCGCCTGATGGCGGGAGAGTACGACCCCAAAGCCTGGGTGGAGCACGTGCGGCGGCTGCACGACGCCGGGATCAACGACATGGAGATGTTCCCGGGTGGCGGGCTGGTGGGCGGGGCGGCGGCGGAGCGCCTGCTCAAAGCGCGCAGGGTCCTGATGGAGGAGTTCGGCTAGCGCCTAGGCTTCGACCAGCGAGATCACGTCGAAGCGCTCGATCGCCTGCGGGCTGACATCGGGACCGCCGTCCTCAATCGCGGCAGCGAGCACGTCTTGTTTGAGATTCGCCTCACTGGTTGCGACGTGCAGGCCGGCGTAGCGGGACGGCTCGTCCATGTCTTGCAGCAGCCTGCTGCCGATTCGGTCCTCGATGGCGTGATAGACGGCGTTCCAGCGGTTGACGAAGGCTGCGGCGTTCGCAGGATCGACCTGCCAGTCGACGATGGCGACCACCGCTGCCGGCGTCATCGAGCCGCGGGCCGTCGCGACGTCGTAGTGCTGCACCGGCAAGCCGGCGTTGCCCGCGTCCTCGCGTTTGAGCCACATGGCAACGGCGGCGAGGCGCGACGCGTCGCCGGCGGAGCGCAAGACCATGGCCCAACGGAACCCGGGCGCCGAGCGCAAAGCCGCGTGCGCCGTCTCCGCTTCCGCGAGGAGACCGGCCTGATCGCCGGGTGCAACTGTGAGGTGGTGCCGTACGACGTACATGTCTATTGCTCCAGAACGTAGGCGAAGATCAGCGGGGCGACGATCGTCGCGTCGGACTCGATGACGAACCGCGGCGTATCGACGCTGAGCTTGCCCCAGGTGATCTTCTCGTTGGGCACCGCGCCGCTATAAGAGCCGTAGGACGTGGTGCTGTCAGAGATCTGACAGAAGTAGCTCCAGAGGCGCACGTCCTGGTGCAGATCTTGCTGGATCAAAGGCACTACGCAGATGGGGAAGTCGCCGGCGATACCGCCGCCGATCTGGAAGAAGCCGATCGATTGGTCGCGCGTGTTCGCCTGGTACCACTCGACGAGATTGCCCATCAACTCGAGGCCGGACTTGACGCAGCCATAGTCAACGTCGCCCCGGATGGCCGCGGCCACGAAGATGTTGCCCAGCGTCGAGTCCTCCCAGCCCGGGACGAAGATCGGCAGCTTGCGTTCGCAGGCAGCGAGCATCCAGGAGTCGAGCGGGTCGATCTCGTACAGCTCTTCCAGCTCGCCGCTGTCGATCAGCTGATATATGTACTCGTAAGGGAAGTGGCGCTTGCCCTCCTGCGTGGCCTTGCGCCAGAGCTTGAGCATGCGCCTCTCCAGAACGCGCATGGCTTCTTCCTCCGGGATGCAGGTGTCCGTGACGCGATTCAGGCCGGCGCTGAGCAACTCGAGCTCCTCTCTATCGGAGAGGTTGCGGTAGTTCGGGACGCGCTTGTAGTGCGAGTGCGCCACGAGATTGAAGACGTCCTCTTCGAGGTTGGCGCCGGTGGAGCAGATGCCGTGGACTTTGCCCTGCCGGATCATCTCTGCCAGCGAGAGACCGAGCTCCGCGGTGCTCATGGCGCCGGCGAGCGTGACCAGCATCTTGCCGCCATTCGACAAGTGGTCGACGTAGCCCTGGGCGGCATCGATTACCGTGGCAGCGTTGAAGTGGCGGTAGTGATGAAGCAGGAAGTCCTTGATAGCAGCCATGTACGGCCTGCCTCCGATCGTGTCGCATCACAGATAGCGGGAGTCGATGCGGTGGTTAACCGCATCTTACCCGAGCGAGGGATGTAGGCCGTAGAAGCAGCGTCTTCGGGCTAGACCGGCAGCACATCCCCGTCCGGCGCCGCCGCAACATCGAAAGCGTTCACGACGCCGGCAAGCATCGCGTAGTAGCCGACGACGGTGGTCATCTCCACCAGCCAGGGGATGCCGTGGCGGTCCTTGAGCGCGTCGAAGGCAGCTTGATCGACGCGGTTGTTGCGGAACAGCTGCCGCACGTAGGTGACGATCTCGGCTTCGTGCGGCAGCAGGCCCGACGTGTCGCGCCGTTCCTTGACGATTGCGATCGCCTCTTCGCGCAGGCCTGCCCGCCGTCCCGCGCCGACCTGAGCGGCCCAGACGTAGAGGCAGTCTTTCTCGCGCGCGGCGGTGATGATCGCCAGCTCTTTCTCCGGCGACTTGACGATGGAGTCGTAGCGGAAGTGGTTGCCGAGCTTGAGGGCGTACTCGTCCAGCTGCGGGCTGAGCAGCAGGATGCTGTGCGGCCCGCGCAGCGCACCGAACACCTCGAGCACGCCCTCGACGACGTGCTGGTACTCGGGCGCGACCTGCGATTTGTCTGAAACTGGTTGAACCCTGGGCATGGCCCTTACCTCCTCTGGCTGGCCTTGCATTCTACTGTCCCAACCAGAGGAGAGTAAGCGGACTAAGGCGACGACTTGCCGGCCTTCGCTGCATCTCGTGCTGCCAGCTTCTCGTCGTAATGAGAAGCCTCGGCAGCGATTTCGGACTTGTGACTCTTTTCCATGATCGCCGCTTCCACCGGATCCGCCGGCACCTTCTTGACACCCGAGAAGTCGATCGGGCGCCAGCGGCCGTCAGAACCGACGAGGCCCTGGGTATCACCGGTGGCGGCATAACCGAGTTTCCAAAGGGCGTCACCGTAGTTGCGCACGTCCTGGCCGGTTTGCGGTGAAAGCGCATCGATGACCGCATCGGTCTCAGCTTTCGCCTGGGCGAAGCCGGGTTCGCCCGGCTGCGCGTAGTTTTGCGTGAATCCGCCCTCGACCTTGCCCATGGCGAAGGCCCAGTCTTTGTCCATGGGTACCACGCCGTAGAACTCCGGCCCGAAACCGGTCTCGGCGGCGGCCTTGGCCCCGGCGACCTCACGAGCGAAGAAGTCGGCGTCGACGTTGCCGGTGTTGGGCTTGAGGATCTTGACCACTGCGTCGACTTCCTGGCCGTTGGGCAACTTGATGCGGGCTTCGAAGACGCCGTAGCGCTTGCGTCCGGCGGTTGAGCCCTTGAAGCCGGACACGCCGATGGGCTTGGTGCGATCGATGGAGACGACCTCGGCGCTGTCGGAGACGACGCGGGAACGCGTTGCGGTACCGGCCGGCCCACCGCCGGCTTGTGTATCGACTGGGGCCGTCGTGGTCTCGCCGGTCTGAGCGTGCGCGTTATCGATGGCGGCCTTGCCGGCGGCGTCGGTGTCGCCTTTCGTGGTTCCCTCATCGGTGGTGGTCGTCTCGCCCGGCTTCGTGCCCTCGCCGGGAGTCCCCTCCTGCGTGGTCGTGGTTTCGCCGGGCTTCGTCCCTTCGCCTAGCTGTTTGAGGCCCGCAACGTCCTGTTCCGTGAGGTTGTTCCACTCTTTGCCTTTGAGGTTGGGAACGCCGGTCACGATATCGACGGCACCGCCGACGATCACGCTCTGGACTGTGTTCTTGGCTACCTTGTCAATGAGGTCGTCCATGTCCTTGGGCCAATCGCCTTCGAGCATGCCGGTGACGGTGATGTCGATAGGCGTGGTGAGAAGGCTGGAGCCGACGTCCGCGACGCGGGCAACCACGAACTGCCGCACTGCCTCGTTGGGGATGACAGTCGCCAGGCGCGGGCCCAGCAGGCTGGCGAACTTGCTACCCAGCGCACCACCGATCATCGAGCCGATGAACGTCATGGCGGCGTCTTTGCCGGTCTTGAACAGGATGGAGCCC
>Ga0209108_10002769_pt1 | contig 10010 bp, 9 predicted proteins | sample Rifsed10ft1_FD_184003 | JGI IMG/M metagenome (GOLD analysis project Ga0209108, IMG submission 184003) | Soil microbial communities from Rifle, Colorado, USA - sediment 10ft 1 (version 2) | ecosystem: Environmental > Terrestrial > Deep subsurface > Rock core/Sediment | place: Rifle, Colorado...
GTCTGGTCGTCGAACACGCGCGTCGGCAAGCGCACCAGGCGCGCGAACATCCGCGCGCGCAGGTCGAGCACCACCCGGTCCGCGACCCAGGACATGCTGTAGTGCCCGAGAAAGCTCAGCACGCCGCGCAGGAAGAAGATGCCCACGATCGCCCCGGCGAACACGGAGGGCGGCCACGACGCGTCGCTCGCCGCGAACCCGCCGTCGAGCAGCGGCTTCATGAACATGGGGAACAGCGGTTCGGTCGCCGCCGCCGCCATCATGCCGGCGAGCGCGAGCGCGAACACCTTGGCGTAGGGACGCACGTAGGACAGGAGCCGCAGGTAGAGCTCGCGGCTCCCCTGGCTGCGCGTGTGCGGCATGGGCGGATTGTAGCCGCTGGAGCATGCCCGCCCGAATTGCGCAAGCGCGCGCTTTGAGGGTCAAATGGCGCCATGTCCCCGGTCGCATCCGCCTACGCGCGCCGCACCCTTGACGCCGCGCGAGTCTGCCTTGTCGTCGCCGCCGCTTCGCTGCCACTCTCGACCGCCGCGACCAACGCGTTCGCGGTGTTCGCTTTTCTGTTCTGGGCGGCCTCGGGCCGATGGCTGCCGGCGGCGCGCGCCATCGCCGCCGAGCCGCCGGCCTGGCTCGGCGTCGCCCTGTTCGCGGCGCTCGCGCTGGGCGTCACCTGGTCGCTCGCGCCGCGCGGCGCGGCGCTCGACATGCTCGTCAAGTACCGCGAGCTCGTGCTCTTCGGCATCGTCATGTTCCTGTGCGCGGAAACGCGCTGGCGCGAGCGGGTGCTCGCCGCCGCGCTCGCCGGCGCGCTGGTGCTGCTGGCGCTGTCGTACGCCCTGCAGCTCGGGCTCTTCGAGTACGCCGACGAGCGCGGCTTCTCCGCGCCCGACAACGCCGTGCTCCTCAAGAACGCGATCACGCACGGCGTGATGATGAGCCTCGTCGCGTTCGCCGCTGCCGAGCTCGCGCTGCGCAGCGCCGGCGCGCGGCGGTGGCTCCTGGGACTCGTTGCCGCGCTCGCCGCCTTCAACGTCTGGTTCGGCGTGCAGGGCCGTACCGGCTACCTCGTCATGGCGGTGCTCATCGTCTGGTTCGCCTGGCGGCGCTGGGCCTGGAAAGGGCTCGCCGGGGCGGTCCCCGCGCTCGCGCTCGTGATCGCCGCGGCCTGGCTCTGGGCACCCGCATTCCAGGAGCGCGTGAGCCTCGTGGTGAGCGAGGCGCAGGAGTACCAGGCACGGCCCAGTCCGCGCGAGACCTCGATCGGCTACCGCCTGCACTTCTGGAAGCGCTCCGCGCAATGGCTCGCGCGCAATCCCGTGCTCGGCGCCGGCACCGGCGGCTGGAGCGAGGCCTTCTACGAGTCCACGGCGGACGACCCCGCGTTCCTGCACGACCGGGGCCACACGCACCCGCACAACGAGTACGTGCATCTCGCCGTGCAGCTCGGGCCCCTCGGGCTCGCCCTGTATCTGGCGCTCTTGTGGGCCGCATACCGCCGCGCCGGCCTTCTGCCGGACGGGTATGCCGTGCTGGCGCAGGGCTTCGTCCTCGCCTTCGCCGTAGCGAGCCTGTTCAACGACGTGCTGCGCGACAGCACCGAAGGCCATCTGTGGGCCCTGGTGGGCGGCGCGCTGTTCGGCGCCTCGCGCGCCCTGCGCGGCCGCGCGATCACTTGAACGACAAATACTTGTGCCCGAAGAAGCTGGTCACGATCGGCACGCCTACGCCGACGATATGGGCGATCTCCTCGACGTGCGATCGAATTCCCGCGGCGGGCAGCAGCCAGCGGGCGAGCAGGAGCGTGACGACGAGCGTCTGCAGGAGCGCCGCGAGGTTGACCGCGGCAAACAGGGCCGCCTGCCGCGCGATGGGCGCGGCGGAGGGCGGAAAGACGGCCGAGCGCATCAGCACGAACGCCACCGTCATGCCGACGAGGTAGGCGAGGATCACCGCGAGCTCGAGGCCGACGAGCCGGCTGAACAGGATCCGGGACCCCACGTTGGCCGCCGCCGCAATGCCGCCGGCGACGAGGAATCCGGCGAACTGGCGCGTCACGCCTGCCGGCTGCTTTCCGCGGCGATCCCGGCCAATTCGCGGCCCAGGCGCATGCTCTCGGAAATCGACCGGTCCTCGGGGTAGTAGTGGGAGGTATCCGCCAGCACGAGGCCGCGCACGGCGCTCTTCTTCGGCGGCAACGCGGCGTAAAAGCCCGGGGTGCAGACGGTCTGCGCGAACTCGTAGCGAAAAGCGTTCGCGGCGAGCACCCAGGACGGTTCGAACGCCGGGTTGATCCTCGCCAGATACCCCTGGACTTCCGCAATGAACGCCTCCCGCGGCAGCCGGTACTTCGGGTGCGTCACGGGCATGTAAAAGGGGGCGTAGACCACCGAGCACGGCAAAGGGTTGAGGTTCGAGTACTCGATCAGGCCCGGGATGGCGATCGCCGGGTCGTTGATGTTGGTCCAGAAATTGCGCGTGATCGGCTTGCGCAGCTTGAACACGGCGCAGACGACGCCGATGTTGACGATCGCCGCGATCTTGCGCCGCTCCGCTTCCGGCAGGCCCGGCGCCAGCCTGGCCAGATAGGGCAGCGGGATGGTCGAGATCACGTTGTCGTACGCACGCAGCTCGCCGTTCACCCGGATGCCGCGCAGCTCTCCCCGGGCGTCGATCTCGATCCGCTCCGCCGCCGAGTTGAGCAGAATCCGTCCCCCAAGCTCGCGTATGCGCCGATCGATCGCGTCGAGCAGCGTATCGGAGCCGCCCTCGAGATAGCCCAGCACTTCGGTGAACAGGCTCTTGCGCGACAACGCGACGCGCTTGATCCGCGTTCCCAGCCAGGCGGCCGAGAGGCTGTCCTTGTACTCGAAGAACTTGAGCTCGAACAGGCTGCGCCACAGCACGTCGTAGCCGCGTTCGCCGACCCATTTCTTCAGCCAGGGCGTGCAGGCCACCTGGTCGAGCTTGCGCCAGTCGGAGACGCCCTTGGTCAGGAAGACGTGCGCGCCATAGCGCAGCTTCGTGGCGAGGTCGAGCCCGGGGAACTTCAGCAGGGCGATCGGGTTTCCCCAGTCGTGGAGCCGGCCGCCGAAATAAAAGCCCATGCGCGTTTGCGCCCAGCGCAGCTTGTCCTCGATGCCCAGCTCCCTCAGGTACTCGAACAGCGCGCTATCGGGCTTGCAGATGAAATGGTAGTAGCGCTCGATCTTCAGGCCGTCGAGATCGGTCGAGGCCGACATCCCGCCGATGCGCTCGTCGCGCTCGTAAAGATCCACGCGCCATCCGCGCTTGAGCAGCTCGTACACGACGGCGAGGCCCATGGGCCCCGCGCCCAACACGGCGGCCGTGCGGGTTCCGGATTCGGGCGCCGGGGTCATCGCTCGACCAGCACGCGGCTGTACCTGGGGTGGCAGTACGATTCGCGGATCGCCGCCTCGAACGGCGTCTGGCGGAACCCGAACGCGGCATCGGTTTCCACGCCCTGGAAGTCGTCGCCGGCTGCCAGCGCTTCAAGCTGGTCGGCCGTGAACGGCGGTTGCCTGCTGAACAGCGCGTACACCTTGAGCAGCCCCCGGAACAGCGCGAACGGGATAGGCACGATCCAGGTCCGCAGGCCCTTCACTTTCTTGATCAGGCGGATCATGTCGACATAGTCGATGCGTTGCGCCCCGACGACGTCGTAGACGGCGCCTGCGGGCCGGTGCTCGATCGCCCAGACCAGCGCCCGGCAGAAGTCCCTGATGTAGAGCGGCTGGCGCATGTACCGTCCGTGGCCCGGAATCGGGAATACCGGGGTCTTCTCCATGAAGCGGGCGAGCCAGCCCAGGTGCTTCGGATCGAACCAGCCGAACATCAGCGTCGGACGCAGGACGCAGCAGGGAATGCCCGATGCGCGGATCAGCGCCTCCTGGCCTCTCTTGGTTCGAGTGTAATCGTCGCAGGCGACCGAGTTCACCACCGACGAGCTCACATGGACGAGGAAGCGGGCGCCCCCCGCGCGCACCGCGGCCAGCAGCCGCTCGGTGGCTGCGATGTTGTTGCGCTCGAAGGCGTCCGGGCGCTTGCCGGTAATCTGGGCATGCAGCACGACGACGACGGCATCCGCATCGAACAGCCGCTCCCAGTCGCCCGGCTCGGCGAGGTCCGCGACGACCGTCCGCGCATCGGGCACCAGCGTCCTCAGCACCTCGAGGTTGCCCGCGTGCTTGTCGATCGCCACGATGTCCTTGTAGCCCAGCTCCTGCAGCATGAGCGCGAGGTTCTGGCCGACGAGCCCTGCCGCGCCGGTAATGATGATCACAGCTTCATTCGCACGAATACGAACTCGGGAATGTGCCGGATCGCCAGCATGATCCACTTCCAGAACCAGGGCGCATACACGACCGCCGAGCCGCGATCGATCCCCGCCGCGATGTCGCGCGCGATGCGCGCGGGGCTCGCCCACAGCGGACCCTTGGCGAAGGACGCCGTCATCGGCGTGTCGACGAATCCGGGGCGGATGTCGACGACCGTTATGCCGCTCGCATGCAGCTCCTGGCGCAGGCCGCTCAGCAGCGTCGATACCAGGGCCTTTGCCGACCCGTAGACGTAATTGCTCGCACGGCCCCGCACGCCGGCGACCGAGGTGATCACGGCGATCGAGCCCTTGCCTTGCGCTTTGAAGCGCTGGGCGATGCGCAGCACCAGCGCGGCCGTGCTGAGGCCGTTCAGCTCGATCTCGCGCACGGCGAGCTCGGGGTCGGAGGCGCAGCCTGCCTGATCCGCAAGCGTGCCGTGCGCCAGCAGCGCGCAGTCGATGCCGCCCAGGAAATCCGCGGCCCGGCGCAGCATCGCGTCATGCGCGGCGTGCTCCAGGACGTCGAAGCGCTCGAAGCCGACGGCGCTTGCGCCGCGCAAGCGCAGATCCTGCGCGCACGCCTGCAGCAGGGCCTCGCGGCGCGCGGCGAGGTAGAGCGAATCACCCCGCGCCGCCCATACGCGGGCGGTCGCCTCCGCGATCGCCGAAGTGGCGCCGACGATCAGCACCTTCATGCATGCCGCAGCGGCATCGCTGCCCCGCCGGTCACTCTGCGCCAGAAGCTCGACGAGAACTTCGGGTCGACAAAGGCGCAGAACGCTTCCCACTCGGGATAGAAGGCTCGAAACGACTGCGGCGACATGCGCGCATCCTTCGCCGGATAGACACGCCCGCCGGCGCAAACTGCGACGCCATCCAGGCTGGCGAGAAGCTCCAGCGTGCTCCCGCCGCGGTTCGGAAAGTCGAGCGCGAGGGTGGTGCCCGGCCGGGGAAAGGACAGCATGCCGACCGCGGGCGCAGCGCCGAAACGCTTCAGGACCGCGAGGAACGATCCCTGCCCGCTCGCGCCGATCCGGGAAAGGATCGCGCCCAGCGCGCCGCGGCCGGCCGCGCCCTCCGGCACCACGCACTGGTACTGGAAGAAGCCCCGCCGCCCGTACATGCGGTTCCAGTTGCGTATGCCGTCGAGGGGATAGAAGAACGAATCGCAGGGTACGCGCGAAGGGCGAGGAAGGCGGTAGTAGAGCGCGTTGAACGCGCGCAGCGTCAGTGCGCTCACCAGCGAAAACGGCGGCGCAAACGGAAAGGAGAACGGCTGCTTCGCGGCAAGGGCCCCCGGTGACTCGGCGTGATCGCCCGCGTAGAGAATTCCCCGCGCGTCCGGCGCGCGCCGCGCCGAACAATCGAGCCAGGCGACAACGTATTGATGCTGGCGCTCGAGCGCTTCGCTCAGGGAGAAGAACTCGTCCAGCGAAGCGAAGCGGACGGCGCGCTGCGTGATCCAGGGCCCCGCCACCTTTTGCAGGCGAATCTCCGCCCACGTAATGAGCCCGGTGAGGCCGAGCCCGCCCACGGTCGCACGATACAGCCCTGGCTCGTCGTCCGCACTGCATTCGCGCCGCGATCCGTCCGAGCGCAGCACTTCGAACCGCGGCACGTGGTGCCCGATGCTGCCGTCGCGGTGATGGTTCTTCCCGTGCACGTCGTTGGCGATCGCGCCGCCGACGGTGACGTACTTCGTTCCCGGCGTCACGGGCAGGAACCAGCCGCGCGGCAACGCGAACTCTACGATCTCCTGCAGCAGCACGCCCGCCTCGCAGCGCAGCACGCCGGTCGCGGGGTCGAACGCCATGAACCGGTCCAGGTCCCGGGCCCGGATGAGGGCATTGCCGTCGTTCAGGCAGGAGTCCCCGTAGCTCCTGCCGAGCCCGTACGGCAGGACGGAGCCGTCGGTGCGCGGCAGCGTCGCCGTGCGATCGCGCATGGCGTAGACGCTCTGCCGAGGGGCGAAGACCCCGCCCCAGGAGCCGAACGTGAGCTGCTCGGTCACGTGGCCATCCACAGCACCAGCGCGCCGCTCGCCGCGGCAAGGTAGCTGATCGGGTCGCGCACCGCGAACAGCACCGGGTCGTCGTGCATCCTGCCGCGCGCGGCGAGCAGCCAGATGCGCAATATCCAGTACAGCAGGATCGGACAAAGCAGCCACAGGGCGTCGGGATTCGAGTAGAGCGCGGCAACGCTGTCGCCGTTCGTGTACAGCGCCAGAACGAGGACGCTCATCATCGCGCTGCTCGCGCCCGCGGTTAGAACCAGGTTGGTGTCGGCAACGACGTAGCCGCGGCCCGGGAGCGACGCGACGCCATCCGCGGCGAAGGAAACCAGCTCCGCGTAGCGCTTGACCATCGCCAGGCTGAAGAACAGGAACACCGCGAAGGCGAGCAGCCAGGCCGAAACGGGCGCGGACACCGCATAGCCGCCGCCGATGATGCGCAGCGTATACAGCCCCGCGAGCGACACGATATCGAGAATCGGAACCTTCTTCAGGCCGAGCGAATAGGCGAGCGTCAGGCCGAAGTACGCCGCCAGCGAAAGCCGGAACGCCATCGGCAGCGCGCTCGCGAGCGCCGCTCCTGCGGCGAGCGCGAGCAGGCTCATCGCGCCTCCCGCCAGGACCGAGAGCCGGCCCGAGGCGAGCGGACGCTGGCGCTTGCGCGGATGCGCCCGGTCGGAACCGAGGTCGAGCAGGTCGTTGAACAGATACGCGGACGAAGCCAGTGCGCAGAACGCCGCGAATGCCACGGCGGCGGCGGCCAGGAGGCTCGCATCGTGCAGGCGATGCGCCGCGACCAGCGGGACGAACACCAGGAGGTTCTTCACCCACTGGTGCGGACGTAGCGCGCCGAGCATGGCGGTCAGCCGGGTCGTCGCGGAGCCAGTCGCGAAAACACGGTCGACCTTCGCCCGCCGCCGCACCCTTGGCGCCAGGCGGCCCGATCGATCGACGATGTGCGCCCGCTCCGCGGCTTGCCACACGGGCAGGTCGCTCGCGCTATCGCCGAGGTAGTCGAATCCGCCTGCGCCGAAGCGCCTCGTCAGCTCGGCCGCCTTGCGTCTTCCCTTGAGGTTCAGCTCGTCCGTCGACGCGATGACCTCGTCGAAAATCTTCAGGTGGTCGGCGACCTGCCGCGCCAGCAGCGCGGAGGATGCGGTCGCGAGCACGATCGGCCGGCCGCGCGAGCGTTCCTCGCCGAGGAAAGCGACGACCTCTTCCCGGTACGGCAGGCTCGCGACGTCCAGCCGGGCGCGAAGCGCAAGCTGGTTCTTCAGGTGGGCGCGTCCGCGCGCCGCCCAGACCACGCACGCGAGGATCAGCCAGGGCGACCTCTGCAGCGTCGACAGCAGACTCTCATGCAACAAGTCCGTCGCCAGAAGCGAGCCGTCAAGGTCTACGCAAAGCGGGCGCATTTATCCGGGTGTTGCCCGCGTCGTCATAAGCCCGTGATTGTATGGGAAACTTGCGGCGCCACCGATGCCGACGTTCTCCGTCCTCCTGCCCACCTGGAACAACCTGCCGTACCTGAAGCTGTGCGTCGCCAGCCTGCGCCGGCACTCCGCGCGCGAGCATCAGCTCGTCGTGCACGCGAACGACGGCAGCGACGGCACGCGCGACTGGCTGCGCGCCGAGGGCATCGAGCACACGGCGAGCGACGAAAACATCGGCATCTGCCACGCGGTCAATCTCGCCGGCGAGAAGGCGCGAGGCGACTACCTGGTGTATTTCAACGACGACATGGTTGCCGCTCCCGGCTGGGATGCAGCACTCGATCGTGCGATCGAGCGCGTGCGGCGGCACGGGCCATTCATGCTCTCGGGCACCATGATCGAGCCGGCGGCGAGCGGCAATGCCTGCGTCGTGATCGCCGACTTCGGCCGCGACCCGGCGCGCTTCGACCTCGAGCGCTTCGCGCGCGAGGCGCCCAGGCTCGCGCGCGCGGACTGGCTCGGCGCCACCTGGCCGCCGACCCTCGTGGCGCGCACGCTCTGGCACCAGGTCGGGGGCTACAGCATCGAGTTCTCCCCCGGCATGGGCAGCGACAACGATTTCTCGATGAAGCTGTGGCGCGCGGGCTGCCGCGCGTTTCTCGGCGTGGGCGACAGCCTCGTCTACCACTTCTCCGAGACCTCCACGCGCCGCATCCGCAAGAACGACGGCCGGCGGCAGTTCCTCATGAAATGGGGACTTACGCAGTCGGGCTTCGACCGCTACTACCTGCGCCGCGGGCAGCCGGCGGGCGCCGACCCGATGCTCGGCGAGCCCGCGCCCTCCTGGGGCCTGCGCTGGCAGGCGCTCAAGAGCGCAGTGCGGCGGCGTTTTTTCTGAGTGCGGCGCGCGCCGCGTCGATGACGCGCGGGGCGCTCATGCGATCGAGGCAGTCGGCGCGGCTCTCGCGGTGCTTCTCGCAGCCTTCCTCCTGGCAGGGCACGCAAGGCAGCGTCGGCTCCTGCAGCAGCGCGACGTTCCCCCGCTCCTGCAGCGCGAGCACCTTCGCGTAGGGCTGCTCGAGGCCGCTCCGGGGCAGCGGCCCCCACAGGCGCGGATCGGTGGGGCCGAAGATCGCCACGGTCGGCGTATCGCAGGCCGCGGCGAGATGCGTGGTCGCCGTGTCGGGCCCGACGAACAGCGCCGCACGGCGCAGCAGGTCCGCCGTCTGCGCAAAGCGCAGGCGCCCGCAAGCATCGATCACCGGTTGCTTCGCCCCCGCCAGCACTTCGCGCACGTAGGCACGCTCTTCCGCCGCCGGCCCGCCGGTGATCACCACCCGCAGGCCCTCCGCGTGCAGCCACGCCATCAGCGCGTGCCAGCCCGGCGTATTCCAGCGCTTGTAGCGAAAGCGCGGCGCGAGGTGCAGGACCGCGAAACGCTCGCGCTCGACGTCGAACCCCAGCACGTCGTGCCAAGCGGTGGCCGGCATGCGCGCCGTAGGCGCGACGATCCCGGGTTTCCAGGCAATGCCCATCGATCGCGCGAGCATTTCGTAGCTGAGCGGCCGCGCCCGATCCGGCGGCGACACCACGCCTCGCGCCACCGAAAGACGCTTCCACCACGCCTTGCCGCGCTCGGGCGGCAGCAGGCCCACGCGCCGCCGCGCCGCGATCAGGCCGCAGAGGTGCGGCCGGTCGGCGGTCTCCGCGACCACCGCGAGGTCGTACGTGCGCCATAGCCGCCGCCACAGCGTGAGCTCCTTGCCGCGCTCGGTCGTGAGCACCCGGCGCAGGTCGGGATTGCCCTCGAGCACGCCCTCGGTGCCCGCGAACACGAGCGCGTCGATCGCCGCCTGCGGGTAGGCCATGCGCAGCGAGCGGATGAGCGGCGTCGTAAGCAGCACGTCGCCCATGAAGCGGAGCGAGATGACGAGGATCGAGCACGGCGCTTTCATCGGCCGACCCGGTGCAGCCAAGGCGTTCCGAACCCGTTCGTACTCGAGGAGCTGACGCGGTAGACCAGACTTAGCGCCTTTTCCGGGACCTGACAAGAACGTATTCGAGCGTCTCGTAATCGAGAACGCTCCGGGGGAGTTCTCGCTTCAGGCGGCGGAAATCTCGTTCAAAACGCCGCGTGAAAACGATCTCCTTCACAGCCGCTTGAGGTACGCGACGGCCTCCCGTGCGGTCTTGAAGCGGCGGACCTTGCCCTCGCGCTCCTCGCGGCGCG
>Ga0209108_10002771_pt1 | contig 10009 bp, 9 predicted proteins | sample Rifsed10ft1_FD_184003 | JGI IMG/M metagenome (GOLD analysis project Ga0209108, IMG submission 184003) | Soil microbial communities from Rifle, Colorado, USA - sediment 10ft 1 (version 2) | ecosystem: Environmental > Terrestrial > Deep subsurface > Rock core/Sediment | place: Rifle, Colorado...
ATGTCGCCTTCCTGGACGACATAGTCCCGTTGCACCCGCTGGCCGCTGAACTTCGTGGCTCCCCAGACCCGGGCGAATTTCAACTGCCGGGCAAAGTCCTTGTGAATCGCCCCGGCCATCTCCACGATGGTGCTCCCCTTGGGCAGGACCACGGGTGACTGCATGGAGGGTTCCTTGCCGGGTGGTTTCGAGTAGACCCGCACGATCCCCAGGGCGTCGTAGATCATCCGGCGCAGCGGCTCCAGGCCCTGCCCGGTCTTGGCCGAGACCGCGTGCACCGGGAACTGGGGGGCGTACTCCGCCCGCAGCACCTCCAGGGCCGTTTCGGCGTCGGCCCCATCCGCCTTGTTTCCCAGGAGCAGGGTCCCCTTGTGCGCCCATCCCACGGGGGGTGGCGGCGAACCCGGCGGCACCAGCCAGACCTTGCTTCGCTCCAGGATCGCGAGCACCTTTCCGAGGTCCTCCAAGAGCGATGGGCTGGCCAGGTCGGCCACCAGGAGGACCAGGTCCGCCGGCCGCACGAGGCTCACGACCCAGGGCTCCATGTACTCGTCAGAAATGGCCGGCAGATCCACGAGCTGGACCTGGATGTTGACGAAGGGCATCATCCCGGCGAACGGTCGCCGGGTGGTGAAGGGATAGTCGCCCACCTCGGTCTGCGCGTTGGTGAGGGAGGCGACCAGGGCCGATTTGCCGGCGTTGGGCGGGCCCACCAGGACCACCTGCCCGGCCCCCTCCCTGTCCACGGCCATGGAGAAGCCGCCGCGGCGGCGGCGCGCCTGTTCCGCCTCGGCTCTGAGTTTGGCCATGCGGCGCTTCAGGTCCCCCTGGAGGTGCTCCGTCCCCTTGTGCTTGGGGATGACGGCCAGCATCTCCTCCAACGCCGCGATCTTGTCCTGGGGGGTCTTGGCGGCCCGGAAGCGCTTGTCCGCCTCGAGGTATTGGGGGGTCAGGTTCGCCGGCATGACACCCTACGCCGCTGGAACGGTAGGGATTCCACCACAGAAGGGAAAGGCAGAAAACCGCAACCGATCTGTAACAGCGATATTCTCCCCTTTAGATCTGGAGCGTTATCGAATCTGCGGAATCTGCGCAATCTGCGGATTGGTGGATCCGGTCAGCCCCGCGTGGCGATCCACAGCCACTTCAGGTCTCCGCCCCCGGTGAGGGGAAACGGATTGAAGGGCTCGCGCCGGATGGGGCGCAACCCGGCGGCCGCCAGGTGTGTCTCGATCTCTTCCGGCGGCCAGTACCGCTCGATGATCTCCTCTTCGAACTTCTCATACTGTTCTCCGCGTCGCAGAAACCCGGTCACCTGGCCCTTGGCCAGACGCGTTTCCGCGTCGTAGGTCGTTCGGTAGACGGTCGAGGCCTTCGGTGTGTCAATGAAATGCGTGATCCCGCCCCACACCTGGCGAAAGGTCGCCTCGCTATTCACGTCGAAGACGAACAGGCCCCCCGGCCGGAGCGTCCGGGCCACGCCGCGGAAGGTGGACTCGAGATCCTCGGCGAAGAGCAGGTGGTTCAGCGTGTCGTAGAAGGAGGTCACCAAGTTGACGGGCCCCTCGATCCAAAAGTCCCGCATGTCCTGCTGGACGAACTCCACCGCCTGGCCGGCCTCGAGGGCTTTCTGCTTGGCCTGGGCCAGCATGGCCTCGGACAGGTCCAGGCCGATCACCGTCCATCCGGCCTCGGCCATCAAGACCGCCAGCGTCCCCGTGCCGCAGCCGAGATCCAACGATCGGGCCGGTCGCATCCTGAATTCCTGGCACACGGCGATCACCTGCCGGAACGCTTGCCGGCTGAAGTCCAGCGATCCCTCCCAGTCATAGGCTTCGGCAAATCGCCGGTACGCTGTCTCTCCCATCCTACGGCACCCACTCGGCCAGAAAGACGTTGAATTCCCGGGGGGCGCTGGGGTCCCGCTCCCGCAGGGACCCTCGCGTGGACACGAAGACAAGCTGCCGGCCGTCGGGAGAGAACATGGGAAAGCTGGAGAAGCCCCCCTCGTAGGTGACCCGTTCCAGACCCGTGCCGTCCAGGTTGACCACGAAGAGGGCAAAGCTCCGGCGGGCCGGATCATGGAGATTGGAGGCAAAAATGATCTGCCGATCGCTGGGGTGCATGAAGGGGGCAAAACTGGCCGCGCGGAGGTCCGTCACTTGCCTCCGGTGGGTTCCGTCGGCCTGCATGACGAAGAGTTCCAGCCACGTCGGCCGGAAGACGTGTCGGGCGAGGTTTTCCGCGTATTCTCGCCGCTCGGCCTCCGTCTTCGGATGGAACGACCGGTAGACGATGTACCGCCCGTCCCAGGAGAAGAACGGCCCCCCGTCGTAGCCGTACTCGTCCGTGAGGCGGCGCACGTTGGACCCATCGCTGTCCATGAGGTAGAGATCCAGATCCCCCTCCCGGTGCGAGGTGAACACGATCTTCCTCCCGTCGGGCGAGAGGGCCCCCTCCGCGTTGTACTGTCCATCACGCGTGAGCTGCGTCAGGGTCCCTTTGTCCGGGTCGGCGGCGAAGAGGTGATATGTGGGGTGGAGTCCCCAGGCGTACCCTCGACTCATATCCGGCCGGGGCGGGCATTCCGGCCCGCTCAGATGGGTGGAGGAGTAGATGAACCGCCGCCCGTCCGGGAAGAAGAAGGAACAGGTGGTCACCCCCCGGCCGGTGCTGATCATTGTGACGTCATTGCCCTCCAGATCCATGGTGAAGATCTGGTCACAGCCCCTTCCGTCCCGGGTGGACTGGAAGACCAGCCGCCGGCCGTCGGGCGAGAAATAGGCTTCCGCGTTCTGCCCGCCGAAGGTGAGCTGCCGCAGGTTGCGCAGATGCCGCTCCCGCGGATCCAGCGGCGCAGGTTGCGCCGCCCAGGCCGGGTGACCCCTGAACAGGCCGGTGGCCACCGGCAGTCCGGCAAGCCCTTTCAGTATCGCCCGTCGCCCAACGCCCATCATCCCAGATTTTTTACCGCAAAGCGCGCAAAGACCGCAAAGGGTATCGTATTTCAGAAAAATTCCGGAGACTCGACTGTTCGGAATTTTCCAGATATCTTGTCCGATTTTCACTTCCGGGGGTTAGAGTTCGCAGGAGTTCCTCTGCGTGCTTTGCGTCCTTTGCGGTTCAAATGCAATGTTTGGGATCATCAGAGTTCCCAGTCGCATTCGGGACAATACAACCGCAGCACCTCGATCCGCCCCAGGACGTCCGTCTGTCGCTCCAGTCGAGTGACGTCCCGGAAACACTCGGGGCAAGGGACACCGACGAACTCGTCGGGGATCCCCAGGTAGGCCTTTTCCACGTTCCCGCACCCCCCGCAGAGCAGCCGTTGGACCTCGTTGGTCATCAGCGTCGTCTCGGTGGACCAGTCGCACTGCGTGCAGGTGATGAGCGCGCGGTATTCCCGACTGGGCTGGGCCTCCTGGTCCGGCACGATCACGAAGCGCGTAAAGTCCGTCAGCACGTCCGTCCCTCGGATTCCCAACGACGCATCCTACCCGCCTCACCAATCGAACTCGACGAGCCCCGGCGACTCCCCCAGCGTGTCCGTCGCCGGACGGCCGCCTTTCCCTTCTTCGGGCTCCAGGCTGATCCCGGCGTTCAAGACATAATCCACGAACTCCTTTTGCTGATCGGTCTCCAACACCTTGTAGACGAATGTCCGGTCGTCCACCCCGCGAAAGATGTCAGGCAGGATTCCCCGCTGGGAGGCGAAGAGCAGGCGGTCCCGGGTCAGGGCGGGGACCATCCGCAACACCGGGCCAAGGCCGTAGCCGGCCTCGCTCGACAGCGCCGAGCGGACCGTGACGAGGTGGGACAGCTCCGCCGGCGGGGCGTCCGGCGAGTTCGATTGTGGATGGTACAGCAACAGGACATCGCCCCGCAGGAATTCGGGACGTCTTTCCCGCCGACCCGGGCGGAGCAGGTCCAGGGATCTGAGCGTTCCCTGGCCGATCTCCGTCCAGATGTCCGGTTCGAGCCGGATCAGGAATACCCGGTGGTTGCCGATCAGCTCCATCCATGCCATGCCGGGCTCCTCCCCGCCCATCGCCTCGCTTCACGTCGCGCGGGCGGCCAGGGCTTTCTCGTGATGCGGTTTCAGGCAGGCGTAAATCACACCGTTGAGGGGTGTCGGCACGCCCACCTCGCGGCCGGAGCGCACCACGCTCCCCGCCAGCGTCTCTACCTCCAGACGATTCCCCTGGCCCAGGTCATGGGCCAGCGACGCCCGCATCCCGGGCTGCAGGCTGCGGGCAAAGGCCAGGGCCCGATCCACCGCGTCGGCGGGCAGCGCCACCCCCTTTGCTCGGCCCACCGCCGCGACCTCTTCCATCACGCCACGGTAGAAGGCCGCCGTCTCAGGACATGCCAGGATCTCCCCGATGGTCAGCCGCCCGAGCGCTGTCACGCCCCCCTGAGCACAGATGAACAGGAACTTTTCCCAAAGGTCGACTCGGATATGGGTGGAAATTTCGGCCTGGATGCCGGCACCCTTCAGGACACCCAGGATCCGCTCGACCCGGGCCGTGACGCGACCATCCTTTTCCCCGATCTTGATCGTCCGGGGACCGGCGGTCTGGCTGATGACCCCAGGGGCGCTGATCGTGGAGAGGATGTGGACGACCCCGGTCATCACATACTGCTCCCCCAGGAAGGCTTCCAGTTTCTCCCCGTTATCCACGCCGTTCAGCAGGCAGAGCACCGCGGTCTGTGGCCCGACCATGGGACGGATCTGCTTTCCCGCCGCCTCCGTGTCGTACGCCTTGACGCAGAAGAGGACCAGATCCACCGGGCCCACGGCCGCGGGATCGTGGGTCGCCTTCGGATGTACGTGGAAGTCGCCGGCCACGCTCTTCACCTGGAGGCCGTTCCTCTGGATAGCTTCCAGGTGCGCGCCCCGGGCGATGAAGGTCGCGTCCTCTCCCGCCCGCGCCAATAGGCCGCCAAAGTAGCCCCCGACCCCCCCACTGCCCATCACCGCGATTCTCATTCTTGGACACCAGCTAAATTTTCGATTGGTGATTTTGGATTTTCGATTTTGCAATCGGAAATCGGCAATCGCAAATCCGAAATCAAGATCGTCTTATACCACCGGGATGCCGAGCCCTTCAAGCGAAAAGGCCGACAACCCCCCGGATTTTGGATGTGGGATTTCGGATTTCGGATTTTCAAATCCACAATAAGCAATCGGACGTCCGACTCGGCACCCGAGACTCCTGGAAGGGGGCAGAAAAATGGGGACCCGGTCTCTCTCGTTCACGGGTGCGGACCCAGGTGGGCATCCAGGAAGGCGGTCAGGCGCCGGTTGAACTCCGCGGGCTTCTCCATCATCACCATGTGACCCGCCCCCGGAATGACGGCCAGTTCCGAGCCCGGGATCTTCTCGTGGAGGAATCGGGCATATGTCACCGGCGTCAGGCGATCATCCTGGCCGCAGATGATCAGGGTGGGAGTCCGGACCTTGGAGATCTCGCCCATCAGGTCAAAGGCATCGCAGGCGCGGAAGTCTCCCTCCAGCACGGACGCCCGGTTCCGGGCAAAGGCCTCCGCGGCGGATGCCACCGTGGCAAGCATGGCGGCCGGAGCATAGGACCATCCGCTGATGAGCCGTCCCGCCTCCCCCACGTCCCGCTGGATTGCGGCAAAGATATCCGGGTGCACGCGAAGTTTTGCCCCGGTTCCGACAAGGACCAGCCCCGCCAGGCGATCCGGGTGGGTCAGGGCAAGACTCTGGGCGATCGCGCCCCCCATGGAATGGCCAACGAGTACCGCACGCCGGACGCCCAAGGCATCCAGAAGATCGCGCACAACGTCCCTGTATTCCGCTACGGTTCGATAGCCGTCGCCCTGGCTCTCTCCGTGGCCCGGCAGATCCACGGCCAGGGGGTTCCACCGGGGGGCCAGGTGTCGGACCTGGAAACGCCAGTGCTCTTGCGTCCCGCCCGCCCCATGCACGAATACGACGCCCGATCCCCGCGCGGGGTCGGTGCCGGGATCGGAACGCGCCTCGGCGGCATAGTGGAGCGTCAACCCCTTGACCCTGGTGAAGGCCACGCGCGCCCCTCACAAAAAAGCCGCGGCCGCCCGGAGGTCACCGGGCAACCGCGGCCGAACGTGCCTGCAGCCGGTGGATGAACTACGGGTCTGGTCAAACAGTTCTTTAACAAGTCCTTGGTTCGCCCAAGAGAAACCCCTGACCGTATTTCACCCCGAGCACTCTCAAGGCATCAAGGTCATCCGTCGATTCGATTCCCTCCGCAACCGCTTCAGCCCCTAAACTCTCGATCACGTTCAGCAGCCGTCTAAACAATCGAGCCCGCGACTTATCTACGCCGATCCCCCTCACACATCCCTTGTCGATTTTGACGATCTCAGGCTGAAGGAGAACCAGGCTCTCCAGGGAGCTCCGCCCAAATCCGACGTCGTCGATCGCGATCAACACCCCCGCCTGTTGAAACGTCCTGACCGCCTCGGCAAGATATGATGGTTCGCCGAGGACTTGTTGTTCGCTGATCTCGATGCAGGAGGTTCCCGTACGGCTACTCCCATGGAGCTCACCCAGGAGCTGTTGAACCGGGATATTGACGATCGTGGACGGAAAGAGGTTCAGATGACGTCGAGCTTCAGGCGGCAGGCGATGCGCGGCGGCGGCGCAGGTCTTGAAGCAGTGGTGGTCGACCAGCGTCAGCAGGTTGGCCTCGCGAGAGACCTGGAAGAAATCATCCGGCATCTCAAAGGCCTGGATACTCAGGCGGCTCAAGAACTCATAGCCGATCGGTTTCATCTCGTCCAGGGAGAAGATCGGCTGCCGGACGGCGCGAAATCCCTCGCCGCGGCGCAGCACCGAGAGGAGATCGCCTCGCACGTCGCTGCCACCGCTCACCTGTGCAGCGCCCACACGCTCGTCATGGGAGACCTGGTCCTTCCCCGCCTGCTTGCTCTGTTTGAGCACCGACTGTGTTTGGGAGAGCAACTCATCGAGTGAGGTGGTCGCCTCAGACACCTGCACGAGACCCAGGCTCGCGGTGACCGCGAGGCTCGATGTTGGGGAGACCGGGACGGGCGTCCCAAAGACCGTGCGGCGCAGTTTTTCACCGACCAGCACCCCCTCGCCCGGACGAATCCGAGGCAGCAGGATCATAAACTCGTCCCCGCCAATTCGGCCCGCATGGTCTGTGGCACGCAAGGAGGCTCTCAGCTTGCGTGTAATCTGCACGAGCACTCGGTCCCCAACGGTAAAGCCCAGTGCGTCGTTGATCTTTTTGAAATCGTCAAGATCCACGAGCAGGGCGAGGAGCGCCGACCCCTCCCGCCGAGCGCGTTGGATCTCCTGGGCGAGGGCCTGCTCCAGCCCACGCCGATTCAGCAGTCTGGTGAGGGGATCGATCAGGGCCAATTGCTTCAGGTGCTCGTTGGCCTTCCGAAGTTCCTGTGTGACGGAGTTGAGGTCCACGTTGGCGCGTTCCAATTCCACCGTACGCTTCTCAAGGGTTTCGTTGAGCCCTTTCAGCACCTGCTCCGTCTGGCTCCGCTCGATGGCATACCGCATGGCGCGGACAATCGCCTCACCATCGACCCGGTCCTTGATCAAATAGTCCTGCGCACCTTCCCGCAGGGCTTGGAGGGCAAACTGTTCGTCATCATACGAGCCGGTCAGCACCACGATCGGAATGGCGGGGGCCTGTGTTTGCAACTTGACCAACCCGTCGAATCCCGTGCTATCTGGCAAGCCCAGATCCAACAGGACGACGTCGAGGTCGCCGGCTGCCAGGCGTTCGAGTCCGGTCGAGAGCCGGTCGGCGCACTCAAGCGCCACTGGCTCCTTGGTCCAAGCCAGTTTCTCCTGGATGAGCCGAACATCGTCCTCGTTGTTCTCGATGAGGAGGATCCGCATGGGCGTCAGTCCGCAGAAACGGGAACGCGCGAGACCTTCGTCCAGTAGAGGGCAAACTGCCTCGCCATGTCTTGCAACTTCATGACCCCGATCGGCTTCTGGAGATATGAGCATGCCCCCTCGGCGTACGATCGCACGACGTCTTCTTCCCTGGAGCTTGTCGTGAGCATAATGACTGGCACCCGGCGAAGCGCCGGATCGGCCCTCATCTCCCGCAGGACTTCAAAGCCGTTCTTCTTCGGCATTTTGATATCCAGCAGGATGAGACCCGGCAGCGTCGCGTCCTTGTACTTCCCCTCTCGCCGCAGATAGGCCAAGGCCTCGTCCCCATCCCGCACCGTAGCGAAAGGGGCGAGCGGCACGCCAGCAAAGGCCTCCTGGAGCATCACGATGTCGTCCTCGTTATCCTCGACAAGGAGGATGCGCAATGGCTGGTTGTGCTGATGCTTCACGGCGTCGCTTCTCATGGCTTATTGCCTCCCAAAGGTGATGATAAACTCCGAGCCACCCCCCTCGCGCGGCTGGACCCAGGCCAAGCCCCCGTGGCGCCGGGCGACCTCCAAGACGATGGCCAGCCCCGCACCCGTCCCCTCGACCTCCGAGCCCACGGCCCGCTGGAAGAGCTCAAAAATCCGCTGGGCATGCTCTGGCGCGACCCCTGGGCCACGGTCCCGGATGGTGAGGCCTATGCCCCTGGGACCGCTCGTGTCCGGAAGGTAGGGCGCAATCTCAACCTCCGGCGCCTCGCCCTCGCGCGTGAACTTCAGCGCATTTGAGACCAGATTGTAGACCGTTTGGGTCGCCCACATCGCGTCCACCCGTATCCAAGGGAGGCCTGGGGCGACATGGATCTTGGCCCTGGTCTCCTCGATCTTGGGCTTGAGCCGCTCCAGTGCCTTTCCCACGATCACTTGGCTCTCGATCTCCTCCCTCTCCACCCTCAACAGCCTCGCCTTGGAGTGGGTCACGATATCATCGAGTAGGAGGCGCAACCGGCCCGATGCCTTCCCGATGCGTCGCAGAAAGTCCTGTCCCTTTTCATCCAGGCGTTCGGCATACCGGTCGTGGACGATCATCGAGAAGTTCTCGATCGCGCGGAGGGGTTCCTTGAGGTCGTGCGAGATCACGTGGATGAGCGTCTCGAGCTCACGGTTGATGAGGGTCTGCTGTTCCTCCAGCCGCTTGCGCGCGGAGTTGTCCCGGACGATCTTGGCGGCGCCGACGATCTGCCCGCCCCCATCCCTGACCGGCGACACGGTGATCGAGACCGAGACGAGGGAGCCGTCCTTCCGCTGACGGATCGTATCGAATTGCTGAACCCTTTCCCCGCGCCGGACGCGATCGAGAATCTGCGTTTCTTCTTCCTGATATTCAGCGGGAACGAGCGAAGTGATCGGCCGCCCGACAATCTCCCCCGCGGTATAGCCGAAGAGCCGCTCGGCGCCTTTGTTCCAACTGACGACGAAGCCGGCCAGATCCTTGCTGATGATCGCGTCATCGGACGCCTCCACGATGTCCCCCAGTCGGCCGTGGGCTTCATCCGCCCGCTTGCGTTCGGTGATGTCGATGATGGCGGCCATGGCGATCATCCCCTCCGACGTCTTGACGGGGATGAGGCCAATCTCGACCGGGAACTCGCGGCCATCCTTGCGCAGGCCAGAGAGATCCCGGCCGGCGCCCAAGGTTCGAGTGCGGGGATCGGCGAAGAATCTTGCCCGGGCTCCAGGATGTTCGCTCCGGAAGCGCTCAGGTATCAGGATCTCAACGGGCTGTCCGATCAATTCTTCCCTGTTGTAGCCGAATAACTTCTCCGTCTGCGTATTCACGAGGGTGATCTTGCCCTCCGTATCGATCGTCACGATGCCGTTCGGCGCGGATTCTACGAGGGCTCGGAATGAGTCCCGCTCCAGGGCCAGCCTTGTGGATCGTTCCAGCGCGGTCCGCTCGCGCACTTCCAGCAGCCCCCGCAAGGTAGCCACTTCTGCACGGAGCCGCTGAATTGTCATATCCGCACTATCGTCCATCGTCATGCACGATCCCCATTTCCCCCCGGGTCACGTGAAGACTACTGCTTCGAACGGCAACACCAGAACTGTGACGTTCAGCTCCACGGTT
>Ga0209108_10002773_pt1 | contig 10003 bp, 9 predicted proteins | sample Rifsed10ft1_FD_184003 | JGI IMG/M metagenome (GOLD analysis project Ga0209108, IMG submission 184003) | Soil microbial communities from Rifle, Colorado, USA - sediment 10ft 1 (version 2) | ecosystem: Environmental > Terrestrial > Deep subsurface > Rock core/Sediment | place: Rifle, Colorado...
TCATGACCACGCCGTCCTGGACCGTCATCTGGTAGCCTTCCACCATCTGCCACAGGCCGTTTCGGTTGGCGAAAACGCGGCTGGACCACACGGGCTTGGCGTTATTCCCTTGCTGGATGGAAAGCATCAGCGCCGCATCGTTGAAATCCCAGATGCGGGCCCAGACCAGCGCCGGCGAGGCTACCGACGCACCGGAGGCTTTCTGCTGGTTCATCACGGCGATGCGGCTCTCGCGGGTGCGCATGCCGTTGGTGCTGTAGCCGACGTTTTCCTGGGCCACGCGGCGCAGCCAGCCTTCGGGACCGGTCTGCTGCTCCTGCCAGGCAGCCATGACAGCCTGCTGGGTGGTGTTGGCGGGGATAAATGGCACGGTCGAGCAGGGATTGGCGCAGGTGGCGTTGATGGTAGTGCCGCCGTAAGGAACCGACGCATATTCGATTACCTCGGCGATACTCAGCAGCCGCCAGCCCGCCGGCCGCCTGACCCACACGTGCAGGCTGTGGGATTTGTCCTTATGGCGCGCGACCACGGAAAGCTGTGAACCGTACGCGGTTTGCACGGGTTGCACGTCGCTCGCTGCGCCCACCACGGGTTTCGGTCCTTTGCCGGAAGCGAAGGCCTTGAGCACGTCCTCCCTGGCCTGACTAATCCCTTGAGCGTTGATCCAACTGAAATCGGCGTCCGCTACGCGCTCCAGCGCGGCGCCCTCGCCTTTCTCGATTGCCTGCACGAAGTCTCGATCCAGCCTCAGCACGTCGGGATTGATGGGGTTCATGGCAGTGCCCTGGGCGTCTGGCGGCAAAGGCATTGCGGCCAGGGCCAGCGGCAGAGCATGCACGGCAGCCCACAGGCCGCCACAAACAATCGCCGTGACAATCGCTTGCAGGTGTGGCCCTCTCATTGTGCCTCCTTGGGAGCTTCATCCAGCTTCCGGCAGCAAATTCTAGTCCGATGCAGCGAAAGGAGCAAATGTTCGTAGCGGAGGCAACTCGCTGCCAATTCGCGCACTGGGTGCTGAACGGCAAACACGTCGCGAGCTCACCTGTTCGGGGTGGCAGTGGGCCGGCTGGCGTTGAAGTCAGCGGCGTGCGAAAGTACCACCAGCCAGCGTCCGTTCCGCTTCATCATCAAGAAGTTGAAATAGCCTTCGCGGTAGGGCCAGTCCGAGCCTTCTCTGGTCCTGGCCCCGGTCATCGTCCAGTAATCGTCCACGGAAGCGATATCGGGCGTCAGCCACCAGATACGCTTCACGTTGTCGGTTCTGCGTGTATTGTTGTAAAGACCGGCAAAGAGCGAGGCGTGGTGATCCTCGAACGACTTGCGGCCGTGGAACTGCTCGCCACGCCAGGTGATGAAATCGCCGTCCTCGGCCAGATCCGCGCACATGGCGCGCGCGTCGTGGCGATTCCAACCGTCGGAAAAGTTGACGACCACTTGTCGGATGGCCGCCTCGTCAGCAGCCCGCCCTGCCGTGTCCTGGGCCCGGCCGACGGCCAGCGGAAACACCGGCAGGAAGAAAAGCGCCATCCCGGTGACCAGCACCCGCTTCTGATTCCACATACCTCGGCGAATCATGGGTACCCTCGCATTCACGTCGCCAGTGTAAGATAATTCGCAGCGGCAGCCAAATTGCGAATTTCCCAGAAACGGGGTAGAAGAGGTGCAAATGCAGTGTCGATGTGCTGGCATCCCCGTCTTCCTCGCTCTGTTGAGCGCCCCATCTGCGCAGGCGCAACAGAGCGAGTGCCGTCAGCGCGTTGTTCCCATTCATGTCTGGACCCGCGATGGCGCACCGACACCGAATCTATCCCCCGCACATTTTCAGGCGGCCTTCGCGGACAAGCCCGTTCGCGTCACCGCCGTCAGCGGCCTGCAGCAGCCCCAGCGCCTGATCGTGTTGCTGGACGCCAGCGGCAGCGTGCGGGGAGGCACCACCTCCGGATGGGATGCCATCGTACAGGTTGCCGCGCAACTGCTGGAAAAACTGCCGCCGCTGGAAATTGGCCTGGCGCTGTTCTCCGAAGAAGTTGAACCGGTGGTTGGCCCGACCACCGACCGGGAACGATTGCTCGAGGAGATAGAACGCTTGCGCACGGGTCCGCGCGAGGCGGAGCGCGGCCGGCGGCAGCGAACCGCGCTGTGGGACTCCGTTCTTGACAGCGCCGAGATGTTTGGGCCCTTCCGACCAGGCGACGTGCTGTACGTCATTACCGATGGTGTGGACAACTTCAGCGAGACGCGTCCCGCGGCGGTGACGCAGGCTCTGGCGTCCAGCGGCATTCGCCTCTTTGCGTTTGCCATTGCCAACCAAGGGTTCGCCTATGGATCGGGAGAACTGGAGCGGATGGTGGACGATACCGGCGGCGTGGTGGCGGCGGGCAGCGCGACGGACTGGCGCGCGTTCAGGGCCGCTCCGGGAACTTCGCCCATAGGCGCGGCGCTGCACGCCCAGCACCGGCAGATTGTTGGCTTCTATCGCTTGGAGATGGAAGTGGCGGAAACTGTCTCCCGGCCGCAGACCTGGAATCTGGCTCTGACTGGATTGCAGGAAAGCGAGACGCAGAACCTGGTGTTGAATTACCCGCCGAGACTGTTTCCCTGCAACTGATTCCAGCAGAGACCAGCGCCCGCGCCGAACGTGCTGAGCTGTGGTGCGCAGAATGCTAGGGGCCTGTAGGCGCCACCACCGAAGTGGGCTGGGCAGGGCGGCCGTCACGGATTTCCTTGACCACAGTGGCAGCGAGGGACTTGCTGACGGGGCAGGTGGTGTCATCCACACGGCACTGAGCCAGCGTCAACTTGCATCCGCAGACGCAATCCTGCGTATTGAGCCGGCGCAGAGCCTGTTTTTTCTGCTCGGGGGAGAGGCCGGCAAGATCAACGTCCGGCAATTCGGTGGCGTTGGCCACATTCTTGCGGAAGATCTGACCGGTGTCCACAAAATGCTCGACGCGCGCATCCACGGGCAGCCCGGTGAGCGCCCGGATTTCGCGGTCATAGGTTTCGGTGCTCAAAAGGCCCAGGTGCCTCTGCACCACCCGCCCTTCGGTATCGACGACGAAGGTCGTGGGCAAGGCAGCGACGCCGCCATAGGCGGCAATCAACTCAGGCGTGGCCATCACCACCGGGTAGTTGATTCCTGTGGTCTTAACGAAATCGCGGACCAGCTCCGGATCCTCGTCCTCGGAAATGCCGATGACTTGCAGGCGATCGCGGTGCAGCTCTTGCAGCTTGATGAGCTCGGGAATCTCGATGCGGCACGGCGGGCACCAGGTGGCCCAGAAATTCACCAGGACCACTTTGCCTTTCAAGTCCTCCATGGTGGTGATCTTCCCGGAGAGTTCGTGTACCACTATTCCCGGAGCGGGTTCGGGGTTGCTGGCAAAGCGGATGACCGCAGGGCCGGCCGGTGCCTGCGACGGCGTTGCTGCCGGGCCGGTGCGCCACACCAGGTAGGTGGAGCCGGCCATAAGGAACATACCGGCGGCCAGCAGAAAGCCCATGCGCAGGTTTCTGGACATAATACCCGAAAATGATTATCCAGGGTAATGGGACAGGAGACAAGCCCGGCGGGATGCCGGTCAGGTTCGGACGCGCAGGAAGACGCCGTAGAGAGTCAGACCGAGACCGCTCAAGAACAAGAGCGGCGCCAGATACGTGGCAGCCGCCGAGTTGATTGGAACCGGAAGATCCATGGCGCCGTAGCGGCCGGCGAAATAGTGAATCACGGCGGACATGAGCATCAAGAGGAGACCGCTGCGAAATTGGCCGCCTTTTGCAGTGCGGGAAGGGGCTGCCAAGCGGACTTCCGATTGCGTTTCGCGGCAATACGGACACTGCGTCAGGTCGCGCCGGATGTGCTTTCCGCAGTGCATGCACTGGCGCATGTCCGCATTCGGATTGCGAGAAAATCCAGTCATCCGAGTCTGGCCTCTCACATTCAGCCTAGGATGCGGGTCCATCGGGGTCAAGGTGCGGCGAGTCGGAAGGTAAACAGCGGTGCTGGTTTGGACGCGATTGTATGGGCCTGGGGTCAGGAATTACTTGTGCCGGCTCGGTTCATGGGGCTTGACCGGATTGGATCGCAACTCGCTGCGCAACCTGAATTGATACAGTAAGGCCCCGCAGGCGAATGTAGCCAGACCCAAGGCGGACTCCAGAGGGCGAGCCACGGCCGTCCAAGCGAGCATCCAAAGGCTGGTCAGGATGAAGGCTAGCGGCGCCAGTGGATACAGCCAGTCCACCGCCGGAAGGCGCCGCCAGCCGGGGCGTGTGCGCAGGCGCATCAATCCTGCGACGGCCAGCAGCGAGCAGAGAATCAGCGTAAAGCCAATGTAGTAAAGCAGCGCATCGAAAGTGCCGGTGAGCACCATGGCCGCCGAGGCAGCGGTTTGGTACCCGATGGCCCGCACGGGCGTGTGCCGGCGGGGGTGCAGCCGCGCCGCGCCGCTGGGAAAGCAGCCGTCCTGGGCCATGGCGTAGTAGACTCGCGGGCCCACCAAGCACATGGCGCTCACCGTGGAGAATAGGCCCAGCGCCATGAATGCGCTGAAGAGAGTCCCGGCGCGGTCGCCGAAAAGCGCGGTGGCCGCCGCCCCGCCCACGGCCAGCACTCCCTTCAGCGATTCCAGGGGCAGTGCGTAGATGAATGCGACATTGAGAGCCAGGTAGAAAACTGCTACCAGCCCGGTGCCCAGGACTAGGACCCGCGGCAGCGTGCGCTCCGGCGATTGCATCTCTTCTGCCACGTAGTTGGCCGCATTCCAGCCGCTGTAGGCAAACATGATGAAGATCAGGGAAACGGCAAACTGTGCGCCGAGCGGCTGCGAGGAGGTCCGAGCGGCGGCCTGCGCGAAATGTCCCCAGTCGCCCTGGCCAATCGCGAAGGCCAAGATTAGAAATACGCCGAGTATCCCCAGTTTCATCGCCGTCAGGAGCGTCTGCAATTTGGCCGCCGGGCGCAAACCCAGGACATTGACTACGGCAAAGAGCGCGATGACCGCTACCCCGAACAGATGGCCGGCGTCCAGGTGCAGCCAGCGGAAGGAGCCTCCGGCAGCTCCGGCAGAGAGCCAGGGCAGAAAGTACGCCAAGTAAGCGGTGATGGCCAGCGCGCCCGCGGCGATGGGCGCTGAAAATCCTGCGACAAACGAGACCCAACCGCTGAGGAAACCCCAGGCCGGGCCCCAGGCCTCGCGCAGGTAAACGTATTCGCCGCCGGAGCGCGGAAGGTTGACGCCCAATTCGGCGTAGGCCAGGCACCCAGCCATGGCGATCACTGCTCCGGCCAGCCAGATGCCTACGACCAGCCCCGGTGCTCCAAGGTCGCCGGCGAGAAAACCGGTGGTGGTGAAAATGCCGGTGCCGATCATGTTGGAGACGACCAGCGCGGCCGAGCTGGTCAGGGTCAATTCGCGGCGCAGAGAAGGGGGCATTGGGCTGGGCCTGTGGGCCCCCCATTTCACCATCAGAGCGCTGCGCAGCCAAGTTCAATGTGCGGGTTCTTATGGCTTAGATAGGGTGAGCGATCCGGCCCAGGATAAAAACATTTCTTGACACGCAGAATGGCCCGGCAACAATGACACAGACCCCCAAAGGGCATAGACTTCCAGGCGAAGATTCCCGGCGGCGCGATCAAAGGCTCTTGGGAATTGGAGGAATGTAATGAACCGAATAATCTGTGTGAAGAAGGTCGCCAGCCCCGCTCTCCTGACTCTGCTGTTTTCCATCGCGGCGTTCGCGCAGCAGACCACCATGCCGCGGCCGACCACGGCTCGGACGCTCGAAAGCCGCGTCACCGGATACGAGCGTACCGAGCGGGACGCCTGGATGAAGCCGGACGAGGTGGTCAAGACGCTCGAGCTGAAGAATGGGGACGTCGTCGCAGACATCGGTGCCGGGAGCGGATACTTTTCGCGCCGCTTTGCCAACGCCGTGGCGCCGAACGGCAAAGTCTATGCCGTGGATATCGACGCCGAGGTGCTGGGCTATCTCAAGGACCGCGCGGCGACGGAAAACCTCAGCAACTTAGTCACCGTCATTTCCAAGCAAGATGACCCCCTGTTGCCCGCCGGCGCCGTGGACCTGGCCTTCTTCTGTGATGCCACTCACCACATTTCCGGCCGGGTCGAGTTCTATCGCAAAGTGGCTGCCGGACTGAGGGCCAACGGCCGGATGGCCATTATTGATTTTCCGCCCGGGAGTCCGCGCACCGGCCACGCCGCCAATGAACTGATCCCGCAGGCCCAGGTCATCAGCGAAGCGGAGCAGGCGGGATTCCGTTTTGCCAAAGCGCACGAGCTGCTGCTGCCCGGCTTTTATTTCCTGGTCTTCGAAAAGAAGTAGGCGGACCAGGGGGCAAGGCGCGCGCGAATAGGCTCCATGCTAGAATTGTGAAGACCAGCAAGGCGATGGAGTTCGCCTAAACCGTCCGTCGAGGACTGATGACTCCTGCGTGCCGCGAGGCGCTCAGGAGTTTTTTTGTTGGAGCACGCGGCCGCAGAAAGCGAGCAGACTGTGCGCATTATTCTACTGATGTTACTTGGTGCAGCCGGCACACTGGCCCGTTATGGACTGGACGGCTGGATTCAGAACCGCCTGGGTGCCGCCTTTCCGGCGGGAACCCTCACCATTAATGTGCTGGGCTGCTTTCTCCTGGGTGTAATCGGACAATACAGCCTGACCCATCTGTCTGTGCCTCCCGAGTGGCGGATCGGGATGACCACCGGCATGATGGGCGCGTTCACCACGTTTTCAACGTTTGGCTGGGAGAGCGTGCGCATGGTGCAAACGGGTGAGTGGGCCAAGGCAGCCCTCTACATTGGTGCAAGCCTGCTGGTCGGACTGGTGGCGATGATTCTCGGCATGCGGCTGGGCAACGCGTTCTAGGAGGACCCGTGGAGCACGAAAGATTTGAAGGCGAGCGCACGTTGATGCGTATCCACATCGGCGAGTCGGATAAGTGGCACGGCAGGTTGCTGTACGAGGCACTGGTCGAGCTGTTCCGCCGGGAAGGATTGAGCGGCGCAACCGTGCTGCGAGGCGTCGCTGGCTACGGCTCCACCAGCCGTTACCACACGGACAAGATCTTGCGGCTGTCCCAGGACCTGCCGATTGTGGTGGAAGTGGTCGAGGATTCCGAGCGGGTGGAGCGGATACTCCCCAAGCTTGACGAGATGATCGGCGGCGGGCTGATTACGCTCGAGCGCGTGCGCGTCATACTGTATCGCTCGCACAAATGACCGGAACGGACCGCCAGCCTTCGGCGGTCCGCCCGGCTCCAAGCTCCAAGCGTCCCCTCGCGCCGGTCCGATCGGGATGACGCATGCATGGCAAGCTGCGTGCGCCCTGTGACGAACTGCTAGAAACGGAACTTCAGCGCCCCCGAAAACATCCGTGGAATAGAATATTGAGCCTGGACGAAGGTGCTCTCCTTCGAAATGAGATAGACGTGATTGCTCAGGTTCTCGACGTTGAACTGAAGCCCGAGGCGTGGCCGGTCGCCGCTCAAGCCATGGTCCCAGCCGATGGACAGATTTTGGGTGAAGTGGGACGGGCAGCGCACGCCGCACCCTCCAACGACAGCCGCGTGCTCGTGGTCAGCTTCTCCCGCTTCGTCTTCGTGGTCGCCGGCTCCATGCCCGCCCGGAGTTCCGCTGCCGTACTCAAATGCCAGTGAAGTCCACAGTCCCGAACGACGATGCCGGTAGGTGAATCCCGAAGTCAGTGTGTGCAACTGGTCCATCGGGGCCAGGAACTTGCCGGACTCGTTGATGTGATCCGCCTCGGTCGTGAATCCGGCAATGACGGGATTGTAGAACCATGCCCGTCCCAGGGCGTAGTTGAAGTAGCCGGATAGCCCGGTGGAAAATAGCGAGGGCATCTCCATCTTGATCTCCATGCCGTACGCTTTGCCTTTGTCGAAGTTGGCGTAAGCGTAGAAACGGGAATCCGGAAAGAGGACGGTGTGCAGCGGGTCGTTGCTGATGCGGTAGTAGCCGGTAAGGCCGATTCGCAGCACGCGGGCGAACGGTTGCGTCACACCCAGCTCGAACTGGTCCTCCTTGATGGGACGCAGCGGCGGCAGGGTGCCGCCCGTTTGTGGGAGAACCGCGAGCACTTCACTGATGAAACGGGTAAGCCCAGAGCTGCTGGCTAGAACATTCTCCACCGGGGGCGGCACAAAGAAGTGATTGTAGGACGCGTGCAGAACGGTCCCCGGAGTGAATCGGTAGGCAAGGTTCAGGCGGGGACTGAATTGGGATTCCGAGATGGCCAGGCTGTAGCGGTCAAAGCGCAAACCGACATCGGCCATAAATCCGTGCGTGACCTGAATCCTGTCCTGTAGGTACAGGCTCCCCTCAGCTCCCGTTGTCGCTTCGTTGAAGACGACGGGCCGGGGGACGCCGGGACCCAGGTTGGGCCCGCGAAAGTGAACGTGGTCCTCATTGATGTTCGGCAGATGGGTGAAGTTAATCCACGGCTGGCTGAGATAGTACAGGTCTTCGTTGGGGCGCAATTGAACTAGGTCCAGGCCTCCCTTTAGAGTGTGGCGCCCAAGGAAGCGCGTCAGGCCACTCTTCAAGCCGACCGTGCGGAGAGTGCGCTCGGCATCCAACTCTGCGCCAAACGGATCGGCGCTCGGAAGAATGCGCACGCGCGACCATTTCTGGTAGAACGCGGTGTGCAGCGAGGTCTTGCTGGAGGGTACATAGTCCCACGAAAGAATCAGGGCCTGAGAGCGCGTGCGCTGGAAATTCTTGAATTCAGCACGCAGTTCCAGGTCACGCTGGGCCATCGGGAGTTGAAAATTGGATCCATCGCTCATCAGGACGAGTTTCAGATAATTCCGCGCGTTCGCGGCGTAGTCAAACTGCGCGAAGCCGCGCGAGCCGCGGCCGGTGTCGTGAATCGCAACCGGCTCCGGCGGGCTCAGGAATCGAGCCGACTCGAAACCCGACACATTGAGGTAGTACGCGGCGCGCTCCGAATGGCCGCCCCACTCAACGCCGAGATTGTGCCGCAGAGCCTCTCCGACGCCGATGGTGACCGACCCGTGGTCGCTCATGCCGAATCCGGACTTTGTGACTATGTCGAGGACGCCGCCGAAACGGTTCCCGTACTCGGCCGAAAAGCCACCCGTCATCACGTTCATCGATTCGATGTAGTCCACGCCCAGGCCCGGCGAAAAAACGACGTGAGGGTTCTCCCAGAACGAGACACCGTTAATGAACGGGTTCAAAGCGATCTCATGCCCGCGGACGTGCACGAAATCGTCATGCCCGCGGATCAAGCCGGGAGTCGACGTGATCATGGCGTCCGGCAGATTGGTTCGCTGTGGCAACGGGAGACTCTCCAACCGGACCGGGGGAAGCAGCGTGGAGCTGGGCGAATGAGTTGACGGGACCGCGTCCGCCTCGCCCACCACCTCCAGCGATTGCTGGACCGTCCGCAGCGCCAGCTCCAGCGTTACGTTCTGCACTTCGCGAGGCCGCAGTGTGAACTGGCTCCGCATTTCTGTGAAATTGGCGTGTTCAGCAACGAGCAGATATTCCCCAGGCGTTAATCGCTGAAAACCAAAATGCCCATCGGCTTCCGTTACCGCTTGGCGGAAGCCTGTCCCGGCCGGCCCTTCCAAGCGCACCGTGGCATCGGGAAGTCCTGATTGACCGGCGGCCGCTACGACGTAACCTTGAATCGCGCCTTCTCCTTGCGCGTAGAGCAGGGGACCGAGAGGGCAAATCCCCAAGACAAATAAGAACATGCACGGCACTTTCTTTGACCGAATCACCGCATTCATAAGTCCCAAACAATTGGAAAAGCACCTGCGCACGACCGGCCGCATAGAAACTCCCCTCTGCGCGGCGCACAGCCGCGCACGTCCGAAGCTCAAATGCCCATGGGTGGAAGAGCGTCAGTCGAGATGGGATGGAGGAGGTCCGCGTTCAGGCCGAGCATGTATTGCGGAAGCAGAAGCCGAAGACTTGGATTTCAGGGTAACCGG
>Ga0209108_10002775_pt1 | contig 9996 bp, 10 predicted proteins | sample Rifsed10ft1_FD_184003 | JGI IMG/M metagenome (GOLD analysis project Ga0209108, IMG submission 184003) | Soil microbial communities from Rifle, Colorado, USA - sediment 10ft 1 (version 2) | ecosystem: Environmental > Terrestrial > Deep subsurface > Rock core/Sediment | place: Rifle, Colorado...
TGCCGCAGTACTTCAAGGACCATCCGGTTTACTACGCGGGACCGGCCAAGACTCCTAAGGGGATGGCCTCCGGCTCCTTCGGTCCGACCACCGCCGGCCGCATGGACTCCTACGTCGATCTCTTCCAGTCGCGCGGCGCCTCGATGATCATGATCGCCAAGGGGAACCGGAGCTCCCAGGTGACCGAGGCCTGCAAGAAATACGGCGGCTTCTATCTCGGCTCCATCGGCGGGCCGGCGGCGGTGCTGGCGCAGGAGAATATAAAAAAGGTGGACGTCCTCGAGTATCCCGAGCTGGGGATGGAGGCGGTCTGGAAGATCGAGGTGGAAGGGTTCCCCGCCTTCATCCTGGTCGACGACAAGGGCAACGACTTCTTCCGCCAGGTCTGCCCGTAAACGCAAGGCTGAAATAGGAAAGATGAAAACGGAAAGCCGGGCGAGGCTAAGCCGTCTCAGCCTGGACGCGCTGGCGCACGTCTTTGCGCGTCACGTAATCGATGATCTGAATCTTTTCCGCCGGCCCGGAGCGGTTCCCCATCATAATCATCGGGCCTGAGCCGGTGTTCTCCAGCTGATAGAAGGAGCCGCCGGTGATGAGCGCGGCCTGGCCCGGCTTGAGCGTCATCCTGCCGCCGTCCGGAAAGCTCATGGTGCATTCCCCTTCGAGGACGATAAAGGTCTGGTCCGCATTGTGGCAGTGCATCTCGTCTTTTTGCCCGGGCTTGTAGTAGTGCATCCAGGCGTGAAAGCGCGGCGTGTTGAAGATGTTCTTGCGCCGTTTTTCCTTATGGGCTAAATCGACCATGTCTACAATCTCTATGGGCATGGGCGGCTCCTTTCTGGCAGCGAGAATAATGAAAGACGCGGCTTTTTTCAAGCAGGATTCCCGCGCGGCGCGGGATTGACGCGGGCGCGGCAGATTGATTAAGTTTTGCCTTGCACGGGGAAAATAAAGGAGGTCCGAGTATGAGCGTCGATTTTGTCCCCAATCAGGAGATCATCATGGCGGCCCGCCGCAATCTCACCCAGAACATCTGGAACTATCTTACCGGCGGGGCGGAGTCCGAGACCACCATGCGGCGCAACCGCCTGGCCCTGGACAGCCTGGCGTTCAGGCCGCGCGTGCTGGTCGATGTGTCGAAGATCGACACCTCGACATCTTTCCTGGGCCACAGGCTGCGCATCCCCGTGATGCTCGCTCCCATCGGCTCGCTCCAGACCCTGGTTCCGGAGGGGGGAGTGGCGGTGGCCAAGGCGGCGGCGGAGTTCGGCACGATCCCATTTGTCAGCACCGCGACCGAGCCCACCCTGGAGGAGACCGCCGCGTCGAGCCCGAATCCCAAGATCTTTCAGCTCTACGTGCAGGGGGACATGAAGTGGGTCGAGGATATTCTGGGCCGGGTCAAGAAGGCGGGCTATCAGGCGCTCTGCCTCACCGTGGACACTGCCCTCTATAGCAGGCGGGAGCGGCAGATGATGGACCGCTGGCTCCCTCCGAGCCGGCGGCGGTCAGGCTACGAGCATCGCGCGGCTCTGACCTGGGAAACGATGGATGCGATCAAGGAGATCGGCGGCCTGCCGTTTATCCTCAAAGGCGTGGCGACGGCCGAGGATGCCGAGATCGCCGTCAGGCATGGAGTCCAGACCATCTATGTCTCCAACCACGGCGGCCGCCAGCTCGACCACAACCGCGGCACCATCGAGATGCTCCCCGAGATCGTCGCGGCGGTCGGCGGCAAAGCGGAGATCCTGCTGGACGGCGGCATTGTCCGGGGGAGCGATGTCCTGAAGGCAATCGTGCTCGGCGCCAAGGCGGTGGCGATCGGCAAGCTTCAAGGCTGGGGGCTCGGCGCCGCCGGGCAGGCGGGGCTGGTGCGCGTCCTGGAACTGCTCGAAAACGAGATCTCGATCACCATGGGGTTGCTCGGCGTGCGCAGCATGGCCGAGCTGACATCGGCGCACATTTGCCAGGGAGCGCCGGTAACCCCGCCGCATGAGATGAGCGCCTTTCCCTATATTCCCGGCGGACAAATCACCTAGCGGAAAAGCCGTGCTCGTGGCTCGTGCTTGTCTTTTGCCTACTGCCTATTGCCTGTTGCCTTTTTCGTCCTTGAATTTCGGCATGACCTCCTTGGCCATGATCTCCATCGACTCGAGGATCTTTTTCTGCTCGAGAGTCGCGAAGTGCATCATGAAGATGAGGTAGTTGGTTCCGGTCTCTCGAATCTCCTCGATCCTCTCGATGCAGCGCTTGGGGTCGCCCACCAGCACCATTCCCTCTTGATAGAGCTGTTCGTAGCTGCGCGGTCTCACCTGGATGCGCGCGGCGAAGTAGGGATCCATCGCCTGCCGGGCGTTTTTTCGCGCCTCCTGCTCGGTCGCGGCGACGTGGGTCTGAAAGCACTGCCCGACGTCGGGAGTTTTTGCCTTATGGCCGGAGCGAGCCAGGGTCTCTTTATAGGAGGCCACCTTCTGCCCCACCTCGGCGATGCTCTTGCAGCTCGCGTAGGGAATCCCCAGGATCGGGTATCCCCGCTCGCCGGCGACCTTGTACGATCCTTCGCTGAGGCAGGCGAAGTAGAGGGGCGGCGTGGGCCGCTGCACAGGGATCACATTCAGAGAGACGCCATTGATCTGGTGATATTTTCCTCTGTAGGAGACCTTGCCTTCGCGCCAGGCCATCTCGACCACCTCGATGCCTTCGACGAGCATGTCCCGGTTGTCCTCCTTGACGCCGAAGCCGGCGAGCTCCGGCGGGGTTCCCCGGCCGACGCCGAAGTCCAACCGACCGCCGCTCAGCACGTCCACCATGGCGTACTCTTCGGCGACGAAGATGGGGTTGCGGTAGGGCAGGAGGCAGACCGCGACCCCGAGGCGGATCTTTTCCGTGCATTTTGCGGCAACGGACATGAAGGTCGGCGGCGAAGGGATGACGCCGAGAAAGTCGAAGTGGTGCTCGCCGAACCAGAAGCAGTCGTAGCCGAGCTGCTCGGCCCACTTGACCTGCTCGAACATCTCATCGTAGTAGCCTCCGAGCTGCTTTTTGGCCTCGGGGAGGTTGTCACCGATGATGAACATGCCGAATTTCATTTCTCCGCCTTGCCTCCCTGCCTGTCGTAAATTTCCGGCGATTCTATGCGAGGGGAGTGAGGAAAAACAAGGATGAAATAGGAAGGCGGAAAGATGAAACGGGAAACTAACTGTCCAGCTCTGGCTTGGGAAGGGTGGAGTAGGGAATCCCCTCCTCGTCAAGCTCCTCACGCTCCTGAGGGGTTGAGGTGCCGTGAATGGCCTTCTTTTCGCTCCGGCCGTCGTAGATCGCCCGCGCCTCCTCGGCGAAGCGCGGACCGACATCCTCGAAGTTCGCGCGCACGTAGTGGTTGAGGCGGATGAGCAGCTCCTTTGCCTGCTCCGGCGTGAGCGTGACTTCAGCGGCCTTTTTCGTACGGACGGGTTGCGTTTTCTCTTTCTTGTCCCCTCTGCTGCTGACCACCGCGCAGGCATGCGCCATCCGCTCCACCTTGGTGGTGCCGCAGGTGGGGCAGGAGATAAGCTTCTTTTCAGCCTGTTCCTGGAAGCCTTCGAAGCTCGGAAACCAGCCTTCAAACTGGTGCCTTTTCTTGCAGACGAGGTCGTACGCGACCATATAATCTCTACTTAAGGCCTGTTGGGGCGACTGTCAAGGGTGGGTTACGCGATGCCGAGGGGCTCGAGCCTATCGCCTCTCGGCATACAGCCGGTCGATGTAGCCGCTCTTGTCGAGCTCGGAGAGGAGGCCGGATTCGATGAACTCGGCAGGCTTGTGCTTCGCATACTTTGCCTCGCGCTCCGCGAGATGGTTGATGACGGCCTGGACGGCGCTCTCCACGGGGTAAGGCTTGCTCGGCATGTCCGAGGCGTAATTCCAGGCCTCATCCAGGGCCTCGCGGTCTTTGGTGCCGAGAAACTTCGAGTTTGCGCTTCATTTAAAACTAGAAACTAAAAACCAGCAACTAAAAACTGCCGGCCGGCGGGTACGCCAGCGACGCTCCGGGTCCGAGCGGAATGCCGAGCAGCAGCCAGAGCGCCAGGAGCACGGTCCAGCCGGCGGCGAAGGCGATGGAGTAGGGGAGCATCATGGAGAGGAGCGTGCCGAGGCCGATCTTGGGATCGTATTTCTGCGCGAAGGCGATGATGAGCGGCATGTAAGGCATCAGCGGGGTGATGATGTTGGTGAAGGAATCGCCGATGCGGTAGGCGGTCTGGGTGAGCTCCGGCGAATATCCCATGATCATCAGCATGGGCACGAAGACCGGCCCCATGACCGCCCACTTGGCCGAGGCGCTGGCGAGAAAGAGATCGATCAACGCGCACACGAAGATAAAAAGCAGGATCAGCGGGATGCCCGAGAGGCCCGTTGCCTTGAGGAACTCCGCGCCGCTCACCGCCATAATCAGCCCGAGATTGGACCAGCCGAAATAGGCGACAAATTGGCTCGCGGCGAAAGCCAGCGCGATGTAGCTCCCCATCGCGCCCATCGTCTCTTCGATCATCCTGCCCGCGTCGCGATCGCCTCTGATCGTTCCCGCCGCCAGACCATAGGCTATGCCGGGGAGAAGAAAGCCAACGGCCATGAGCAGGACCATCCCCTGAAAAAAAGGCTCCAGGCCGCCTTTGGCGTCGCGCAAGAGCCCGTTCGACGGGAGCGTCAGCAGAAGAAGAATAAGAATCTCTCCGACTATCGTGAGGCCGGCCGCCACGAGCCCGCGCTTCTCTTCGCGCCGAAGCCTGTCGAGGGATTGCCGCGCGGCTCCGGCGTAGACGCCGAGTCTCGGCTCCGTAATCTTCACCGTTACCCACACCCCGATCAGAGTGAGCACGAAGGTGGAGGCGATCATGAAATAGTAATTGGCGGTCACCGGGACCGTGTAGTTCGGGTCGTAGAGCCGGGCCGCCTCCTGCGTGAGTCCGGCGAGCAGAGGATCTAAGGCGGTGAGGAAGATATTGGCGCTGAATCCTCCCGAGACCCCGGCGAACGCGGCGGCCAGTCCCACGATGGGGTGGCGGCCGATGCCGGCGAAGAGCACCGCGCCCAGCGGCACCAGAATCACGTAGCCCGCGTCCACCGCCAGGCTCGCGTTGATGCCGGCGAAGACCAGGGCCGTGGTCATGAGCCAGGAGGGGACTCCCGCCACCAGCGCCTTGAGCGCGGCCGAGAAAAGGCCGCTGCGCTCGGCCACGCCGACTCCGATCATCGCCACGAGGACGGTTCCCAGAGGCGCGAAGCCGGTGAAATTCGTCACCGCTTTGGTGATGACGTTCTGTATTCCCTGCCGGTCGAGGAGATTGACGGCGGCTATGGTCTTGCCGGTCACCGGATGGATGACGGAGAGCGCGAAGGACGAAGCCAGCCACGATACGGCCAGGGCGCCCAACGAGAGCAGGAAAAAAAGGGTGATCGGATGCGGCAGCTTGTTGCCCCAGCGCTCTACGAGATCGAGCGCCTTGAGGATCAGACCTCTTTTTCTCTCTTGAGCAGCCATTTGCGGTTCGGACTACTGCGTTAGCTTTGTGATGTCAAGGGCGGATAGCTCTCAGCCTTCAGCGGCCAGCCGTCAGGTGATAGCTGAAAGCTGCGCGGCCGCTAGGCTCGGCCGTTTTGAGTTTCAGCTACCTGTTTTTCAATCTCTTGCTTGAGGCGCTGAAGGCGCGGGCTCAGCTCTACGGGATAATTTGCCGGGTCTTGAATGCTCTTGATCGCTTCGTCGAGGCGGCTGAATTCGTCCAGGAAGGTTTCGCGGATGTCTTTCAGGCTCGGCGAGGGCGCCGCTCTCTTTCCCTCTTCCAGGACCTTTTGGAGCAAAGGTTCGGCGCCGGAAAGCTCCTCGTGCCTCAACGCGATGACGTCCCTGAGCGGCCGGCGCCGCCCGTCGGCGAAGCGAAAGATCTGTTTCTTTCCAGGCGAGGAGACCTTTCCGGTGCTGAGCTTCAACACCGGCCGGCCGTTGTACTCGACCAGCTTGTAGGCCATGTCGAACCATGGCGCGTCAGCCGATACGCCCATTCTGGTGCCCACGCCGTAGCTGTCATACGGCGCGCCGGCCTCCGCCAGCGCGGCCAGATCGTACTCGTCCAGGCCGCCGCTGCCGATGATCTTGACATCCCTGAAACCCGCCTCATCGAAGATGCGGCGCACCTCTTTGGCCAGGGAGGCCAGCTCTCCGCTGTCGATGCGCACGCCGCGCAGGCGCTGGCCCCGCGCGGCCATTTCCCGCGCCACCTCCACGGCCTTGCGCGCGCCCGCCAACGTATCGTAGGTGTCGATCAGCAGGGTCGAGTTGTCGGGAAAGCTCCGAACGAAGCTGCGAAAGGAGTCGATCTCGCGCTCGAAGCTGGTGATAAAAGAGTGGGCCATGGTGCCGACGATGGGGATGCCGTATCTCTGCCCGGCGGCCACGTTGCTGGTGCCGCTGAATCCGGCCAGATAGCTGGAGCGGGCGACCTTCATCCCGGCGTCGATCCCGTGCGTGCGGCGCAGGGAAAAGTCCACGACCCCACGGCCGGCCGCGGCGTGCACGCAGCGGGCGGCCTTGGTGGCGATGAGCGCCTGGAGATTGATCTGGTTGATCACGAAGGTCTCGACGATCTGGGCCTCGATCACGGGGGCGGTAATCTCGACAATCGGCTCATCCTTGAAGAACAGCCTCCCCTCGGGAATGGCCCAGACCTCGCCCGTGAAGCGCAGTCCTTTAAGGGAGTCGAGAAAGTCCGCGGCGAACAGCCGCGTGGAATGGAGGTAATCGATGGCTGGCCGGTCGAAGGAGAATTCTTGCAGGTAGTCCAGGACGTCCTCCAGCCCGGCGGAGACGAAAAAGCCGCGGTTGAGCGGGTAGGAGCGGATGAACAGGCTGAAAGTCGCGGTTTCGGATTTTCCACTCTGCCAGTAGCTCTGCGCCATGGTGAGCTGGTAGAGATCGGTCAGCAGGGCCAGGCTGTCAGCGTGCTTCAAGAGGGCTCCTTCCCGTACGGAAATGATCGGCGCCAGTTTAGTGTAAAAATAACACTAAGTAAAGAGAGAAATGATTGCCGTCCCGGGACCGTCCCGCGCCGGATAAAACGCTTGAACCTATTGCTTTCCGGGAATTCTTTTGCTATTGCCATTAGTTAGGAGGCAGCTTCGATGTTCAAGGATAAGATCGAGCTTAAAGACTTCGGAAAGACGGATCCGGAGTACCAGGATCTTTTAAAACGCGTCCTCGCCATCCAGGCCGATTGCGAGATCGGCGGCCCGAATCTCTATGTGAAAGACATGCTTCCCTCGGCCCCGACGAAGGTGGACCAGCTTGTCGTTGCGCGAACAGCCGCTGAGGAAATCGATCATTATCGCAAAATGGCGCGGCTGGCCGGCGACCTCGGCGTCGATGTTTCGTACGTCCTCAGCTGGCCCAACGAGAAGCGCTATGTCGAGGCCTTCCGCGGAAAGATCACGACCTGGGAGCACTACGCGGTTTTCGGGTTTCTGATCGACCGTATCGGCCGGTATCAGCTCGAGGAATTCATCGATTGCACCTATCTCCCGCTGGATCGTGTCGTGAAGGACAGCCAGGTGATGCGGGAAGAAGAGGGGCATATCGATTTCGGCACGAACAAGACGGCCGAGTATGCGGCTAAAGACGGAGACTACAAGGAAAGGATTCAAAAGGCCGTGGATTACTGGTATGTCAAGGGGCTCGACATGTTCGGCAAATCGGAATCCAGACGCTCCGAGCGATATCGCTATTGGGGCCTCAAGCGCCGGACCAACAGGGAGGCCAGGCAGCAGTATATCAATGAAGTGAATCCGTTGATTGAGAAAATGGGCCTCCGAGTTCCCGATCCCCTGAAGGGCCGTCTCTACCTGTAGTAGATAGACCGAGATTGGAGAATGGACATGCCCCAAGCACAGAACACCGAGGCGCTGGACGAGCACTTGAAGGCGGTGATTCAGGCGTTGCATGGCGCGGTCAGCCGGGCCATGCCGCACGTCAAGGACGACCCGAAGCTCGTGGACAATGCGATTCGAGACTGCAAGGAGATTCTGGACGTCGTCATAGAGGGGAACGTCTCGGAGTGGCTACATTAAAATAGTCTGATCCGTTTTGCTCTGCCCTTTCAAAGCTGAAGACTTCTTTTGATGAACATCATCGTTTGCGCCAAAGTCATCCCGGCCAGCTCGGTTACCATAGAGATAGATGCCGCGACCAAGCGCATGGTGCGCAAGGGTGTGCCGCATGAGCTTGACCCGGCGGCCGCCTGCGCCCTCGAGGAGGGGCTGCGCCTGATGGAGAAGAATGGCGGCACGGTGACCGTGGTGACCATGGGGATCGGCGACGCCACGATCGGCATTCGCAACGCGCTGGCGATGGGGGCGACCAGCGCCATCCACATTTTAGACGACGCCGTGGCCGGTTCGGACACCCTGGGCACCGCCAAGGTCCTGGCGGCGGCGATCAGCAAAGAGCCGTTCGACCTGGTCCTTTGCGCCGCTGAGAGCAGCGACAGCTACGCCGGCATCGTCCCCGGGCAGCTGGCGCGATTGCTGGGCTTGCCACCCTTGACCTTCGCGAAGGAGATCGCCGTCGAAGGCAAAAAAATCACCGTCAAGCGGCAGGGCGAAAGCGGCTACGATGTCGTCGAAGCCGAGCTGCCGGCCCTGGTTACCGTAACCAGCGGCATCAACGAGCCCCGTTATCCCCAGCTCAAGGGGATCATGGCGGCCAAGAAAAAAGAGATCAAAAACTATACCGCCGCCGCCCTGGGTCTGGGGCCCGACCAGGTCGGGGCCTCGGGAGCCAGGGAAAAGGTGCTGGGCGTGGGCAGGCCGCCTGCCCGCCAGGCGGGCAAGATCGTCACCGACGAAGGGGATGGGGGAAAACAGATAGCGGACTTCCTGGCGGAAATGAAAATCATCTAGACGGTGAACAAATAGTTACTCGTTAATAGTTATTGGTTAATCGTGAAAACCTAACGGAGGGGATGGGACCAATAACTAATAACTAATAACCAGTAACGAAGAGATATGGCTGATCTAATTTGGGTCTACGCGGAGGTGGTCGAGGATAAAATCACCCCGACCACGCTGGAGCTGCTTTCCAAGGCGGCCGAGCTGGGAACCGCGGAGGCCGTGCTGCTCGGACCCGCGCCGGATGACGCCGTCCAAACCCTCGCCAATCACGGGGCGGGCAAAGTTTACCGATGTTCCGATCCGGTTTTTCGCGATTACCTGACGATCCCTGCGGTCGAGACGCTCGCGGCATTGATAAAAAAACACCAGCCTGCCCTGATGCTCTTTGCCTCCAGCTACGCCGGCAGGGACGTGGCCGGGGCGCTGAGCGCGCTGCTGGATTCGGGCGTGATCACGGATGTCGGCGACCTCGCGCTCCAAGACGGCTCGGTCGAGGCCACGATCCCGGCCTTGGGCGGGAGCTACCAAAATACCAGCACGGTCGCCGGCCCGGGGACGAAGATCCTGCTGGTGCGGGCAAAATCGTTTGAGGCCAAGCCGCGCAGCCGATCCGCTTCAGTGGATGAAGTGGCGCCGCCTTCCGATCCTGCCGTGCGCAAGGTCCATGTCACCGAAAGGGTCACCGTGCGGCGCGAGGGGCCGCAGCTCGAGGGCGCCAACGTGGTCGTGGCCGGCGGGCGCGGCCTGAAATCGTCGGAGCACTTCAACATGCTGAGGCAGCTGGCAGAGCTTCTTGGCGGTGCCGTCGGCGCGACGCGCGCGGTGGTGGATGCGGGGTGGGTGCCCTATTCTCTGCAGGTGGGCCAGACCGGAAAGACGGTCAAGCCGAATCTTTACATCGCCTGCGGCATCTCCGGGGCGGTGCAGCATCTGGCCGGGATGAAAAGCTCAAAAACGATTATCGCCGTCAACAAGGATCCCGAGGCGCCGATTTTCCAGTTCTCCGACCTGGGCATTGTCGGCGATGTCTTCAAGGTCGTGCCCCAGCTGATCGAAGAGCTCAAAAAGCGCAAG
>Ga0209108_10002777_pt1 | contig 9995 bp, 8 predicted proteins | sample Rifsed10ft1_FD_184003 | JGI IMG/M metagenome (GOLD analysis project Ga0209108, IMG submission 184003) | Soil microbial communities from Rifle, Colorado, USA - sediment 10ft 1 (version 2) | ecosystem: Environmental > Terrestrial > Deep subsurface > Rock core/Sediment | place: Rifle, Colorado...
GCATGGGGCCCTCGGCGGCGTCCACGAGCAGGAGCACGCCGTCCACCATATTCATCACGCGCTCCACCTCCCCGCCGAAGTCGGCGTGGCCGGGCGTGTCCACGATGTTGATCTTGACGTCTTGGTACGTGACGGCCGTGTTCTTGGCGAGGATGGTGATCCCGCGCTCGCGTTCGAGGTCGTTGGAATCCATCACGCGCTCGGCCACGCGCTGGTTGTCACGGAAGGTGTGGGCCTGCTTGAGCAAGCCGTCCACGAGCGTGGTCTTGCCGTGGTCCACGTGCGCGATGATGGCGATGTTGCGGAGGTTAGAGCGCTCGGTGAGCATGGGATTTCGTAATCCAGATTGCGTAGTGCGTTTTGCGTGTTTCGCTGACTCGATACGAAATACGCACTACGTTTTGAAAACAAAACCTCGGCCAGAGTTGCGGGCCGAGGTGGTTCGGCTGACGTAACGACATCGCCGCCGCAAGTGCCCGGCGACGCTGGAGATGATACCACACACTCCTGCTTCCGTCACCCCACTGATCGCCTCGCGCGCGCTGCGCGAGATGATGCATCCGCAAAGCCCAGCTGTTGGAGCCGCTCTCCGAGCGCGCGCGGGAGGCGCTGGTGCTGCTGGCGCAGGCCGCCGACATTGCGCGCCGCCGGGGGCTGGTGTAGTCGCCGCCAAATTCGGCCTTGACGCATCCGCTTTTGCCTGATATAGTGCCGCCCGTAGGATGCAGTAAGATGTTCTCGTTGGAAGTAGAAAGACGACGGCTCACGGCTCATCCCGCGGGCCGTTTTGTTTTCGCCGACAGAACACCCCAAGCGCCTAACATCCATTCTTTTTTGCCATAAGGAGGCAAATCTAATGTCTGAGCGCATCGTCGGCACGGTCAAGTGGTTCAACAGCGGCAAGGGCTACGGCTTCATTGCCCGCGAAGGTGGAGAGGACGTGTTCGTCCACTTCTCCGCCATCCAGGGTGATGGTTACCGCAACCTGGAAGAGGGCCAGAAGGTGGAGTTCTCCGTCACCAAAGGCCCCAAGGGCCTGCAGGCCGCTGACGTCGTCAAGCTGTAAAGCCAAACGTCGCCAACCCCAAAACCCCGTCGCATGCGCGGCGGGGTTTTTTGTTTCTCGGCGAGCGGCTGCGTTTCCTCTCCGCGTTCAATCGTGCTATCATGTTGACGCGATGCCCACACAGATCGAAAAAATCCTGGTCGTAGACGAAGACCCCGAGGTGCTGGATCTGGTGGCCCAGCAGGTGCTGAAGCCGATGGGCTATCAAGTCGCCGTGGCGCAGGACGGCAACAAGGCCCTGCAGATCGCCAACCAGATGAGGCCCGACATCATTATCACCGCGCTGGGGCTGCCCGGCCTCTCCGGGCGCGACCTGCTGGCCGCGCTGCAGGCCGAGGGCCTCGAGAGCATCATCATCGCCACCGGCCCCAAAGGCGAAGAGAAGCTGGCGGTGCAGGCGTTCCGCCTCGGGGCTAAAGATTATCTCACCAAGCCGCTCCGCGAAGCCGAAATCGTCGCCACGCTCGATCACGCACTCGAAGACCTGCGCCTGCGCCGCGAGCGCGAGCAGCTCTCCCAGCGCCTCCACACCGCCAACCAGCAGTTGGAAAAACGCGTCAAGGAACTGACCACCCTGTATGGCATCGGCAAGGCGGTGACGGCGGTGACCAGCCTCGCCCAGCTTTTCACGCGGCTGCTGGAGGGCGCGCTGGTGGTGACGGAGGGCGAGCTGGGCTGGCTGCTGCTGGCGGAGGAAGGCACCGGCAAGCTCATCCTGCGCGCCGAGAAGAACCTGCCCAAGCTCTCCGGCCTGCAGCTCAACCAGCCGTGGGACGACGGCCTCTCGCCCATGCTCATGCTCTCTGGCGAGGGGATCGCCATCGGGGGCGAGCCGTTGGCAAAGATGCGCGCCGGGCAGATGGCCAAAGCCGTCGTGGCCGTGCCCATCAAAGTCAAGGAGCAAGTGCTGGGCGTGCTGGCGGTCGGCAATAAAAGCGGCCGGCCCTTCACCGAGCGCGATCAGGCCATGCTCTCCGCCATGGCCGACTATGCCTCCATCGCGTTGGTGAACGCGCGGCTGTTCCAGACGATGGAGGCGCGGGCGCACGCCCTGCAGCAGCAGCGCGATGAACTCGTGCTGCGGCTGGGCCACGAACTGCGCCAGCCGCTCACGAAGCTCAAAGCCAGCCTCGACCCTCTCGCCCGCGGCCAGGCCGGGCCTCTCACCCCTCCGCAGACCGAGGCGCTGCGCGCAGCGCTCGAACAGTTGCATGCCCTGCAGAAACTGGCCGATACGCTGGCGCCCGCGCCGAGCGGCGCAGCCGGGCATCCGCCGCACAAGTGAGCGATGAGACCTCAGACCTCCGTAGTCTGCGCCCCCTCCCGTCGTGGTAAGGGTCTTTGAAGCCTTCGGAAATCTGAGTGGTACTTTTGTCCCTAAGACTCCCCAACCGTCTCTAACTTGAGTCGGGCGCGTTTGATGATATGCTTCGGGAGTGCCAGATGCGCGTCGGGGTCTGAGCACATACGCCAATATGCCTTCCGAAAAAATTCTCGTCGCAGATGACTCGCGGGAGATGCGTGAGTTCATCACGCATTACGTCCTGCGCCCCAACGGGTACGACACCCTCACCGCCGAGGACGGCGCCTCCGCGCTGGGCCTCGCGCGCCTGCTCGGGCCGGACCTGATCATCACCGACCTGCAGATGCCGGGGATGTCCGGGATCGAACTGGTGCAAAAGCTGGTCGAGGAAGGGCGCGACATCCCCGCGATCCTGATCTCCTCCGACGACCCAGAGCGCCGCGTCACCCGGCAGGCCCTGCGGGCCGGTGTGGCGGACTACATCACAAAGCCGTTCGAGCCGGAGGAACTGCTCGAGTCCGTCCGCCGCGTGCTGGATCGGACGCGCGCCCGGCGCGAGCGCGCCCGCCTGCAGGCCGAACTCTCGGCCCTGAACACCTCGCTGGTCCAGCGGCTCAAGGAGCTGGAGACGCTGGCCGGCGTAGGCCGCAACGTCACCTCGGTGCTGGACGCGGATCAGGTGTTGTCCGAAGTGGTGGAGGCCGCCGTCGGTCTCACCAACGCGGACGAAGGCTCCCTGCTCCTGCTCGACGAACGCACGCAGGAGCTGACCATGCGCGCGGCGAAAAACTTCGACGACAACTTCGTGCGCACCTTCCGCCTGCGCTCCGAAAACTCGCTCGCGGGCGAGGTGATCCGCACCGGCGAACCCGTCCTGCTCGACGACGTCGAGCCGCAAAAGATCAAGACCGCCTATCTGGTGCGGGCGCTGCTCTACGTGCCGCTCAAAGTGCACGGGCGCGTGATCGGCGTGCTGGGGGTGGATAACCGCCGCGCGGGACGCTCATTCACGGCCCACGATCAGCATCTGCTGCAGGCCCTGGGCGATTACGCCGCCATCGCCATCGAGAACGCCCACCTCTACGCCCGCACCGAGACCGAGCGCACCCAGCTGGAGACGATCCTCAAAGAGACGGAAGACGGGGTGCTGGTGGTGGACGAACAGAACCGCCTCATCTTGATCAACCCCACCGCTCGCGCCGCCTTTGGCATCAACGGAGGCGACCCCTCGGGACGCACGCTGGAAGAGGTGATCGCCCAGCCCGAAGTGCGCGAACTGTTCGCGCGCGAGAGCCGGCGCGGGGAGGTCGCGCTCGAAGACGGGCGCGTGTTCAATGCCCACCTGACCCCCATCGCCGGGGTGGGGCGTGCGCTCGTCATGCAGGACATCACCCATCTCAAGGAACTCGACCGCATCAAATCCGAGTTCGTCACCACCGTGTCGCACGACCTGCGCTCGCCGCTGACGGCCATCCTCGGCTACGTGGAACTCATCGGCCGCGTCGGGCCGGTGAGCGACCAGCAGGTCGAGTTCATCCGGCGCATCCAATTCAGCGTGCAGTCCATCACCTCGTTGATCACCGACCTGCTCGACCTGGGCCGCATCGAGGCCGGGTTCGACACGCAGAAGGAAGTGACGCACCTCCCGCTCGTGCTGCGGTATGCGGTGGACGGCTCGCGGCCGCGCACCGAGGCCAAGCATCTGATCGTGGTCGTGGATGTGCCCGACGATCTCCCGCCTGTGCTCGCCAATCCGCCGCGCCTGCGGCAGGTCGCTGCGAATTTGATCGAGAACGCTATCAATTACACACCCGAGGGCGGAACCGTGACGGTGAAGGCGCACAGCGATGACGGCCAGCTGGTGATCTCAGTGAGCGACACCGGCATCGGCATTCCTCTCGCCGATCAGCCGTACGTGTTCGATAAGTTCTATCGGGCCGCGAACGCCCGCGACGACTACACAGGCACAGGTTTGGGCCTGTCCATTGTCAAATCCATCGTGGAGAACCACAACGGGCGTGTTTGGGTGGACTCGAAGCCGGGCGCGGGCACGACGTTCACAGTGATGCTGCCGCAACACAAAGCGTAGAAGGCGTAAAGTGGAAGGTGGCACGTCCTCTTTGATATTCCACTTGCAACTTTCCACTCGCTTTATCATGGATTAACTACAAATCGCACGGCCTCGCTCGCCACCCGCTCTCCGCTCGTCAACACGCCCTCCGCCGCCAGGGTGTGCGCCCCCGGCTCCAGCACCCACCACCATTCGAACGGAGAATCAGTCACGGTCGCCAACGGCTGACCGTCCAAAACAAACGTCACTGACGTGAGCGGCGCGCTGGCGATTGCCCGCAGTGGGATCTGCTGGCTGGTGCGCGGCAGACGTGGCGAGATTTGATAGACCGTGTTGGGATCGGGCGAAGTGAGTTGGAGTTTGGAGTTTGAGTCTGGGATTTGGGCATTGAGATTTGGGACTTGCGGTATGCCATTCTCGCGCGCCCATTCCTGCGCCTGGGGCGGAAGGACGAGGAAGACGCGCTCGACCACGAACTCCGGCGGCGTGTTCGCATACGCCCCCTGAAGGCCGTTGGCTTCGACGAGCAGGCCGGTGCGCGCATCCACCTTGAAAGCCTGATACAGGTTGTCGGGTTGAGACGGCGCAGTTCCTTCGAGGAACAGCTCGGTGCGCGTGCGCGGGCAGAGCGGCGTGGGCAGCAGTCCCGAGGGCACGCACACCTCGGCGCGCACGAGGCCGGGGGGCGGCGCGAACGCGGTCTCGGGCTTCCCATTCAACGCCGTGCGCATGAAGTCGTGCCAGATCGGCCCCGCGCCGGAGACGCCGCTCAAGTTCACCATCGGCGAGTTGTTGGCGTTCCCCACCCACACGCCGGTCACGAGATCAGGGGTGTAGCCCATCGTCCAGTTGTCGTGGTAATCGGTCGTCGTCCCGGTCTTCACCGCTGCCGGCCGCCCGATCAGCAGCACGCTGTTGAAACCGAACGTCGCGCCGCGCGCATTGTTGTCCGAGAGGATGTCGGTGATGAGGTAGGCCACGCGCTCGTCGAGCACGCGCTCGCCGCCGCTTGCGCTGACGCGCGTTTGCCACTGTTCGATCAAGTTCCCCCTCGCATCCCGGACTTGTAGAATGGCGGCCGGTTCGGCGCGGCGTCCCCCGTTCGCGAATACGGCATAGGCGGCGGTCAGGTCGAGCAACCGGACTTCGCCGCCCCCCAGCGTCAGCGCCAACCCGAAGCGGTCGGCGTCCGAGAGCGTGGTCAGCCCCATGCGCCCCGCAAGCCCCAGCATCGTCGAAAGCCCGACGTGGTCGAGCGTGATCACCGCCGGGACGTTGAGGCTGCCCGCCAGCGCCGCGCGCGCGGAGACCGGGCCGTGAAACGCGCGGTCGTAATTCTGTGGGACGTACGAGAATCCCTCTTTGGTCACAAACGCCGTGCGCACGTCGAGGATCATCGTGGCGGCTGTCCATGGACAACCCCCACCCCCTCCCCCGTCAGGAAGCTCCCCGACAGGGGAGGGGGGCAGAGTCCCCTCCCCTGTTCGCGCACTCGCGAAGCGCCCCCGAAGCGAAGCGGAGTGGGGTAGCGAGCGGGGGAGGGTTAGGGTGGGGGCCGGGCACAGTTCCGGCGAAAACGCCGCCGCATACGTGATCGGTTTGATCGCGCTGCCCGGTTGGCGCGGCGAGACGGCCAGGTTGACCGCTCCGGAGATTTCGGCGTTGAAGTAATCCGGCGAGCCAAGCATGGCGAGAATTTGGCCGGTGCGCGGGTCGAGCGCGACGAGGGCGGTGCCGGTCGCATTGTGGGCCGGCCCTTCGGTGTCCTCGGCAATCTGGTGCAGGCGGCGGACGGCGATCTCCTGCGCGGCGCGCGTCAGGTCGAGGTCGAGCGTCGTCGTCACCGTGAGGCCGGAGTGCAAGACCTCGGGGCCGTATTTCTGTTCGAGCAAATTCCACACGTAGAACACAAAGTGCGGCGCTTCGATGGGGAACGCCGTGGACGCGAATTGCAGCGGTTCGTTCTTCGCCAGCCGCGCGTCCTCTGCGGAGACGTAGCCCTGCTTGACCATCAGGTCGAGCACCACCGCTTGCCGCTCTTTGGCAGCCTCGGGGTACAGCAGTGGATCATAGTTGGAAGGCGCTTGCGGCAGCCCGGCGATCAGCGCAGCCTCGGCGAGGTCGAGGTCGCGCGCCGACTTGCCGAAATACGTTTGGGAGGCCGCCTCCACGCCGTAGGCGATGTGGCCGTAGTAAGTTTGATTGAGGTACAGCTCGAGCACTTCATCTTTGGAATACGCCTGTGCCAATCGCCACGCGAGGATGGACTCGCGCAGTTTGCGCGTGAGCGTGCGCTCGGCGCGTTCCTGCGGGTCGAGCAGCATGTTGCGCGCGACCTGCTGGGTGATGGTGCTGCCCCCGGCGAGCACCTCGCCGCCCGTGACGTTGATCCACACCGCGCGCAGGATGCCCACGAGGTCCACGCCCGGGTTGGAATAGAAACTCGCGTCCTCGGTGGCAATGGTCGCCTGCCGCAGCGCGAGCGGGATGCTGGTCAGCGGGAGAGTGGTATGGTGGTTCCCGGCGGGGTCGGCAATTTCATACAGGAGACGCCCATCGCGCGCCAGGATTTTGGTGGAGGGGATGGCGAGGTTTTCGGTGAGGCGGTCGAGGGAGGGAAGATCGGTAATGAGCCAATTCCAAATGACAAATGAAACAATGACGAATACAAAAATGACGAATGACGAAAGGCGAAAGATGAAAGCGCGGCGAGACATGGGGAGATTGTAACAGGGTGTCAACGGATTGGAAACGGATCAACGGATGTGGAATAGCCTGTCCGTTGACGCCGAACTCAACATGATCACCATTTCTCAGCGCATCGGTTTCCTGGAGTATCACTGTCCACATTGAGGCAATTAAAATGTTGCCTCCCAAAATCAGTGGCATTAGAATGAAAGCGTGGAAATTCGATTGTATGCGGCCCTCCGCCAGATCGTCGGGGCCAAAACGGTGACGGTTGAAACGCAGCGCGGGCAAACGGTGGGCGATGCGCTGCGCGCACTCACAAAGCGATATCCCAAACTCACTCCATCTATCTGGCACGACGACGGCACGCTCGCCGGGCACGTGGCGGTTATGCTTGAGGGGCGCGACATCCGCCACCTGAAAGGCACTGACACGCTCCTCGGCGAGGCCCAGCATTTGGACGTGTTTCCGCCTGTGGGGGGAGGTAACTGCTGATTTCGCGGAATGATAACCCTGACACATCCATGTAGTCCATCGTTGGACTGCCCATTGCGGATATCAAGCTATGATGAAGCAGCGAGTCTTGCGCGTACCATCCTGGAAACGAGCAGTTGGATACTTACTGGCGCTGATGGCAGCGGGTCTAGTCGTCTTTGTGTCCATCTCGAACATCGCGTATTATGGGTCTCTCCCCGCCGATCTGCCATGTCGAAACTGTTCTGGAGACGCACAGATAGCCCGGGTCAATGGGATTGACCTCTACTACCGGGAGTTGGGCGCCAACCAAGAACATACGCCCATCGTCGTATTGCACGGGGGGCCTGGCCACTCCAGTGAAAGCTTCAAGCAGAGCTTCGATTTCCTGGCCGACCAGTATCGGGTGGTGTACTACGATCAGCGCGGCTCCGGTAACTCTCAAATCATTCCCAACAACGCCGATTACACCATCGAGCAATTAGTTGAAGAACTGGAAACCATCCGGCGCGATGTGATCGGTGCCGAAAAGATCGTCGTCATTGGTCACTCGGCTGGCGGTGCCTTGGCGCAACGCTATGCACTTGCCCATACTGAGCATGTGGACCGCCTGATCCTGGTTTCTTCGATCCAAATTAACAATGGCGTGACCGCCCCTGTGTTGTGGGATATGCTCGCTCCTCCGTTGCTCGTGCTCGGGGCCGGATGGCCGCCCGCGGATCCTGAAGCCACGAACGAGTGGTTCGCGCAGATTACCCGTGAGAGTTCTGTGCCCCGATTGTATGACCCGGCGAATCAAAGCCTGCTCGAAGACGCTGGGTATATCTCTTTTGCCACGTGGCGGGAAGTATCCCGTTCGCTGGAAGGGGCGGATTTCAAGGAGCGCTTACGCCAGTTGCGCATCCCGACCCTGCTGATCTATGGCGCCGCCGACAATGCTTACACGGGTGAAACGACGGCCACGGCGCTCTGTGACTTACTGCCTGACTGCACCCTGGCTCGGTTTGAGAGAAGTGGACACTGGCCTTTTCTTGAAGAGCCGGCGAGGTTTGCGCAAGTGGTAAGAGACTTCCTCACACAAAGGTAGATCCCTAAAAAGCATGACTCATATCACCCTCAAATTCATCGGCGAGTTCTGGGGACGCGTGGGGTTCGGGCACGCGGACTTTAATTTCGAGGGAGGTACCGTGCGCGAGTTCCTGCCCGCCGTCACTCAGGCCTACCACGTGGCCGATCTGCCGCTCAACCCGGACGGCATCGGCAACATGGAGCCGACGCTCGCGTTCAACACGATCTCGAGCTTCACGACCAACACGAACCTGCAGCACTACAGCGGCGAGACGGGGCTCTCGTGCCTCAGCCAGATGATCGCGATCACCTTCCTTCAATTCGTCACGGCCGCGACCGGCGTCGCCGCCTGCATCGCCGTGATCCGCGGGCTGGGCGGCAACCGCCTGACGCAGGTCGGCAACTTCTACCTCGACCTGACGCGGGCGACCGTGCGCGTGTTGAGGATGACGGTGTTGGTCAGGTTGACCGTGATCGGCGTCCGCGAGACGCCGCCGCCCCACATATCGACCTTGGGATAGACGTAGCCATCCTGTCTAGGCACGAATAGCTCCGGCCGCTTCTCGCCGACGATGACGGGCACGCCCGCTTCGACCGGGCCGCCGTGCTGGCGGTTCTCCCCCGAAATGAAACCGGGAGTGAAGGCCGAGGTGAACTTGAACACGGGTATCTTCTTGTACGCCAACGCGCCGAGCGTCCACGCCTTGTGGGCGTCGTAACCGGCGTCATAGGCGACGCCGGTGATCTTTTCCCACTCTTCGATCAGGATTTGCTTGGTCCGTTCAGCCTGTGCGCGAATGAAGGGATTGCCCGACGCAAGGCCGGCCCTGAGCTCGGCGCTTGCCAGCTGGCCCTGTATCTTCAGCAGCGCCGCCGCCCCTTCCATTGGGTGAGTCATCGCATAGATCAGGTCGTCCATCGCGTCACCCACGTTCTTTTCGCTCTCGTGAATGACATCCACCACGCCAATATTGAGCGCCTCGCCCATCGCCGCGGCGAGGTCCGGCGCGGTGCCTTCGATGCCTTGTGCAAACCCATCCACCAGCGAGACCCCGGCGTCCACGAACTCGGCCCGTTCGCTGGCGATGTGCGACGCCAACTGGCCGGCCCACTCGCTTTCCTGCGCCGCCTTGCCCAGCCGATCGGCGGTAAGGAGCGCTTCCTGGCCCAGCTCTCTGAGCGCGACCGATGCCTCGGTGTCCCAGAAACCCATGAACTTCAGGGCATCGGCCCGCTCAAGAGCAACGCGCCCGGCTTCCTCGATCTCGGCGATCTGTTCAGTCGTCGCGCTGGTCAGCCCGCGCAACATCTCGGTATTCCTGCCG
>Ga0209108_10002780_pt1 | contig 9990 bp, 11 predicted proteins | sample Rifsed10ft1_FD_184003 | JGI IMG/M metagenome (GOLD analysis project Ga0209108, IMG submission 184003) | Soil microbial communities from Rifle, Colorado, USA - sediment 10ft 1 (version 2) | ecosystem: Environmental > Terrestrial > Deep subsurface > Rock core/Sediment | place: Rifle, Colorado...
CCGACATCGTCGCCATGGCGGCCAAGGCCGCGGTGCGCGTGGAATCGGTGCGCGCGGACCCGGAGGAAGTCGAGGGCGTGAACGACCGGGCGCAGCTGGCGCGGATCGAGCGCGTGTTCCAGCGCCGGCAGGCGGAAGCTTCGTTCGATCTCGCCCTCGCCGATCTCCCTCAGGAGGTACGGCTTCTCCTCGGATTCCTCGGCCTTCGGGCGGAGCCGCAGCGTGACGACGTCGTCCAGCACCTGGATGTCGACTTCCTCGGCCTTCAGGCCCGGGACGGCCGCCATGATTTGGTAGGACTCATCGTCCTCGCTCACGTCGACCGGCAATCGGCTGCCGCCGCTGTAACCGGCCAGCCAGGCCGCGTTCGCCCAGCCTGTTCGGCGGGGTCGCCGCCAGTGGTACGTCAACATGTTCTACCTCCATCCTTTACGTCGGTCAGGTTGACTCGATTCTGCCTGGCAGGCGTAAGACGGCCATCGGTCGCGCATAAGAGCCTTGTTAACTCGCCGGCCACATAGCGCCGCGCCGATGCTCGTCTAACGCCAGGCACGTAGGATGAAGTCGATGCCGGCCGGGAGGATCTCGGCCGAAGTTCGGGGGTAAGGACATGGATCTCAATCATTTCACCGAGAAGGCAAGAGGGGCCGTTCTCGAATCGCAGCGGTTGGCGCAGGAACACGGTCATGCCGCCATCGAGCGTCAGGTTCTGGCCTGTCATGAACCCCGCCTGCTCGGCGAGAAACAGGCAGGCTTGAGCAACGTCGTCCGGCGTTCCTACACGGCCGACCGGGTGCTGCAGGCGATCGCGCCCGGAACGCAGGGGCTTCTGCGCCCGCGCGCTGGACTGCAAGTCGCGCGTCTCGATCCAGCTGACCGCGCTTCTTCTGCAAGGCTTGTTCGGCACCAGCCTTCCGCTCGCTTACGCCGCTCGCAGCAGGAACTCGACCTTGACGGCGTCGAAGGGGAACTCGATGCGTCTATCGGGAGAGCGGGTCAGCACGCCTGCCTTCAGGAGCGCGGATACATCACCGTGAACGGCCTTCACATCACGTCCAACCAGACGCGCGGCTTCACGGATGGACACTGGCCCGGCGCCGCGCAGGGCCTTGAGCAGTTCCCAGCGTTTCGCGGTCAGCACTTCCCAGAGCAGCTCAGGGGTCGCAAAGCTGATGCGCGCCGTGCGTTCCGCGCGTCGTGACTTCATGGCGCGTGCGGCATCGGCCAGTGTTTCCCTGAGGGAGCGTACTTCAAGAACGACCGTATTCACGATTCCACCTCGCGACGTCGGCTTCAAAATCGGCCATCAGCTGATCGGGCGTAGAGAAGGCGTAAGGTTTCTCCGTTGCTTCGGTGTGCCGGTGATCGCCCTTGCCGCGCTCGTTGTCATACCGCAAAACGCATCGCTCCTCGACCACGTAGGCAAGGCGGTACCTGAACAGGTGCGTTGAGGGCGCAACCGGCTCCGGGACACGCCAGATCACCACTTCGACGAATGCGTCGGCAGCGAGTACCACCCGGCGTCGAACCAGGGCAACAGCCTGCATGTTGGAGAGAATACCAACAGTCGACTCATGTTGTCAATTACTCCAACATTTCATGGATCACCGTCCAAGTACCGGTTGCTCCGCTTGGCGCACGAAAGGGAAAGTGAACCCAGGGAAAGTGAAACCGGTCCATTTTTTTGTACGGGGTTGGAGGCGGCAGACGATGGATTCAGAACGATGACCTCGGACCGCTGAAACTCGGCAGGCTTAACGAGCGCCACAGTGCAAAACTGTGTAACCAATGTCCCACGACGTATTGTTACCTATGTCCCCGGCCGGTCAATCTGTCAATTCCGGCCCTCTCCGTTGGTAACCCCGAGCGCTTGCAGGAGTGACTGCTTGCCGTTTGCCACGAAGAATGGAGATTTGCTCTCCTCTTGGTGCTGGGCGCACCAGAGCAGGCCTTCGCAAAACTCGCCAAACGCTTGCGGTTTACCTTCTGTTTCGACACCGATGTGCCTGAAAACGTCGGATTTGGTAAGAAAGTAAGATCGACCAGTCTTAGGGTCAAGAATTAACGCGCCGAACAGTGCTTGATGGATTGCGATGCGACACCAAGCGTCTCCAGCAGACTCCCGCGTCAACGCCGTAATTCCGATCACAGGTAGGTAATTGAGTAGCGCGGCGGTGGCTTCGTTTAGGTCGCGTCGACCATCATCGGCATTTCGTTTACCTTGGAAAAAAGCTTCACGCGCTCAACCAAAACATTGGAGAGAAGTAGATGCTCGGTCAACTCCGGGTGCAGTTGTCTCAGAGCAAAATAGCTTGTGAGGTGAGCTTCGACTACCGCCTCACCGAGGGCCTTGGTATTGAAGATGCCCTGTATGTTCTTGAAGAAGCCCATGCGAATCGCCTCCTTGCTTCCCGGAGCGCCTAACTTGAAATCAAACGCGTGCGGAAAATGCTAAACCCACATACAGGCAGATACAAGCATCTGCCCGTATATATCTCAATCTGCCGGCATATATCCGGATGCATATGCCCCGCGAGTCTCGGGTCACCGGTCACGCACCACCAGTCACCGGTCACGCACTTTCAGTCACGCCTCACCGCGTTAGCTCTTCGCGCAGCCAGCGCCACGCTGCGGGCGCCCACTCGCGCTCGTTCTTCGCGGCGATGTGGCCGTCGTCGGCATAGACGCGCGCGACGCGGCCGGTCGGCGGGCCGCTTTCCAGCAGGAGATAGATGTTGCCGATCGGCGTGAGATGGTCGACCTTGCCGTTCACGAGGTACATCGGCATGGTGAGCTTCTCCAGCAGGCCGTTGTCCTTCAGCGACCAGCGCAGGAACTCCTTGCGCTGCTCCTCCTCGCTCACCTCGTGCGGCGCGGGCCGCGTGCCGCGCGGGCCGAACCAGTTCATCTTCGCGCTCTCGGCCGCGACCCGGCGCCACTCCGCTCGCTCCTCCGGCGTGCCCCAGTAGCCCGCGCCGCCGGGGGCACAGGAGATGAGACCCTTAATGCGTGAGTCAGTCGCCGCGAGCCGCATCACCCACAAGCCGCCGCGCGAGACGCCGAATGCGCCCAGCCGGTTGCCGTCGATCTCGGGGCGGGAGGACAGCACATCGAGCGCGGCCTGCCACGCGACGACCGACTCCGGCGCGTGCGGGAATGATGTCTGCCCGGTGCCTGGTGCATCGACCACCAGTGCCGCCATTCCTTCGCCGAGCGCGCCCTCGGCGTACTTCTCGCGATCTTCCTTGTACATGTCGGCACCGCACATCACGAGCACTGCCGGCACGCGGTTCGAGGGCGACGCGTTGGGTGGCGTGCGCAGAAACCCGACCGCCTCCATGCCGTTGCGCGTGACGCGTATTGTCTCCGGCGGACGATCGAGGAGCGCCGCCGCCTTGCGGAAGCATTCGAGGTAGCGTTCGTAGGCCTCGCGCTTGAGCGCTGACATCTGGGGCGGACATCTCGGTGAGCCCGAGTGGTACGGCGCCGGGAAACGCGCGAGGCTGTAATAGGTCTTCGCTTCCAGGAAGAGGCGCCGTGCGGCGGCGCGATCACCGCGCGCGAGCGCCGCCTCGGCCTCTTTTTCCAGGGGTGCCGCCACCGCACTCCACGCCGGCACCCAGTCCTCGTCCTCCGTGCCCTTGAGCTTCGCGACCGTGTCGAGCATCGGCTGCAGGTCGTCGAGCAGGTTGAACCAGCGCCGGTAAAAACCGCCGATCGCAACGATGAGCGGGTCCTCGTCCGGACGCACCGGAAGTTTTGCCAGTACCGCGGCCTTGTCCTTCATCACTGCTGCCATTGGATGTCCCCCTTGGAAAAGGCCTAAACATACGGCGGGGCGCACATAGTGTAAAGAACTCCCGGGCCGGGCGCTGCCGCGCGCTGCGTTCCGTGCTATGTTTAAAGCTCCTTCCCTCGCGTGCGAGGAAGGTTGGGATGGTGGCAACGTTGGCGATACAGCTGCCCCCTCCCCAACCCTCCCCCGCGGACATCGTCCGCAAGGGAGGGAGCTTACGTTTGTGGATGCCTCTGCCAAAGGGAGATAAGGAATGCCGAGGGTCGCGGTTGCAGGTGGCGAGATCTACTATGAGGAAGCAGGGCAGGGGCATCCGCTCGTTTTCATCAGCGGGTTGAACGGCGTCGGGCGCTACTGGACGCCGCAGGTTCCGGTGTTCAGTGCGCACTATCGCGTCGTCACCTACGACCAGCGCGGCACGGGCGCGAGTGACCGTGTGCAACGCGAGTTCTCGGTCGATCAGATGGCGGCCGAGACAGTTGCCCTCATGGACGCGCTGAAAATCGAGCGTGCGCACATCGTCGGCATGTCCACCGGCGGCGCGATCGGCCAGATACTCGCGATCGACCATCCGCAGCGCGTGGCGCGGCTGGCGCTGTGCAGCACGTGGACGCACTGCGATCCCTGGTTCCGGCGGCTTTTCGAAGCGCGGCGCGCGATGTATCAGCAGGCCGGGACTGAACTGCACGCGATGTTCCATCCGCTTTTTCTCTATTCGCCCGACTACGTCATTGCCCATGATGCCGAGATCGACGAAGAACAGCGCAAGGCCGTTGCGGGCGCGCCGCCGGTGGAGGTGTCGGTCGGCCGCATCAACGCGTTGCTCAAGTTCGACCGCCGCGCGGGGCTCTCGCGCATCACGGCGCCGACGCTAGTAACCGCGTCGGACGATGACTTCATCACACCGCGCTATTTCTCGGAAGCCCTCGCGCGGGCGATTCCCGGCGCGAAACTCGTGGTCCGGCGCGGCGGCGGGCATTCGTCCACCAAGACCCGCGCCGAAGAATTCAACCGCGACCTGCTCGAGTTCCTCGCGGCTGGCGCGTGACCACGAAAGCGTCGCCCACGTGGCGGGCCGCCGGCCATGCGGCATTTCTGCAATTTCGATTCAACCGTGCGATACCAAGAGGAATCGTCAATCCCTTTATCGCAGGACGCGGTGATCGACCATGATGCAGCGGTCCTGCACGACCTGGATGCCCGCTGCGGCGAGTTCTAACGCCGCCTGGACGCCTGCGCCCCGGTTTTGATGCCGAGCACGGCGATGGTTCGGCTTTGTGTGAGAAGTTCGCATATGGCCGAAGGCGAATCGACGAGGTTCGGGTGCATGGTCAAAATGTTGTCATTGCGAGCGAAGCGAAGCAATCTCGTGGCAGGCCACGTTAGCCCAGGTCGAACAATCTCATGCGCGCTCCCCCTGCCGACTGAACTACTCGACGATCTTGTTGATCGGCAGTTCGATGATGCCGCGCGCGCCGGCGTCGAAAAGTTTCGGGATCAGCTCACGCACGCTCTTTTCCTCGACCACCGTGCTCAGCTCCACCCAGTTGGGATCGGCCAGCGTCGACACCGTCGGCGTGGCGAGCGCAGGCAAGATCTTCAGCACGGCATCGACCTTCTCGCGCGGAACGTTCATCGACAGCAGCACGCGGGTGGCGGCGGCGATCGCGCCCTTGAGCAGCATCAGCATGCGGTCGATCTTGGCGCGCTTCCACGCATCCGCGGCGGCTGCGCGGTTGGCGATGAAACGCGGCGTGCTCTGCAACACCACGTCGATGATCTGCAGGTTGTTGGCGCGCAACGACGAGCCGGTCTCCGAAACGTCCACGATCGCATCCGCGAGGATCGGCGGCTTGACTTCGGTCGCACCCCAGGAAAACTCGACGGTCGCGTTGACGCCGTGCTGCGCGAGGAAGCGCTTCGTCATGCCGACCGCTTCGGTGGCGATGCGGCGGCCTTCGAGGTGCTTCACCGACTTGAACGGCGAATCCTCCTTGGACGCGAGCACCCAGCGCACCACGCCGTAGTTGGGCCACGGCGCGCGCAGGTCGGCGAGTTCCGCCACGTCGGCGTCGTTCTCCAGTATCCAGTCAAGCCCGGTGATGGCGCAGTCGAGCACGCCCTGGCCGACGTAGCGCGCCATCTCCTGCGGGCGGATGAGGATGCACTGGATCTCCGGGTCGTCGATGTCCGGATAGTACGAGCGGCCGGAAATGCGCAGGTCGTAGCCCGCGCGCACGAAAAGCTTCTGCGTCGTCTCCTGCAGGCTGCCTTTGGGAATTCCCAGCCGCAAGAGGTTGGTTGTGTCTGCCATTTTCGTTTTCTCTCGCTGTGGTCATGCCCGATCGGGGCCGAGGTACCGTGCATGGGACAGGCCACGCGCTGCGATTATGCCATTACCTGGGAGACGGTTCCCGGCCCGGCGCCGTTCGCGGGCGCGGGGACACCGGCGATACTGAGCGGGAACGCGCAGCTGTCACGGCCCGTTGAAGGCCGTCAGAGGTAAAATACACACATGAGCGATGCTGACCTCAAGCGTTGGGCTGAAACCTGGGACCGCGCCGGGCGCGAGCTTGCACTTTTGCGGCGCCGCGAACTCGAGCGCATGACCGACGAGCAGGTGAAGGCGGCGGCCTTGGACCTGCTCAGCATGCCGATGTCGGAGGACCTGCCGGCACGGAGTGGGTCTGGCCTCGTCGAGCAGCAGCGCTGGTTTTCCCGACTGCTCGTTCCGAGATGAAAACTGTCCTCGGGGCGGCCCTCGAGGTGCAGCGTTTGCTTTCGCAGGCTAACGAGCAGTTCTGCTTCATCGGCGGTATCGCCCTGCAACGCTGGGGGGAGCCCCGCCTGACCCGGGACGTGGACGTCACGGTACTCTCGCATTTTGGCGACGAAGGCCCAACCGCCGATCGACTGCTCGCTGTTTTACGGCCGCGTATTGGGGACGCACGCGAGTTTGCTATTCGCAACCGCGTCTTGCTCCTAAAAAGCGAAGGTGGCATCGCCGTCGACGTGGCTTTTGGAGGCTTGCCTTTTGAGGAACGGTGCGTGGGCCGATCGAGCGAGTGGGCACTGACGCCCGGGGCAATTCTCCGCACGTGTTCGGCCGAGGACCTGATCGTCCTGAAGGCATTTGCATCCCGACCGCAGGACTGGCTGGACGTCGAGTCTGTCGTGATCCGGCTGGGTGATCGGCTGGACTGGCGACTCGTATTCGCTGAACTGGAACCGCTCGCGGCAGTGCGTGGCGGCGAGGAAATGACGTCGCGGTTGCGCCTCCTCCTCAGTCCACCTTGAGATCGAGTATCCCCGACTTCGGCGTGAAGCCCAGGCCGGGCGCCGTGGGGAGCGTGACGGTTCCGTTCACCGGGCCGGGCGCGTTGTCGAAGGTCGATTCGATACATTTCCAGCCCTGCCAGTGGAACTCGATGCGCCCGCCGTTGGGCACGCCGGCGTGGAGATGCATGTTGAGGTGGGGGTAATTGCCGCCCATCGCGAGCGGGACGTTGAACGCCTGCGCGAGCGCCGCGGCCTTGATTCCCTGAGTGTATCCGCCGATGTCGCGCACGTTGGGCTGCAGGTAGTCCACGGCCTCGCGCACCAGGTACTCACGGATATACATGAGGTCGGAAGTCGCGGTGCTGCCGGTGGCGAGCGGGATGGTGGTCTGGGTGCGCAGCTTCGCCATCAGCCGCGGGTCGGCCTGCAGCACCGGGTCCTCGAACCAGGTGAGGTTGTACGGTTCGCACAGTTTCGCGAGCCTGAGCGCCTGCGCGTAGGTCGCGCCCTTGTTCGCATCCATCATGAGTTCGATCTTCGGGCCCACCGCTTCGCGTAGCGCGGCGACGCGCGCCGCGTCCTGCACGATGTCGGCGTCGGTGGGCTGTCCGAGGATTTCGTCGTACGGGTTCGAGCCCTTGGCGACCACCATCTTGAGGCGCGTCTGCCCGTCCTTGATCAGCATGCGCGCGACTTCGATCAGTTCGTCGATCGAATAGCGCGGCAGCCCGAAGGTGATATAGGCGGGCAGCTCGGCGTGCGCGCCGCCGAGCAGTTTCCACACCGGCTGTTTCAGCGCCTTGCCCTTCACATCCCACAGCGCGATGTCGATGAGACTTGCCGCGCAGTTCCACGCGCCCTGGAAGTACTTGCGCGCGGTCGCCCAGAAGAGGCGGTTGCGCACTTCCTCCGGACGCAGCGCGTCCATGCCCGTGATCACCGGCGCCGCCTCGCGGTTGATGTACTCGCGGATGCCGTGCCGCAGCGGATAGGTCGAAGCCGAGTGGCCCTTCAGACCGTCGTCGGTTTCCACTTCGACGAAATTGACGAGCGCGTGCTGCTGCTCCTTTACCAGTGGAAAGGTGAACGGGATGCGCAGCACCCAGCAGGTGATCTTTCCGATTTTCATGGGATTCTCCCCAGGATTTTGCCGGATCTGGGCCCGACAAAATCCTTAAATGGAACGGTTTAGATCTTCATTTCCAGTATGTAGAGGCCGCCGGTGAAGCGGTCGCCGCAGAACACGAGGCCGCGGTCGTCGATGAAGACGTCGTTCATCTGGACGGCGCCCTTCGGCGACAGCGCCGGGGCGCCGGGCACGAAGTACGCGATCTCGCGCGGCTGGTACGGGTTGGTCACGTCGTAGGCGCGCACGCCGCCGTTGAAGAATGTGCCGACCACGATGTCGTCCGAGCGCCACGACAGCGGGCCCGGGTAATTCTCGTGCACGTTGTGCGCGCCGAAGCGCCCGCCGCGCTTGCCGAACACTTCCACCGGCGGCAGCGGCAGCGTCGAGATCGGCACCAGATTGGTTTCCGTGCGCGCGTCGAACACCCACGCGAGCTTGGGCCAGTCCTTGCCGTTGTCGTTGGTGCATTCGTCGGTGACGATCAGCAGGTTGCGGCTGAAGAGCGGCATCACGGTATGGGTGAAGCCGTTGTAGGGCGGCGAATAGTTGTAGCGCGAAACAACAACTGGGTGCGCTTTGTCGCCGATGTCGAGGATGAAAAGCCCGCCGTCGATGTAGGAGACATAGGCGCGGTCGGGGCGCTGCGGGTAGACGTTGATGTTATGCGGGCGGTAGCCGCTGTCGAACGTCGGGTGCCGCGGCATGGGCGGCTCCGCGTCGCCGTCGCGCTGCCCGGGATACCACCAGCGGCCCGCTTCCACCGGTTTCGACGGATTGCGGATGTCGACGATGCGGTAGAACTGGTGGTCTTTGGGATTGCGCGGCTTGAAGTCACCCGCGCCCGAGGACATGTGCACGAACTCGCCGTCCACGCACCACACGCAGTGCACGCCGAGCGAGTGCGGACCGGAGGCATCGAAGTGCGAGATGCGCCGTGGCTGCTCGGGTTTCGCGATGTCCCACAGGTCGAAGCCGGCCGGCGTCATGCCGAAGTCGCCGCGTATCTGGTGCGCGACGACCATGATGTCGCCGCAGACCTCGATCGAGTTCGAGCGCATCTTGTTGTGCGGCAATTCGGTCTGCACGACCATTTTCGGGTTGCGCGGGTCGGTCACGTCCACAGCGGTGAAGTTCTTCGGCGCGCTCTCGTGGCCGAGCCACATGATGCGCCGCCCGTCGGCGGTCTTCGACATGCCCATGCCTTCGCCGATGCCGCCGAAGCCGCCGAGCTCGTGCTGCGCGATGAGTTTCATGTTGAGCGCGAGCGTCTGGCTCGCCTGCCGGCCGCGGTCCATCGATCCGTCCTGTGCCATCCTCTTCCTCTCGAGTCAAAAAATACCCGCGGGCGGATCCCGCGGGCGGGTTCATCATTCCTTCGTGAGCGTACAACGGGCGGTCAAAGTGTCCGTAATGTGCAGAGCGCGGCAAACCGGTGCCGGCACCAGTTTTCCTCATGGACAAAGTCGGGCGAACCGTCCGGCCGTTTCGGACAGCTCGAGTGGGAAGGCTGCATTATGGCCCGAATGATAGCGCAGAAACGGGAGCTGTCAGCCGGCTGGCACGCCGGGCCGCCAATGGCGGATAATCGATGCATGACCGATCTCATCTACACGCACGTCTCCGCACGCGCGCCAGTTCTCGCGCCCCGGCTATCAGGAGACCAAAGGCGAGTGGTGGGCGCTGCTGCGCATACTCGACAAGACCGCCCCGTCGTACCGCGGGTAGAAAGCGCCCTCAATGTCATTGCGAGCGGAGCGCGGCAATCTCGTTGCGGGCAACGTCATCG